>OGFB01000034.1_pt1 | contig 98711 bp, 87 predicted proteins | sample 1570801 | NCBI WGS metagenome assembly OGFB01 (sample SAMEA2581969, study PRJEB24529) | metagenome | biome: Human gut stool | place: China | collected 2011 | reverse complement strand
TTTCATCTTATACAAATATGAATGTATATGTTTTTATTTCTTCAACAGTTCTTCAATCTGCTTCTCTATGTTCTCTATCTTCTCTGTAGGCTCGAAACGTGCCACAACTACACCGTTCTTGGCAACAAGGAACTTTGTGAAGTTCCACTTGATGTCTGCCTTGCTCTTATAGTCGGGATCTGCCTTTGACAGCATATCGTCAAGAATCGGAGCTATAGGATGGCTCATGTCCCATCCGGCAAAGCCCTTCTGGCTTGTAAGATATTTGTACAGAGGATCTGCGTCTTCTCCGTTGACTTTCAGTTTCTTAAAGCGGGGGAACTCTGTGCCATAGTTCAGTTTGCAGAACTCATGTATAGACTCGTCTGTGCCCGGAGCCTGCTGTCCGAACTGGTTGCAGGGAAAATCGAGAATCTCAAATCCCTGGCTGTGATATTTTTCATAAAGTTTCTCCAACTCCTCATACTGCGGTGTGAATCCGCACTTTGTTGCTGTGTTTACAATCAGCAGCACCTCGTTGGAATACTCCTTTAACGATACGTCTTTTCCTTTTCTGTCCTTGACAGTGAAATCATAAACTGTTTTCATCTTTTGTTTTTATCGGTTTATATATAAAATCTTCTACAAACTTTATGCCAAACGCTGCGACAACTGTTTATCAGTAAACTTTTGGCATGATATTTTTATCTTCTGCAAACTTACACAAAAGTTTTGAATATCCCACATCCTTTGAAGAAGTTTTTTGAAATATTTATGTAATTGCACAAAGTCAAAAATACCTTTATATCTGTTTCCGTAATACAGGAATATTTACAAACGACGGCAGGCATACCAAAAATAAGGCGGCGCGGCTAAGACAAAATTCAAAAAACTGCGTCTTTTATTTGACTTTGCTCTCGCCTTTCACTATCTTTGTATGTCATTAAAAAAACTATATGTGCCAAAAGCCTGATATGAAACAATATGCTAAACACGACGGCTCTGCCGTTACAAAAGACATAAGACCGCAGATAAAGCTGTGCCGCAAAGAGGAATTTGAAAATCTGTGGCCACAGATAAACGATATATTCGACAAGGCGCGGCAATATATGCGCCGCAACGGCAACAACGTGCAGTGGACTAACGGCTATCCGCAGAAACAGACCGTGGCGAGTGATGTTGCCGACGGGTGTTTCTATCTGATATGCCTTAACGGCCGCATTGTGGCATGCTTCTGCATGCGCCCGTCGCCCGAGCCAACTTATGCCAAGATATACAACGGTCAATGGCCCGACGACGAGCCTTATAACGTGATACACCGACTTGCGTCTGACGGTAGCGTAGGCGGCATAGCACTGTTTGCCATAAGGTTTGCCCTTGACAAAGGCAACCTGAGGGTGGACACTCACGAACTTAACTCCACGATGATCAGCATCCTGGAGAAAGAAGGATTCATAAGATGCGGCACTATCTACGTTGCCGACGGCACCCCGCGCATAGCATTCCAAAAACAAGGAACAAGACATACAAACCAAATAAACATAATGCCATGAACGAAAATGAATATAATCTGCAAAGATTCGTCGATGCACAGGAAACCGAATATGCCACAGCATTGAGCGAAATACGCAGCGGAGGCAAGCGTAGCCACTGGATATGGTACATATTTCCGCAGCAGAAAGGTCTTGGGCACAGCTACAACTCTGAATATTACGGACTCGACAGCACCGGCGAAGCACGCGCATATCTGGCACACCCGCTGCTCGGAGCGCGACTGCGCGAAATGTCTGCCGCACTGCTCGAGCACAAAGGCCGCACCACAATACGAAGACTTATGGGCTCACAAATCGACGTACTGAAGCTGCGCACATGCATGCAGCTGTTTGACAGCATATCGCCAGGCGACATATTTGCCGAAGTACTCGACGCCTTCTTCAATGCCAAAGAGGAATAACCAGTGGCCAGCAATGCGGCAATCAGGGCTTTATCCTGACTCATTACAGACCGAAACATATTTAATATAACCATAAAACCAAGCAAAACGATGTTAGCATACACATACATAGAGCGCGGACGGTTTGAACTTAAAGAAAAACCCGTGCCGCAAATTAAAGACGCGCGCGACGCCATTGTGCGCGTAACCCTCGGAAGCATCTGCACGAGCGACCTGCACATAAAGCACGGCAGCGTGCCGAGGGCCGTGCCCGGCATAACCGTTGGCCACGAGATGGTGGGCATAGTTGAACAGGTGGGAGCTGAAGTAAGAAACGTTAAGCCGGGCGACCGCGTTACGGTGAACGTTGAAACGTTCTGCGGCGAATGCTTCTTCTGCAAGCACGGCTACGTGAACAACTGCGAAGACCCCGACGGAGGCTGGGCGTTAGGTTGCCGAATAGACGGCGGACAGGCCGAATATGTAAGAGTGCCGCACGCCGACAACGGACTCAACCGCATACCCGACAACGTAACAGACGAGCAGGCACTCTTCACTGGCGACATACTTGCCACAGGATTCTGGGCAGCACGCATATCCGAGATTACGTCAGACGACACAGTAATGATAATAGGTGCCGGTCCGACAGGCATATGCACCCTGCTGTGCGCCATGCTCCATAAGCCACGGCGCATAATCGTCTGCGAGAAGTCGGACGAGCGCATCAATTTCGTTCACAGTCATTATCCCGATGTACTCGTAACCAAGCCCGAAGACGCCGAAGCCTTTGTAAGAGCCAACAGCAGTCACGGCGGCGCCGACAGAGTGATTGAAGTGGCAGGAGCCGACGACACTTTCGAACTGGCATGGCGATGCGCACGTCCCAATGCTATAGTTACCGTTGTGGCTCTTTACGACAAGCCGCAGACACTGCCCCTGCCCGATATGTACGGCAAGAACCTTACGTTCAAGACAGGCGGCGTTGACGGTTGCGACTGCGACGAAATTCTGCGTCTGATATCCGAAGACCGCATCGACACCACCCCGCTGATAACCCACCGCTATCCGCTAAACGAGATTGAAGAGGCTTACCGCACGTTTGAAAACAGGCTTGACGGAGTGATAAAGGTGGCTATAACCGAGAGGCAAAGGCAATAGGCAGCGCATGGCCTTCACGTTGCCGGCAGACACAGCTGAAACGGCTATGCAGCCGACGTCTCAAAGAGTGATTAAAAAAGTCTGTAAAAGTGGTTAATCTATCCGTAATCCATATCCTCTTCACTCAGTTATTTATTGCTAACTTTGCAAAGTGAAAGAAACATTTTGCTAAACATAAAAACGAAGGTAACATGAAGACAATAAAACTGAACAACGGAATAGAGATGCCACAGATAGGCTACGGCGTATATCAGGTTTCGCCCGACGAATGTGAACGTTGCGTGAGCGACGCACTGAAAACAGGCTACAGGATGATTGACACGGCACAGGCCTACCACAACGAGGAAGGTGTGGGACGTGCCGTGAAGAGCAGCGGAATTAACCGGTCGGACATTTTCATCGTGAGCAAGGTGTGGATATCCAACTACGGCTACGAAAAGGCAAAAGCATCGATAGACGAGAGTCTGCGCAAGCTGCAGACCGACTACATCGACCTGATGCTTCTTCATCAGCCATTCTGCGACCGCTACGGAGCCTACAGGGCACTCGAGGATGCCTACAGAGAGGGCAAGCTGCGCGCCATAGGCGTGAGCAACTTTTATCCCGACCACTTTATCGACCTGGCCAGCAACGTCGACATTGTGCCTGCGGTCAATCAGGTTGAGACGCATGTGTTCAATCAGCAGACTGAAGCACAGAAGATAATGGAAGAGTTCGGCACACACATCATGTCATGGGGTCCGCTTGCGGAAGGCCGCAACAATCTGTTCAGCAACGAAACTCTCACAAAGACAGGCAACAGTCACGGCAAGAGCGTGGCACAGATTGCATTGCGCTGGCTGATTCAGCGTGGCGTGATAATAATACCGAAGTCTGTTCACATAGAGCGCATGGAGCAGAATCTCGACATCTTCGACTTTGAACTTACAGATGAAGAAATGGCAGAGATAGCCACACTCGACACAGGCAAAAGTCTGTTCTTCGACCATCATGATGCCGAAACTACAAAATTGTTTATGAGCTGGCGATAGATCAGAAAATTAGCCGCTCTGATTTTGGTTGTTATATTTAATTCCGGCAGATTCTCGCTACGCACAACAACACCCGTGCAAATCAGCTGGAACGTTTGTCTCGTTGATTATCATCCTAACAAAGACACCATAAACAATCAAAGGGGGCGTTTTTTGAGCGAATCAAAAAACGCCCCCTTTAATTTTCTTAATTCACAAAATATTATTTTCTGCAAGTTTCTCCTTAAACCATCTAACCACGCGGTCGATGACAGGCTGCTGAAACCAGTACATGTCGCCATGCCCGGCGTCTTCAACCTCTACATAGCTTACGTCGTTGTCTGCTTTCTTCAGCGCGTCATACAGCTGCCTGCTCTGCACAGGCGACACCAGTGCGTCTGCCGTGCCGTGCATTATCAGGAACGGAGGCAGTCCCTTGCGTATATGCCCCATCGGACTTGCTTTCATTGCCTTTGCCGTATCGCTAAGAATGCTTGCGCCCGGATAAGAGGCAAACGCCGTTCCGTGAACGAGCAGCGCCTCGGTAACGGCCTTCGATGCGTGTATGTCCTGTATCTCCTTTGAATACCCCTCGCCTATGTTCATCAGGTTGCTTATGCCATAAATTGTCGCTGCGGCCTGCACATCCGAACTCTGGTCGAGATAGTCGCCCTGGTCATACTCCTTGTCGCCGCCCGTAACGCATACCATCTGCGCAAGATAGCCTCCTGCCGAATCGCCTATCACGCCTATGCGCTGAGGGTCGATGCCAAACTGACGGGCATGGGCACGAAGATAGCGCACGGCCGACTTGCCGTCGACCAGCAAAGCCGGAAACATGTCGGGCACGGTGCGATACTCTACTGATGCCACCACAAAGCCGGCCTCAGCCAGAGCCATGCGCATCTCTACATATCTGTCGTGTGCTGCCGAAAGAAATCCGCCGCCGGGATAATATATTATGGCCGGTTTGGGCTTGTCCGTACACGGCACGAGCAGAGTCATCTGCAGCGTGCGGTTGTCTGATGCCGATGTAATCTGCGAATATACTATGCCCGTAACGGCATCAATGCGCCCGCGCTCAATGTTCACCTTCATTGTTTCGTGTACGGCCTGCGCCTGTGCGCACACCGGGGCAGCCATAAGGGCTGCTGCCATAATCAAGTGTTTCTTGTTTTTCATCCTTCAGTCTGTTTATTATTCTGCACGAATGCAAAGATACTAAATTAAACGGAGCTTTAAAAACTTACTCCCCACTATCTCGCTCTACACCGGACTATAAAGCCTTCTGCCGTTATCGCGCCCTCACTTCTGCGCGTCTCTCACGGCACGATTCATCTATGAAAGTAGGCTTTTGGTAACATAAAAATAGGGAATTTCCTAAAAACAATATGGATTTATGCTTGCACAGGCAGACACAATGAATTATATTTGCAACAGAATATTTAAAACAGCGAAACAGAATATTAATAATTTAAAGCGATATATTATGAAAAAGTTTACATCTATCCTTGCTATGATAATGATGGCAGCCATGTCATTGACATTCGTAAGCTGCGACGACGACGAATACATAGCCGACACTCTGTGGGGCGTTTGGGAAGGCGACATGTACGTAACGAGCGAGTGGAACGGACACACCTACTACTCTTCTTACTCAATCCTGGCCTTCGACAAGGATCCTTACGAGTATGCTTCGGGCACAGGCTACTGGATTGACTATTACAGCGATGCTCCGTGGGACTATTTCGCAAGCCACATAGAATGGAGAGTAAACAACCGCAACATCGAAATTTACTCACGCGAGGACGACACCTACTTCACAATATACGACTACTCGCTATCTGAAAGCTGGTTCAGCGGAACTATCATAGGCGAATATGGCGACCCAATGCAGTTCAGGCTGCGCAAGACGTCATCACCTAACTGGGGTGACTTCGAATGGGGCTGGGACAGCTGGTATGGCTACTCTTATCCAGACTACTCGCCTTCAACACGTGCTGACGGCAGCAACAACGCCGACAGACCTGTAAGAAAGTTTATGAAGAAGACGGCTGAATAACAAAATCTTTATTATCATATTCTATTCCCCGTAAGCACCCAACTGTGCTTACGGGGAGTTTTTTTATCATAAGACAGCTGTGGCTAAAAGCTTAAACTCAAACCGCCTTATGCATATAATTTAATTATAAATTCTCTGTTTTTATCATAACCTTATGGATAGCATAAAAAAGTCATAGGATTACGACTAAAAACTCGGCCACTTTTGATGTAAAAGTGGCCAAGTTACGATGCAAAAACGATAGGTTAATGATTTAAAACATTTACGCATAATTTTGCTTACAATTCGGTTTAGCTAGATTACAATTACAGACACACGTTAAGCAAAACAATATGATTTGGTTACGATTTTCAGTGTCTTTTTTCAATAACCGGTCTTTTAGCACCGAAAGCAAACCTAAATTCCGAAGCCCAATATGAAGTTGGCACCATTATAATTGTCTATGCCGGCTGTGCGCGAACTGATGTGGCGAAATCCCACACCAACGTTCATATGTATTTTTCCGCGCCCTAACTTCATCATCAGCGCAGCGTCGTATATAACATTTTTCCATTCAGAACTAAGTCCTGCTGCCACCATGCCACGCACTTCGAGAGCCACGGCATCTGCTTTCCATAAAGTATACCCTACTCCACCTCCAAGAGTTTGTGTCCTTGCGTAGCTTTTCAGTTCGTCATAATGCCCATACAGCGTTTCCGTATGCAGGAACAAAGACATACGCGGAAGGAGTTTATAGCCTAAATTTACACTTGGCGAAAGCAGCGTGACTCCATTACACTTAGTTCCGCCACCAATTTCAAAATCTACTAATAACCTGTCAAAAAACTTTTCCGCATTTGATGCGTTCTGCGCCCCGGCTGATGTCATTACAGCCAAAAGCATAAATAACATGATGATTTTTTTCATAATACTTATTTTAATAATTTCGTTACTTCCAAAATTAGTGTTATCCAAAATTACATCCAAACTTTTTCGGCTTATCTTTTCGGGTGTGTTACATTTTTCATTTAGACATAAAGCATTATGCATCAATACTTTAGCGCCCATATTACAGTATTTGTCAAACTAAAAATGTAACACGATGCAATGATAAAACGTTCATTTTTCTTGCTCGATTGGTATTATTTTCATACCTTTAATCAAAATTCTGAAGCAATGACAAAAATTATACTCTGCCTTATTTTATCCGTTTTAATATTAACAAATTGCAGTAACGACAACGACACACATGAAAAGCTGTCGAAAATAGAAAGACTGCTTGAAAAGGAGAAATATGAACTTGCCATGAATAACCTGTCGGACATAAATGCCAACAGGCTAAACGAAGAAAACAAAGCATATTATGACTTGCTGATGACGCAAGCAAATTTTTGTCTCGACAAGCAAACCGATTCTGACTCCTTGATTAATGAAAGCATAAGGTTCTATGAAGAAAACAACAACAAGATTTTGCTGGCCAAGGCATATTATTATAAAGGCATAACATGCTATCAGAGGGGAAACAAAAGCGAAGGCATAAACTTAATAAAAAAAGCGGAACACTTGGCCAAAGGAACAAGCGACCTTAACTTCATTACGAAAATATATATCAACTTATCTTTTATAAATATCGACACCGGCAATTATCAAACCGGACTAAGCTATGCAAAAAAGGCTCTTCAAACAGCCCGAAAAGCTAACAACAAAATTCTTGTCGCCTTATCAATGAATAAGATTAATTTAGCTTTTAATCGTATTGAAGAAGTTGACAGCAGCATAGTATATTCAAAAAAAATAATTCCTTATTTAAAATATTTGAATAACAATGAACATATTGCAGAAATATTGACAAATATAAGTATAAGTTTCATCAACAAAAACATGTATGACGAAGCTATCCGTTATGCGAAAAAGTCTTTGGAAATTAAGCCAAATGCGCACGCATATTATATCATTGGCTCAATTTATTTTGAAAGAGGAGAGAACCGGAAGGCATGGCAACTGCTGAACGACGCACTAAACACTAACGAACTTGAACTTAAGGCAGAAGTGCTGTTATGGATGGCTGACCTTAAAAAAGAAGAGGGAAAATATAAAGAGGCGTCTGAACTTGAAGAAAGGGCTTTGGCCACAAAAGACAGCATAAAGACTAAGCAGCAGACAGAACACATGCTCAGTCTGCAAAACAATGCCGAAAGAAAGGCGGCTGATGAGCAAGCCCAAAACAGACTCGTGATTGCCATATCAGCCGTAATGGTTTTGGCAGCGGCTGTAATGATAACCATGCTAACATATCACCGCCGAAGAAGAAATGCGACAAAACGACAAATTGAGGACATAAGCAGAACGACGGAACAATACAGACAGAAGATAAGCGAACTCGACAAGGAGAAAGACAAGAACGAAAAGGAAATAGAGAAACTGAACAAGAAAATTGAGAGTCTGAAAGAAAGGAGAATGACGATTCTCGGCCACGGACGCATGCTTTACGATGAACTGGAAAAAGGAGGTAAGACCATAACATGGAAGAAGGACGACTATGAGGCCGTGATTGAATATTACAGGACTATAGACCCTAAAACCATAGAAAGTATAGAGCGTAACTACAAAAAGCTGACTCCGTATAACATTTTCCTGCTGATAATGATTAACAACGGCAAAAGCAACGACGAAATTATGCAAACCACCGGCATATCATACAGCGCACTGAGAACAATGAAACACAGAATAAATAAAGTGAAGAACGAAGAGTGAAGAACAAATAAACAGTGCTCGACGTTAGTCAATTCAAATGCATAGTAATTGCCAATAAAATCTATACGGCAAAGCTATTGAATTCTTCGTTCTTCACTCTTCGTTCTTCACTTAAAACTTTCTATCTCACGCAGTTTTTTTACGGCTTCGCCAACGGTATTAATGCCCGTAACCATCATCATGCGCTTACCGGCCACTTCCTTCAGATTGCATGTTCGCGGATTATGACCGATATAGTTTAAGACTGTGTCGAACACGTTGCTACGGTAATATGCGCTCATGGGGTTGCTCACAAACTGCATGCGCATCTGACCCTGACGCAAGATGATCTTCTCGCAGCCAAGACGCTTGCCTATACGGCGCAACGGAACAACATGCATAAGTTCTTCGCCCTCGTGAGGCACAGGACCGAAACGGTCGACAAGACGAGAACGGTAAGCGTCGAGGTCGGCATCAGTCTGAATGTTATCAAGCTCACGATAAAGGAGCATACGCTCGCTGCTGCTGGGCACATACTGGTCGGGCAGATACATCTCGAGGTCGCTCTCAATGGCGCAGTCCTCAACAAAGTCGTCACCCGTAAATGTCTTGCCCTCGGCCATCTCGTCCTCATACATATCGCTGAACTCATCGTTCTTCAGCTCGGTTACAGCCTGATTCAATATCTTCTGATAAGTTTCATATCCAAGGTCTTCCATAAATCCGCTCTGCTCGGCTCCAAGCAAATTGCCGGCTCCGCGGATGTCGAGGTCCTGCATAGACAGGTTAAATCCGCAGCCAAGTTCAGAGAACGTCTCGAGAGCCTCAAGCCGGCGACGGGCCTCCTGCGTAAGCACCGACTTAGGCGGAGCAAGCAGATAACAGAATGCCTTGCGGTTGCCACGGCCGACACGGCCACGCATCTGATGAAGGTCAGACAGTCCGAAGCGGTGAGCATCGTTGATAATTATGGTGTTGGCGTTGCTTATGTCTATTCCGTTCTCAACGATGGTGGTAGACAGCAGCACGTCGTATTCATAGTTCATGAAGTCCATTATGATCTTCTCGAGTTCCTCGGGCTTCATCTGTCCGTGACCGATGGCCACACGCGCGTCGGGCACATACTTACGTATCATGGCGGCAAGCTCCGGCAGGTTGCTTATGCGGTCGTTAACGAAATACACCTGTCCGTTGCGGCTCATCTCAAAGTTTATTGCATCAGCTATCACTTCCTTGTCAAAGGTGTGCAGCTCTGTGCATATAGGATAGCGGTTGGGCGGCGGAGTCTGCATTATACTCATGTCGCGCGCACCCATCAGCGAGAACTGTAGCGTGCGCGGTATCGGCGTTGCCGACATGGTCAGCGTGTCTACGTTCACTTTCATCTTGCGCAGTTTCTCCTTTGTTGCCACACCAAACTTCTGCTCCTCGTCTATTATGAGCAGTCCTAGGTCTTTAAACTTCACGCTCTTGCCTATCAACTTGTGCGTGCCGACAATGATGTCAATCTTGCCGTCGGCAAGATCAGCCAACACCTCACGGGTCTTCTTTGCGCTGCGTGCGCGCGACAGATAATCAACACGCACTGGAAAATCCTTCAGTCGCTTTGAGAACGTCTGATAGTGCTGATAAGCCAGAACGGTGGTGGGCACAAGAACAGCCACCTGCTTAGAGTCGCACGCAGCCTTGAAGGCCGCACGCACAGCCACCTCGGTCTTGCCAAAGCCTACATCACCGCAAACAAGCCTGTCCATAGGCCTGCGGCTCTCCATGTCGGCCTTAACATCGTTAGTGGCCTTCAGCTGGTCGGGCGTGTCCTCATATATAAAACTGGCTTCAAGCTCATGCTGCATAAACGAGTCGGCACTGAAGGCATAGCCCTGTTCGTGTCGGCGCGCCGCATATAGCTTTATAAGGTCGCGCGCAATGTCCTTTATCTTCTTCTTGGTGCGCTCCTTCAGCCTGTCCCATGCACCTGTGCCGAGTGTGCTCAGGCGTGGCGGAGTCTCGCTGTCGCGGCGCTTGTATTTTGATATTTTGTAGAGCGAGTGGATGCTCACGTCCACTTTGTCGTTGTTCTGATAAATGATGCGTATCACCTCCTGATAGCTGTTGCCTGCCGGCACACGCACCAGTCCGGCAAAGCGCCCGATGCCGAAATCCACATGCACGATATAGTCGCCCGGCTCCATCTCCTGCAACTCTTTCATGGTGAGCGCCATCTTGCCGCTGCGTGCGGCGTCAGAGCGCAGACTGTATTTGTGGAAGCGGTCGAATATCTGATGGTCGGTAAAGAAGCATGCCGGCATACTGTTGTCGGCAAATCCTTCATGCAGAGTCTTGTCAACAGGCAAGAACTCTATCCTTCCGGCTTTGCCTTCGTCTGCCAGCGTTGTGAAGATGTCTTTCAGGCGTTCGTTCTGCTTGGCGCTGTCGGCAAGGATATAAAGTTTATATCCGCGCAGCATATAGTCTTCAAGAGCCTTTGTCAGCAGGTCGAAGTTCTTATGGAACAGTGGCTGAGGCGTCATGTCAAACTTCAGCGTTGCCGCCGGTGTGCCCGTCGGCTTGGTGCCCATCTCCATACGTCTGAAACCAGAAGCATCGGTCATAAAGCGTGCTCCGCTTATCAGCATGGAGTCGGCCCTAAGCTCCTTCATCACTGCCTGCTGCTCCATCTCGGTCAGTCCCTCGAGACGTTCTTTCTTAGCCTGCTGCGAAAAGCCGTCATGATAGGTGCGGTCTATAACGTCGCGCACATACAGAATGTCTTTAGCCACAATGATGGTGTCTTCAGGCAGAAAGCGCATGAACGACACTTTCTCGTCGGTCAGCGTTGCCAGCTCGGGCACTATCTCTATGCGCTCGCGCTTGTCGCGCGACAGCTGGCTTTGCACTTCAAAGGTGCGTATAGAGTCTATTTCATCGCCGAAAAAGTCGATACGGAAAGGATATTCGCTGCTATAGGAGAACACGTCGAGAATGCTTCCTCGCAGGGCAAACTGGCCCGGCTCGTAAACATAATCAACCTCTATGAAGCCAAAGTCGCGCAGCGTTCTTTCCAGTTGTATAACGTCGTGCGTGTCGCCTGTGCGCAGCAGCAATGTGCGTTCGTCAAGTTTCTTGCGCGACACAACAAGCTCGCTCAACGCCTCAGGACATGTAACCACATAAAGAGGATGGCCCTCAAGCGGCGCCGACAAGCGGCTGAGCACCTCGGTGCGCAATATCTCGCTGGCCGGATCGCGCTGTCCGTACTTCACCTGACGCCGATAAGATGATGGAAAGAACAACACGTCTGTGTTGCCCATAATCTGAGTAAGGTCGTGATAAAAATAGCCGGCCTCCTCGGCATCGTTAAGAACAAAAAGACACATAGGACTGACACGGCGTGCGGCCGACGCAAACATCATTGGAGCGGCCGACGCAACAAGTCCCTGCAGGAAAACGGTCGGAACTGACTTGTCTTCCAGCAACCTGACCAGTGCCGCAACCTGCGGCGACTTGGCATATAAATCAGAAATTTCCTGTATATTCATCGCGAATCCGCTGACAAAGATACAACATTAAAACGAAACGTGAATACAAATCGAAAGAAGAATGCAAAAGAACAATTCACAATTAGCTGCGCTGAACTTCGTTTCACAATTTAATTAAAACAAACCATGTTTCTTAGCTCTTCATCCTTAATAAAAAAGTTTCCGCCATGTCAGAGATTCATCACCTCATTTCATGGCGGAAAAAATTGTGAAACGTGGTTCGGCGTAGCCAATTATGAATCACCATCGTATCTTCCGGCCATCCTGCGTATCACCTCAGCAACTTTTTTACGGAAACTTTCGGGCGATACCACCTCTACATCCGAGCCGCGCGACAATATCTCCTGTATCAGGTCGCACGTAGGGCGCATATAATACTCAAACACCGAGTAACCTTCGGCAGTCTCAACTTCCTGCTGCGAATGATGCAAAGGTTGGGAGAGCATATACGACGCATGCATGCCATACACCTTCAGGCGGATCTTTACCGGATTGTCATCACTTATAACTATGCCAAAGCTGTCTTCAAAAAACTTCTCCGGATTAAAGTCCTTGGGATAGACAAACTCCTTGTCGGTGATGTGCATATCTATTATATGGTCTAACGCAAATGTGCGTACCGAACCACATTCGACACACTGCCCCACTGCATACCAATGCTGCTTGAACAATTTTACGCAGTAAGGTCTAAAAGTATAATATCCTGTCTCTTCACACCAGTAACACCTATATTCGAGCCGTGCCTCATGGCCGTCGCGCATGGCTTCAAGAATCTTTTCGAGATGCACTTTGTCCGAAGGCATATATTCAAACAAGATGCGCTTGTTGAGGTTATGCCCGTCTACAAGCAGATTATTAACCGAAAAGGTGTTCAGCAGCCAGTTTCGCAACCCGTTGTTTTCCAAGTCGTCTACATTCTCGATGTAATAATAGTAGCCTCCTTTTCTGTTGCATTCAATGTTTATGTCGAAAATCTGTTCTATGGCCGCACGCCAGTTGTGGAATGTCCTTAAAGGTATGTCCTGCCCGTCGCTCAGGCTCGACCTGAGCCACCGCTCATTGATTTCCTCAAACGTTATTTTTCGCGAGCGGTAAATTACATCAACAAGCCATATATACTTGTCGAATAGGTCTTTTGTCATAATTAATTGTCTATTTATTTTTTGGTTCTAATATCAATACACAACCGACATCAGCCGTAACAATAACGGCTGACACCGGCAACACAGCATCAACAACAGCCAGCTATTTATTATTTATACGCCAAGCTATAAGCCGCAACGTACAAAAAAGTTAACCGCAACATGCCCGTGCCCACAACCATGCAGACAATACTGCAGCCTGTGTACGCCAAACATGCTTATTCATAAGAAACAAAAACCCACAGCCCACCCATTTCTTTCGATTGCAAACAATATCTTACCCCAAAACAAAACCTATCGCTTCTTCTAAGCATAAGCTTATCATTATGCAAATAACAAAGCCCCGCAACATACGGATATAATCACAGAAACTGCCTCAACGGCATCATTATCCTGCCAATATTGTCTGAAATCAAGAAATTACACCATGACATCACCTAACCAAAAGTCCAATTAAGTCTTATATTTCCTAAAAAATATTTTCTTAATGCTGACTCATTTTTTATATATGTGTTTGAAAGTATCATACGAAGTTATTTAATTTTTGTGCAAAAATAAATGCCACTTATGCCAAACCGCAGCATAAGCAGCAAAAATTTTTCGATGAATTATATGTTTTTAATCCATGTCAAGTGTTTATTTTTAGCTTTTATGTGACGTTAACAAAAACTTTATTTAAACCCGAACCGGTCAACAGACCGCATATAGTTTGAATCTACAGACATATTGATGTCTTCTGATGTCTTAATTATTTTCTATTGCAGCCCATTTTTCTTGAAATAGCCCGACAAACCTGTTAAAAAGCGACAAGCCTTCAATATAAAAATACAATCCGGCCAAATTCAAACAAGCTCGATTGGGTTTATGAATAAGCGATGAAATAACGTCTGAAAAAGAAGCATCTATGCCAACCATATTTCAGTATTATTCACCATATACATTCCACCAACTATCATTTTTTAAAGGATTAATAAGGTCGTCTTCTGATAATAAGTCTGAAATATTTATTATTTTCTCTACAGCAGACTTAAGTTTCTTTTCCTTAAAATCAAAACGCCTCTCCTCTTCCTTAACTTTACCCAAAGGAAGGTAATAATAACGCTTCACGTTCAACACCGTTCCCCACTTGCTTTTAATAACTTCCTCTTGCATAAGTCCGTCTTTCCATATGCTTATCAGTGTATCCGTACTGTTTCCAAACTGTAGCGAATAAATATTTGCTCCATTCAATCTCTTGCATGAAGTTGTTATCTTAACATCATCAGGATAATTAGGATTAGGGTGACACACAGTCTTGATCAATTGCCCATTCTGATAATACTCTTCTGTCGTAGGCTTGAAATCAACAAACCTTTTTATGAAGTAATCGCCATTACCTTTCTTTAAAGGAACCACATCTACCTTTAAGTAATAAAATCCCCCGTTTATATCACTTTCCCAAAAACATACGCATGGATCAACGCTTACATTCAGTTTATAACCTGTCGGAGCTGTTATTTTTTTACCAGACGCCCTGTCTTCCACTTTATAGGCATATCCCTCATTACTATATTCTATTTCAGCCAGCTTATGACGGCTGGTGTCAGGTCTGCTGAAATCAAGACTGTCTATAGCAAGCCTGAAATGCAGGTATGCGCTGTCGCATCTTTCCTCCGTAAAGTCAAAATCTCTCATTAAATTTATATCAAACTGCAAAATATATTTCAGGCGGTCCTTATCGTCATATCCATACACAATACGCTGCGGTTCGTTTTCTGATGCCGCAGATATGGTAGCCATGAGCCTGCCGTCTTTGTCTACATATTTTATGAGCCAATTCTGAGGAGCCCACTGCAGCATACTCACGGCATAAGACCCGTCTGAATAAGTAACCGAATCGTAGTCCATAAAGCCTGTCTTCTTTATACAATCAGAATCTTCACGCATATCCGTATGCATAAGGTTTGTTATCTCTATTTTATTATCCAAACTGCACGCTGCCGTTAGCAGAAGCACAGAGAACGCGACATACAGGGCATAAATGTTGCATTTCATAATAAAATCTGAAATTAGTGTGTTGTTTAATCATTTACTTAACGAGCCGACAAGTATTTCATCAGCTTTAAATATAAGTTGCAGACCGCATCATAAAGCTCTCCGACATCTTGCCTGTACGCACAAATATAAATCGTGTATTTTGGTTTGTCTGTCGGGAAATAGCCGCACAGTTCCACCTTATATTCAGCAACCGACTTAGATCCTTGCGGTGTGGTCACTGTGCATATTGTGCCTGTTGGAGTTTCGTCTGACAAATTTAGCTTTTTGAGATTTTCCTTATCCTCAAAAATATTTCTGATGCCTCGAATGTTTTTGGGGGCAGCCATCTTATCCTGTATCACCTGAACGAGACCATTTACAGACATAAGCTTAACCATCGTGCCGCCATTGACTATTCCGTTTATATATTCTATCATATCCCACGCAGACATCTTATAGCCATATCCCAGCGAAGTCCACACAATTTCTGACTTGTCCTTATATTTCTTTTGGGGAACATTCAGTCCCGTAATCCTTATGCCTTCGGTTAAGCTGTCTACATTATTTTTGTATGCCAAAGAGGCCGCCTTATAAGTCGCAATGTTCGACTGCTGCACAAACGCGTCATGAAAGGTCATCCTGCCGTGCCTGCTTTCTGGCATATCATTCAGTTCCCTGCCATACACTATGCAAGAACCATCATAGGTGTCGATGGTGTCTCCGGTGGTTATTCTGCCGCTCTCCAATGCTGCCAGCCATGTTGCCACCTTCTCCAGACACGAATATTCATTTCTGCGGAAGTTGTCCATAATATCGTTATCGGTACACCCCACCTCACTTGCCGCCATTATATAGCCTGTATGGGTATCCACAACCATGATCAAACCGCTGTCGGCATGATGTTCATCTTTCAGGCATGCCAGCACACTGTCTGTATATTGATTTATCGCAGGATCAATAGTCTGACAACCGGCAGTCTTACTTCCCTGACAAGCACACATAAGCAATGTGACAACAGCGGATGCCAGAGGCTTTATCGATTTTCTCAGATACATTTTGTTCATAATAATTATTGTGTTGTTTAAATTAATACCAGACGTTAAACTTATTTTTGATATTATTTTTTTCACAGAACTTCATCAGATTACCAATAAAAGTATTACGGTCCGTTCTAAAACCGAACTCCAATTTTAGTTTTTTGATGAAGTCTGAAGCCGTTGAAGCCTGCATAAGATTATATAGTTTCAAAGTGTTTTCCTCGTCAAACCCGTATGAGGCTTCCACGATGCCGTCGCGTCGGTTATAGTCCCACTCCTGAAAGTCGACTTTATGGACGGTCAATCTTCCGTCCTCAACTGTTGCTATCACAACACAGAACAGAGTTCCATTGCGCACAGATTTATACAATATACGATGGGCATTCTTCATTGTGGACTATTTTATTCAACTATCTCATATTTTGTGTATTCCGGAAACCACTTGTCAAGCTGTGCTTCGGCCTTGGCTTGTGTCTCAGGAGTGATATACTTTGACATTTTCCTGATCAGCACCGCAAGCGAAACCGCCTCATCCAGCCAGCCGACGACAGGCAGCCGGTGAGCGTCAAGAAGGTCTATCGGCAATATAAGATACGCCAGCGAACCGAATATTGCCAACTTGTCCTTACGTGGCGTTTTATCACTGCGCATGACATACCACATAAGCAACACGGGACGGGCTGCCGAACGTCCTGCTTTTAAACTCCAGTCACGTATGCCATCCCATAAAGCATCAGTATTCAATCTGAAAATATTCATAACAACATAAATTCTTTGTTTTATCTATATAGAGTAACAAGGCATCAAGAAACTATCATTCTTCATCATCATTTTTAGTCAACCACTGCCTGGATCAGAATTGCATTACATCCAATTTAGCATAAGAATAATTATGATTGAAAAAATCATGGTCCAAAATTTCTTATCTTTATGTAGTTGTAACCAAGAAAAAGAAAATCATGAACCTTAGGCATGAACAAAATTAAGAATTAAAATCTTAACCGACAAGCAATCTGATGTTTTTTTAACGACATTTTTTTGAGCATCATGGTTTCACACATAGCTTGCCTATACTCTGCCCCGACATTCTGCTATTTGTTCATCTTTTCGTTTACATATTTAGTCAAGTCTACAGCCTCATTCCTCATAATAATATTTGCCGTTGCGCAGACAGTCGCAGAAGATTATCTTGTTGTCATTATATCCGCAGCGCTCCGTAATGTCGTCAACGCGGTTGTGGCCAACGATCTGCGTATATCCATGCAGCGGGTCGGTCAGTTCGCTTATGTCTGCCCAGAATATTCCTCCGATTTTGCCTATGCGTCCTCCCCTGGCATGCCCAAGGCGCAACATGGCGTTAAACTGGACTGACTCGGGATTATTTAGCTGATGCGCTATAGGCTGAGTAAGGTCGCCCTTAAAGTCGTCTACAAACCAGCTGTGCTGTATGCCGGCATGCGTAAATATACGGTTGCCCTGCTGATAGGCATACTGAAACAGCTCTATGTTGGCGTTGAACATAGCCTCGGCAAACCTCTCTATCTGAAAGTCGTAGCGCGAACCGGGCAGAGCCCTGTCGCAGAAATAATGCAGGTCATGGTTGCCAAGAAGCAGCACCACGTCGTCCATGCGCCGCTTCTTAAGTTCTATGATGTCACGCAGGTTGTCCAGCTGTTGCCTGCGCGTAATGTATTCATACGGGTCGAGATAGTCACCCAGAAACACGATTGTGCAGTCTTCGTGCTCATCAACTATGCTTCTCCATTTTTCAAGACCGTGAACATCTCCTATGGCTACAATAGGTTTCATTTTTCTTCTTTGTTTAGCAATTACACACTCGACTTGTTTTCTTATTCCGTCTTTTATTCATTCTCAGTATATGTGCCACAACATTGCAGTATCACAATATCTCTCTTGCAATCCATGCACAGGCTTCGGCATCAGCAAGAGCATTGTGGTGCATCGTGAGGTCGTAGCCGCAAAGGGCAGCAACTGTATGCAGCTGATGATTCTCTGCACAGGGAAAAGCCTTGCGGGCAGCTGCAAGGGTATCGTAAAAGCAGTAGTCGGGATAATCCATCTGATAAACCTTGAACGCGGCTTTAAGGCAGCCCTCGTCAAAGCCTTTGTTATGGGCCACCAGCGGCAGCCCCTCAATGAGCGGCTCCACCTGCTTCCACACCTCGCTGAACACCGGTGCCTCTTCGGTATCTTCGCGCGTCAGGCCATGCACTCTGCTGCACCAATAGGTGTAATAGTTTGGCTCGGGCTGTATAAGCGAGTAGAACGTGTCGGCAATCTCACCGTCACGCACAACCACCACGCCCACGCTGCACACCGAACTGCGCTCGCCGTTGGCCGTCTCAAAATCTATAGCCGCAAAATCTTTCATCTACACAATACTTGTTTCTGCCGCAAATTTAGCAAATTCTACACTTAAAACGTAAGCTATTTAGTTTTTTAACTCATACAGTTGTAAAGATTTATTTTCTTGTTTCCGGTTTAGCTGTTAATTCTATGCGTTATATCATCGCCCCGTCGTCATCATCCGCCGCCCCATATTCAGGCTCGGCCTCTGCCGCCATCATGCCGCAGTCGTCCTCTGGCAAAGAGTATCTCACGGTGCGGTCGTCCAGATATATATGGTTCAATGTGTATTCGAGCGATGTCAGCGTCTGTTCACGCCTGTCTGTCTTCAGCTCACACTCCCACACCGTCATGCAGTGCCATCCCATGGCGGCCAGCTCCAGCTGCACCCTTTTGTCGCGCTGCCTGTTGCGGTTTATCTTGGCTGCCCAGAAGTCAACGTTGCTCTTTGGCATCTTGAAATACTTGCACCCTTCATGTCCATGCCAGAAGCAACCGTTCACAAAGATACACGTGCGATATTTGCGCAGCACTATGTCGGGATGTCCCGGCAGGCGCGGATGATTCAGCCTGTATCTGAATCCGCGTGAAAACAGATACTTCCTGACTATCATCTCCGGCTTTGTGTTTGCCGAATGTATGGCGGCCATGTTTTTGTGCCGCTGCTCCTTAGTACATCTGTCCATCCCCCGCCCCTTTTCGTCAACTGTGTGCTCCGTTTTTATCCGGCATAATGCCGTAAGCCTTTCAGCACGCCGTTATGACATGTACGGGTTTTCCGCCCTTACTTGTCTAACTGCAAAGATAATATTTTTTTATTCTTCATCAAAAACATCCGTACTTATTTTCTGACGGCAATAAAACAAAACTGCCACAAATGTTCTCATCCATATAAGCCTGCATAAATAAGTCTCATAGAATTTAAAGGCAAAAAACTGAAAGGAAAACGCATATCCTTCATTAAGAAACAATCAGAGAAGAAACCTCCGTAAAGAAAACTGTAAGCAAAACAACGAGTATATGTTTCAAATCATTAACCTATCGTTTACGGTCTAAAAACAGGCCACTTTTGATGCGGAAACGGCACAGTTTTTATTGGCAAACAGGCCGGTATTTATGGCTGTCAACTACAGTCAACATTCCAGCCTATACATTTATGCCGCTGACACGTTTTTCTTATGCCGAGTTTAGGTTTACATTAAAGCCAAATCGTTATAAGAATCCGGTCTGTATTTTTTACATTGAGCGGTTCTTCGTCATTTTTTTTGCAGACACTTTTATAATTGGCTAACGCCGAACAGCGTTTCATAATTAGCTGCGCTGAAAACGAAGTTCGACGTTAGTCAAGTCAATGTTTTACTACAAGAAATAGGAAGTAATCGGATTAAAAAATTAGCTGCGCTGACCTTCGGTTCTGATACTCAATTCCGACAGATTGCAAATCAGCCGGCACAATACCAAACGTAGTGCTTGCGAATGGAAACCACATGGCGCTTTGGCTTTACATTAAGCTGATTTTCATCAGACTCTTCTTGATATAGCGGGCTATGTCAAGAAAAAGCAAACAATAAGACGGGCTGGAAACGTTAATGCACAAAATTGAAAAAGAGATGTGTGGTCTAATAACCAATTTACATTACATCTCTGTTACTGCTGTACAAAAGTTTCGTTTTCTGTTTTATTTCTTAAATTTATTACGCTATCTTTGCAGCATCATGAGATGCCGGTGCCGTCAGCATCACTGAAACAATGGCTCTTGTGCAACAGAGCCGCGAACGAAATAAGTCAGACAAAAGAATATACACTGAAACATGGGAAACATAAAAAAGACATTTCTCCACAAGACATTACGCATAGCAGCATTATTTATTGGCGGAATAGCCATAGGCTTCGGGGTTGGTTTCGTCATAGGCAAAATCATCAAGCCTGCGCTTCATGCCGACATATCAGCCGCCGACGTCTTTCTCACGATACTCCTGGCAGCGATATTCTTCATTCTATCTTTCATCATACACATCGTCATCCACGAAGCAGGCCACATGCTTGCTGCCATGGCGCGCGGCTGGAAGTTTCTGTCGTTTATGATCATGGGCGTTGTTCTGAGCCGTCGCGACGGCCGTTTCCGTCTGTCACGCTTCAGCATGGCCGGAGCCGCAGGCCAGTGTCTTATGCTGCCGCCCGAAAACGGCGACACGCCCTTCGGCATAGCCCTATATAATGCAGGCGGCGTGTTGGCCAACCTTCTGCTCACGGTGATTGCATCTGTCATTATGTTCATGCCGTCGGCACATCATTCGCTCGTCACAACGGTCTTTCTGCTGTGCATCATCATCTCCGGACTGTATCTCATTGTCATGAACGGCATTCCGAACAAGCTGGCCGGACTGCCCAACGACGGCCTCAACATGCTCAATCTTCACAAAGACGAGTTTTCCACGATGGTGTTTCTGCGCTCCATGCGCCTCATCGGATATCTTATGCAGAACGACACATCACGGCTTGAGGCCATGACATACATGTGCGACGACCGCGACATCAACTTCAGCAACCCCATACACGTCATGGCACTTTCGTCCGACTTATCGTTAGCCATGCTGCACATGGACTTCGGCAAGGCCAACGCCATCATGCAGCGCGCCGAGCCGCACATGAGCCGGATGGTTACTATCTACCGCAACGAACTGACCTTGGAACGCATTTACCTCACGCTGATACGTCCCCACTATCCTGAAGACATCAACAGGCTGCTGGACAAGTCAATCAGCAAATACCTGCAAGTGCAGTCTGTCTTCCGTCCTTCAGCCCTGCGCGTTCAATACGCCCTCGCCATGATACACGAGGCAGACAGCAGCAAGGCCGAAAAGATATACGAGAAGTTTCAGCGTGTAAGCCGTAAATATTACATTCAGGGCGAAGCAGAATACGAACAGCAACTTGTTGATTTTGTCAGAAGCGGCAGATATCTGCAACAATAATCTTTCACGCGGGAGATAGGTTAAAACCTGCTTTTATCAAAGATAAATGACCATAAGGTCATTACCTGACATCATCAATATGAAATGCTCCTCATCTTGCCCCAATTTACAGAAGTTTTACCATTCTTGTTCCAAAGACATTCCCTCACTGTTATGACCCTGCTTTCTGTATCTATGCATACCACCTGATATGAAAGCAGGCTTTCATCGTCTGCCGACAACTCTCCCTTCATCGGCGAGTCAACCCTGAACACAGGCAAGGATATGCTTCCCTCCGTGCCCTTCCAGTCATAGAATTCATTATAGTTGCAGTCTCCGTGGAAATATGCCTTTATCTGAGGATGAGACTTAAAAAAACTCTCCAGCCTGTTCCAGTTGCCAACAGGCCTCATGTCAATGGCATTTACGCTACACGTATCGCCCAACAGGTTTTCAAATTTATCCTTACTGTTTATGTCATACGGAAAGTTAGGATTTGTAAAGTGTTTGGCATCAGCCTCAACCGGATCATGTGCGAAGAGTATTGTGGATGTTGCCGGGTCATCTTTAAATATGCTGTCTAACCAACAACGCATAAAGCCGTCCGGCCATATCCCCACAAAGGCAAACCGGAGATTGTCTTTTATAAAAGTGTAATGAACTTTATTGGCAGTATAATCAAAAGACGAAATTTTCTGACAGCCAAATTCCGGCATGTTATGATTGTATATTTCTATAGCACTTGTTTCATCCTTGGCAGGTGTAAGTTTCATCGGATATCCTATGGCATTTGATATGTCATGATTACCGGGAACAAGATATATGGGACATCCGAGTGTTTCTATCCAGTCTTTTTCAAACTGTCTCCATGATCTACATGCCTGCCACACCCCATCATGCATTCTGTTCGATATATCGCCCGTACACACAACAAAATCCGGTTCGCCAAACTTTGTTCCCTCACCTACTCCTCCGTCAGAGGGCAAATCTGTTTTATTGAGCAGATAAAACGACTTCACCATCTCGCCAATGACCTTATAGGCATCAACCTTCTCTCCTCTAAACTGTCGCTTTATTCCGTAGTGAAGGTCAGAACAATAAATAAATCTTATCTCATGGCCGTTTGCGGCAAATGCACAGACAACACCTGCGAGGCATACAAAATAAAATAATATTATGCGTCTAAGTTTCATAATAACTTTAACTATTTTCAAAATTCAACCTGTAACTGCAATCAAATTATAATTATGAATAAGTTCGTAATTTTATAATGCCAAAACTCTCTCTCTATTCTTCAGGCTCAGTTGCGCTGATTTATCATCAACCAATTACAAGGCCGTATAAACGAGCCGTCCATTGATCCGTTCCGACTTCATTACATAAATCTTGCTTACAGTCATGCTTTCGCTCTCCACGTCGATGTCAAGAGGCATTTCCGACGGTTGGCGCACAAGAGTGATATGCGGACTGAACTTGCCCTTTGCATAGTCAATGCCGCGTTGGTCAAGATTTCGTCTCAGCTGCTGCGCTATAGCCTTCACCTTGTCCTCGCCTTCTATGCCGAGCCACACCACCCTGCTTCTGCCGTTAAAGCATCCCATCTTGCCCGTTCTGATTACAAACGGCTCAAACTTAACGGCATCAACAGCTGCCTTTATCTCCTCCACTCTTTCCGTTTCACCGATAAATGCCAACGTAAGATGCAGGTTCTCCGGCTGCGTATAGTTGCCCCTTACTCCATATTCCTTCAGTCCGTCCTGTGCATCCAATATTGAAGACTTGAACGCTTCAGTAAATCGTATTGCGATAAATATTCTCATGTCATTATAATTTTATACATATGCCGGCAACAAAGTGACATTAAGATGTACACACCCGCCCTGCACATTAATTAGATTTTATCCACGTGTGGTTATTTGTATTTAACTCACATTTTTATATTACAGCTTAAAGTCCTTACGCTCTATATCTGCTCTGAATCCTTCTTCAGATACATTTTCCTTGCTTCCTGCTCTACCTCGTTCATGATACGTCTGATGTTCTATCATATCAGATTGTGAACACGTGTGTTCACAATCTCCGAATTCTTGATATGCAAATATAATTTGCGGTAATACACCAAATTGCGTTTACTATAGTTATTTTCACATATAACGGAAATCCGTTCTGCCGGATTAGCTCAATGTTTTAAACAAATAATAATAGAATACAAAATTATAGAATCTTTCTGTATTGCGGATGCCTTTTGCAGAACTTTTTTTGACACTCATAGAGAGAAACATCAACTGATTACATCTTACGTGCTGGAGTCTCAATACGTTCCATAGGAGTGATAGTTACAGTAAATTTGCTTTCAATATCCGATGCAGTATATTCACAATTATGATATTCGGCACTTTCTAAATTAATTGGTATGAGTAGTCATTTTGAACATAGGAAAAGAAATTACTGTAAACTCAACTCTCTGAAAATCAATGATTACATATATATTCTTGTACTTCGTACTATTCCGATTTTTTGCAGCCAAAACTTCAATACAAATATAGTGAATTTTGGATAAAAACAAGTCGAAAATCTAAGAATTACAATCTGTCATATAATTTAATGATAAAGTTTTTTCAAAAAAATTAGTTTTATTCTCAAAAATTGCATAGCTTTGCGTTTATAACATTCACAATATTGAAGATTAACAACTAAAAACAAGCATAAATATCATTATAATGATATATAAACAAAAATAATATGGTAGACTTTTATGAATACTCTACGCCTGAGCTTGTAAGGCTATTAGGCAACAGATTCAAAGAATATAGAATCCGTTGCAATCTTACTCAGAAAGATGTTTCAGAGCAGTCAGGCATTGGCCTTACAACCATACACAAATTTGAAAATGGTACTGCAGGCAATATTTCGTTGTCAACATTTATCTTGCTGCTGAAAGTAGTCGGTCAGATTAACACGATAGACAACCTTCTTCCTGAGTTGCCAGAATCTCCTTATCTGATGCGTAAGGACGATAAAAAGGCGCAACGTGTCAGACACTCTAAATAAAATAAACTTATGGTACAGTCGTTAAAAGTAATCCTTTGGGATGAGGAAATTGGCAGATTGGCTTGGGATGCCAGACGTAGGTTATCATATTTTATGTATAATCCGTCCTTTCAGAAGAAAGGTCTCAATATTTCTCCATTAGTAGCACCCGTGGATGGAGCAAGGGGACTTATACCTGTATGGGGAGAAGAAGCTAAGATTTATCAAAAATTACCGGCATTTTTAGCCGATTCGTTACCTGATGCATGGGGTAATCAACTTTTTGATTTATGGCGTCAACAAAACCACCTGTCAAATACAGATATTACCCCTCTTGATAAACTCTCATTTATAGGAAAACTTGGAATGGGAGCTTTAGAATTTTTACCCGAGATTTCAAGAGAGCGAAAGGCTGAAAAAATAGATATCAAATCATTGGCTAATTTAGCAGAACGCATATTCTCAGAAAGAGAAAATGCCAGAATCCTACCAGAAGAGTCCGTAACAATGCAATCATTGCTTACAGTTGGCACTTCAGCCGGTGGCCGTCAACCTAAGGCAATTATTGCCATCAATCGAAATAATGGTGAGATTCGTAGCGGGCAGATTTCAGGATTGGAGGACTTTGATTACTATCTGATCAAATTTGGTAATTCACAATACAGTTCAGCTGAATTGGAGATGTCTTACTATGAACTTGCTACAATGGCAGGAATAAATATGATGCCTTCAAGACTCTATCAGGTAGATGGAAATAATCATTTCATGACAAAACGCTTTGACCGTAATAACGGGAAAAAGATTTATACACAAACTTTAGCTGCTATTAGCCCCGATGCAGACAGTTACGAACAATTGATTACAGTATGCCGGAAGCTCCATTTGCCAGAAACAGATTGTTCTGAAGTATTCCGCAGAATGGTCTTTAATGTATTGGCAAACAATACGGATGACCATAATAAGAATTTTTCATTTGTTATGAGTGAGGATGGTACTTGGCGTATATCTCCTGCATACGATGTAACTTATATATTTGACAATGGAGGATTCTTGCCTAATGAAGACCATTGTATGTATATCAGGGCAAAACTTAGGGATATAACACGGGATGATATTATTCAGTTTGCCAAAGATAATGGAATACGTAGACCTGATGCAATAATACGTGATATAGTTAATGCCATAAGACAATTTCGTGCGGTTTCCGCTAAATATGGTGTTGCAGAACAATGGATAGGACGTGTTGAAACCACTATATTTTACCATTTGAAATCATGGGGAGAGTTACAGGAAGTGGCTCCTGCAATATACGAATTTGTCATAAAAGGGCATATTATAAAGAATGTCCGTATTGAACAGGCGTATAAGGGAAATTTCCATTTGCTTGCCGAAATAGATGGTCATGAACATAAGTTTGTTATAAGCAAAAATAAAGAAGAGTTTTCACTTATAGAATCGATTGGAATAGCAAATCTGTCATTGAATCAGCTCAAGGATATGGTTGAAAAGTATTTTAGACTATAGATTCGGCACTATAAAATATTTTGTGTAAATGGAAAATATTTTATAGTGCCTAACATTCTGATAATTATACAATCTGCTAATAATCATCATTCAATCCATGCAGATACAGGCTGTGGTCTTCTGACAAATTTACCATTTTCTTTTACATACCATATTACATCGCCAGTACACCAACTTGTTCTCCTCATAATTGCTATCAGATTGTCCGAATAACAAATACCGTTAATTATAGGGAAAGACACAAACCACCAATAGCCGCCCCAATGTCCATAAGCCACAGGTATGTATTTTTTCAACTTTTTGACATTACTTTTATTTATCTCCGTAATTACATTTTCCTTTTTAAGTCCGCCTGCAAATTCCGATAATACCTTTCTTATACCAGAAGTTAAATACAATCCGCCTCGTGGAATGTCAGGAGTTATTGTGTCAACTGAATATTGCTCTCTTTTCATGTCAGGTATATATACCGGAAAGCCTTGGGAGGATTTTGCCATTATCGTATCCACATCTAAACAATATCGTTCAACTTCAATTGTTCGAGGAAAAACTATATATTGCGAAATTATACTGTTTTGCCTTTTGTTTTCATCCTTAAACGCTGCAAATTCTCTATTTACAACATCAGACAATATGCTGTCTTCAATGATATTACAAGAAGAAACGCTATCCGAATAAGTTTCCCAATCCTTGAAAAACTCTCCCAAATTACGGTCTGTCAATTTGGGGTATTTGACAAGAAAAGACTGACCACTACAATATATGGCGACAATACTAAGTAATAATGTAAGTAAAATTTTATCTTTCATTGTTTCTTTATTTCTAACTAATTTCTTAGAATGCTTTCACGAATATATATTCATGAATTGATAAGTATAAATAAAATCTATTTCATTATTCCTTCCATAGCTTTTTTACTCTTCTTACCCTTGTTTATGATTATTCCATACAGTAAACAATAAAAAGGAATTAGAAACATGGAAAATATATTGGTAACGAAAAAGATCATAATGGCCAAGAACAGAATATACTCGCCTTGCATAAAAAATAAAAGTATAAGTAATGAAATGATAAAAGAAAACACGATTTGCCATATTGTAAGATTTGCCCAATAATCCTTTTTACATACAAGCCACGTAGCTATTCCTGCAAGAATGTGCGATGGCCAAAACAAAAAGAAATATTCAGCCACACCAAACAATTCGCCAAATCCGCATAAAACATAAATTATACCAACAATGAAGATAAAACACGACATTGTGCCTTCGAATATAACAAATCGTTTATCTTTCAACTTCATATTTGCAAATTTAAGGTTAGAATTGACAGTACGAATGCCTATATATATTAGATAACCAGAGAAGATTGCAACTTTATTGCAAAATACAAACAATAACCAACGATGACAAAGTTATAGATTTTTTCTGTATTGCGGATGCCTTTTGCAGAACTTTTTTTGACGCTCAAACAGGTAAACGTTAACTGTTTACATCAGCAGTCTGACGTTATCGTTCCACTCACCATACATAACGCCTTTTCGGGTGTTTTCTATAAATTTGTCAAGCCGTTTTCTGAACAGCTCGGGCTGACGCTTCTTTATTTGGATGGTGTCAATGCGCACACGCTTATACAGCTCGGGCAGGCGGCAGAAATTATGCCACACAACAGGGTCCGACTTCAATTCTTTCATTACATCATCGTCTATCACAAAGCCCCTGTCCGTCATATCCGGCAACACGGCTCTGCCGGCGTCAGTCATCAGTCCGAGCCTTTCCATCCTGCGACACCTTTCCTTGTTCAGTTCCGACCAGTTGCTGCGCGGCTTTCTCGGGCACAGCCTCTGTGCAGTCACCCCGTCTGCCAGCTTCTTTGTCGTGCTGTCTATCCATCCGAAGCACATCGCCTCTTCTACAGCATCTATATACCAGAACGTGCCGTCGTCAACAGGTCTTCCACGTTTCACCACTACCCAACATTCCGGCTCCTTATCATGATTCTGCATCAGCCATTCACGCAGCTCATCACGAGACTTGACGTTCAGCAAATTATTTATTGTCATATACAACCTTTGTTCAAAAAAGCAGACTGATATCAGCTTTAGCATGTAATTATTTATTGAGAATGCCTGTCGCAAATTTATAAAATTTTCCGTAATACAAAAAACTTTTGCCTACTATCAATAATAACTTTAATCCCCTCGAATTCGAGGGGATTAAAAGCATAATTATATTATCAAATAAACTATTCACCTAATCTAATCCTAAATAAATATAAGAAAAGTGCTTCATTATTGATTTACTCATTATGTTTCAATTTCTCCTTCAGTGCCAACCCTTTTGCCGTAAGGCGATATTTTTGATTTTGGCTATTGGGTTTATCGGGTATGGTTGGTTCTATATAGCCTTTGTTAATGGCTGGAACCAAATAATCTGTTCTGAAATAATCTCTATTCTTAATCGACAACAATTCCTGTAATTCCGAACGTCCTTTCTCTCCGACTAAAATAGAAATCAGTTTTTTTACTTGTACACTTGCATGGTCACTTGCATGGTCACTTGCATGGTCACTTGCATGGTCATGAGCAACATCATGAGCAACATCATGAGCAGTAACAGGAAAAGTTATGCGAATAAAATTGTCGGTAAACTTGAAACATTCTTCTCCGTATGCTTTCAGAATGCGAGGAATGCCGGAGCCTAACGACTCGACCAATTCCAAATCACGGTAAATTCTCATCAACTCCTTGTTGCGTGGAATTGATATACCATTGAAAAACTCCTCTTTGGAAAGAGACTCAGGCAAGCGCCCTGCTGATGTTATCTCTAACCTGTCGGGAAATATCTCAAATTTAGGTGGCACCTCAAATGAGTAATCGTTATGTACTATTGCGTTTATGACTGCTTCACGTAAAGCAACCTTGTTCCACAATGGTGTTTCAATACGTTCCATAGGTGTAATAGTTGCAGCAACTTTGTTTTCAATATCCAGTTTTGCCAAGACGCTTTTGGTTGCTTTAATGAGGGAGCAATATCCATACTCATTATTTTCTACCAAATCACAACGGTCAAGACTTGAATACTTTGCCACTTTGATTGAATTGCCATTCTCATCTGCCAAGAGATAAGCTACATAATTGAGTTTTCCATCTCCTGTAAGCAATTCCAATGTTCGTTTAAAATTATCATTAAGTCTTTTGCCACGTTCATCATAATAGATACGCAACTGCTCAAAACTCAAACCTTGTCTGTTGGATACTATGCGTCCGATGGAGTTTCTTGTCCGCATGGCGAACAGGCGGTCAATCTGTTCTTGAGGCATCGGTTCTGCCGATGTTCCAACACGCATGTATGCACCTCGTGGAGTCATTCCATATTTTGTTTTAAAATATGGTTTCTCTATTCCGCTTGCCACAGTAATCTTGATAATACTACGCCCATCCTTTTGTTCCTCTGCAATATCAAACAGGCCCATTGCAGAAGGGGATATATTGTGCTTGATGCGGTCTTTCAGCTTTAGCATACAATCGTCAACATCATCCACACCCACAGTTGAACCTTCTTTATCTATTCCAATGTAGATGTATCCTCCTTCCTTGTAATTGAGGAACGCCACAATCTCCTTCTCTATATCAAGTTCCGGAGTCAATTCTATTTTATATTCTATGCGGTTGGTTTCTGTCATATAAAATAATATTTAACGTGAATTCTGTATATGAAAACACTTAAAGTAAGTGTAAAAGTGATTTTTTTGTATCTTTATTAGATGAAAATCAAAAAGTTACATAAAAACACCCACTTCCATGACAAATACAAATTTAATAAAATTTTTCCGTAAATTTAACGAATTCTGTAAATATTTTGCTTAAAGTTGAAAAATATATGCTTACCCTCATAAATGTCGCCAAAACTATCAAGTACGTAATTTAATACAATGAGATTATGAATATCCATAAACTTAAAAACATTTGTTATATCGAGCACACAAAACATTGCCCCATTGATAACTTTGCAAAAAATAGTCTATACCTATTTCGAAATGAGGATTAATTATGAACCAATTTTTAATCATATTTGAAAACAGAATCCAGATATAAGAAATAACTTACAACTGTATTCTGTTTCTATTATTACACAATAATTTTGGACTGTATTTCTATATTAGAAATGATTTCAAAGAATAATTTGAGATTTTAAATGGACATTAAAGATGTACAATACCAACAAACTCTCCAACGATTCTGAATTCATCACTTTCTTCTTCATTAATTATTATTGGTGAGTAACTTGAATTCTTAGGTTGGAGGCAGATTTCTTCATGAGCCCAATTCCCGTATTCATCATATGTCTTTTTGCTCGAATATATTTTAATTGAATAACTACCAGAATAGTCCGTATCGTAAAAATTATGATGTTGAGTCAGCACTATTTTCCCTTGTCTACTACCTGCTGGATTGGCTCTAAAAACACAATAATCCCCGTCGTGTATAATTGGTTCCATTGAATGTCCTACAGCTTGTATGATAAACATATTGCGATTAAGTTTCCCCAGGCCTTCCACTTTCATCCATCCTAGTTCATCAACAATATCTCCCTCTCCAAAATAACCACACGCAGCTCTTATTGAGTATAATGGCAGAAAATCTATATATTTTACTTCATCATTTACTTCTGGCTCTATTCTTATTTCATTGATAGGTTCTTGTTGAGGTTCAATCTGTGCAGCAAAATATTCTGCTAATTGTTTATCGCAACAATAAACGTAACAACCTTTCATGCCTCTAGTAAGCAAGGTACGATATGTGTTTTTTATAATATCATCGGCATCTTGTAAAGCCTTACCCTTGTTTTGTTTAATTAGTGATTTGAATCCTTTAACGGACTGATCATTACCAGAACGTTGACTAACATCTGTTATGATTCGTCCGTTTTCATAACGCATATCAAGACCTATAATTACACCAATATAGTCTAGTTCTAATCCTTGACACGTATGTATGCAACCTATTTCTTCTATAGAATTGTTACCTATAATCCATAAATTCTTATCTGAATTTAAATTCCAACGCTTTTGGAATCTAAATTCAGGTATAATAATATCGTAGTCGTTGGGATTTTTCTTGCTATTCCAATCCCAGCAATATCCAGCTACAACACGTGCTTTATTGTTTATCTTGTTTTTTTCTTTAATAGTCTTAAAAAGTTCATTTGGATCTGAGAATATTTTGAAATCATAATCCTCTTCGGATAATCGTATGTTGGCAGTTTCCCTTATTTGCTAAGTATTATCAAGCCAACTTAGATAACTATCTGAACCATTACATCTAAATTGAGAAGTGAGCTTAGTCGTGTGTACAACAGCTCCACAAGTTTCTGCATACTTTTGTATAGCAGCTTTCGAACCGATATCCTTTATATGTACTCTTTGTCGATCATCGATAAAAAATACAGAAAAGAGGGAGGCTTGTATAATTTCTATAATTTGATTCTCTCCAAGATTACTATATAACCCACTTTTCATGTTTAGTCTATGGGCTTCGTCAACAATTAAAGCTCCATAAGTGTTTTGTGGAGCGTTAATAAAACTACCGCTACCAACAAATAAATTACTTATAAAGCTTTTCTTAAAGCTATTAGATAGTTTTGCTGTATATACGTCACGCGGAGCCGCATTCTTGGATACATATTGACAAACTAAATTTTCTTTAGTCAGCTCAACTAATAGGTTTATGGCAACAACACTTTTTCCTGTGCCGGGTCCTCCATCTACAATGAGAACATGTTTTGTTTGTTTTGCTGATGCTTCTCGAGCTAGATTAAGTGCAGTCTCATATACAATTTTTTGTTCATCTAATAATATAAACTCTTTGTTCCCTTGTAACATCGAAGTAAGTGCATCAGCCAACTGCTTTGAAGGTCGTAATTTCCCCTTATCTATAAACCAGACAATATCTTCTTTAGATCCATATTTGATGTGTTTCTTTATGAAATTTTGTAATTTCCCAGCATCAGTCTTTAGAAATAAAGGTGCTTTATCTATATATTCTGAATAGCATTCATTAGAAATGATATGGTCTTCTTGGTAGTTGTGTAAGAATGCACAAGGTAAAAGTTGAATATGGTGTTCACGTATAGTTTCATTATAGTTTTGCAGCATATACGCATATGACCAAGCTTGATAGCATGGATGTGCGGTTTCACTTTCACCATGTTGGAAATGTGTTTGTATAATACCGGATTTGTTAGATAATTTTGCATGTTCCCATTGTTTAAGTTCAATAATGACCATGTTGGGTTGTTTGCGCTCATCTATCCCAGAGATAATGAAATCTATTCGTTTGGAGGTAAGTGGAATTTGATACTCAATGGCAATAGTCGAATTGTCTGGAATGTCCGATGTGTTAATAACTTTATACATATGCATCATTGAATTTTTCCATGACAATTTTTCATTGGGAGATGTATGTCTCCCTAGATGAATAAAAAATGCATGGTCAATATCATCTGCAATCGTGCCATTGAAGACATCATCAATAAATCTTTTTTTACTAGCGTGATATACAATCATAACTCAGTATATTTTTTGGCATTCCCTTTAGACTTATCAATCGGATATTTTTTGGCATTTTGTGCCAACTTTGATAATATAATTTCTTTTATATCCAAATTATATTTATCAGCAATAAGGAAAGCATAGTTCATAATGTCGGCTAATTCTTCTTTTACTTTATCCACATTAACGTCTTCAGGCCGTTTCCAAAGGAAAGCTTCGTTTAATTCAGAAGCTTCAATGGACAATGCTAAAGCTAAGTCTTTACCATTATGAAACTGATCCCAATCTCTGTCTATTGTGAATTGGACAATCTGTTCCATTATGTCTTTTATATCTGATTCTTTTGATGTCATTATTGGATTTATTTAATATGAGTTAGACGAATTGTAAACGTCTGTAACTTTGGTGATTAGCGAAAATCATTGCATCTTTATAGTGCTGAAACACAAATATTTACAAACAATAATTGCTACGATTACTGAGGGCAAAGTTATAGAATTATTTTGTATGGCTGATGATTTTTGCAAGTTTTTTGATGTTCTGATGGTAAAATATACGCTTAAACATATCATGAAACGCCCATATGGGCACTGTTCAACCATATCAAAGATCGAAATCATGCCTATCATGATATTTTTCATAACTCTGACAAATGGAACATAACATCCCATTGCTCCGCGAATAGAAAACTTCGGTTCAAGACACAGTAACTTTGATAATTTTATTGTCACCATATTAAATGCAATCACCGCATTCCCCAAAACGAACCTATGACTTACGCATAAAAAACCTATGACTTTTGATGCAAAAGTGGCCGAGTTACGAGGCAAAACTCAGCCATTAACAGTTTAGAAGTAAAAGCATTGAACTTGCTTAACAAGAAACCACATACAAAGATACAATCTTTCAATTTAAAACATAAAACGACGCAAATACTTACGATTTTTCGGGACTATTTTTATGACGCGAATATATGGACATGAAAAGGCGACCAGACTGGGGAGCTGACAAATATTAATCGGGCGATTGGGGATAAGAAGCGACACACATATCTATGTTACTGACTACGGGGCGGCTATGGTTTATGGTATTACGATTGATAAAAAAGTCATAAATAATGTTACGCAAAACGTGATGTAATAAAGCAAATTGACTGAAAAACGTCATTTTAAAAGGCAAGGACGAAAAATAATGGCTCCGTTGGCAAATTTTTATTTTGTAGTTATGCCAATTTGCATTATCTTTGCATAAGATAAGCTGCATCTCGGCATAACATTCAAGCAAGACTTGATGATTCTGCTCTCGGTTTGCATTATCTCTGCATAAGATAAGCTGCATCTCGGCATAACATTCAAGCAAGCTTGATGATTCTGCTCTCGGTTTGCATTATCTTTGCATAAGATAAGCGGCAGACAGGACTGACCGGGGAGACAAGACACACGGGCACGACTGAGAGCTGCTTTATCTGAAGAAGAAGACAACAACGTTGAAGGCTCCATGACGACGCCAGCCGGAGGGAGACAAGACATATATAGCACGCATAAACAAAAGACATTCAGGACATGAACAAAAGCGACAGCATAGTCATTATACCTACGTATAACGAGAAAGAGAACATCGAGAAGATTATAAGGGCGGTGTTCTCGCTTGAAAAATGTTTTAATATTCTCGTGATAGACGACGGCTCGCCCGACGGCACCGCGGCTATAGTTCACCGACTGATGGAGAGCGAGTTTGCCGACCGTCTGTTTATCATTGAGCGCAGCGGCAAGCTGGGCCTCGGCACGGCATACATAACGGGCTTTAAATGGGCCCTGGAGCACGGATATGACTATATATTCGAGATGGACGCCGACTTCAGTCACGACCCCAACGACCTGCCGCGCCTCTATTCGGCATGCCACGACGAGGGCTACGACGTTGCCATAGGCTCGCGCTACGTGAGCGGAGTGAACGTGGTGAACTGGCCTATAGGACGCGTGCTGATGAGCTATTTTGCATCTAAGTATGTGCGCATGGTGACAGGCTTCAAGGTGCACGACACCACTGCGGGATTTAAGTGCTACAAGCGCCGCGTGCTCGAGACCATAGAGCTGGACAAGATACGCTTCAAGGGCTACGGCTTCCAGATAGAGATGAAGTTTACGGCATACAAGATAGGCTTCAAGATTAAGGAAGTGCCCGTGATATTCGTCAACAGACGTGAAGGCGTGTCGAAGATGAGCGGCGGCATATTCGGCGAGGCTTTCTTCGGCGTGATGCGTCTGCGCTGGGACGGATGGACACGCAAGTATCCCAAAATTAAAGACTGACAGCTGGAAGGGACTTGCAGCAGGGCCGCAGCCCTGCTGCAACACCATAACCGCAACAACTCTGCTGCGCCGAACGGTCAGCAAGGACGCAAGGCGATACAGACATAAAGCGCAAGCCGCGCAGTATCAGAAGACGAGCGAGGGGAAAGAGCGCCCCGGCTTATCAGACACGACAACGCTCACCGAGGCAGACTAGGCTGCCACTGATGCAGCAGGCATCACAGACAGGTTAACCGCAAATATTATTCTAACGAAAAAACGATAAAAACAACTAACAATGAGATACATATACCGAATATATCAAATATGCATCGCGCTGCCGATAATACTCGTGCTCACCATACTTACGTCGCTCACCACGAGCGTGGGCTGCGTGCTTGACAACGGTCACTTCTGGGGCTACTATCCGCCTAAGCTGTGGGCAGCAGCCATACTTAAGGTGCTGTTTCTGCCGGTAAAGGTTGTGGGACGCGAGAACCTGAAGCACAACGAGTCGTATGTGTTTGTGAGCAACCATCAGGGCTCGTTCGACATATTTCTGATATTCGGTCATCTGGGACGCAACTTCAAATGGATGATGAAGCACCAGCTGCGCAAGATTCCTCTCGTTGGCTTTGCCTGCGAGATGTCTCACCAGATATTTGTAGACAAGCGCGGCCCGAGCAAGGTAAAGGAGACATACGACAAGGCGCGCCACACGCTGAAGGACGGAATGAGCGTGGTGGTGTTCCCCGAAGGCTCGCGCACGTTTACAGGTCATATGGGTACGTTTAAGCGTGGCGCCTTCATGCTTGCCGACGAGCTTCAGCTGCCCATAGTGCCGCTGACCATCAACGGCTCTTTCGACGTGCTGCCAAGGACAAACAAATGGTTCTGGGTGAAATGGCATCCGCTGACACTGACTATCCATAAGCCGATATACCCCGAAGGACAGGGTGCCGAAGACATAAGCAAGCGCATGGACATAAGCTATAAGGAGATTATGGCCGGCCTGACTCCGAAATATCAGGGGTATGTGAAGAATCCGAATCAGTAGGGTTTTTCTTTAGGAGTAATTCTTTAGGAGTTAAGGAGTTATGTAGTTAAGGAGAAGTTCCTTGAGCATAGCGAAAAAAGACAATAGTCTTGTGGATTCGAGTCGGAAGTTAAAGTAGTTAGAGAAGTTAAAGTAGTTAAAGTCATATGCTAACGTAGTGCGTGTTTAAGTGAAGAACGAAGAGTGAAGAATGAAAAATCCAATTGCAAACGTATTGCATACAAGTAGAAACCACAATACATTTGGATTTTTCGTTTTTCATTTAAATTAGCGGTATTTTAAGCGGATCAGGAAATTAGCTGCGCTGAACTTCGTTTCTTATATTCGATTCCGGCGGAGCGCAGATCCGCCGGAACAATAGCAACGTTGTGCGTGTTTAAGTGAAGAACGAAGAGTGAAAAATTCATATGTTAGCGTAGTACGTACGATAATAACCAACAAGGCTATTATACCGGCTAAAGGTTGATGCTAACTTATAGCCCGAAGGGCTACACTTAAGTAACCGTGGGTGTATCACCCACGGCCTGTAACAAAACAAACTATGAGCACCCGAAGTGGTGCTATATCGGAGCAAATAACGGACACAAAAGCAAACAAGTAAGTAACATAAAAACAAGAATAGCACCACTTCGGGTGCTCGCATTACCAGGACTTTAATCCGTGGGTAATGACCCACGGTTACCAAAGTTAAGCCCTTCGGGCTACCGGCAAATTAAGCCGCAAAAGCGCAATGAAAAATTAAAAATGAAAAACTCTTGTGGATTCGAGTCGGAAGTTAAAGTAGTTAGAGAAGTTATCGCTCACTAAGGTGAGCTAGGAGCATATTTAAGTGAAGAACTAAGAGTGAAGAGTGAAAAATCCAATTGCAAACGTATTGCTTACAAGTAGAAACCACAATACATTTGGATTTTTCGTTTTTCACTTTTAACTTTTCACTTTCGTAAGACGCACTACGTTGCTATTGTGCCGGCGGATCTGTGCTTTCGAGGCGGGAGTTAAAGTAGTTATCGCTCACTTAGATGAGCTGGTAGTTAGAGTCAAATGCCTTGTTGATTCTTATCATAACTTCATAATCACTACGTTTGGTAATGTGCCGGCGGATATGCGCTCCGCCGGAATATAATATAAGGATCTGAGATCCGCTAAAAATACCGCTGCCTTATGAAGTGAGTAATGAAAAATTTAATGCTATGTTTGCATTAAAAGTATGAGGTGATGCTAAATAGGAAGTAATCGGATTAAATAAATCCTGATATTCATTTCCGGCAGATTGCAAATCAGCCGGCACATTAGTCTTGTTGCTACATAACCGGCGACACGGGGCTAATGTTCTGTCGGATATGCTATCCGACAGCAAAAAATATAAGGATCTTTGATCCGAGACTCATACCTATTAATCAAAAAATAGGAAGTAATCGGATTAAAAAATTAGCTGCGCTGACCTTCGGTTCTGATATTCATTTCCGACCGATTGCAAATCAGCCGGCACATTAGCCTTCTTGGTTCTTTTCGCACGCACTACGTTAGCATTTGGATTTTTCACTCTTCACTCTTAACTCTTCACTTCCGTCAGGCGTTTTTCACTTTTAATTTTTCATTTTTATTTGCGCTTTTGCGCCTGCTCTTCACTTAAGCCCCCTTCCTGTGCAGCGTAATAACCGATATCTCGTGGCTTGCTCCGAAGCGGAAGGGGATGAAGCCGCCGGTGCCTACAGACACGTTGATGGCACGGTTGCCTTCATGATACAGACCGCCCCACTCTCTATACATCAGTCTGGCCGGCGACATGCCGAAGACGCTGAACTGCATGGCGTGAGTGTGACCGCTCAAAGTAAGCTGCGCCTTGCTGCCGGGAAGGATTTCCTTGCGCCACAGACGCGGATCGTGAGCAAGCATAAGCACAAAGCTTGAACTGTCTACTCCGGCCATCGCCTTCTTAAGGTCTGTGCGCTTAGGCTCACCGCCACGGCCGTCGTTCTCAACGCCTGCAACAATTATCGAGTCGTTGCCGCGCTTAACGGTCTTGTTCTCGTTGAGCAATAGCGTCCAGCCAAATTCACGCTCACGACTGATAATCTCACGCTCATTTGCCACCTTAACAACGTCGTCGGCCTTAATATAGTCAGAATAGTCGTGATTGCCGAGAACAGAATAAACGCCGTCCTTGGCGCTAAGGCTGCTCAGAAGCGGAATAAACTCGTAAAGTTCCTCGGGCGACATGTTCTGCAAATCGCCCGTAAACACTATCATGTCGGCCTTCTGAGCGTTGATGCTGTCGACAATACGCTCAAACACCTTCTTGTCCTTTCCGCGGTAAGTGCCGAGATGGGCATCGCTAAACTGCACTATGCGATAGCCGTCGAAGGCCTGAGGCAGGTCGGCAGAATAAAAGTCTTCATGGCGTATGTCGAGCTTCCGGAAGCCTATGGTGCTGCCGTAGACCACGATATATATCTGACCTATGGCCAGCAGCAGTCCGACAAGGTTGCCCCAGTTGTTCTTTGTGTGATGATAGCGGCAATGTCCCCAGCCGAGCAACGAGCATACGGCGAAGATAAACTTGGGGATTGCCAGCACACCGAAAAGAAACAGATAAACGTTGAGCAACTCGATGCGCTCGGGCGCAAAATCGCGCGAGAACGTAAGCACCAGCGTATAGACAAAGAGAATGATACCCGGAGTCCACCACAACAGGCGCTGCCACCACAAATATCTGGTCTTACGGCGCAGCAGTCTTCTGTCGATGTAGATGTCAGACAGGATTATCATCAACACCAAAAGCACGAATATCCTTGCAATCATTTTTTCAGAAGATTAATTTTTAACTAAACATCAACTACAGCCCCTTATCTGAAGGCTATCTCCTCACCACGGCAAGAGTCGAGGAAACGTCCGTCGTCGTAGACATGCACGCCGTTGCAGAACGTGTGAACCACGCGCCAATTGAACGTATGTCCCTCCATAGGGCTCCATCCGCACTTGCTCTGTATGACGTCTTTCGTAACCGTCCACGGACTGCCGGGGCGCACAACAACGACATCGGCCTTATAGCCCTTGCGGAGAAAACCGCGCCCGCGCACATCAAAAAGGCGTACGGGATTGTGGCACATAAGCTCTACGAGCCGTTCTATAGGCAGCACATTGCTGTCGACAAGCTCGAGCATGGACACGAGCGAGAACTGTATCATGGGCATGCCTGAGGCCGCACGGGCGCATCCGCCCTGCTTGTCGGCCCACTGATGGGGGGCATGGTCGGTGCCTATTACTGATATGCGGCCGTCGGAGAGCGCACGCCTCAGAGCGTCGCGGTCGGCAAGTGTCTTTACAGCCGGGTTGCACTTTATCCTTGTGTCAAGCGTGGCATAGTCGGCGTCAGAGAAAAACAGATGGGCAACCACAGCCTCAGCCGTTATATCAGGCATGGTATCGTGCCACGGCTCAAACAGCTGCAGCTCGCGAGCCGTTGTAAGATGAGCCACATGAAGACGTGCACCATGCTTGCGCGCCATGCTTACGGCAAGCTCTGTAGACTTATAGCAAGCCTCCTCGCTGCGTATCTGCGGATGCAGGGCCACATCGGGATCGTCGCCATGAGCGGCCTTTGCTGCAGCCATGTTGGCATTGATTATGCCGGTGTCCTCACAATGTGTCATTACGGGGACACGGGCTTCGCTGAATATGCGTTCGAGAGCCTCACGGCGATCCACAAGCATGTTGCCCGTTGACGAGCCCATAAACAGCTTTATGCCGGGCACACGATGAACGTCGAGCCGGCTGAACAGGTCGACATTGTCGTTGGTTGCACCGAAGAAGAACGAATAGTTGACGTGGCTCTTTGCCGCCGCCAATGTGCGTTTCTCTTCGAGAGCCTCGAGCGTAGTGGTCTGCGGCACGGTGTTAGGCATGTCGAAATAAGACGTAACACCGCCATAGGCCGCAGCACGGCTCTCAGAACTTATGTCGGCCTTTGCCGTAAGGCCTGGCTCACGAAAATGCACATGGTCGTCGATAACGCCCGGAAGCACGTAGCACCCCGAGGCATCAACCACCTTATCAAAATGTTCACTGCCAAAAATAAAATTGTCTTGGAGAATGTCTGATATCAAACCATTCTCCAAGACAACCGAGCCACGGAACGACTTTCCCTCGTTGACAAGCGTGGCGTCTTTTATCAATAATCTCATAATATCTTTTAAAGCCCCTGTATATGTTCCTTTTTTGCGGTTAAGCCTGACGCCTTTGTCACTCTGCTCCCTCAACAGCCTCGCTCAGAGAGTCTTCTGATCCCGGCTGTGCCAGTTCGTTGGGCGTAGGAGGCGCCAGCGTCGGGTCGTCTGTTCCGTCGGGCATTGCCGTACCGTTCATTATGGCCTGGTTCTGCTGTGCCTTGCGGTAATAGTCGCGCACGTAAGGATCGTTCTTGAAGTTGTCAGTTGCCTTGCTCATTATATCCTCAATCCAGGGTGAAAGCTCGGGATATCTGTGGCCGGCTGTAATCATGAAGAACACGCCCGGACCCAGCACATTGTCGAAATTCTCAACGATGAACGACGTTACGAGCTTGTCTTCTTTCTCAACAATCTGTGCAGCCTTCTGCGACAGTTTTGCGTTCACCTCGTTGATGTCGTGTCCGTCCATTATGGCCTGACTCTGCAGGTGGCCCAGTTCGCCCACCTCGCTCTCCAGCTGGTTGTACTTCTCGATAAACTTAAACAGCTTGTCGTTAAGCGGCGTTCCGCTCACCTTCTGCTGCGTGTTGTCTATCTTTATCTGTATTTCGCCGCTCTCGAGCACCACCGGCATAAGGCTCTCATCGTCCATGAAGAGAGTTGCTATACGCGTAGAATCGAGCGCCCCCGAAAAATGAAACTGTCCGTGAACTATGTCGCAAGAGTCGATATTCTTCAGGTCGTCGCCTTCATAAACCTTAAGAAAGAGCATGCGGCCGTCTAACGTAGGAACATTAGATGAACCTTGAATGTTGTAAGAGTTTACACACGACGTAAACACGGCAAAAGCCCCCAGAAGAGTTAAAAGAGTCTTAACCATAACCTTGTTTTGTAATATTAGCACAAAATTACAACGTATTATCGATGTAAGAAAAATTTTTCATGCAATTTAAAATAAATACACTGACTTTTAGAGTTTTTTTGCCTCTTTAGCCAGCTCGCCTGATATTCTGTGAGTTGTATAAATCTCAAGCATGGCAGCAACGAGGAGCAGGAGCACCCAGTTGTTGTGAACATAAGTGACGTAATTGAAGTATCCGTCGGGCGAAAGCTTGAGAAACAAGGGCAGCAGCAGGCCATAAGAGTTTTCGACCATCAGCAGTGCCGAAAGAATAAACAGCACGTCGCCCGTAACCATGATACGGCGCAGACGCCTGATGGTGAAGTTGTTGCCGCTGTAGGTCTGCATCATCTGCATAGAAGCAAAGCACAAGGCACCCACAAGAAATATCCACGAAGCCATGAGCATCGTGCCAAAGACATAAAGTCCGGCACCGGCCACCATGAGCACCGCACCCGAAAGCAGAACAATAGTCTGCAGTTTATTTAGCTGTTTCATCGTTATCTGTTACTGGTTTTTGGTCATCACTAAGCACGAATATATCCTCGTCGTCGGCTTTCATAAAGTAGTTCTCGCGAGCTATCTTTGTGATGGCCTTAGGGTTGCGCTTCAGTTCCTTTATCTTCTGTTCGTCCTGCTCATACTGCATGTTGTAGGCATCAATCTGCTCCTTCAGCTCGCTCACGAGTATTCTGTTGCGCACATGCTTCAGCAGGCTGTTCTCATCGAGGAACCCGACAATGAGGACACCGAAAATTATCACAATCCAATATTTGTTGTGACTTATAAAATTCAGAATAGGATATAAACGTCTGCTCATTAAATTTACACGGTTTCGTTACGCAACGGCAACAGTACACACGACATATAAACGGGCTTTAGCCGCCGTAACGCTGCATATTTTTGTGCAAAGATAATGCAAGTTGGGAATATAACAAAATAATAAAGGTCTTTTAACCCAAATCAGTCATTAGGATTCGGTCGGGATTTTTGCTTTATATTGAGCGGATTTTCGTTAGATTTTTCGCAGTCATAGCGGGCTATGTCAAGAAAAATCTTACTAAAAGACGCCAATAGAAACAAAAAGACCGGCTGAAAGCATCAATGCACAAAACTGGTAAAGTAATATACGGTCTAATGACCGATTTGGGTTAAATTGTAATAAACAAATGTATCGCATAGTGTCATTATGAATCTATACAGATGCCCATCAATGACACAATGCTGCGGCATACAGCCGCATTTAAGTTTATTTGAAAGCAAAAGCGCGTATTTACATCGCACGGCAATCTTCAGCGGCAACAATAAATACGGTAAACGGAAAGACGGACATGGGCCGCTATACATTAAAATTATGCCATAAAAAATGGCATAAAGGGGAATACTGACGACAACGCATCAGATATAAATCAACAATGCATCTGAACCATAACGTCTGCTTCAAGACAAATCAGAAGCGCGTGAGCTGCAGCGTGGCATAATCAGAGCGCAATACAAGATTGTCGCCGTCGGCAACCACCACATCAAAGGTTGTCTCAGTAGAATTGATTCCGAACGGCAGCAGGTCTTCCACGGTAGCGTCAACGCCGTTGTCGCTCGTAGCAGCCCTCTGCTTAAAGTCTTTCATCACCACCTTTGTCTCTCCGTCCTCATAGCCGAAGCGGCCTATGTATGTGCCATAGCCGTTGGGACCCTGCTTCTCGGACACCTCAACCACGTATCTCGTTATGCTGTAATAAAGGCGCGTACATTCGTGCATGCGTCCGTCAGCCCTCGTTTCAAAGCGTTCCAGTTTCCAGAATCCTTCTATATCACTGTTTACAGGCTCCTTAAAGTCGCAGCCCGACATAGCCAGAGCCATGACGGCAGCAACGATCCATCCTATTATCTTGACCATAAAACTCCTGTTTTGGTTATTGTTATCATGCAGCCCATGCTGTCGCCTATATAGCTGCCCTTGTCGTATCCGCAGGCCAGTCTGAAGTTCCATCCCGCAGCCTTACGCGGACTGTATGCCACTTCTGCCAGCGTGCTTCCCTGACGCATGATGCGGTCGAGCGGCACTTTGTATGTTCCCCAGTGGCGCATGTACGACAGCAGCAGGCGATACGACCACTCGTCAGACGGATTGCCGCCAATGCCTATATGGTGAGCCTTTACGCGGTTGCTCCTGAACATATTGGTTCCGTCGGCATTATATATTGGTCCGGGCAGAAACGGATGCCCCATTCCCATACCCCAGTGCTGCCAGTTGTAGTCGTGGTTATAGTAGTTGTCGCCGCCGCTCATCTGTATCTCATGAAACGAACCGCCAACACCGTCATAAAGCAGCGGTCCGGTCTGGTCGGTTGTGCACAGCCCTTCCCACAGCAGAGTTGACACAAAAGGATTCTCCGGCAACGTTAGTTCCACGCCTATATGTCCGTCTTTCCAGCGTCCATACTGCCACGTTAGCTGCGAGTGGTCATCGAAATAATGCTCGTAATAGCATCTCAGCTTCCATGTCGGCGCCGTATAGTTGAGCGCAAAATTCCAGCTTCCCACATGGTTGCCCTCCACGTTCTGCAGCGTGCTCTCCTGTATAGGTATGATGGCCTTCAGATATTCTTTTATCCCGCCGGGCATCTTTGCCACACACGTTGTGGTTCCGTCGTCATTCTTGCGCCACTTGCTTCCGCCAAACTGTGCCGCCTCGATCATTCCTATTTCCATCGTAACTGGTATCTTCTTTGGATTTCCAACTCTGAGCATGACTGACTTGCTGTGATATATCACGCCTCTGGTGAACGTCTCGCCTGGCTTTACAAAGTCCGACCGCCAGTCGCCGTCTGTCAGCCATCCGTAGCCGAAATGAAACTTGGCGGCCACCCATCCTTTGGTGTAAGGCAGATTCTGATATTCCTTCACCTCAAGACGCACCTGCGGCACAGGACGTGCCCCGGGACCTTCAACCATCATGCCGCTGCTTAGCCTCATGTTCTTGTCCAGCGGAAAGGCTTCGCGCTCCTTGCTGCCTATGCTCAGCGTTATATTGCGCCATGACACATCGACAAAAGCCTGCTGAACGACAAAGTCTGAAGTCTGATTAACGGCTCCGGCCAAGTCGAGTCCTGCCTCCAGACGCCAGTCGGCACCCAACTTTCCGGCATAGTCTACACCCGCTCTGAGATATCCGCTGCACGGCTTTACACCTGACAGGCCATAGCGGTTGGCCGTAAACCACATAGGGGCATAGTCGCCCGTAGACACATTGGCAGACGTCTCCAGCTTATATCTCAGCGTGTCGCCTCCGGCAAATGCCGCGGCAAGAGGCAACATACTCAGCAATAATAACAGTTTAAGCGATTTCATCAGAATTAATCTTTCACCTTAACTAAACACCTTGATGCTCTTTATCTAAAAGGCATGCTACATATTATAAATCTAGTTATACCGTTGTCCTGCAAACATCCATGAGCCTTCTTTCGCAAGTATTAAGGCAATTAACATGCCCTTTCTCACCAGACATGGCACAGTTGTCCTATTGTTACAATAAGTCAAGATATGCAGGAATGGTTTGAAGGACACCAATAATCTAGTTACATTTGATTTTCAGGGCGCAAAATTACAATAAAAAACCTGACAGGTAAAAATATTTTCGTTAAAAACATAGTAATATTTTTAAAATATACGCACTTGTCTGCTTTCATTTTGCACACTCAACTTAACATAATCGGGACACATTCTGCTCACGCGCATTACAAAATGCAATATGGCGACACAACAGAAACGGCACAAGCTAAATATTAGACAAAATAAAAGCAGCCACAAACAATGGCTGCATATAAGACAAAAGTGCGCAATGCGGCATAACACCTTATGCCGCTATTGCGCAAAAGCTATATTTATTACTAACATCTAATACTTTCCGCAGGCTGTTTGCCGGCCTGTGGTCAGAAGCCTATTTCCTGCCCTCGGGCAAACACGCGGCGTATCACAGGCGACGTGTAGGCATAAGGGATGTAGTCAATCGAAGGTATCGGCTCTGTTATAAAGAAGTTAGCCACCTTGCCCACGGCTATCGAACCGTAGTCGCGGCTGAGCCCCATAGCATAAGCCGAGTTTATCGTGGCGGCATTGATGGCCTCTGCAGGCAGCAGTCTCAGCTTGATGCATGCCAGAGACACAATAAACTTCATGTCGCCCGATGGAGTTGATCCGGGATTATAGTCGCTGGCAACGGCAACGCCAAGTCCGGCGTCAACCATCTTACGTGCCAGTGCATAAGGCAGATTAAGGAAGAACGACGTGCCGGGCAGCACCGTAGGCATAGTGCCGCTGCCGCGCAGCAGCTCTATCTCCTCTTCGGTCATGCTCTCCAGATGGTCTACAGACAAGGCATTGCGCTTTACGCCTATCTCTACACCGCCCGACGATGCCAGTTCGTCGGCATGTATCTTGGGCAGCATTCCCCATTTTGCTCCGGCCTCAAGTATGCGGTCGGTCTCTTCTGGGGTAAAGAAGCCTTCGTCGCAGAACACGTCTACATAGTCGGCAAGATGCTCGCGCCCTACCTCTGGTATCATCTCCTCTACAACAAGACGTACATATTCGTCCTGGGTGTACTGGCGTCCTACTGCATGCGCACCAAGGAAGGTAGACACCACCTTTATAGGTGCCGTCTCCTTTATGCGCCTTATCACGCGCAGCATCTTCAGCTCGTCTTCGGTGTTAAGGCCGTAGCCGCTCTTTATCTCAACGCAGCCCGTACCCTTCATCATCACCTCGCGCACACGCCTCATGGCCTGCTCATAGAGCTGGTCCTCTGTCATGGTGTGCAGCAGGTCGGCAGAGTTGAGTATGCCTCCGCCGCGTTTGGCTATTTCGGCATAGCTCAGGCCTCTTATCTTGTCGACAAACTCGCCCTCGCGGCTTCCCGCATACACTATGTGGGTATGCGGGTCGCACCATGACGGCATCAGCGTTCCGCCTTCGGCGTCGACAACGGTATCTGCAGCAGCTTCAGCATCCGTCAGACTGTCCATCGTGCCGAATCCGGTTATCAGTCCGTCTTCGGCAGTCAGATAGGCGTCGTTTATCTGCTCCAGCGTCTGCATCTCGCTGCCCTGCAGCCTCAGCTTGCCGTGCCGGTCTATTCCGGCCAGTGTCTTTATATTCTTTACAAGCAGTCTCATCGGCTTGATTATTTTACGTTTTCCTTAGCGTCATGCTTATTCGGCATGCTCTCTCAGGAAGTCAATAGAGTTCTTTATGTGAGGATACATCACTTCGTCGTTCACGATGAACGGCACTACCTTGCGGTATTCATCATGCAGCTTCTCGATTACAGGCGACGACTTCAGCGGACGTCTGAACTCAAGAGCCTGAGCAGCATTAAACAGCTCTATTGCCAGCACACGCTCCGTGTTGAGCACCACCTTATAGAGCTTTATTGCAGCGTTGGCACCCATGCTCACATGGTCTTCCTGACCCTGGCTCGAAGGTATGCTGTCTACTGATGCAGGCGAGCACAGATTCTTGTTAAGGCTTACTATTGACGCAGCTGTGTATTGTGTAATCATAAATCCGCTGTTTACGCCTGGAGTTGCAACGAGGAAGCTTGGCAGGTCTCTTGTGCCCGACACGAGCTTGTAGATTCGTCTTTCTGAGATATTAGCCAGTTCGCTCAGTGCCATTGCAAGGAAGTCCATAGGCAGTGCGATAGGCTCTCCGTGGAAGTTTCCGGCAGAAATAATCAGGTCTTCGTCTGGACATACAGTCGGGTTGTCTGTTGCCGAGTTGATTTCAGTGTCGATCACTGACTTAACGTATGCCATTGAGTCCTTGGCTGCGCCATGAACCTGCGGAATGCAGCGGAACGAATACGGGTCCTGAACATACGATTTGGGCTTCTCTATTATCTCGCTGCCCTCAAGCAGTTGCCTCATGTTTGCGGCTGTCTGTATCTGGCCCTTGTGAGGTCTTACCTGATGTACGGCGTCTGTGAAAGGAGACACCAGTCCATAATATGCGTCGAGCGACATGGCAGCAATCTTGTCTGCCCATTTGCTCAGGCGTTCGCCCTGCAGCAATGCCCATACGGCAAACGAACTCATGTTCTGTGTTCCGTTGAGCAGAGCCAGACCTTCTTTAGATCCGAGCTGTATCGGCTCCCATCCGTTCTCCTTCAGCATCTCGGCTCCTGTCATCACCTTACCCTTATACTCTACGTCACCGAGTCCTACGAGCGGCAGACAGAGGTGTGCCAGAGGCACAAGGTCGCCGGATGCGCCAAGTGAGCCTTGCATGTAGACAATAGGATAAACATCGTTGTTGAAGAAGTCGACAAGTCTCTCTACGGTATCAAGCTTGCAGCCTGAGTATCCATAGCTCAGCGACTGTATCTTCAGCAGCAGCATTATCTTTACTATATCGTTAGGCACGCGGTCGCCTGTGCCGCATGCATGCGACATCATCAGGTTTATCTGCAACTGCGAAAGCTGGTCGTTGCCGATAGACACGTTGCAGAGAGAGCCGAATCCTGTTGTTACGCCATAGATAGGCTTCTCTGTCTCTTCTATCTTCTTGTCGAGATATTCACGGCAGCGTACGATGCGCTTGCGTGCGTCTTCACTAAGTTCGAGTTTATAACCTTTTTCTATTATCTCACCGATACGTTCAATCGTGAGATGTTCTGCTGATATTTGGTGAATCATTGTGTATTTAAATTTAAAGTTATGTGTGTGTTTAGGAGTTAAAGAAGTTAGAGTAGTTAAAGGAGTTAAAGTCATATATCTTGTGGATTCACAATTATAAATTATAATTCATAATTGACTAACGCCTAATCTTGTTTCATAATCAGGACATTGTTTCTTAGTCCTTAATTATTTACTTAATTACTTCAAGGCATTTGACTTTAACTACTTTAACTCCTTCTAACTACTTTAACTACTGAATTTACTTCACTGCGTTATCTATTATCTCATCATCCACAAAGTTAGGCATCGTAACCTTCAGGTTCGGGGTGCGTGCCATTTCGCGCTCAATGCTGTGTATAGAGCCTTCGTTGCGTGCCCAGCTGCGGCGTGCAATACCGTTGTTTACGTCCCAGAACAGCATTTCGCGTATGTGGCGTGCGCTGTCTTCGCCTCCGTCTATCATCATGCCGAAGCCGCCGTTGATAACTTCTCCCCAGCCTACTCCGCCACCATTGTGGATAGATACCCATGTGGCACCTCTGAACGAGTCGCCTATAACGTTCTGAACAGCCATGTCGGCACAGAACTGCGAACCGTCGTATATGTTACTTGTCTCACGGAACGGAGAGTCTGTTCCTGACACGTCGTGATGGTCGCGGCCAAGCACTACCGGACGTGTTATCTCGCCCTTCTTTATTGCCTCGTTGAATGCCAGAGCTATCTTTGCGCGGCCTTCGGCGTCGGCATACAATATACGTGCCTGTGAGCCTACTACGAGATGGTTGCGGCCGGCCTCCTTTATCCAGTGGATGTTGTCTTCCATCTGGTGCTGTATCTCCTCCGGTGCTGTCTTGCATATCTCTTCGAGCACCTCTACAGCCAGACGGTCGGTTACAGCCAGGTCTTCGGGCTTGCCTGATGTACATACCCATCTGAACGGACCGAAGCCGTAGTCGAAGAACATCGGACCCATGATGTCCTGAACGTATGAAGGATATCTGAACTTGCCGTCGGCAGCCATGATGTCGGCTCCAGCACGCTCTGACTGCAGCAGGAATGCGTTTCCGTAGTCGAAGAAGTACATGCCGCGCTCTGTCAGCTTGTTGATTGCAGCAACCTGCCTGCGCAGAGATGCCTGCACACGCTCACGGAACAGTTCGGGATTCTCTGCCATCATCTGCTTCGACTCCTCAAATGTCATGTCAACAGGATAATATCCTCCTGCCCACGGGTTGTGCAGTGATGTCTGGTCGCTGCCAAGGTCTACCTTTATGTTTTCTTCTGCCAGGCGCTCCCACAGGTCAACCACGTTGCCCACGTATGCCATAGACACAGTCTTGCGCTCCTCTACGGCCTTTCTTATCGCCGGTATCAGTTCGTTCAGGTCAGAGTGCAGTTCGTCCACCCAGCCCTGGTCATAGCGCTTCTGTGCAGCCTTGGGGTTAATCTCGGCAACAACGCTGACCACTCCGGCAATGTTTCCTGCCTTAGGCTGTGCACCTGACATACCGCCAAGACCTGACGACACGAACAGCATGCCGTGTATGTCCTTGCGGCCCGGTTCTTTCTTCATCTGCATGCGTGCAGCGTTGAGCACAGTTATCGTTGTGCCGTGAACGATGCCCTGCGGACCGATATACATATACGATCCGGCTGTCATCTGTCCATACTGGCTGACGCCAAGTGCGTTCATGCGCTCCCAGTCGTCTGGTTTTGAGTAGTTAGGTATCACCATACCGTTTGTAACAACCACTCTCGGAGCATTCTTGTGCGACGGGAAGAGTCCCAGCGGATGGCCTGAATACATCACGAGTGTCTGCTCGTCTGTCATCTCGCTCAGATACTTCATAGTCAGCAGATATTGTGCCCAGTTCTGGAATGCGGCACCGTTGCCTCCATATACGATAAGCTCATGAGGATGCTGAGCCACTGCCGGGTTCAGGTTGTTCTGTATCATGAGCATGATGGCAGCAGCCTGCTCCGACTTGTGCGGATACTCGTCAATGCAGCGTGCATACATGTCGTATGTAGGTCTGAATCTGTACATATATATGCGTCCGTAGTCGCGCAGCTCGGCAGCAAACTCCGGTGCAAGTGTCTTGTGGAATTTCTTAGGGAAATATCTCAGGGCATTGCGCAGTGCAAGCTTCTTTTCGTCTTCTGTAAGTATCTCCTTACGCTTTGGCGCATGGTTCACTTCTTTGTCATACTCACGCGGCTCCGGCAGCACGTCTGGTATGCCGGCACGTATCGCCGCCTTAAATTCCTCGTTTGTCATAATATTTAGGATTTTTCTGTTGTTTATTCGTTATGTTTCTCCCGGTCTTGCCTCAATCAGTTTCCGCTGATTACTCGCTCAACCATCTGCATTATCTCAGCCTCCTGCTTTGTAGCCTCAGCCATCAGCGCCTCAGCCTCACCTATCAGAGCCTTGGCTGCATCCTGGTCTTTCAGCGACGAAGCGTTTATCTTGACGTTCAGTCCGGCACCCATCACGGCTGCTCTTGCTGCCAGTGCGCCAACGCCTGCGTCAGACACGCTGTTCGGGTTGCCGGTCTCTACCATTGCCCTGCACAGTTCAAACACCTGTGCCGATGTCTTCATTGTCTCCAGCGGCACCTGTGCAGCAAACAGTGTTGCCTTCTGTATGGCCTCTGAGCGCAACTGCTTCTCTTCGTCTGTTCCTTTCGGCATTCCGAAGGCTGCCATTATGCGGTTAAAGGCCTCTGTGTCGTCGTCAACGAGGCGCAGCAGCTCTGTCTCGAGCACCATGCCCTTGTCTGCCCACTGGCTGAACTCGTTCCAGCGGTCGTCCCATCCGGGTTTGTGTGCCGACAGGTTAGCCACCATCGTTGCCAGTGCAGCACCCAGTGCTCCCATGTATGCAGCCACTGATCCGCCGCCGGGTGCAGGAGATTCTCTTGCTGTCTCGTCAGCAAATCCCTTCACTGTCAGCGCCGTCAGTCTCTTTGCCTTCTTCTGGTCGGCCTCGAGCAGCATCTCCACCACCTTCTCCTCGGGTACAAACGGACGCAGGTCGTCGAGTCCCATCGACTTCACGGCTATGTTCATTATGTCTTCTTCAGGAATACCTGTCGATCTGTGCTGTTTCTCAAGGAAATACTTGCCGGCGTCTACAATAGAGCGTTTTGGCACAAGACCAACGATCTCTGTTCCCGTAACTCTCAGTCCTCTGTTCTGAGCGCAGCGGCACACCTCGTCGAATGCCACGTGCAGCGGCGTAACGTTGATGTTAGTTATGTTCATAGACACCTGTGCGATGCCGTATTCCTCGATAAACCATCCTATGGCCTTTGTCGACTTCAGCGTACCGGGCTGCATTATAGTCTTTCCGTCTGCGTCTTTCTTCACCTTGCCTGTTATCGGGTTGCCTTCGCGCACCGGTCTTCCCTTCTCTCTCACGTCAAAGGCCACTGCGTTTGCCCTGCGTGTAGATGTGGTGTTAAGGTTAAAGTTTACGGCAATCAGGAAGTCGCGTGCTCCTACAGCCGTACATCCCGTGCGTGCCACACCCTCGTCAAAGGGTCTTGCACCGAAGTCGGGAGCCTTGTCGGCGTCGCCCATCTTCTCCGGCAGCGCCTCATACTCACCGGCTCTGCACACGGCCAGATTGCGCCTTTCAGGTTTCAGAGCGGCCTCTTCATAGCAGTAGCATGGTATCTGCAGCTCGTCGGCAATGCGCTTTGCCAGTTTTCTTGCCAGCTCGGCACACTCTTCAAGAGTTATTCCGCTTACCGGCACCAGCGGCAGCACGTCTGTAGCGCCCATACGCGGATGAGCACCGTGATGCTTGCGCATGTCTATAAGTTCACCGGCCTTCTTAACAGCCTTGAAAGCAGCCTCGACAACAGCCTCGGGCTCACCAACAAAAGTAACCACCGTGCGGTTAGTAGCCTCACCCGGGTCAACATCGAGCAGTTTTACGCCGCCGGCTTCCTCAATCACATCGGTAATCTGTTTTATAACATTCTTGTCGCGTCCTTCGCTGAAGTTGGGCACGCACTCCACAATCTGTTTTATCTTTGCCATAGTATTATTAAAATATTGTATAGTTTCTTTATGTTTTTCTTATTAGATACATGGCAGAATGTTGCTGCCGGCCGTCGCCTCAAAGACGCCACAACATGCCGCAAACCTTCTCTCTGCCTTTACAAAGATAGGATTTTAGAATAAAAGTCGCAAAAAATATGGGTTAAAAATACAAAGATTATTTCATTAAATTTTAAGGCAGGCCGCCGCCTCATGCCGCCTTAAAATATCAATTTAAAACAAAAGACGGCGATATCAAAACACTATCCTCATTCATTCACAGAAACAGCTTCAAACATTGCAGTTTACAGCCACGATTACTTACAATACGCCATTTCGTCTTTCATCATACATTTATGCCGCCAGACACCGTCAGTCCTCACATTTTTAGTCATTTTTCAGCGCATCATGTCCCGTCATCACGCCCTCACATCTGACACATTTCTCATTCCTCGCCCCATAATCACACAAAAATAAACGGCTCTTCATCCGAAAAGCCGTCAACATCATATAATAACATAACAATTTGCATCCCGTCCCCGTTCGTCATACCATCCATATCATAAGGGTATTTTTAGCGGATTAAATAAATCCTTATATTTAATTCCGGCAGATTAATTCTATTGATTGTCGGCTGCGCTCGGCATAACCAAATGAAATTTGCTTCTGCTCTCACTTGCACGACAATTGCAAATCAGCCGGAACAACTGCAACGTAGTGCATGCGCTTCGTCGATTATTGTCAATTGTATTACATCGAATAGAATCAACTAGGCATTTGGCTTTAACTACTAGCCAACTCCGTTGGCGATAACTCCTTTAACTACTTTAACTCCAAATGATAATACCAACAAATCACATGGATTTTTCACTTTTAATTTTTCATTTTTATTTGCGCTCCGCGCCTGCTCTTCACTCTTCCCTCTTCACTCTTCACTTAAACTAGTAGTTCTTATTATCAATATACACCTCAAGCAGCTTCGACACGCGGTCTTCGTTGTTCGGCACAACGTCCATGTCGGCTACGCAGGCAGGCACGAGGCAGCTCATGCCCTTTGTCAGATGCACCTGCTTTATCTCTGGCTCCTCGCCCTTCCACGACCTTATCACGATGTCGCTGCTGCCCTCAAGACACATATACACCACGAAGCTGTCATACTTATACAGTTTTCTGTGGAAGGCACGGTTCACCTCCAGCAGCTTCACCGTAAAGAACCTGTTCTCCGCCAGCAGCACCGGATAGTTCATCTTGCGCGTGTAGTGCGTGCGGTAGTCGTCCTCCACCTTATAGTCCAGCGCCTCCGATGCCAGCGCCGTATGCAGTGCCCTTGGCTTGCCGTCAAGTCCCGGACGGTTATAGTCGAATATGCGGTACGTCAGGTCAGAACTCTGCTGCACCTCTGCCAGCAGCGTACCGCTGCATATCGCATGGATGCGCCCTGACGGAATGTAGAACACGTCGCCCTCCTTCACGTCGTGCGATGCCAGCACGTCACAGATGCTGCCGTCCTCTATGCGCTTGCCGTATTCATATTTCGATATCAGACTCTTAAAGCCGCTGTAGAGCTTAGCTCCCGGCTTTGTGTCCATAATATACCACATCTCCGTCTTGCCGAACGAATCGTGATATTTACGTGCCATCTCGTCGTTGGGATGTACCTGTATCGACAAGTCCTTCGCAGCGTCGATAAACTTTATCAGCAACGGAAACGTCTCGCCGTACATGTCATACACCGTGCGTCCTATCAGCTCTTCCTTATATTCCGTCACAAGTTCGTTAAGCTTGCGTCCCTGCAATGAGCCGTTGCCCACTACCGACTCCTTGCCCGGCACGGCACTTATCTCCCAGCTCTCGCCTATAGGCGTAGGGTCATTGTCTTCTATGCCCTTAAGTTTCTTCAGCAGGCTTCCGCCCCATATTTTCGAAAAGAAGTTGTTTCTAAATAATAATGGATAAAGCATGGTTTAGTTATTTAATTGTTAGTATTTCTGTTCAATCTTACGGCGAGCCCTGTCGCCATATCAACGCGCCATCCGCCCTTCATGCAGTCAACACTATCGGGCCTAACGATGCCACACAGTACATCCGCGATAAGTCTCAGCACACCCCACGCCCGCCGTCCTTTGCCGGCTTGCCCATCAGTCACCAATGTCTGGTTGCAGAATACATAATACATTTCTTTCATAGTGCCAAAACAATTTATTAACAGTCCCGAAAACTTATCCGGACATTACAGAAATGCAAAGATAGTGAAAGGTGAGAGCAATACAAAATGAAAAAACATATTTTTTTATTTTTATTGCCGAGCCGCAGTTCGTGCGAATTGTTTCGCACGAAAATGAAAAATTAAAAAGTAAAAATTCATGTGCATTGTGGATTTTTTGTAGGAGTTAAAGTCAATTGCAAACGTAGTGCTTATTTAAGTGAAGAGCAGGCTGTAAGCACAAGTAAAAATTAAACAGCATTACTCAGGGTTGATTGTAGGGACGTACCCCAGGTGCGTCCAACTGATAAAATCCTGTATTTCAACGATTTACGACATGACAAAATGCTAAATGAAAGGTGGACGCACCTGGGGTACGTCCCTACATTGCGCCACTAGGGAAACAATCCACTAGTCTTGTGGCTATCGTTCATAGCGCGACCTAATCGCCAACCTAACGCAGTTCAGCGCAAGCTAATTGTGAATTACCATTAGTAGTTAAGTCCGAAAGCCCAGAGAGGTATCACGTTTGCGTATCCGCTTTCAATATCGTCTTTCACGATGTAGCCGTCGTCTGCACTTTCTATCTGTTTTTGTCCTTTTTTCCGTCCTCCAATTTCAAACACCTTGCCGTCTATCTCAAAATCTGAGATGTCAGAACTTCTCACGTCGTTACATACCCTTGTCTGGTTCATAAAGAACGTCTCTCTTACGTTTCCTATATCAGCACGTTCCGGTGCAAGGGTATAAATCAGGTTCGTGTTGTCAAGATACAGTTTCTCCACTTTGCCTAGGCCTCTCAGTCCTCCGGTTGCATTACGCAGCTGACTTATCATTCCGGCACGTTCCATGTATATCAGATAGTCAGGAATGTCATTTCTGCTGATACCCGTAACATCAGCCAGTTTCTGCATCACAGGCTTAAAAGGAACACTTTTAGATACAACCATTATCAGACTCTTCAGTTTTCTGCCCACAGATATGTTGGTCTTTATGTGCATTGGTATGTCTATTTCCATCGTCTGGTTTATCACCTGCATCAGCTCAATTTCAAATTCAGCGTCGCGTCCAAACGGATAATAGCCTCTTTTAAGATAATCATGAAAAAGTGGAAGGGGATGTTCTACACCACTAATCACTGCTTTGTGCGTAAGTATGTCTTTCATACTGTAAACTGGTACGTCTATACCATGAAATAGGCGCAGATATTCTCTGAACGACAACCCCTGCATCTCATAAATAGGCATACGTCTGCTAAGATCTGCCATGCCCTTATAAATGTCAAGTATCGAAGAGCCGGAGATCACAATCTGCAAGTCGTCATAACTGTCATAAATCTGTTTCAGCTCTCTCGACCATCCTTCATATTTGTGAATCTCGTCGATAAACAGGTGTTTGCCTCCCATCTTTACAAAACGGTCAGCCAAGTCAACAAGTTTGTGTTCTGCAAAATAAAGATTGTCAGCCGATACATACAGCGTATCTTTTGTGTCCAAATTCTGTTTGATATATTGCAGCAGCATAGTAGACTTGCCTACGCCTCGTGGGCCGACAAGTCCGAAAGCTCTACTTTCCCATTTTATCTGGTTATATTTATATCTGAAAAACTCCACCGGAGTATTTTTCAGTTTTCTATAGAAAAATTCATACAGCCTTTCCATACCTATCCTATTTTATATCATGACAAATATACTGTATTTTACAGGAATTGCACAAAATAAATGCAGAATTCTGCCAAAATTGCATGAAATTAATGCAGAATTCCATTAAACTTGCACGAAATAAATGCAAACATAGTGATTGTTTAAGTGAAGAATGAAAAGTGAAAAATCCAATAGCCAATGTTAGCATAAAATTGTGATATAATGTGAAATAGAAAGTTAGCGGATTAAAAATTAGCTAACGCTGAACTTTGTTTCTTATACTTCTTACCGGCGGAGCGCAGATCCGCCGGCACAATAGCAAACGTAGTGCGTCTTACGAAAGTGAAAAACGAAAAGTGAAAAAACGAAAAATCCAATTGCCAACGTAGTTCTTGCGATAAGAATCAATATGGCATATGACTCTAACTACTAGCTCACCCAGGTGAGCGATAACTACTTTAACTACTCTAACTACCAATAACAATACCAAACAATGCACATGGATTTTTCACTCTTAACTCTTCACTTCCGCCAGGCGTTTTTCACTTTTAATTTTTCATTTTTAATTGCGCAAGCCTGCTTGCGCTCAGCGCCTGCTCTTCGTTCTTCACTTAAACAAGTGGTATTTTAATCGGATCAGGAGATCCTGATATTCAATTCCGGCGGAGCACAGATCCGCCGGCACAGCAGCTAACCATACAAAACTATTTTAGTGAATACAATGCTATTGTAAATTCCTTAGTTCCGGAAAATCTTCTTCTATTATCTCGGAATCTAATTCATTATCGTCAGTCAGTCTGATTTTTTTATTTGCACGAAACTCATGCCATATTGTCTTCAGCTCTCCGATAATGCTATTATATTCTTTAATATTATATTTATATTTGTAATGATTCGCCCTTTTGCACCAATATGTCATTATGCCAAGAAACTTATTTATATCCTCTAGATAGTTATTTATGTCCAGTTGCCTTCTTATTTCCACTACATCATTTTCCGGTTTATCCTGATAGCTGTCTATAGATTTAATATATGTGTTAAAGTCATCTGTTGATATAGGCTCACATTTCTTTAGATTCTTGTTTCCATTTTTCATATTATGAAACATAGATATAGTCCTTTGAGCTATATTATTTTTAAATACGAAATAAATGGTATCATATAAAGGTATGTCTCTGCCTAATATCTCATTTGTATGTGAAACCTTGTCGGCAAGTTTAGTTCCTGACAGGTTCATTACATTTTCATATCCCATTCTGAGTTCCAAAAGCATAAGATAAGGGCTTGATAATCTGTTTTTGTCTAAGTGCTTCTTTATGCCTATAACAGCATCTACAGTTTCTTTTTTATCCCCGGCACATTCAGTCTCCTCATATTTGTCCATGTCAAGGCATTCAATGGACTCATCAAAATATTTCTTGCCGTGATAGTCTTTTTCCGAAACATCCTGCAGTTTCTTTCCGCATACTGGATACAATTTATGCCCAGTTATTATTCCGTTATCATATACCAAGGCTTCCATATTGCTCTATTTTATGATATGCCATATTGAACGATTTAAATATTTCCTCAATGTCCTGACCAAGATCTTTATAGATATATTTAAAGCGTTGCTCCGACTCTTCTGCCAAATAGAAATGTGTTCTGTCTTCAACATTCTCTTTCTTTGCAATAGCGCTTATCGCGTCAACCAAATTCGGGTTATGGCTTGCCACCATTATCTTTGTACCCGTTTCTTTATTGAGCAGAACAAGAATATGTGCAAACTCTACAATCCATTGCGGATGCAGATGAGCTTCAGGCTCATCAATCAGCAACAAAGTCTTTTCATTAAGATACCCGTTTTCAAGAAGTCTCAATATATATGAGAACGACTTAAATCCTGTAGCCGTTTTATCCAGTTTTATGTTGAGTCCGTCCTCACTCACAAAATGCAGTTCTTTCTGACCAAAGTCATCTTTTTCAACATCAACACGCCCATTCATCAGGTGTGTTATTCTTCTTATTATTTTTTTATATGCATCAGTGCCGGCAAATTCCTTATTTTCATCCAGCATCAGGCTCTTCAGGTCGTTCCAGAACACATTGTCATCCTTACCTTCTTCCGACACAGCCATCGGTGTGTCAACGTATATTGCCTTAGTAAGATTATACAAGTTGCCTACACTGCCTTTTTGAAACAGCTTTACGCCGTCTTCTTCAACATTTATATTGTTAGGATTTGTCTCATCTATATCAAAATTATCATGCATAAGCATAAGAAAATCATCCATTGAACGTTTTCTCTTACTTTCATAATAATTATTTTTAATGCGTTCTATCTCGCTTAATTCTGCATATCTAAAGGAACTTAATACATTATTCAAATTCTCATCTTCATCGTATTTTATACCAAGAAAGCCAAACACTCTTTCCCTTTTGGTTGGCGAAGGTGAATCTTTTAAATATATATACAGAATATCACAGAATCTTTCTATAACCTTTTCTGCTATATGCTGTATAATTTCGACTTTATCCTGTTCGCCATTATCTTTTAAACTGCGTATCTTTGATGACGCCTCTCTGAAAAACAAAGAGTTGCTATGGTCTGTATCCTTGTCTATATCTCTTCTTGCAAAGTTAAGTCCGGTAAAAATATTCTGGATCTGACCGACATATCTGTCATAAATAAATTCATCATATAGGTTTGCTCCGTTAACTATATAATACAGCCACTTTGACAATGTACTTTTACCACATCCGTTTATTCCGGAAAGCACTGTTATTCCGTCAATGGATATGGCAGCTTTTTTAATTGCATGATAATCGCTAAGCTTATATATGTATTTGCTCATTGTTTTGCTGTTTATAGATTTAACTTCACAAGTAATAATTTTCTTACTCTTACAAAAGTAACAACAAAAAGAGATTTATACAATATTTTTAACTGAAAAATGCCAAAAACATAAAACTTCCAACCATTTGTATTATTAGTTATTTTATAGAAAGCATATTTACCGACAAATATGTCTTCCATAGAAGACATGTTTTCTCTGAATTATTCCGTATATAAAAATCACTGCCTACAAGCCAGTCATCACATCAATCACAGCCATAATTTGAGTGAACAATGAAAAGTGAGCAGTGAAAAAACAAAGTTCGACGTTAGTCAATCCAATTGCTTTGTTGGTCTGTTTTATATCAGAAACGAAGGTCTGCGCAGCTAATTTCCTGATCCGCTTAAATACCGATGTCAGACAATTGTTAACTCATAGCCCGGAGGGCTACACTTCATTAACCGGGCGTTATTACGCCCGGATATGGTGCAAAGAGATGAATCACCCGAAGTGGTGTTACTTTTTTGTCTTGTGGAGACGTTATACATTTGTTATGAAATAGCACCACTTCGGGTGCTCTCATTGTCAGAGCCTTAATCCGTGGGTAGTGACCCACGGTTACTTAAGTGCAGCCCTTCGGGCTATTTGTTTAAGTGAAAAACAGGCACAATAGCACAATTATGCCAGATGATCTGCAATTGTCGTGCAGGTGAGAGCAGAAGCAAATCAGCCGGCACAATAGCAACGTAGTGCATATAAAGTCAGGATAAGACACTCAGCCATACAACGCAAAAGAGGTAATGCCACTACCCTGTCAGGAGTAATGGCATTACCTCTTTATGTATAAATGTTATATGTCGGAGACTGGACGTTGCACTATTTTACAATACCTTTCTCCAGATATTCCGCCAGGTTCATCTTCACCTTCTCGCTGGCCCTCTCAACGGCCACCTTGGCCATGTCAGAGTCAACCATCAGCTTAACCAGCTGCTCGAACGAAGTTTTCGACGGGTTCCATCCCAGTTCGTTCTTCGCCTTGGTCGGGTCACCCCACAGGTTAACCACGTCAGTTGGGCGGTAGAAGTCAGGCGACACCTCCACGAGGCATCTGCCCGTAGCCTTGTCATATCCCTTCTCGTCCATGCCTTCGCCCCTGAACTCCAACTCAATGCCGACATACTTGAATGCCAGGTAGCAGAACTCACGCACGGAGTGCTGAACGCCTGTCGCTATAACGAAGTCCTCCGGCTTGTCGTGCTGCAGTATCATCCACATACACTCCACGTAGTCCTTTGCATATCCCCAGTCGCGCAGCGACGACAGGTTGCCCAGATACAGCTTGTCCTGCTTGCCCTGAGCTATGCGTGCCGCCGCCAGCGTTATCTTTCTTGTAACGAACGTCTCTCCGCGGCGCTCGCTCTCGTGGTTGAACAGGATACCCGAACAGCAGAACATGTTGTAAGCCTCGCGGTATTCCTTAACAATCCAGAATCCGTACTGCTTTGCAACGGCATATGGACTGTATGGATGGAACGGCGTCTTCTCGTTCTGCGGCACTTCCTCCACCTTGCCGAACAGCTCAGACGTAGAGGCCTGATATATGCGGCAGCTGTCAGCCAGTCCGCACTGTCTTACGGCCTCAAGCACTCTCAGCACTCCCGTTGCGTCAACGTCACATGTAAACTCCGGTGAGTCGAAGCTCACCTGTACGTGGCTCTGTGCCGCCAGGTTGTATATCTCAGTAGGGCGCACCTTGCCCACCACCTGTATCAGACTCATCGAGTCGCCCAGGTCTGCATAGTGCAGGTGAAAGTTAGGCTGACCTTCCAGATGTGCGATACGCTCGCGATAGTCAACCGATGAACGTCTGATAGTTCCGTGTACGTCATAACCTTTTTCCAATAAAAACTCAGCCAGGTAAGAGCCGTCCTGACCTGTAATACCTGTAATTAATGCTACTTTTCTTTCCATTTTTTTAGAAAATTAATTGTGTATAATAAAGATTTTTGTAGTAAGTATTCTTGATTAGCCCCAAATAGGGTATTATGATTCGGTCTTGTTTTTGCTTTATATTGAGCGGACTTTCATTAGTTTTTGCAGGCACTTTTATGATTAGCTAACGCTGAACTGCGTTGGTTTTGACCGAACTACGTTTCTTCTGCCTTCTCCTTCAGGGCACATCCCACGGTCATCAGCCTTACGTCGCTCATCGCCTTCAGGCCGTGCCGTGTCCTTGCCTTTATGTGTATGAAGTCATTCTCAGTGCATGCCGTCTCATGTCCGTCTATGGTCATTCTCAGCTCTCCTTCCAGCACGAAGAACATCTCTTCCATCGTGTCGTGTGCATGCTCCTCAACACATTCTCCTGCCTTCAGCCGTGTCACGGCCACCTGTGTCATGTCCGTGTCCGTATCGTCCTTGCCCATTAGCACACGCTTCTCTCCGCATCCGTGCGAAGTCAGCTGAGGAATAATGTCTGAAAGGTTTTTATGTATCATTCTAAAAATATTTTATAGTTTAAGTGTATATGTAGTATAGAACAATCAAATGCTTTGTTGACTTTTTTCATAGCAAGACATTTGGATTGACTAACGTCGAACTTTGTTTCTTCACTCTTCGTTCTTCACTCTTCACTTAAATACTTCCGTCAGGCGTTTTCACTTTTAACTTTTCATTTTTAATTAGCTAACGCTGAACTTCGTTTGCGCTTTGCGCCTGCTCTTCGTTCTTCACTTAAATAATCGGTATTTTAAGCGGATCTCAGATCCTTATATTCCATTCCGGCAGATTACAAATCAGCCGGCACATTAGTCTTGTTGATTATTGTCGCAAGCATTACGTTTGCAATTGGATTTTTCACTCTTCACTCTTCGTTCTTCACTTAAATATGCTCCTAGCTCACCTTAGTGAGCGATAGCTCCTCTAACTACTTTAACTCCAAATTACAATATACCCCTCTTACCTCCTTCGCTATCTTGTCCCAGTCATACTTTGTCATGTCGTAGTCGATGTGCTGTGGCTCACGGCTTATCACCTGTTCCAGTTTCTTCGCCAGCTCGTCCACGTTGCCCACCGGGAAGTAGTCGCCTTTGTCAAGGCCCACCTCCAGGTTTGCCGGTATGTCGCTCACTATCACCTTCACGCCGTAGCTCATCGCTTCAAGCAACGCTATCGGCAGGCCCTCATGACTCGACGGCAGACAGTAGCACATGCAGTTGGTCAGCAGCGAGTGCAGCTTACGGCCCTTCACAAATCCCGTCAGCACCACGCCGTTCTTCCTCGCCATCTCTTTCAGTCCCCTTGAGTAGTCGTCCTCAAAGTCTGTGTCACCAGCCAGCACCAGCTTTATGTCATCGCCGTCTTTACTTTTTAATTTTTCATTTTTAATTCTCCCGAACGCTTCCACCAGATGGTGCAGGTTCTTTTCCGGCACAAAGCGGCACATGCCCAATATGTAGCGTCCTTTCCTTATGCCCAGTTCCTCAAAATACTCGGGATAGTCGCATACCTCAGGCTCCGACACGCCGTTATATATCAGATGCACGTTCTTTGTACGTCCGTATTTCTCCTTTATCAGGTTGCGTATCACGTCGCTGATCACTATTACGTCGTCAGCAAACATACACCCCATGCGCTCACCCAGCTTCAGCACCGTTTTGGCAGCCCTGCCCCATTTGTCCCTGTCATAGTCAGGACCGTGATGCGTAAACACCACCTTCATGCCCAGCATCTTGGCGTATGGCACCAGCAGAGCCGGTCCTATGGCGTGTATGTGCAGTATGTCTGCCCCCAGTTCCTTCGCCTTGTTTATGGCTCTGTACGTATGTATAATGGCTTCAAACGACTTCTTCTTCGGTGTCTCTATGTCCACCAGCTTTACGCCTTTCCATTCTTTCAGACCGTCGCTGACATAGCTTTTACGCCTTATCACCGTTACGTCTTCGCCCATGGCTGCAATTCTCGGAAACAGTTCCTCGCAGTGCGTCTCCACTCCGCCCATGACATTAGGAATGCCACGGGTACCGGTAACAACTATTTTCATAAAATTTTCCGGATTAAAAAATAAATCATTACTTTTGCCTCGTCAAAAGCAAAAGTCCATGTCAAAGTTTTTTCTCAATATAAAAGAATCAGCCCAACACGCCGGCATAATTCTTCTTTCCTGCCTCTCCGCCCTTTGGCTGCTGATAAAAGGTAGAAGGATCAAATAAGTTATTACGATAGTAAAAAAACAAAAAGTGAAGAGTGAAAAATCCAAAGGCAATCGTTTTGGCAAAGAATCGCTTTTGATAGAATGAATATTTAACCTTTACTTTTTAGTTTCCATTAATGAGAAAGCCTGAAAGGCTGCACTTTTATAACCGTGGGTTACTACCCACGGCTAACGTCTTAATGCGAAACAGGCACCCGAAGTGGTGCTATTTTCATATTTCTACAAACAAAGCATATGGATTTTTCACTCTTCACTCTTCGTTCTTCACTTAAACACGCTCTTCACTTAAATTATTATCTGTCAAAGTTCAAATCTCCCTGTTGCGGGTCTTGTCCTACTTCGCAGTATTTAAAATCGAGGCATGCAGGTTTGCCTTGCATTGAACGTAGCTTGTTCTTCAAAGCCCACTTCAGCGGATACTTTATATATTTGTGCATCACAGGACTTGCCGTTCCTACCATCCAGCAGTTCTTCGGACATTTGCGCACCTTTGCACGCACTCTAGCAGCCTGTTCGCTGTTCCATATAGTCATAAAGTCGGCATCGTGTATGTTGCCCATGCTCCAGCTCTTCGGAGTGTCGCTTCCTGCCGGTTTCAGTTTGTCGTTCGACACGTTGTTTGGGTCGGCAGCCAGCTTCTCGTTATATTCTGCCACAGTCATGTCGTCGCCGTCCAGCTTTGTCTTGTTATCGGCGTTCTTGTCGTCCATTCTTGTCTCCAGTCCGTTACACGGCATCACCTCTCCCCACGGGTCAATAAAGAAGTTAGCCGTACCAGCCTCACATGGCAGCATGCGGCGGTTACCTTCAATATAGTTTATCAGTCCCATGTTAAACCATGCACGGAACCAGCTCTTCGGGCTCTTCTCCTTCAGCTGCCAGTCGATGAGTTGTCTGAAGTTTCCGCACACCTCGTCATGGTTTGTAATCTTGTTATCCCCCTTATGGAAATAATAAGAATTGTGGAAAGCAGCAGTTGCAAACTCCAGTCCCATTGACAGAGAGAGCTGATAGAGTTTGAGCATGTCTCCAGAGTTATAGTTACTCACAGTACAACCAAAGCCGATATCCTTCAAACCCATACTCTGAAGAGTCTTCAATGTCTGGATAGCTTTGTCAAAAGTTCCTTGACGGCCTCTAAGCTCATCATTCTTCTCTGCAAGTCCTTCAATAGATATACGAATACCAATGTTCGGAAATTTCTTAGCCAAAGCTATTACCCTATCCTGAAACCATCCCGACGTAGATATCACAATGCGGTCAGTATGCTTATAACACTCTTCAACTATTTCATCCAAGTCTTCACGGATGAAAGGTTCACCACCTGTCAGGTTTATGAATTTTAATTTGGGAAGCGAACGAAGGTCAGAGGCTTTTAATTCCTCTTTCTTATCAGTAGGATTTTTCCAAATGTTACACATCACGCAACGCATCGGGCAGCGATACGTCAGAATAATACTTGCGTCGGTTGGACGCGGCACATTCATGTTTGCCATAATCTTTTTACTTTATATTGTATTTAAATAAGATGCGAAATTTATATAAGAATTAGAGAGTTAAAAATAGGTTCCTTGAGTATAGCAAAAAGTCAAATGTTCTGTTGCTTCTTGTCATAGCAAGACATTTGATTTTTTCACTATTCATTTTTCGTTTTTCACTTCTGCAAGATGCTTTTCACTTAATATTGTGTTTATCTCCAGATCACAGTTTCAGTTAACTCCTTTTTTATTATCCATAACCGCTTTAAACAATCCCATAAGTTGTTTATAATGCTGTTGCGGCGAATATGAGGTTATTACGTGCTGATATCCGTTCTCCCCCATGAACTTAGCATTATCAACATTCTCAAACATAAACTTTATTTTATCTCTAAAATCATTTATGTCTGCATATTTAAATGTTAAGCCAGTCTGATTTTCATGCACTAATTCTGGTAGTGATCCAAAATCAGTAGCTATAACAGCTTTCTTATACGCAAAACTTTCAAGTATAACATTTGGAAAATTATCATACCATTCAGATGGCACTGTTGTGCACAGACATGATTTCAAGTACGGCACAATTTCTTCAAATTTCTTTCTTCCCAAAAATTCAATGTTATGCTTTTTACCTTTAAGATAATTCTTTAATTCATCTTCATAACCATCATTTGAGAAACCGATAATCTTTAGATTATACTCAGTATTCTCAAATGCTTTTACCAAAGTCATCAGCCCTTTTTGTTTTTCTATACGTCCAACAAATAAAACAAATGGTTTATATTCTACTTCAGGATCAATTTCTTTAAGATTGAAGAAAGTCGGTATATGATATAATTTATTTTGTGGTATACCATATTCTTTAAGCCTTTCCAATGTGAACGAAGAAGGAACAACAAATGCATCTATTTTCTTAGTTACATGCATTGCATCATGCAGCCATTTTGCTGCCATCTTTATTGCTGAATAAACAGGAGAATTAAGCACGCAGCGATATTTCACACAACTCATCCGTTTACCCTTCAAGCAATCCTCACATACACCACATTTGTCATTATAGAACAATGCATTCGGACACATATATTGGAAATCCGATATTCGATGAATTACAGGAACCCCTTCTGCACGTGCAGCATCAACTATACTTGGCGATATCTTATTATGCATCTGCATAATATAAACAATATCTGGGCGGGTATCACGTATTAGCTGACGCATTTTTCTTTTAGCTTCAAATGAGTAAAACATTCTTGTGAATGACTTTAATATCATTCTCGGCGTTTTTTTCTTGGCTTGTGCAAAATACACCTCGTCATCTACTATGTCAAGAAAATATTTTTCATAGTCATTCTTTAGGTTTCTGCAGCTTTTTATGCTAAAAGGAATTACTTCGTGTCCGTTCTGCTCCAATATTTCTTTTATATTGAAATAATAGCGTTCAGGACCACCGCTGATAAAATAGCGGTAGTTTACTAATATAATTTTCATAATATTTTTAATATTCAGCTACTAAATTATACATTGACTCTTTAGTTGTAACTGCAAAGAGTTATACGTTTTGCCAATTTTATAAAAAGGAAAATCAAAAAATGAATTTAAATATATTATCTAAGATTTTTTAATCATGAGTTCCTTATATTCAAGTATATAAATTCTATGAATAACCATTTTTTGACTATTAGAACTATACAAAGTAAGATTTCTTGAAAAAGCATTGATTCTTTTCAAGAGCCAAATAGCAATTAGACCAAATGGACAATAAAATACTTTTTTTTAAATAGACAATATATAAATTGCATTTTTCAATAATCCAACATTTTTTGATGTCTATCCCCATCAAAAAATAAGTAAGAATCAGACATCCATATAAATTATACAATTACTTTAATCAACTCTTTTTATTAAAGTCATATTTCCCAACTATTTTCGCAAAAGTTCCAATAGCCACACAATAATCAGGTATATATCGTTGGTAACGACAGCGTTTGCACCATTCACACAATTGTTGCCAATTTTCGTATTGCCAACAATAACTACATTAGTTCCTATCCATGAGCATCACCTATCATGAGCCTTGGATTACCTTCATTTCTCGGAATAAAATGGTTGCCTTGATACATTATTGGCTTATTTGGATTTTTATACCCATAATTATAGCCAGCAATGAAAATATGAGAACCTGTCAATACATTATTTCCAACCTTGACATATCCCATATTTGCTATTATAGAAAACATACTAATTCCAAACTTTTACCAAATTTCTATTTTATCACCACACAAAGAGACAAACGTTACCTAAGGTATAATCTTCGAACTTTTAGTAAGGTGTAATTTTGCCACAACTAATTTCGAACAAAAAAAACAATATTAACTTATTTTTGGTCTTTTACTCCAAGCAATAAAAATATCCAAGAAGTAACTTTATAACCTGTTTCATAATTATTTATATTATTTTTTAGCTATACCTTCAAAAGCTTCATTCAGATAACTCCTTGATTTTTGTACATATCCTTGCAATTGCTTTTTAACAGACAAATAATCAATCTGTTTAGAAAACAAGTCCGATAGATTTGATTTTTCATTAGCTCTTATCTGTGCCAAATCCAAATTATCACAAAGCGAGTCTATTCTTGAATTTTTTGAAGACAAACTTCCTTCTGCATAACGATTAAATATAGCCACAGGCCTTTCACAAATAATAGAGAATGCACAACCATGAAATGAATCTGTACAAATAAAACTTGCACCTCTGACCAAATTCAAAAATTTATCAGGATCTACATCAAAAGGAGCCATGTCGCCAAAACACTTGTCATATTCTAAATATGAGTTTGAAAACTTAATAGCAACAATTCTCAACCCTTTCTGTTTTGCAAATTCTTCGACTCTCTTTCTAAATTGAATATTATCGCCTAAAAAATAGGTAAGAATATATGGAAAATCATATATTTTTTCTACAGGAACAATATTTTCCCATTCTTGCTTGTTATAGACAAAAACAGGATCCATTAAGACAGGAACATCTCTTTCAATTAGCTCCTTAATAATCTTCTGACCTTGATTTTCTCTAACACTGATAAACTCAATACGCTTCAGATACTCTTTTGTTCTACGTATCTGATATGATGGTATCTTGCTAACGCCAAAACTTGAAGCAAAAGATATTTTTCTGACATTTTGAGGAACAAACATCAAGTTATAAAAGTTTGTTCCTAACCCTGCAGGTGACCATAATTGATCACTACAAGTAATCACTGCATCGTATTTTTCAGCTTTCTTTTGCAATTCGCTAAAATAATCTACACATACTGTATGCGCAACAAAATGCTTTTCACAATAAGCATCAAACAATCTGTTACGTATCTTAACTTGGGGAATCTCTCGCAAGTTTCTCTTTTTTTGTAAAGACAACCATTTATCATTAACAAATACAGGATTAAAAATACGAGGCAATGCCTTTAATTTGAACATAATACCCTTTTTGTTATACTGGAGTATCTCATATTTTAATCCCATATCTTCCAACACCTTTATGGTAGCTCTAGCTTGAAGTTGGCTACCATAATTGCGCATCATATATTTTAAACAAACTCCTATCATATGACAAAACCATAATTAAATTAAATATTCATTAACGATTAAACCAATTTTCTCAAATTGTTGAGATATTGAATATTTTTCCATAAAGGATTTGTAGCCATTGTCTGAAAGTTCATCATAGATAGCTTCATCTTTAAGCTTATTCAATACATCAAGTAAAGATTTCTCATCCTTTTTGATTATAAAACCAGTTTCGCCATTAGAAATATAATTAGAAATCCCATTGGATTCTGTTGCAATAACTGGCTTATGAAGATTTTGAGCTTGTAATGCCACTAATTGACCTGCAGATATATTAGGGTCGAGCAATGGTATTATAACACAAAAAGACTTTGCGATTAGTTCTATCATCTCATCCTTATAACAAGAACTTAATATTTGAACATTAGAAGTAATCGTTTCCCCTTTAAAAGAATCATTGACAATGATTAACTTGTAATCTGTTTTCGCAATTATAGATATAAGCCAATCATAATCACGGTTACTTCTTCCTACAGAGATCAAATATTCTCCTTTCTCGCTAACATGTGACTTACTTTCATCAGTTTTTCCTAACCGAACATAATGAAACAAACCTTTTTTACATCCAAACAATTCCTCGTAATATTTCACCTCTTTCTCTGAATATACTACAATTCCGTCAATATATTTACTATTAACAATATATTTCATAAAATGAAAATATAAACTTCCTATTATACCTTTCTTCGGTTTGAATATAAACGTCAAAACTGTAAGGCTATATTTTTTTCTTAAATGTAACAAACGAGAATAAAAAACTATTATCAATCCATAAAACTGTTGAGTAGTTATTATATTTTTTACATTTTTACAACTCAACATAATACATATTGAAAAAAAATAATACAGAAAATACCGATATAATTCTGTCACGAAACCATGTCTTCTATGGTTAGATTTTAGCCCCCAATATCCCCATTCTTGTTTTGTTATGTACTCTAAGTCTTTGATAAAAGAGGGGGCTTTATTTATTTCGTAACCGGTAATAATCAAGTTTTTCTTTATCACTTTCATATTTCTTAACCAAACAAAGAATTTATACACATTTATCTTTCTTTTATAAACCTTGCAGGATTCCCTGCCCAAATTTGATTTGGTGGAATAGATTTTGTCACAATAGAACCTGCTCCAATAATAGCGTTATTGCCAATTTCAACATTGGTACAAATAATGGTACGAGCACCGATAAATACATATTCACCTATCTTTATTTTATGTTTTTTCCATGCAATTCCATATTTTTTATGTTTATTCGTATCTATCGAATGAGTTAATAAAATACATCCCATGGTAATATGCGTATGGGCACCTATTTCTATATTCTCAGGATACATACTATCAAATATAACACCATTTCCTATAGAGGTATTTCGAGGCTTAAGTATCTTTACCCCCCCACATTTAGCGATATGAGCTCTTTGGATTCCATTCAAGAAAAAGCCTTTTTCTACAAATCTCAAGAAAGCAACACGAATAATTCTTTTAAAAGATCTTCTCATAAGTACAACTTTATTTTATTGATAATATCTTTTGAATCTTACTATTATCACCATAAATTACAGGTGAATCATATGGACGATTATGGAATGCTCCATAGTCCAAACGGATTTTCAAATCATGCTCTTTAATAAAATTCTCAACACGTTCAGCCAATGTGACAGGATTGCCAGAGCAGCAGTTAATGATACCTGTTACTTTTGTTTGACTTACAGCCTTTGATATTTGCTCTGCCAATTCATCTACTGTAATAAAATCATATTGGGTCTTACCTGTTGTAAACGGAAATAGCTCTTTACCTTCTTCTGCTGCCTGTAGTATCTTAGTAAAGATGGAGTGATTCTTCTTGTCATCACCCAATATATAGAAACCACGAAGCCACTGTAATAATACACCATTAGCTTTACAATATGAAATCATCGCTCTACGAAGAGCATCTTTGGCTATTCCATACATGGAAATTGGATTGCATGGAGTATTCTCATCAATTTTTCCTTCCCAATAGCCAACTTCATGCATGGTGCCCATCACTGCAACATGCTTCAAGCCTTGCTCCATTAAAGCAACCAAGAACTTATAATGAGAAGACAAATCTCCGATGTGGTTATTGGAATTATGGACAAAGCCATCACGCCAAGCCATGTGAAGACAAACATCAGGATTGCTCATTTCTGAATATATACAATTCAGATTAACAGTGAAGAGATTAAGTTCTTTCTTTATTGCTCGATTATCAATACCTTCTACACGCATATCAGCAGCAATAACCTCATGACCTAAATCCAACAAGTTACTTACTATATGGCGGCCGATATACCCCCCTGCTCCTGTTACTAATATTTTCATAATAACTACCTATTTATAGAGTCCTCTAGATTTCATTTCTTCAATGGAAGTCTCATATTTGTCTTCCTGTACTTCTTGTTTATCAACCCATTTGCAGAACTGCGCTATACCATCAGCGAAAGACCACTTCGGTTCAAATCCCAAGATGTTACGAGCCAAACTAATATCTGCAAAATTGTGACGAATATCTCCCATGCGATAATTCCCTGAAACGGTAGTAGGAACCTGTATACCATATTTCTCACATAATGTTTTGGCTACTGTCAATACATCAGTAGCGACACCAGTACCAACATTAAATACATGCCCATTAGCCTCAGGTACCTCTAAACCAAGAATAGTTGCATCTACGACATCATCAATGTAAACAAAATCACGAGTTTCCTTGCCATCCTCAAAAATATTAATGCCGTTTCCATTCTTGATGCGAGTAGAGAAGATACTCAAGATTCCTGTATATGGATTACTCAATGATTGACCAGGACCATAGACATTCTGATAACGGAAAGAAACAGCCTCTACATCGATAGTTGGACATACTAAATGAACCAACTGGCCTTGTACTTGCTTTGCAATACCATATACAGAAGATGGGTGAATAGCACTATCTTCTGTTGTAGCAACAAGTTCAACATTTCCACAACACTTCGGACACTTACATTCAAAATCTCCCTTAACCATATCCTCATTACGACGCTCCAGAGGATAGACGTCGCCGCATTTGGGACAATGATATTTGCCCTCACCATAGATTGCTCTTGACTCTGCTACCAACACTCGTTTAACATGGTTCTTAGTATTAGTCAATATATCAAGTAGCAATGCGGTTCCACCGATATTAGTATCGACATACTTTTCTATCTCGTACATTGATTGACCTGTACCTGTTTCAGCAGCCAGATGAATAACAGCATCTTGCCCATCAAGAGCTTTCATCCAATCCTCACGAGAAGTTACGCTTCCCTTGATAAAATGAACCTTATCCTTTATCGATAAGTACAAAGGAGAAGTCTGCTCTGGATTCCCACCATGTATCTGCTTGCTTAAATTGTCTAACACCGTAACGTTATAGCCCTTTGCTAATAGTTTAAGAGCTACATTGGAACCGATAAATCCAGCTCCACCTGTAACTAAAATATTCTTCATAATTTCTTTTTTTTGTTTTCAATATCTATCAAGAACCATAGATATTTTCTTTTCCCAATAAATCTTTTTATATCTACAATTATAATTTTTAATATATTATAAAAATCAGTCTTCACATGGAATAATAAATCGTATTTGGCTGTTTCTTTACCAAACAACTTATTCAAAAAGTATTTCGCCTTAGCTTTTTTCAAACGGGAATACATCATATCTTTTTGAGATTTATTCAGTAAATCCGGATTTAAAGGAGACAATTCTATAGCACCATCTTCAATAGCTTTACCAAGAATTTTAACAAAATTATTATTTCTTACAATTAAACTATTTATACCAATTTTGTCTTGTGTATAAGGTGCTATACCGATATCACCAAAACTAACATCAGCCAACATACCATAATGATCAACACACATTTGACATCTGTTAGGTTTAAAATGACTACCAATAAGTCCATAATACTTATAATAAGGTGGTGATTCTATACCCTTGGCTGCAAGGATATCATTTCCGTCGTCTCCTACTAGTTTCAACCGTCCTCTTTCTCTAAAAGAAAAATACTTTATATTAGTTTTAGCTACGCCAAAATACTGACAGAGGTATTCTTGTGCATAGAATGTTCTTTCACTACTACAATAAACTGAAAAATAAGCAAATATAACTTTATCAAGTCTTTTATCAATCTTTGCCCACTTTCTTATAGACTGAATATGACATGGGAGTCCAACAACTACTAATCTTTGCCCCTCACGAATTGCCTGTCTCAAAGTGTCTGATAATTGAACTGGGGCATATTTTGAGCCTTTAGATTTTAATATATCTTCAGGTGTTGTTGCAATAAAAGCCTGTGGTCGCATTGGATCTTCTTCAGAATATTTAGTAACGACAGCTCCATCTATATACTTATTTTGCAATAAATATATTAAAACTGAACTGATAAGACCCCCTGAATTAGCAGACCTTCTAATTTCCATATCACAACTCCATCCCGTATAAAGTTTTTCGTAATTACCAATATATTTATCTGAGCATGCGGAATCTAAATATAATTCATCTGCATATTTTTTTATTTCTAATCCAACACCAGAGCACACCTTATAACACTTATTACAACCGTTATTGTTTAAACAGTATGATTCTTTTATTTGTGGTCGCCATTCTCCTTTTACAATATGCATAGTAATACTTTGGGTCGGGCAAACATCTACACATATTCCACACCCCAAACAAAGTTCATTCTTGACAGTATAGCTAATATTTCTTTTTTTCATAATCTTTCCTTAATGAAAGTAAGTAGTTCTTTGGGGGAGAACTTTTCCTTATAATGATAATCAACAGTCTCATTAGATTTGAGATTCATACAAAACTCTTTCGATATTTCAGAAGGATTAGAATATTTAAAGATGTACTTACTATTATAAAAAGGAGCCTCATCGATTCTACTATTATTTGTAATTATCTTCTTATCCAAAGCAACAGCCTCACACACTCTTTGAGTATATCCAGTTCCATTTTGTTGCATAACTTCTAACAAACATTTGGTATGAAGAATATGCTGCAAGTTAGTTTGATAATTCATACCAGAAATATAACAAATTTCATCTTTATAAATCTGTTCTTCCTCTTTTACGCCAACAATATGAAAATCACATTTTAAACTAAAAGAACGCAATTTTTCATAGGCATCAATAATTTCAGACAATCGATTCTTTGCCTTTCCTAGAAAATAGACATCGCTGTTAGCCATCTTATTATCAATTATACCATGATAACTTGAAAATACCAACGGATGATAAACAAAGCCATAAGTGTCACAATTGTTTTGATCAAATGACAATATCAAATCAAAGGTAGATTTTACCTTTTCAACATCCACTTGAAGCCATTTATTTCCTCGACGTATCTTATTGATTAAGTCTTGTAAAAACAACACATATTTAGCATCAGGATAGTTCTTCTTTAAAAAATCAAACAATCCATAATTATCGAATTCCAACCAGCCACCCATGAAAATAAAGCATAATGGGCGTTTAGTTTTAAAGTCATCTTTAAAATAAGTTGCATTCCATAAACTTTTACCAGGTGCATCAAAATAATTATAAAGAAATGCTGAAAAATGCAACTTACACACCATTTCTATTAATCCCTGCTTTCCATCTGTATGTCCTGCAATATATTTAACATTCTCTTGTCCATATATGTCAGAATATGATTGTTTATACAAGTCCCAATCAGACCCAAAGATTACATAATTATACTCCATATTTTAAAATTTTTCTTCTGATTCTATAGAGAAAATCTACCCACCTATAAAATTTGCCAAATTTTCTTTCTTCTATTTTTTTTAAATAGTCTATACCATCTATATCATGTAAATATTTACGTTTTTTAATAGATCCTTTCAATAGAGTATAACAATAATTTTTAAGCCAAGGATTCTCTAAACTTTCAGATTCTAAATAATAAGAATACTCTTTATTTAATGGATGTAATTTTAATCTTGCCTCATTATTCTCAACAACATATTCCATGCAAACAAATGGTGAAAAAACAACACTGTAGTTTTTCAACAGCCGTGCTCCAAACTCAAAGTCTTCATAATAACTCATACGTTCATCGAAACCTCCAAGTTTTTTAAAAGCATTTTTACTACACATTATATTACCAGGATGAGGATAAAAATCTCTTCGCCACAGGGACTTTAGAGGATTCTCATATATTTTTTCCTTCTTACCTCTAAAAGTTCCGTTACGTTTATGCTCATTACTCTTATAATTTGCAACAAAGACTTCATGATGAGGATATCTCAAAGCTAAATTTGCAAAAACATGAAATGTTCCAGGCATTAACACATCATCGCCATCTAAGAAAATCAGCCATTCTGATCGAGCATTATCAGCTCCATTGTTTCTAGCTTTAGAAACACCGCCATTAGATTGTTTGACAAGATAAACCCTTTCGTCTTTAATCCTTTCTACTATTTTTGCACTATTATCCGTGGAACCATCATCCACAACGATAAGTTCAAAATATGGATAATCTTGACTTAATACAGACTCTATTGTCTTTTGAATATACTTTTCTTTATTATAGAGAGGTATAATTATCGATAATTTAATATTGTCCTCCATATCGCAATATTTTCTTTATTTGCTCTTTAAATGCTGTTATATAGAATTTTCTTTTGTCTTCTGGAATATTTCCTCGGAGATATTTATGTATAAATTCTTCCGTATTATTCTTTAAGAAATTAAATATATCATTACGCTCTGATGTTAGGACTGTTGGATGTTTTAGTTGATAATTAAATCCTGAAAGAATTACATTTATATCCGAAGACTCCATATGAATGTGGCTGGAACATTCTTCAAAAATAGTCTTTCCTTTTTCGGTATTCACAAGTATCATACTAACTCCTCTATGTTGTCTGGGAAATTTTGGATTTGTTGCATTCAGCGACCAAAAATCAGCCATAGTAAAATCTCCTGGTCTTTCGGTTCTTGTAAACGGACATTGATAACAATCCATGCGAAGAACATGTCCATCCAAAAATGCCTGAAAGAAAGCACGCATCATTTCATCATAGTAGATGTACTTTCTTTTGCCATTAATTAACATTGTACATGCTGACACTCTCGACCAACCTGTCAGCTTTTTGCTTCTAAACTGATAATCTATGACTTTGCCTTTATACTTTTCCTCCAAATATTCAACAACCATACTGAACATTAACGGAGAAGGAACACCATGACAAATCAAGTCTGCTGTTAATAAGTTTTTAAAGGGTTTACGCAAATAAAGTTTTAAAGCGGAAACCTGACAAGGTGTTCCTGTAAAAAACACCAAGCGTCCTTTTTGTAACAGTTCTTTTACATTTTTGTAAATATTAGAAGTAATTGATTGTGCATATTTTGAACCACATAGCTTATTAAGTTCTAAAATATTATCAACTATGACATGACGAACTTTCATATTTTCAGAAAGTTCTGCCCCAACAACAACTCCACCTTTGTTAAGGACGTGTTCTGCGACAACAGAGAATATGCCTCCTGAAGAACTCTTGTCTAGAATTCCATTAGCTTTTGCCTGTGCAGCGAGAGGATAACCTATAGGATTGAGACTATCGGCAGTATGCAGTTCTGGACATATCTTAGAACATAGGCCGCAATCAATACACAAACTTTCTTCAAGTTTAGGATACAAAAAACCTTCTTTATTTGGTGTCATTGAAATTGCATGCTTAGAACAAATCTGTTCACAAGACCCACATCCACAGCATATTATATTTGTACTTATATTCATCAGATTAACACCTTTTTAAGATATTCAAATGACTGTTTTCTAAACTCTTCAATTCTGTCCTCATAGGGTCCATAATCTAACTTAAGTTCTTCACAAGAAACAGGAAGTTTATCTCCAATGGTTATGATTCTTGACTGTAGTCCTAATGTTTCAATAATGTCTAATTGTCTATTGTCTTTTGTAGGAAAATTGCCTGCTATTGCGTAGAATGGCTTGCGAAAGTTTATCGAAAAAGCAACACTATGAAAGGAGCAACAAATAACAAAAGAAGCATCAGCAAATAGGCGCAAAAAATCTCGTGGTCCAGCACCAATCATTGGTATAAAGCCTTTTGCTATCTCATATATTTCAGAATTCAACACAACAACTTTCTTAGCACCAACCAACTTTTTTACACGTTTTATTAATTTGTCTGCGTATGGATAAGGGTTAATGGCATAAGCTTGTATATAAACAAGAACATATTTTTCTTTTATAGGATTATCTTTTGTTGCAAACTTCATCCAATCCTCTTTTGTTAGAAGAAGAGTTGGATCACAACAATGAACAGCTTTCACTCCTGCAAGTTCTTTTGTTATTTTCACTCCTGTCGATTCACGAGTAGATATTGCATCATATCTTTTAAGATAATTTCCATAATCCTTTGCGTATTGAGGATAGAACTCATTTGTACCATAACTAGCAGCATATGCAATTTTTGGCTTATTATCAGGAGCAAAGTTAAGAAGAAAACTATAGTCATTTGCATAATAACGAGGATTCCATGTTTGGTCGCTTCCTGTCATATAGATATCAAATTCTGGAGGATTCTCAATGATACTATCCTTGTCATACGAAACCTCTGTTTTCTCTATTTGACTTTGAAATTGAAGAAACTTTTCATGTGCCTTTAGACCAACCCATCTATGATAAGAAGACTGACCAATAGGCATACCATGAAGCAAGCGATATGAATATTTAAAAATATTCTTCCATACTCGTTCTAGCAAAGGTGCAACATAACGTTTTGCTTCTCTACCCATCGCATTCTTACGATGATAGTCTGTAGGGTATTGATAATCTATCAATACAGGATGATGCCCCATTTTTTTAAGGATGAATGAAGTAGCAAAAGTTTGAAGGACAGAACCAAAGTTAGCTTGCTGAATTGTAATAAAACCTATTTTACTCATGTTCAATGTTATATTTATCTAATATTGCAAAGAGCATATCAATACGTGTAGAAGTATAATGCTTATCCAAGAATTCATTTGTTAATGAAAAATCCATAGGAGATGCTTCTCTCAACAAATCGAGTTTCTTTTCAAAGCTTTCATAATCTGGAATATTACCAACATATTTATCTAACTCATAAAATCGTGTATCAGCGTTATTTGGATAATGAGCTAAAACATAACAGCCACCAGCAATCATCTCAAAAAGTCTTGGTGTCACCTGATTAAATCTAGACGTTTCGGTCTTATTACTATCTAAACCTGGAGTAGAATAGCAAGTTATTTTACTACTACGAATCATGTTAATATAACTTTCTCGTCCTGTATCTTTTGCTATAAAATTACCATGATTATCTACATATTTCCTGTTTTTTGAACTACGTGTTCCTACAACAAATTTAAAGTCTGAATGACTTTTTTCATATTGCTTTAGCATTTCCAAAAAATATGGGGAAGGACGTCCTAAGAAACACAAATCATAAAGCTTTTCATAATTATCATTACGGTTTGGTTTCATATAATCTGGTATAGATAATGGCCAATGCTCTATATTCAAAGGACAATTATTTGCTTTTAAGAAGTCGACAATTTCCGCACTAGTAACTAGAACCAAAGGACAGTCCTTATAAGCTTCATAAAAAGCTGACAAATCTCCTTCAGACAGCCAAAAATCGATAATAACAGGTATAGTACTTTTGTTTAACCATGGTTCTTTTTCAACACCTGCTTTCATCACAAAAATAAGTGAAAGGCGTTCTGATGAACTTAGAATTTTATATAATTTAGTCAGACCAAGTTTCTTTATCCATCTATACATTCTTAAAAAATGGAAAGAGGTTTCTTTATAAAGTGGAATTTTGCCTTTTTGTGAAAGGATATCTTCCCATTCATATACAATTTTAAACGGTGCCGCAATATTATAATTACGCTGTGATATTATTCTATTTAATTTCATTTTTGCAACAATCTTTTATTTCTAATTATAGTACTATCAATGATGAATATTAGAATAGCCCAAAAACATTTATAATGTATGCCTTGGGTTAATGGAAAAATTAATGGAATATTTAATAAAGCACTTATAAGAAATAATTGTTGATATAAATCCATATACTTCCAATTTCTCCATACGACTTTTAAATAATATAGGAAAAACATAGCTACAGTACAGATTCCTCCAATACTTAATGCTCCTACAATACCAATATCAGTTCTATATAAATGTAACGTTGTTTCAATCTTATGTATTTCGTTGCCATAATCCGAATTTCCTGGTATACCGTTTCCGAATAAGACACCAAGAGGACTTTCCCAATAATCCCAAAAGTAGTAAGCATAACTTGCTACACGAATATTGTCTTCATTTATATCTTCGTAAGTTTGCGTTGTTAATTCTGAAAAGAGGAAACTATATCCTGCGTATAAGGCAATTATCAAGAATATGAAAAATACTTTACCACCTATACTTGACTTAGAAGAAAATATTGTTAAAATTGCTATAGAGCAAAAAGTTGAAGCTAAGAATTGCCTTGACTGATCCATATAAAGACCAAAACATGCTATTGCAAACAATATAATACTTCTAAACCTTTTCTTGTCCTTATCTATTATCTTCTGATAATAATAGAAAATAGCAAACATGGAAAAAAAAGTATCCGAAATCAAATAACGTCTAAAACCAGATCTAATTTCTACTTCTCTTATTAACCCATTTTCTAGTTCAACATCAGTTCTGTTGGCAAAATAATAAATAGGATATGTAAATTGCTCTATATAAGTAATACCTATTCTTAAAAAAGCAATTATCAAAATTATATTTATTACATTTTGATAATTGAATTTCTTTTCATAAAGATAAAAATACAATACCCATATACCAGAAGGTAAATATGCTCGAAATGATGTTATGAAATCTTGCCCCCTATCTATAAAACATGGGATAAAACTTAATATAGGGATCAGCATGAAGCTAAGAATATATCTTGACGATGGCAAAGATGAATAGTTTGTCTTTCTCGTCAAGAGATAAACTATCAACAAAATAACTATTACATTTGCGAATTGTCCCCCTAGCGTTGGATTATAACCTACATAGTCCAAATAATGGAAAAAATGTAATATTATAAATGCTAGCAACCAATAGTATTTACTTGATAATTTTCTAATCATGTGTTTTCAATAAAGCTACTATTTTATTTTTATATAAAAATATTAGTACGAACACGATCATAACAAAAAGTATTCGTATATAAATTGACAAACGGTCTGATATCAAAACTGACAAAAAGAAACCATTAATCAATATAGTAAAAGATATAACGAATGTTTGTATTGGTATTTTTACAGGCATTGCCTTCTGCAAATAATATATATGATAAGTCAAGTTTAAAACAGCCCCTATCAAATAGCCATAAGAAAGGCCTGTTGCTCCGAATTTAGAACAATACCACAACAAAGGAGAATTTATGCAAGCATAAAAGATAGATAGACTAGCTATCCATTTTTGTTTGTCTGCCGCTCCTAATGTATTACTAATAAATCCAAAAAAAGAGAATAATACCATGTACCAACATTGCAAAGCCAATACTTCGCCCGTACTCGCATAGCTTTCACCATATAGTAGTAATACAACTTCACTCTTAAACATTGATATAACCAAGCAAGCAAGCGTGCCAACAATGCTTATAAAATACATCATCAGAGAAGCTTTATTTGTAAAGCGCTGCTGGTTTTTAACAAACTCCTTAGCCTGATTTGGAAACAATGCAACCAATGCACTATGAATAAACAGAGTCATTGGAAGAAGTAATTTATTTGCAATATTGAAATATGATACTTCTGTTATAGAACTATTACTATTAAGAAACAATATTGGCAATTGAGTGGATGCCAAAGAAAATATATTCAATATATAATATGGCATGCTGTCAACCAACATTTCCTTTTGTAGCAGATTAAATTGCTGCTTACTATGCTTATAATATCCTTGAATTAGTTTTTGCTTAAATAAAGAAAATAGATAAATGCAATCTTTCGCAAAGAAATTTAATATATAAATTCCAACAACCAACTTAACCGTTATCAAAGATTTGTCTATCCACAAATAAGTCAAAAGCAAAATCAAAGCCATACCAACATTGATATAACTCGTTGTTTCCATGCGCTCCATTCCAAAAGCAACATTCTGAAATCCCTCCCAATATGATTGAAGGAATATGCCTGCAAGAATCATTAGCACAAGATAATTGTCATCAAATACAGGATTTATCAGATTGTAAATAATAAATGCAATACTTGCTAAAATAATCCCATAAAATCTAACAATGATGGAAATTACAAAATATTTTTTTGAATTTCCTTGGTCTCGAGCTATACACCTTATTACAATTCGCCTTAAACCTAGCGTAGAAAAGGTAAAAAACATTGTGACATAAGTCAACAACAAAGTATAAAGGCCATAAGATTCTGGAGCTAATTTACGAGCCAATATAATATTGATGACCATATTAAAAGCGTGAGCTAAAGCTTCTCCACCCATTAATACTGCAAAGTTTCTAAAAAAACTTCCTTTTTTGAATTTTTCTCTTAGCATAAATGTTATAGTGTTTCACACAAATCCTTAGCTGCACCTATAGCCACATCCATATTATAATACTCCCAATCTGCAAAACGTCCTGTAAAAAAGAAATTACTTCTTGATACTTCATCTTTAAGTTCTTTAATCATACTCCGTGTATTAGCATCTTGTATAGGATAAGTGTATTGATTATATTTATGGTCAAGATACTTTGGTCGAAGGGGAATCTTTTTCAAGTTTTCAAGTATATCTTCTTTACTGATTGCATCTGTAAATTCCACTGTTGCAGTAATACGACCTTCTGGTAAATCAGAATTATTACTCTCAGCAAAATTGCCAGTACAAATAATTCTATGACTCTCATGTTGTCTACTAGGCTGATATATCCAAGAATAAGGATTCTTATCTATTTCGCAGAATACTGCAGTCGTACCATGATATTCCAAGGCTTTCACCTCTAATTCATATTTTGAAAAGTCAATACCCTTGACTACTTTTATAATATCTTTGATATTGCCGCAATATACAACTTTATCAAACTCTTCACCACAAACTAACCATTTTTCTCCATACTTCTCAATCGAATTAATATTACTATTATAAATGACATTAATATTTTCTGCTAATTTATCTGCAATATATTGAGAACCATTATTTTTCTCATACCAAAAAGAGGAATGAACAAAAGATTTTTCTTCTATTTTATTTGCATTATTATCACGCATTTCTTTTGTTGTAGGCATGGGTAACTTTCCTTCCATCCAAGACATTGGTACAGTTGTAAGATCACGTCTCCATATCTTTTTATTATATGGTTCAAAATACATGTTATACAATGTTTTACCAAATCGCCAACGAAGAAAATCACCAAAGTTGTCATAATCAGTAAACTTGGCATCCAATCCCTTTATCTTATCAATTTCCTCAAGATCTGCATAAAAATCTTTTTGGATTTCTTCACTAAAAAGATACATATGATTCTCTATGGGATAAGGAATATTATCATAACTCAAAGAATCGCCAGCCTTATCCATAAAAACACATGAATTACGATCTGCTTTTGAAAATTCCTCATTCTGTACAAATTTAGACCAAAACCAATCTAACACATCTTGGCGCTTGGAATTAAAAACATGACCGCCACAGATGTGAAATAGATTTCCATTTACACGACGACAACGAATAAGACCACCTGGACGATTCTCTTTTTCAAAAACAGTAATTTCATATTTATCTTTCAAAAAATGAGCAGTACTCAAACCTGAAATACCTGCACCAATAATCGCAATTTTTTCCATGTTATTTTTGTTTTTGTCCATAATTATATTCCATTGAAACAACGCACTAACTTACTTTATGTAAATGGCAATCAATGGAAGTGTAAACCTCGCATTACACCATAGAAATTCAACTTTTCTGATCTAGACAAAAGTGAATACTACGTTCCGCGCTTGGGATAACCTCCTCTTCAAGTATCACTCGTAGTCCCTCAAAAAATAACCACGAGTATCACTAAATAAGCGAGGCATATAAAAATACTCCTTTCTTTATCATCTCCCCTTATACATACTCTCATAATACTTCTGGTAGTCCCCCGAAGTAACATTATCCATCCACTCCTGATTGTCGAGATACCAGCGGACAGTCTTCTCTATGCCTTCCTCAAACTGCAGGCTCGGCTCCCAGCCAAGCTCACGCTGCAGCTTGCTGCTGTCTATGGCGTAGCGCATGTCGTGCCCCTTGCGGTCAGTAACATAAGTGATAAGGTCCATGTCCTCACCTTCTTTGCGGCCAAGCAGACGGTCAACAGTGTTGATTACAACCTTTATGATATCTATGTTCTTCCATTCGTTAAATCCTCCGATGTTGTATGTCTCCGCTACGTTTCCTTTATGGAAAATAAGGTCGATGGCACGGGCATGGTCTTCAACATAGAGCCAGTCGCGCACGTTCTCGCCCTTGCCGTATACCGGCAGCGGCTTACGGTGACGTATGTTGTTGATAAACAGAGGTATCAGCTTCTCAGGGAACTGATAAGGACCGTAGTTGTTAGAGCAGTTGGTCACGATGGTAGGCATGCCGTAAGTGTCGCGGAAGGCACGTACAAAGTGGTCAGAGCCTGCCTTGCTTGCACTGTACGGGCTGTGAGGGTTATACTTGGTTGTCTCCAGGAAGAAATTCTCACCGTATGCAAGATGATGCTTGCCTGACGATGCCTTTGTAGTAAACGGAGGCTCCACGCCTTCGGGATGCGTCAGCTCCAGTGCGCCATACACCTCGTCGGTAGATATGTGATAGAATCGCTTGCCTTCATAGCCTTCAGGGAGGCTTTCCCAATATATCTTTGCTGCCTGCAGCAGACTCAGTGTGCCCATCACATTGGTACGTGCAAAGGTGAACGGATCTTTAATAGAGCGGTCAACATGGCTCTCGGCAGCCAAATGTATAATACCGTCAACATGGTATTTCTCCATGAGCTGCTGTATAGTGTCGAAGTCGCAGATGTCTGCCTTCACGAACGTGTAGTTAGGCCTGTCCTCAATGTCCTTGAGGTTAGCCAGGTTACCGGCATAAGTCAGCTTATCGAGGTTGATGATGTGATACTCTGGATATTTGTTTACGAACAGGCGAACAACGTGTGAGCCGATAAAGCCCGCACCACCTGTGATTATTATGTTGCGTTTGAAAGTCATAATTTTTATTTTTTAGGAGTAAATGTTAATGTAGGAGTTAAGAAGCATATTTAAGTGAAGAACGAAGAGTGAAGAGTGAAGAATCCAAATGCTTTGAGGATTCTTGTCGCAAGCACTACGTTAGCTATTGTGCCGGTGGATTTGCAATCCGCCGGTAAGAAGTATAAAGATTTGCAATCTGATTACTTCCTATTTTCTGTAGCAATATTCACTTAAGTCTTTGTCTTTTATCGGATTGAAATTAGCTAACGCTGACCGTTGGTTCCTTATATTTTATTCCGACGGATTAATCTTATTGATTGTCGCCTGCTCTCGGCATAACCAAATATAATTTGCTTCTGCTTTCACTTGCACGACAATCTCCAAATCCGCCGGCACATTAGCTTTGCGGATTTTTGTCAGCTACAAAACTTTTTGTGGATATTAATGTTTTATAGCGTCCATGTTCTTCATGCACACTTTCAGTGAGTCAGTCCAGTACGGAATGGTGATGCCGAAGGTCTGCTTGATTTTGGTCTTGTCAAGTACTGAATAGGCAGGACGGGTGACGGGACTGGGGAACTCGTTGCTGTGGCAGGGCTGGATGTCGCATGACGCGTTGCCTGTCAGCCCGGCTATCTTCTTTGTGAAGTCGTACCATGAGCATACGCCCTCGTTGCTGAAGTGATAGATGCCTGCCTTGCTGTAGCCTGACGCAGGTGCTTCTGCAACATAGTCGTTGAGCACTGTCTTTATGGCTTCTGCAAGGTCGTAGGCGTATGTAGGAGTGCCTGCCTGGTCGAACACTACGTTAAGCTGCGGCTTTGTGGCAGTGAGGCTGAGCATGGTCTTTACGAAGTTCTTGCCGAACTCAGAGTAGAGCCATGCAGTGCGGATGATGACATAGTTGCAGCCAACGTCCATGATGTTCTTCTCGCCTTCAAGCTTTGTTGCGCCATACACACCCGTAGGAGTGCCCTTCTGGTCCTCACGGCACGGAGTGTTGTAAGGATCACCGCCGAAGACATAGTCGGTAGAGATCTGAATGAGCAGTCCGCCGACTTCCTTCATGGCTTCAGCCAATATCTTTGGTGCGTCGGCATTGAGCTTCCGGCACAGCGCCCCGTCGGTCTCTGCCTTGTCAACGTTGGTGTAAGCGGCACAGTTGACTATGCAGCCAACGCCGTTGTCCTTTACGATACGGCGCACAGCCTCCGCATCAGTGATGTCAAGTATGGTTGTCTCCACGCCTTCGGGAGCCACTACATCCGTAAATATATATTTATAGTCAGTATCTTTGCTTATTATGCGCATCTCATTGCCTAACTGGCCGTTTGCGCCGGTAACTAGAATTTTCATATTTAAGGAGTTAAAAAGCATGTTTAAGTGAAGAACGAAGAGTGAAGAGTGAAAAATCCATGTGCTTTGTGGTAAATAACCCACAAGAGAAATCATAATTATCCATTCTCAATTGTCCACTCTCAATTAAATAAACGGCGTTTCAAAATCTTTCAGCAGCGGGTGCTTTGTGTCCTTTTCGCTCAGTATGGCGCGGTCTGTAGGTATGCGCCAGTCGATGCCCAGTGAGTCGTCGAGGATGCTTATGCCGCCGTCGGCTTCGGGATGATAGAAGTTGTCGCACTTATATTGGAATACGGCTGTGTCGCTGAGTACGGCGAAACCATGAGCGAAGCCCTTCGGGATGAAGAACTGGCGGTGGTTGTCCTCTGTCAGTTCAACGGCTACGTGCCTGCCGTATGTCGGACTGCCCTTGCGTATGTCTACTGCTACATCGAGCACCGCGCCGCGCACGCAGCGCACCAGCTTGCTCTGTGTGTATGGCGGACGCTGGAAATGAAGTCCGCGCATTACGCCGTAGCTTGACATGCTCTCGTTATCCTGTACAAACTCTACATGGCCCACTTTCTCGTCGAACTCTCTCTGAGAGAAGCTTTCGAAGAAGTAGCCACGGTCATCCTTAAACAGACGCGGCTCTATTATCACCACGCCATCAATCTCTGTCTTTATTATGGTCATATTATTGTATTTATAGTAGTTAAAGGAGCATGGAGTTGAATTCATAATTCACAATTCATAATTCATAATTATTATGTGTCTTGTGGCTTCCAATCAATTACTTCCTATTTCACTTTTTACAAAGTAATTCCTTTAACCTTTAATTTTTACTTTTTAATTTTTAACTGCACTCTGTGCCTGCTATTCTTTTCTCACTCAAATAAGCGGTATTTTAAGCGGATTAAATAAATCCTTATATTTAATTCCGGCGGAGCACAGATCCGCCGGAACATTAGCGAACGTAGTGCTTGCGATAATAATCCTCAAAACATTTGGATTTTTCGTTTTTCTCTTTTAATTTTTCACTTAAAACAGTAGGTTTTTCTTCAGTGATTCTTTGTCTTCGTCAAGGATAGACAGCAGGTACTTGCCGTAGTCGTTCTTCAGCATGGGCTGTGCCACTTCGCGCAGCTTGTCTTCACTTATCCAGCCTTTACGGTAGGCTATGCCTTCAAGGCAGGCCACTTTGAGGCCCTGACGCTTCTCTATCACCTCAATGAAGGTGCTCGCCTCACTGAGTGAGTCGTGCGTGCCGGTGTCTAGCCATGCGAAGCCGCGGCCTAAGGTCTGCACCTTCAGCTCCTTGTCGTTAAGGAAGCGTTGGTTAACAGTGGTTATCTCCAGCTCGCCGCGTGCCGACGGCTTGATGGTCTTTGCCACCTCTACCACCTTGTTGGGATAGAAGTAAAGGCCAACAACAGCGTAGTTGCTCTTCGGGTATTCGGGCTTCTCCTCGATGCTCAGGCAGTTGCCTTCGCCGTCGAACTCTGCCACACCATAACGTTCAGGGTCGCTCACCCAATAGCCGAACACGGTGGCCTTGCCTTCGTCCTCGGCTGTGTGTACTGCCGACTGCAGGAGTGTGGTCAGACCGTTGCCATGGAATATGTTGTCGCCAAGGACAAGGCACACAGAGTCGTTGCCGATAAACTTCTCACCGATAATGAATGCCTGTGCAAGTCCGTCGGGCGACGGCTGTTCGGCATACTCCAGGCGCACTCCGAAATTGGAGCCGTCGCCAAGCAGACGCCTGAATGACGGCAGATCTGCCGGGGTGGAGATGATAAGAATATCCCTGATACCGGCAAGCATCAGCACCGATATGGGATAATAGATCATCGGCTTGTCAAAGATAGGTATGAGCTGCTTGCTTATACCTTTGGTGATAGGATACAGACGTGTGCCGCTGCCACCGGCTAATACAATTCCTTTCATATAATTTGTTATTTGTTGTGTCTATTTGCTGTATGTAAATCCAAAAATTTTATATAAAATTCAAACATTATATCTGCTTTTTGCCTCTTCATAACTATCCAAACTTCCTATATCAAACCTTTTTCCCGGCATAATCCAAGCATGCATATCTGTGTTCTCACACAGGTAATGGGCAAGATTACCCGGAGCATCAAAACCACAGCCGTGGTTCATGCAATCTTTAATAAGCGGCAAATCCTTCTTGCTGTAGATATAGAAAGGCGGTACGGCCCAATTAGAGACTGGCTTCTCAGGCTTCTCCTGCATCTGCAGCACTTTCATGTTTTCATCAACGGCAATCACTCCTGTGCGCTGCAGCTTCTTCAGTTCGGGTTCGTTATGGCACATTATCACAGACGTGCCTTTCTCCTTGAAGAAGTCTACAAAGCCCTGCAGCGAGAAGTCGAGTATGTTGTCTGCTGCAACAACGAGCATGTCGTCATCCACATTGCAGCTGTCAATGGCTAGCAGCAGATCCTTAACGGCTCCAAGACGTGTCTCGTTAGTCTCTGTCCCGTCGTCAATAATTCTTACAGGCTTTGACATTTTATGCTCAGCCGCCCACTTCTCAAAATGGCATGCAAACTTATGGTTCGTTACGATGATATGCCCGTCAATATCACCAATCTTGTCAATATCGTCAAGCAGTCTGCCTAAGATAGTGCTGTTGCCTATTTCCAACAGCGGTTTCGGAAAATTCTCTGTCAGCGGATAAAGCCTCGTTGCATATCCGGCTGCTATTACTATATTTTTCATATTTAGCTTATTCTGTTATAATTTTAAAGAAACTCAACTCCGTTACTCGGGTTGCAGAAGTACACTTCAAAGGTGTCTTTATATTGTGGAAAACGTTTCAAATATTCTTCACTTACATATTGTTTTATCTGTTCCTCCTTCGACGGATCAACCAATGCTATACATGCTCCCTTAAATCCCGCTCCGCTGAACCGTCCGCCGTATATGCCATCAGTTGTCCGCATTATTTCATATAAGGCAATCAGTTCTTTTGAGCCACATTCATAATTGTTTATCGAACTTTCACAGCTCTCAAATATGAGCTTTCCAAAAGCTTCTATGTCACCACGTTTCCATGCTTCAACACCTTTTCTCACCCTCTCACATTCTGTATAGAAATGCCTTCCACGCTTGGCAAATCTTTCAGGCATCAGGTCGGCATATTTCACGAAGTCAGCTTCAGGTACATCTCTAAGGCGCGTATCTTCCAGTTCCTTCAGTGGCTTGTTCATGTATGCTTCTGTAATCCATGCAGCTGTTTTACATTCAGACACACGCAAGTTATAGTCGGTGCCCGTCAGCTTGCGTGTCACTCCACTGAAGAATACTCCTATTTTGAACGGCATCTGCACGTTGCCGCTACCAAAAGGAATAAGTTCATACTCTGATGTCTCTGTGTCAAGATACAGCAGTTTGTCTGACTCACACAACACCACGCAGGCCTGATCCAATATACCATTTCGCAAGCCTACATATTCGCGCTCTGCCTTGCTTGCATAGCTTATCACATGCATTTTGTCAAGGCTTATGTTGTTTACCTTTGCTATAGCCATTACAAATCCGCATAGCAGTGCTGCCGACGAGGATACTCCGCCTACCGGCATTGAGCCTTTAACTATTCCGCGCACACCTTTTTCCAGATGATAATCCTGCTGCAAAGCCCAAACTGCCCCGCGCAGATAGTCGCCCCAATTGTTTTGTTTTTCATCCACAGGCTTCTGAACGTTGAAAGTCATCAGTCCTTCAAAACTCAACGAGGCCATTTCTACCTTTCCCGTATCTGTAGCCGAAAACAAGAAATCAATGCCATTGTCGAAGGCAAAACCGCTTACCAGTCCGTGCTGATGGTCAACATGCGCGCCTAACGGACATATTCGATATGGCGAAAATAACTGATATAAGGCATCACCCTTACCAAAAAAGGTACGGTATGCCTGATGTAAATCTTGCATGATTAATTCTATTATTTTCTATTGAAAACTATTTATAAATCATTGATTTTTTAATCAAAACTCAGTGGTTTTCTTTACAAAAACAAATGAGTTATAAGAAGAGTAGGCGCAAAAGCGCAAACGAAGTTCAGCGTTAGCTAATTAAAAATTAATAGTTAAAAGTGAAAAAACAAAGTTCGACGTTAGTCAATCCAAATGCTCTGTTAGTTCTTTTCGTAAGAGTTGGGTTTGCTATTGACTCTAACTTCTAGCCAACTTGTTGGCGATAACTTCTATAACTACTTTAACCCCTATCCGGATTCTGCATCTGTCCTTCTTTTTTCACCTCTGTTCTTAGTAATTTATCTTTACATATCGAAAGTATAATCACCTTGTAGTAAGGTTGTATATATTTTGTTTGTTATGTAACATTTATTGTTCTATATCAGAAAATCTTTTTTCGGTTTAGAAAAAGATTTTGAAAATAAATATTTACATTTTATTTTTCAGTTTTATTTTTTTATTTCAAAAAAGATTTGGACTTTTTCGCGTTTTTTACGACAGGTAGTGATTAAAGCCTGCAGTGCTCTGTCAAAGGACAATCGCACAGATGCAAGTCGCTGTATATATGCATGTTACGTTCGTTTCTTATGCCATTTTCAGCCTTCTGGAGCACTGTAAGAGTGATAGGGTGGCAAGCTGTTTTCAAAACTTTATATATATATGCAATAAAATAAATTATCGGCATGTATATATATTCATTTTATTTTTTTGCGCGTATATAATATAAAAAGTTTATAAAGTAGGTGGTAACCCTGTCACTGCGTGAATAAAAAAGCCCCACCAAACCTCCCCCGTGGGGAGGCTTTTGTTTAGCCATATGCCTTTATTGCTTCTTGTCAGCATCTGGACTAACTTTCTTAATTTTTAATTGCTCAAGCCTGCTCTTCACTTAATAATGCTTCTTTAACTCCTAATTCTTTGTTTTCTTCTCATTTTCGCCCGAACTGCCATTCACTTTATTTCCTCTTCCGTCTTGAAGTTGCCGCGCCAGGCGATGGAGCCTTTGGTGATGAGGCGCTCCATGGGGAGACACTCGTAATAGACGAAACTTCTGAGGAAGGCCAGTATGCTGTTGTCGTTAGACTTTCTGATGCCGGTGGTGAGGTCGATGGTGTATGACTCAGTGAGATGGCCGTGATCCCATACTTCATAGTCGGTGCGGCACTCCGGTGTATGCGAAAGATCCATGGTCCATGTGCCGTCGGGACGGCCTTCGGCATCACAGCGGCCGGTGAAGATCTCGCCGGAGAAATGACCGTTTATGGCACCACAGGGATGACCGTCGCTCATTTCCACAAAGAGAAGATTGTCAACGGCATTTCTGCCGTTCTTGCCTGATGACTTATACTTATAGATGCCATTATGACGGCCCTCGAAATAGTCGACGTAGAGCAGCTTGTTGGAACCATGGCGCTTATGATGGAACTTCCAGCGGCCATGCTTGCTGCTGTGCAGATAGGTGCCGCTGACATAGTCGGTCGTCTTGCCGTGAGGGTGGTAGTAATATTTGCCCAGATAATAGAAGCTGCCTTCGTAAACGCGGCCGTCGGCACGCTCGTCGTAGTAATAATAGGCCTTTCCGTCGAGATAGCGGCCGGCATAGTGCTTGCTGCCGTTACGTATTTTGTGGATAAAGGGAAATTTAAGTAGTTCCTTAAACTGCCTGGACAGTGTGTCAAACATATTTTTTCTTTTTGTTTTATTTGTGCCCTCCCGGCTGTGGAGGGCATTAAACATCTACTATGGCGTCAGCCGCAACGGGTCAGCAGAAAATAGTCAGTAAGAATGAATTAACCGATGTCGATGATTGATATTAAGAGTTAGTCGGTTTTATATTATATGATGTATTTGTTTTTCTGTACTGCTGACACGTTATTACGCCAGATTTATCATTCTTGCAATATTGTGATTTGTATATTGTTGAAGGCAAGACCTTAGCATCAGGACAAACCTTCTTAATTTTTAATTGCTCAAGCCTGCTTTTCGTTCTTCATTTAGAAAAATCGAAAAATAAGCCTCCACACGGGGGAGGTTTGGTGGGGCTCTTTAGTTGCGCTTTTGCGCTCTCGTACTGTAGTTTTAAAAACTTTTTGTCCCCGTGGGGACAATTTTGTTAATGCTACAAAATGTTGTTATATATTTGTGGCCATCGCAGACAGTCTGCGTGGCAAAAAAACTAAATCTAAAAGAATATATGCAATCTACTATCTTCAAAAACATGTACAGCCAAGACTGCCGGAGCATTGAGTGGCAGGAGATAATAAACATCATTACCGGAAACACTCTTGCCGGAGATACTGCAAAATACAGATATTACTTAAGCTGCAAACTGGACGATGACGCACAAAAGCTGAAAAAGCGCATGCCGGCATTTACGCCTGCCGTGGTGTGCAACGGCGGCAGAAAGCCGGAGAACTTTGTAAGCCTGACAGGCGTGGGTATGTGCGACTTTGACCATGTGGACGATGTCGAGAAAGCCATGGCTACTGTCGCAGACGACATTCACACGATGATGACTTACAGGACTATATCGGGCAATGGTGTAAGAGTGCTGTTTCGCTATGAGCCTTCAAACGGTGAAGCATGGCCGGCCAACGGCGACGCCAGAGGCATGGCAGAGATGTATGACAGGGCCTTTGCCGAAGGTAATGCCTATTTTGCGCGTCTGCTGGGATGCGAAGCCGACGGACAGTGTAAGAACCTTGGGCGGCTGTCGGTGTTATGTCATGACGAAAAAGCAGTCATGAAGCCAGACTGTGTGCCTTTTGTGATAAGCCGCAGCAAGGACGGCACGAAAAAGGAAAACAGAAAGGCCCAGGGACGACGCCCAGTGTTGGGCAACGCCATAGATGCCATAGAGCAAAGACTCGATGCCGACGGAGTAAGGTATATTAAAGGCTCATACAACAGATATGTGTCGCGCACAGGATATTATCTCAACATGCTCGGCATAGACGAGAACGAGGCTACACAATGGGCGGTAAGCAACTTCAGCGACTATGACGAAAAGGACGTGAGGAGTATATTCAGGTCGTGCTACTCACACACTGACGAGTTTGGCTCGCTGTCTATCAATGCCTTAAAACGCAATGACCAGACCGACGGCAAGCGCAGGCGCAAGGCTGACGCTAAAAGCGGCAGGCCGAAGGCAGACTATGCGTCGGTGGACGATATTGAGAGTTTTCTTAACAGTCAGGCAAAATTCAGATTCAACATCATCACGAGAAAGATAGAGACTAACTTCAACGACAACGGCGACAGATCCGGACGCTTCAGAGAGCTTACTGACCGCGACGAGAACACGCTGTGGTCAAGGATGTGCAAAAGCGGCATAAAAGCCAAAAGCTGCGATGTGCACAGTGTGCTGGGGTCTGAATTTGTGGCTGAATGGAACCCGTTTAAAGAGTATTTTGACAATCTGCCCGAATGGGACGGCACCACCGACCATATTGGCACGCTGACGGCTATGGTGCACGTCAGGAAGGGCGACTTATGGGATGACACCGAAGACCCGCAGGGCCTGTTTGACATGTGTTTCAGAAAATGGCTCGTGGCCATGGTGGCGTCGCTGCTCGACAAGGAGGTGGTGAACAACGTGATAATGGTGCTGATAGGACGTCAGGGCATATACAAGACCACGTTTTTCAACTATCTGCTGCCGGAGGAGCTGCGCCCGTATTTTTATACTAAGACCAACAGCGACACGATGACGAAGGACGACAGGCTGTCGCTGGCGGAATATGCTATCATTTGTCTTGAAGAGATCGACTCGATGCGCACGCCGGAACTGAACCAGCTGAAGGCTCTCGTAACGACGAAGACGATAAACGAGAGGGCGGCTTACAGCAGGTATAAGGAGAACAGGGCGCACATAGCCTCGTTCTGCGGCACGGGCAACAACATGCAGTTTCTGACGGATCAGACGGGCAACCGCCGCTGGCTGCCCTTTGAGGCTGACTATATAGACGACCCGCGCACCGTGAGGTATGACTACCAGGGCATATACAGTCAGGCGCTGGCACTATGGCGCAGCGGCATGGCTTACTGGTTTAACGGGTCGGAGATTAACACCATGGCGCGCCACATAAAGTCGTTCGAGGTGCCTAACGTTGAAGAGGAACTGATAGTGACCTACTACAGACTGCCGCTGGAGAACGAGCCGTATAAGCTGGTGAACGCCACGAATATCATTGAGCATATCAACATCTTCATCAAACGTGCCCTCTCGACCATCAAAGTGGGCGTAGCCATGAAAAAACTTGGCTTTAAACAGAAAACAACCAGTCGGGGACGGATGTATATGGTGGTAGAGAGGGAAAGGGCGAATTAAAAGCCCCACCAAACCTCCCCCGTGGGGAGGCTTTTGTTTCGCCAATTATATCGTGCCGGCGGATCTGTGCTCCATGAGCTTCTTGTCAGGAGTTAAAGTAGTTATAGGAGTTATCGCCAACAGCGTTGGCTAGGAGTTAGAGTCATATGCCTTGTTGATTATTACCATAGAAAGACATACGAATTGACTTGCGTCCAACTTCATTTTTCTCGCAACCACTACGTTGGCTAATGTGCCGGCTGATTTGCAATCTGCCGGAATAGAATATCAGGATCTGCGATCCGATTACTTCCTATTTTGTTTCTCAGTAGTTAGAGGAGTTAAAGAAGTTATCGCCAACGGAGTTGGCTAGGAGTTAAAGTCATATGCAAACGTAGTACGTGTGAAACAGACCAACAAAGCAATTGGATTTTTCAATCTTCGTTCTTCACTCTTCACTTTCGTAAGATGCACTACGTTTGCTAATGTGCCGGCTGATTTGCAATTGTCGTGCAAGTGAGAGCAGAAGCAAATCTCATTTGGTTATGCCGAGAGCAGCCGACAATCAATAGAATTAATCTGCCGGAATAAAGTATAAGAACCGAAGGTCAGCGTAGCTAATTTGCGATCCGATTACTTCCTATTTTGTATTGTCATGCTGTATTAAACCAGCTTAGACATTTAGATTTTTAACTTTTAATTTTTAATTTTCGCCAGAACTGTCCGATTACTTCCTATTTTGCGTTATCATGTTGTTTTAAACCTACTTAAACATTTGTTTTTATTGCCCTGTGCGTGCCTCTACTCTAAATTTATCTTCAAAAAATCTATGAGGTTTGACATGGCTTCAGCATCCATATTCCAATGGTTGCTGTCAAGATAATTCCTTTCACGCTCCTTGATTTTCTCCTTTTCTGATTCGGAAGCCCCCAACAGTACTTCCAAATAGGCGTATATCTTTGTTTTCTTTGCAGGTATTGTAAGGGGTAGCCCATTCCGCCAAGGCAAGTCAATTTCTTTCAGAGAGTCTTCATAAGTTTTCCAACAATCCATAACAGGTTGGTTCTCAGGATTTATGACAAGCTCCAACAAGTCTTCAAGTTCGCCGGAAGAACTGTTGTCTGGAAGCAGGAACAATTGAAAATCCACATTGTTTTGTTCCTTCCATTTTACAAGCTCGTCCTTTTTCTTGCCATAATCATCGTCTGCGTCGAAGATGACAAGATTTACCCCATTGTCGGCAGATGTTCTTTTCATCTGGTTGATGTATGCTGTCTGCTTCTTGGGTGACATAAGATTGGAGCATCCATTAGTCTTGATTATATTTATCCGTTCTGAAATATCTCCAAAAAGATGTTCTGCCAACTGCCATATAAACCGTTCGTCGGCAACGCCTTCAACAAAAATAGTATTACTCCTCATCATCTCCTTATTTCCATTTCGTTGTCTATCGCCTCTTTCAGTTCATCATAAGAATACCTGTAAGCCTGGAATCCCTCTTTGGCAGTTCTGGCTATATTATATACATTTGCTACCGCCTGGAACTCAGGAGCCTCTTTCATCGCATTAGCAAGGCTTTGCAGGCATTCGATATTATGGGTTGTAACAAACATCTGGATATCATGACGAACAACAAACTTCATAATGGCACTCCACAGCAGTTTGTGCGCACTATAATGCATGCCATTGTCTATTTCGTCAACCAACAGAATATTATAATTCTCTACGAATACTGAAGATATGATATTTATCATACGCCTGATTCCGTCGCCCGCCATACTTATAGGCAACAGTTCGCACATATTGCGGAGTTTCAAGTAAAGTCCGTCGGGCAGCGCTTCTATCGTCTCTATAGCAGGATCCAAATCCTGCAAGGCTTCGACAACAAGCTGCTTCTTGTTATATTTCACTATCGAAGCAAAATTATTTGTAGCATTTCCGTCATTCTTGTCTGTAGAAATAAAAAGACAGTTCAACCCTTCCGTATACCTATTGTCTATCGTCTGCTGGAGGCTACCATCAGACCCGAGGAACAATGCTGACTGGAAATTGAAATCACCCGTTAGGTTCGTATCAAACTTAAAGTCAAGACGTATTATATCAGAATGGATTGACGTTCCGTTGGATGGTTCGTCAGATCCCCTCATTATTGGTGAAAAAGTAAGACGCCTTACGCCGTCACCTATACTTGCCCGCAACAAGGGTGCATTATTAAAATCCATATTATGGAACAAGTATCTTGCATTGTTCAAATCTGCGTTTACAGCCGACAAAGTTCTCAAATAATTTACTCGTGTAGGAATAAACGGATTCGACATACCTGCAAGCATGAATACAGCTTCAAGTACAGAGGTTTTCCCCACATTATTGGCACCTACAAAAACGTTTATTTTTGACAGAGCGCTTATCTTAATATGGTCAAATCCCCTGAAATTAGACAGCTCAATATCCCTAAATTGATTTTTCATCTCCGGCAAGTATTATTATATCTTTAGAATATTAACACTGCAAAGATAATGAAAGGTGAGAGCAATGCAAAATGAAAAAACATATTTTTTTATTTTTATTGCCGAGCAGCATCCTAGCTTATTTAAAATTAGCAAACGTAGTACAATCAGCCGGCACAATAGCCTTGTTGGTTATTATCAATTGCAATGCATTGGCAATAGCCTCCGTTCCTTACTTTCGTAAAACAGCGGTAGTTTAAGCGGATCAGGAAATTAGCTGCGCTGACCTTCGGTTCTTATATTCAATTCCGGCGGAGCACAGATCCGCCGGCACATTAGTCTTGTTGATTATTGTCGCAAGCATTACGTTGGCATTTGCAGGACTAACTTTTTTAATTTTTAATTCTTAATTTTTAATTGCGCAAGGCCTGATTGCGCTCAGCGCCCTAATATACCGGCTGCCCGAAGGGCTTAACTTTGGTAACCGTGGGTCATTACCCACGGATTAAAGCTCTAGCAATGCGAGCACCCGAAGTGGTGCTACTCTTGTTATTATGTCACTTCCTTGTTTGCTATTATGTCCGTTATTTGCTCTAATATAGCACCACTTCGGGTGCTCATAGTTTGCCTTGCACAAGCCGTGGGTGTATCACCCACGGTTACTGAAGTGTAGCCCTTCGGGCTATAAGTTCTTATTATGGTATTTTTAAGCGGATTAAAAAAATCCTTATATTTAATTCCGGCGGAGCGCAGATCCGCCGGAACAATAGCATTGTCGTTTATTATCAATTCTATTACAAAGAAAAGAATCAACAAGGCATATGACTTTAACTACTAGCCAACTCCGTTGGCGATAACTCCTCTAACTACTTTAACTACTAATTACAATATCCAACAAAGCAATTGGATTTTTCACTTTTAATTCTTAATTTTTAATTGCGCAAGCCTGCTTGCGCACTACGGTTCCCCTAATGCCTCTACGATCAGTTTTACCTGTGCGGGCGTATAGGTGCGCGACTTGGGCGATGCGCCTATGGCTGCGAGTTGTTCACGAAGGTTAGGATAGCGGTCTATCCATAACGAGAGCTTATGATAAGCGGCACGGGGATTCATGTCGGGGCAGTAAGCCTGGGCAAGCTCCATGCGGCCGTATGTGCGTATCTTGAAACATTCCATATCTGCTTTGACTTAAAGACTCCGTCGCTCCGTAGAAAGGCGTGAGATGCCTGCGGCAACGGGGACTGTTATTATGTAGCTAAGATACGAAAAATTTGCGAGATAAGCAAAGGTTTATGTAACTTTAAGTCACTGTAACTCACCATTTTACACATTATCTCATTTCTGACTTTTGCAGTGTTGTATCTTTGCAATAGAAAGTTCAGTAAATTGATAATTATGAAACGTGGTTCAGCGTAAGCTAAAAGAAGTTCAGCATAAGCTAATTGGTGAAATAGGAAGTAAGCGGATTGAAAATCCTGATACTCCTTTCCGGCGGAGCGCAGATCCGCCGGCACAATAGCCAACGTAGTGGTTGCAAGAAGAATCAATAATGCATTTGACTCTAACTACTAGCTCACCTTAGTGAGCGATAACTACTATAACTACTTTAACTCCTGACAAGAAACGGAGTTCGGCGCAGCTAATTTGTGAAATAGGAAGTAAGCGGATTGAAAATCCTGATACTCCTTTCCGGCGGAGCACAGATCCGCCGGCACATTAGCAAACGTAGTAGTTGCAAGAAGAATCAACAATGCATTTGACTTTAACTACTAGCCTGCTCCGCTGGCGATAACTCCTATAACTACTTTAACTCCTGACAAGAACGGGTAAATTAATTATGAATTGTGAATTATAATCGTATTATTAATCTTTAAAACTTAAAAAACTATGATTCGTTACAAATTGTATCAGAACAAGATGGAAGGCAACACGGGGTATAACCTATGGTACGCCCGCGCCGTGTGCGACGAGACTTACGACACGGAGATGCTTGCCAAACACATGTCTACTCACAACACTCCCTACTCGCCCGGAGTTATACATGGTGTGCTGAAAGACATGATTGCATGTATCAAGGAACTGCTGCTCGACGGCAAGAACGTTAAGCTGGACGACCTTGCGATATTCTCCGTTGGTATAAGGAGCAAGGGTGCCGCCTCTGTTGCCGCCTTCAACGTGGCCGAATATGTCAGCGGTCTGAAACTCCGCGCACGTGCCACAGGTAACCTCTCGACCTCTACCCTGAAACAGGACGCCGTGGTGAAACAGCTCACGAAATACTCGGTAGCTGACACCGGCGAAGGAGGAGGAATTTAAGTGAAAAGTGAAAAAACAGAGTTTGACGTTAGTCAATCCAATTGTATTGTAGGTCCTTTTCGCAAGCATTATGTTTGCCGTTGACTCTAACTTTAACTCATGGTTGAATTGAACCCACAAGACATATGGATTTTCATTCTTAAGTTTTCACTTTCGTAATACTGCGATAGTTTAAGCGGATTGAAAACAGCCCTACGCAGAGTGACGAAAAGAAGCCACTTTGAAGCCTCCCCACGGGGGAGGTTTGGAGGGGCTCTTTTTCTTTAACTTAATATTAAATTTATAATAAATATGAACGACCAGAAGAAAACTATCTTTAAGATTATTATTCAGACTGTAATCAGTGTGCTGTCGGCCGTAGCTGCAGCTTTCGGCTTACAGAGTTGTATGTAAACTTACATGACCGATGAGAACAATTACTCTTATCATCATTCACTGCTCGGCGACTCCCGAAGGGAGGAGCCTGAGCTTTGAGGAGTGCCGGCGCGACCATATAATGCACAGACACTTCAGGGATATCGGATATCACTTCTATATCACACGCGACGGCACCGTGCACGACGGACGGCCCATAGAAAAGGTCGGGGCGCACTGCGAAGGCCATAACCCCCACTCTATCGGCATCTGCTACGAAGGCGGACTTGACGCCAACGGCAAGCCGGCCGACACCAGGACTGAAGCCCAGCGCAAAGCCTTGAAATCTTTAGTAGAAAGAATGCACCGTCTGTTTCCTAAAGCCCTTATCGTAGGGCATCATGACCTAAACCCACGCAAAGCATGCCCGTGCTTTAAGGTGGAGCCATAATTGGGTCGGAACGAGGATTCCGTAATGTCTATGTAAGGAGTTAAAGGAGTTAAAGGAGTTATCGCCAACGGAGTTGGCTAGGAGTTAAAGTCATATGCAAACGTAGTACGT
>OGFB01000017.1_pt1 | contig 125889 bp, 112 predicted proteins | sample 1570801 | NCBI WGS metagenome assembly OGFB01 (sample SAMEA2581969, study PRJEB24529) | metagenome | biome: Human gut stool | place: China | collected 2011 | reverse complement strand
GCAGGCGGTGCTGAACGTGGCTGTCGTCACCAACACCATCCCCAACACCGGCATCTCGCTGCCCTTTTTCTCCTCCGGCGGCACCAGCCTCATGATGCTGCTGGGGGAGATGGGGGTGGTGCTGGGAGTATCACGTGGGAGCTGAGCCGACCGCCGCCAGCGGCGGAAACAGGGAGGCGAAGCTCGGGCCGCGGCCAGCAGGATGCGAGGCCCGCACCAAGGGCCGAAGCAGACGCTGGGAGCCGCAACCCGGGCTCCTTATTATTTTTTTTTTTGACAAAAAGATACATCAAATCGAAAAGAGCCTCCCCTTTCGGGAGGCTCTTCCGTCTTCACGTCACGCGGCAGGGAACATCTTTTCCCAGGTGTCCTTGCCCACGGAGCCGTCGGAGGTCAGGCTGTGGCGGGTCTGGTAGCGCTTGACGGCGGCGACGGTGCTGGCACCGAACTTGCCGTCGGTGGTGAGCCGCTCGCCCTCGGCGTTGAGCTTCTGTTGCACCAGCCGGACGCAGCCGCCCACGCTGCCGCTCCGCAGCACGATGCCGGGGTAGGGGACGATGAGGCCGTGCTTGGCCGTGTAGCGGGCGTAGAGCACGTTCCAGGTGTTCGCGCCCACTTTGCCGTCCTCTTTGAGGCCGTACCGGAGCTGGAACTCCCGGACAGCCTTCTCGGCGTTTGCGCCGAACTTTCCGTCCACGGTGAGGGCGGCGTGCCAGGTGCAGCTGTCCCGGATGCCGTTGAGCCAGGTCTGCACGAGGGCCACGTCCGGGCCGGAGCTGCCGCGCTGGATGAGCGAGTAGTAAGCAGGAATTGCCATAGTGTTGTCACACTCCTTCCGCGCTCATCCTATGCGGCGTGCCGATGGCCTGTTCACCCGGCCAGCACCACGTCCTCCCGGGGCGCGGTGAGGCCGCCCCACCACTCCACGAACCGGAACCGAACGATATACTCCCCGCAGACAAGGTCATTTTCGGCAGGCGTGTCGTACCCGCCGCAGGCTGACCGGCAGAGACTCGGGTAGAGCACACACCACCAGTTCCGGCCTGCCCGCCGCGTCCCGATGTCCAGCCGCACCGCGTCGTACCGCCCGGCGGGCAGAGCCCCGCCGTCATAGCGCCGGGTGGGAAAGTACATATTCACGAGGCAGGCTTTCACCGGTGCGCGGATGCCGAGAGCGGCCAGTGTCTGGCGGGCCGTCAGCTCGAAGCGGACGAGGTTTTCCGCCGCCCACGCCCGGGCATCGGCCCGGCTGTCCGCCGGGCAGGCTTCGCCGGTGAGGACCAGCACGGCGTCCCGGACAGCCAGCTTCGCGCTCTGGTCGCGCACGGAGTCGGTGTCGGCCCGGATGTGGAGCCGCAGGGTGTCGGCGGCAAGCTGATCGGCGGTGGTGAGCTGGCTCTGCGCCCAGCCTGCCCCCAGCGATAGTAGAAGACAGAACAGCAGCGAGGCGCACAGCGCCCCCATTTCGCGGCGGGATAACATAAAAAACAGGCCCCCTCTTGGAAAGTTTATCCAGAGGATGGGCCTGTTTTTAGAAAATTATTCTTTAATTCTTCAGCGACTGCATCGGGGCGGGGAGTCTGCCGCCGCGGTTGATGAAGACGGAGGGGTCACGCTGGTTGACCGGCATGATGGGGCCGTAGCCCAGCAGGCCGCCGAAGTCCAGCACTTCGCCCGCCTTACGGCCGATGGCCGGGATGACGCGGACGGCGGTGGTCTTGCTGTTGACCATGCCGATGGCGGCTTCGTCGGCGATGAGGGCGCTGATGACGGCAGGGGTGGTGTCACCGGGGATGATGACCATGTCGATGCCCACAGAGCAGACAGCCGTCATGGCCTCCAGCTTCTCAATGGTGAGACAGCCGCACTCGGCAGCGTGGATCATGCCGTCGTCCTCGCTGACGGGGATGAAAGCGCCCGACAGGCCGCCGACATGGTTGGAGGCCATGACGCCGCCCTTCTTGACAGCGTCGTTGAGCAGGGCGAGGCAGGCAGTGGTGCCGCAGCAGCCGCAGGTCTCAAGGCCCATTTCCTCGAGGATGTTGGCCACGCTGTCGCCCACAGCGGGGGTGGGGGCCAGCGACAGGTCGATGATGCCGGCGGGTACGCCCAGCTCTTTGGAGGCGAGGTTTGCCACCAGCTGACCCACGCGGGTAATCTTGAAGGCGGTGCGCTTCACCAGCTCGGCCACCTGGTCGATGGGGGCGTCCTTGGGCAGCCGGGCCAGCGCGGCGCGGACCGCGCCGGGGCCGGAGACGCCGACGTGGATCTCGCAGTCGGGCTCACCGGGACCGTGGAAGGCACCCGCCATAAAGGGATTGTCCTCGGGCGCGTTGCAGAAGACCACCAGCTTTGCTGCGCCGATGCACTGACGGTCGGCGGTGAGCTCGCTGGCCTTCTTGACGGCCTCGCCCATCAGTTTGATGGCGTCCATGTTCAGGCCCGCCTTGGTGGCACCGATGTTCACCGAGCTGCAGACAATGTCCGTCTCGGCCAGTGCGCGGGGGATGGACTCGATGAGGCGCAGGTCGCCCGCCGAGAAGCCCTTGTGGACGAGGGCGGTGTAGCCGCCCACGAAGTTGACGCCCACCTTCTTGCCGGCGGCGTCCAGCGTCTTGGCAAAGTCCACCGGGTCGGCGTCCGGGCAGGCACCCAGCAGCATGGCGATGGGGGTGACGCTGATGCGCTTGTTGATGATGGGGATGCCGTACTCGGCGCTGATGTGCTCCACAGCCGGAACGAGCCGGGCGGCGCGGGTGGTGATCTTGTTATAGATTTTTTCGCAGGCTTTCCTGGGGTCCGGGTCGATGCAGTCCAGCAGGCTGATGCCCATGGTGACGGTGCGCACGTCCAGATTGTCCTGCGTGAACATCTCGATGGTCTCGAGGATGTCGCCGGTGTTCATCATGCTCATAGTAGTTTGCTCCTTAAATCGTGTGCATCGCGTCGAAAACTTCCTGGCGGGTGAGGTTGATCTGCATCCCCATCTCAGCGGCCAGAGCGTCCATCTTCTGGTGCAGCTCCTCGTGGGAGACGCTGCACTTGGAGATGTCCACCAGCATGATCATGGCGAACATGCCCTGCAGGATGCTCTGGGTGACGTCCTCGATGTTGATGTTCAGCTCACAGCAAAGGCCCGAGACACGGGCGACGACGCCCACGGTGTCGTGGCCGATGACGGTAATGAATGCTTTCATAATTCCTACCCCTTCTATATAAATGTTGACAGAACGAAAGGCTCTCCCCTGGGGAGAGGCTTACTCATCTCAAGTATAGCAGATTTCACGAAAAATGAACACTCTTTTTGGAAAAAAGAGCAGGGGAAAAGGGAAAAAGAATGTCTATCTCCGGCAGAACTTGCAAAAACCAGATGCAAACTGCCGGGCAGTGTGCTATACTTATCTACAAATATCGCCACAGGCTGAACGAAGGAGAGACAACGATGGAACAGCTTCTGAAGATCCTTGAAGACAATGCCCGGATGTCGGTGGAGGACATCGCGGCCATGCTGAATAAATCCCCCGCCGAGGTGGCGGCTATGATAGACCTGGCCCGGGCGCAGGGCATCATCAAGGGCTACAAGACCCTCGTGGACTGGGAGAAGGCCGGCGTGAACCGGGTGGAAGCCGTCATCGAGCTGAACGTCAGCCCCAAGAAGAGCCGCGGCTTTGACGAAATTGCCGCCACCATCGCCTCCTTTGACGAGGTGGAGAGCGTGCTGCTGATGAGCGGCGGCTACGACCTGCAGCTGGTCATCAAGGGCCAGACCTTCCAGGAGATCGCCCTCTTTGTGGCAAAGCGGCTGTCGCCGCTGGACGATGTGCTGTCCACGGCCACCCATTTCGTGCTCCGCACCTACAAAAAAGAGGGTCGTCTGTATCAGGACGAAGAAATCGATGAAAGAGAGTGCACCGTGCTGTGATGGATTACGATAAACTGATCGCGCCTGCCGCTGCGGCTATGCGCCCCTCCGGCATCCGCAAATTCTTCGACCTCGCCGCCGAGATGCCCGAGTGCATCAGCCTCGGCGTCGGCGAGCCCGACTTCAAGACCCCCTGGGCCGTCCGTGAGGCGGGCATTGAAAGCCTCGAGCATGGCCGCACCCGCTATACTTCCAACGCGGGCCTGAAAGAGCTGCGGGCCGAGATCGCCCGCTACCTCGACCGCCGGATGGGCCTGAAATACGACCCGGCAAAGGAAGTTCTCGTCACCGTCGGCGGCAGTGAGGCCATCGACATGTGCATCCGCGCTCTGGTGCAGCCCGGCGATGAGGTCATCATCCCGGAGCCGTGCTTCGTCTGCTACGAGCCCATCACCACCCTGTCCGGCGGTGTGCCAGTCCATGTGGCCTGCCGTCAGGAGGATGAGTTCCGCCTCCGGGCCGACGCCCTGAAAGCTGCTATCACCCCGAAGACCAAGCTCCTCATCATGCCCTTCCCCAATAATCCTACCGGCGCGGTGATGGAGCGGGAAGACCTCGAGGCCATCGCAGAAGTTCTGCGCGGCACCAACATCATGGTGCTGTCGGATGAGATCTACGCGGAGCTGAACTACGGCCTGCAGAACCACGTTTCCATCGCCACGCTCCCCGGCATGGCCGAGCGGACGGTGGTGGTCAACGGCTTCTCCAAGACCTACGCCATGACGGGCTGGCGGCTGGGCTATGCCTGCGGCCCCGCGCCCATCATCAAGATCATGACCAAGATCCACCAGAGCGCTATCATGAGCGCCCCCACCACCAGCCAGTACGCCGCTATCACGGCCCTCAAGGACTGCGACGGCGAGATCGAGCGGATGCGCAACGAGTATAATATGCGCCGCCGCCTCGTGGTGAAGAGCTTCAACGATATGGGCCTGAGCTGTTTTGAGCCGCGGGGCGCGTTCTATGCTTTCCCCTGCATCAAGTCCAGCGGCATGAGCAGCGAGGAGTTCTGCACAAAGCTTTTGGAGCAGAAGCATGTCGCCATCATCCCGGGCAACGCCTTTGGCGCGTCCGGCGAGGGATACGCCCGCGTGTCCTACGCCTACAGCGTGGAGCACCTGATGGAGGCTATCCGCCGCATCCGGGAGTTTTTGAACGAGAACTGCAAGTGAGGAGGAAAAACGATGCGCGATCGTGTGACAGTCCTGGCTCCGGCCAAGCTGAATCTGGCGCTGGACGTGGTGGGCATCCTGCCCGGCGGCTACCATGCGCTGGATATGACCATGCAGGCCATCTCGCTGTACGAGCGGGTGGTCATCCGCCGCAGTCCTTACCTCGATCTGACCCTGCCCGGCAGCAATGTCAAGCCCGGCCCGGGCAACACCGCCATCAAGGCGGCACTGGCTTTTTTCCACTATACGGGCCTGCTGGCAGGTGCAGACATCACCATCTATAAGAACGTCCCCGTCCGGGCCGGTATGGCTGGCGGCAGCGCCGACGCTGCTGCTGTTCTGGTGGGTCTAAACGAGCTGTACGGCGCCCGTCTGTCCATGAGCGAGCTTTGCGCTCTGGGTGCCGGTATCGGCGCAGACGTGCCGTTTGCCCTCATGGGCGGCACCTGCCGGGTGCAGGGCCTCGGTGACCTCATCAAGGCGCTGCCGCCCATGCCCGAGTGCTGGTTCACAGTGGTGATGCCCGACTATGGCGTCTCGACGCCGGAGGCTTTTGCGGCCTACGATAAGGTGGGCAGCAGCGTCCATCCCGACTGCGCCGCCCAGGAAGCCGCCATCCGGGCGGGCGACCTGGACGCTGTCTGCGCCGTTGCCGGAAACGCCCTCGAGGAGTGCAGCGGGGCCAAGGACAACGAGGCCATCAAGGCCGCCCTCCGGGAGAATGGGGCCGTCACCGCCCTTATGACCGGCAGCGGCGCGGCGGTCTTCGGCGTGTTCCGCACCGAAGCCGAGGCCAAAGCCGCCGCTGATGCCCTCCGCGCCCGCTGGCCGCAGGTTTATACCGCCCAGCCTGTCAGGGGAGGGGCTGGCCCTCTCCGTCACCTTCGGTGACACTGCCCGGGTTGCGGCTCCCAGCGTCTGCTTCGCTGTCGCTTGCATCCTGCTGGCCGCGGCCCCAACAGCTCCTCCCTGTTTCCGCCGCTGGCGGCGGTCGTCGCCGTTGCTCCCAGAGGGAGAGGCTTTCGAGCGGCGCTGGCCCTATAAAATGCATAACCCTCCTTCCCGTCGGGCATACTGCCCAAAGGAAGGAGGGTCTTCTTGTGCAGACCTTTTATAAAATCTGTCTCATCCTCATGATTGTCGGCGGCATCAACTGGGGTCTTGTGGGCCTGTTCCAGTTCGACTTCGTCGGCTGGCTGCTGGGCGGCAGCGCGTCCATCTGGTCACGCATCGTGTTCACGCTGGTGGGCGTGGCCGCTATCTGCGGTATCCCGGGCCTGTTTACAGACGAGACCGGGGAGTAGAGACAAAAGAAAAAGGCTCTCATGCCGGCAGGAAATACGGCACGAGAGCCTTTTTGATACCTATAAAGAATCCCGCCCGGACGTCTGCGGCAATCAAACCTACCCTTGCGGACAGGTGGGTGCTCTGTCTCCGGTTTCGCGCTTCCTCATCGAGCCTTCATGGTCGACCCATGACGGGGAGGTCTGCAATCCACCGACGAACTCCAAGCTCCCGTTGAATGATTAGTAGGATCATATAAACCGCAACAAATCGTGCCGGGCAGGAAGTCTTTGCTGAGAAATCACTCGATCTCGAACTGGTCGCTCAGACGCTTCTCGAACAGCTTGCTGACTTCCAGCAGGGTCTCATCGTCCTCGACCACATCGAGATACTCGCCCTCGTCGTCCTCGCCGACGCTCAGGATGACCAGCTGGGCGTCCTCGTCCAGGTCTTCCTCATTCTCGGCGTATTCGACAACGGCCAGGTAATGCACGCCCTTATGGTCCAGAGCGTCGATCACTTCAAACGTGACCTCATTGCCGTCCTCGTCCTCGAGGGTCATCAGGTCAGGCTGATATTCCTCTTCGGTCTCAGCGGCGGACTTGTTCATATCTTCTGCCATAAGTCACGTTCTCCTGTCAAATATCTAAAAAATGGGATAACTGTCACACCCCGCCCACTCTGCTCCTTCTGAGCTGTGGGTTCCGGGTACGCCTATAGTGTAGCGTTTTTTTGCCCGCTCGTCAAGATGTTTTTCGCATAGAAATCCAATAACAAATTTTCACGCTTTTCCCTCTCGCTTCCCGGGCCGGAATGTGATATACTATAGCGATAGCTTTTGAAAAGCCATCTTTGCTATAATATATGGACAGGGAGGCCCGCTCATGAGAGCCTTGAAAAAAATAATGGCGGCACTGGCCCTGACGGCAGTTCTGGCCGGATGCAGTGCACATAATATCCTCTCCAGCATCCAGGGCGGGAAGGCCGGCACGGTGCAGACGGTCAGCCGCCCGGCTGTGGAGTCGGCAGAGCTGCAGTTCACCCACCCGGCGGCGGGGGACACCATCGCGGTGTTCGATACCTCGGCAGGCGTGTTCAAAGCAGTGCTTTTTTCCACCGAGGCCCCGCAGGCCGTGCAGAACTTCACGACATTGGCCCAGCAGGGCTTTTACAACGGACTGACCGTCACCCGGGTGGAGAAGGACTTCGTGGTGGAGGCCGGGCAGGGCGCGGACGGCAGAGGCACCACCATCTGGAACGGGAACCGTTTCTCCGCCGAGACCACCGATAAGCTCCACCACTATTCCGGCGCACTCTGTGCCGCAGCGGACGCCTCCGGCGACTGCGCCAGCGTTTTCTATGTCATGGAGACTCTGCCGGGCAGCAGTTCGGTGACGCAGGAGCTCATCGACCAGATGAACGCCGCCGGCTGGCGGGCCGACGTGGTGAGCGCCTACCAGACAGCGGGCGGCGCACCCTACCTCGACTACACCGACACCGTCTTCGGGCAGGTGTACGAAGGGATGGAAGTGGTGGACACCATCGCCCAGACCGGCGTGGACAAAAATCAGCGCCCCACCGAACCCATCACCATCAACAGCGTGAGCATCACGAAATACGAATAAGAAGCTGCTTTTCCGCCTTCCGGGCGGTGGGACAGCTGCAAAAAGATCACCCGCCAACTGGCGGGTGATCTGCGTTTATGGGGAAAAAGGGACAGGTCAGGTCTTCTTCACCTGCAGAGTGATGGCGATGTAGGTTTGCCCCTGATGGATCTTGGCTGCTACGCCTACCTTGGTCCAACGGCCAGCTTGATTATAGTTCAAGCTGGAAGCATTACTGTCGCTAGTGATGTATTTGATGAGTTCTTCCAGCTTGGTGCCCTTATAATCGTATTGGGCGATAAGGGTCAGGGTGGATTTTTTAGAATCAATATTTACTTTGTGGTAGACCCCGTATCCTCCAATGTTGCCCTTCAGTTCGGCGTCCAGATTGGCTTTGGCAATGTCCCGCATCTCATCGTCATATGTCAGACTTGCGGTGGAGGGGTTGCCTCGGATGGCCCGCATCACCTCGGCTTCGGCTTGGGCCTCCGGGCCGGAAGAGCCGCCGCCACCGCTGCAGGCGGTCAGGAGCAGAAGGGTCAGTGCACCGGCCAGAAGCAGGGCAGTCAGCTTTCTCAGTTTTGTCATGTGGGTCGCCTCCAATCGTTTTTGTTTTGGTGAGTCCAGTTGTTTTTTCTCATGAAGAAGCGTCCTCTCCGGCCATCTGGTCAGGGGGTTCTTCTACCCTCATTTTATCGGAGAAGAGCCGGTGCTGTCAAGCTGGAAAACTATACAAATTCGGCTCAGAAAAATTGTGAAAACAAACCGGAAAACGACGATTTTCTGCGGACTTTGCAACAAACTGTCCGGACTTCGCAAAGAAACTTTGCCACAGGGGCGGCGGGGGCGTTCAGACCTCCCCCGGATGCTCCTTCCGCCATGCGAGGTAGTCGTCCAGAATGACCGTCGCGCTCACCGAGTCGAGGATGCTTTTCCGCTTCGCGCCGAAGGTGCCGCTCTCGTCGAGGAGGTCAGCAGCGGCGCAGGTGGTCTGGCGTTCGTCCCACATCCGGACGGGCAGGCCGCTCCAGATCTCAACGGTTTTGGCCAGCTTGCGGCTCTTGCGGGCGCGCTCGCCCTCGGTGCCGTCCATGTTCAGCGGCAGGCCGATGACGATGAGCTCGGCTTCGATTTCTTTTGCCACCTCGCAGACCCTGGCGGCGACTTTGTCCCGGGCCTTGACGGTGATCTGAGGCGTGATGGGGGAAGTCAGGAACTCGGTGCGGTCGCAGGTGGCGAGGCCGGTGCGGCTGTCGCCGTAATCTACTGCTAAAATTTTCATGCAGGTGTCCTCTTTCTGAGATGATTTTTTCTTCATTGTACCACAGAATAGATGTCGCTGCAATTTTGTGGTACAATGATAGAAAAATGAGGGCAAGCCGCCCACGATAGAAAACTGACCCAACGGAGAGATTCACCATGTTAAAACTACTTTTAGGCGGCTCCGGCAGCGGAAAGACCACCCTGCTGTACCAGCGCATCCGGGCGCGGGCTGAGGCGGGGGAGAAGAGCATCCTGCTGGTGCCGGAGCAGTTCACCTCGTCCACCGAGGGCCGCATCCACCGGGAGATGGGCGACGCGCTGAGCGGACTGGTGGAGAGCTTTTCCTTCACCAGCCTCGCCGAGCATATCCTGTCGGCGGAGGGCGGCTCTGCCATCCAGACCCTCAGCGACGCGGGCCGGGCCGTGCTGGTGCGCCGTGCCCTCGAGGAACTGCAGGACAACGTCCATTACTATTACCGCCACCGCCGCTCGGCCGCCTTCTGCCAGATGGCCGCCGAGACCATCGACGAGCTCAAGAGCGCGGGTCTCTCGGGCCAGCAGCTCTATGAGCTGGCGCAGGACTGCGGCACCGACAGCGCCAAACTCAGCGAACTGGCCCTCATCTTTCAGGGCTACGAGACCCTGCTGGCCGGGACAGGCATGGACCCCTCCGACCGGCTGGAGCTGGCCGCATCCCGCCTCGAAGCCGCACTGGCCCGGGGCGAACTGCCGGAGTTCCTGCGGGACAGGGCCGTCTTTATCGACGAGTTCGACACCTTCAACGCCCCGAAAAAGCGGCTGATGGGCGCTCTGCTGGCCTCGCTGCCCACCGTGACGGTGGCCCTCTGCGACGACGGCACCCCTCTCGTGCCGGGGGACATGAGCCTTTTCTCCGGCGCGAAGCAGGTGGCGGCGCAGCTGCGCCAGCTGGCCCGCCGGAACGGCACTGCGGTGGCCGTGCCGGAACTGCTGCGCCGGGACGTGCGCCACGCCGACGCCCCCGGCCTTGCCGCTGCGGCCCAGCTGCTGGCCACGGGCCGGTGTGACCCGCCTCCGGCCTGTCCGGAAATAAAATTATTCGCCGCTCCCAGCCGGGAGGAAGAAGCCCGCGCCGCCGCTGCCGCTATCCGCCGCCTCATGCGGCAGGGCGTCCGTTGCGGGAGGGTGGCGGTGGTCTGCCGCGACATCTCGAAATACCGCGCCGCCGTGAAGTACGAGTTCCGGATGGCGGACATCCCCCTCTACTGCGACGAGCCGACGACGCCCGAGTTCAGCGCCCCGGCCACGGCGGTGCGGTGTCTGCTGGCCATTGCCCGGGGTGCGGAGCTGACGGAACAGCTCACCACCCTGGCCAAGACCGGCCTCTGCGCCCTCACCGAGGAAGAGGTCTGCGCCCTTGAGAACTACGCCTACACCTGGTCGCCCAACGCGGCGGCGTGGCGCGCGCCCTTCGAGAAGAACCCCCGGGGCTTCGGTGATGTGGAGCCCACCGACGAGGACAGAGAAAACCTCGCCCGGGCAGAAAAAGCCCGCGCCCTTCTCATCACCGCCGCCGACGGCCTGCGCGCGAAGCTCCGCTCTGCCAACGCCGAGCAGATGAGCCGCGCCCTTTACTTCTGTCTGAAGGAGCTGGGCGCGGAGGACGCTCAGGCCGCGCAGGTGGAGGCCATCCGGGCCGAGCGGGGCATCCCCGCCGCCGAGGAAGCCGCCCGGGAGTGGAACATGGTCATGGGCCTGCTGGACGAGATGGCGAGCCTGCTGGGCGGCCAGAGCGTCACCATCCCCGAGTACGAAGAGCTGTTCGGGCTGCTGCTGCGCTCGTCCGACCTCGGCCACATCCCCCAGACGCTGGACGCTGTGGTGCTGGCCAGCGCAGGCAAGATGCGCCTTGACGCACCGGACTATGTCTTTGTGCTGGGCCTCTCCGAGGGCGAATTCCCCGCCGCGCCCGGCGAGACGGGCCTGCTGACCCACGCCGACCGCGACGCCCTGATGGCGCAGGAGATCGAGCTTCCGGACTGCTTCGAGAACCGGGTGGTCCGCGAGCAGGTCTGCTTTTATAAGGCCCTCACCGCCCCGGCCAGAGGCCTCTGGCTCAGCTGGCCGAAGGGGCAGGGCCAGACCCTCTGCGCCGCCCTCGAGCCCATCGTGGACGTGCTGAGACCGGGTGCGCCGGAACTCGACCTGAGCGACCTTGCCGCCACTGCCGCCGACGGCCTCGACGTGCTGGGCGGCGGCTGGCCCCTGACGGAGACCGAACGCGCCAGCCTCACCGAGGCCCTTCATGCCCCCGGCGGGGCAGAACCCGAGGGCCTCGCCCTCCTGCGCCGGATGGCGGGCCGCAGCCCCCGTCAGGTCAGCGACCTCGAGGCGCTGGAAACGCTGCTGGGCCGGCGGCTCCGCATCTCGCCCAGTCAGCTCGAAAAATACTACACCTGCCGGTACGGCTATTTCCTGCAGTACGTGCTGGGTCTGCGACCCCGGAAGCGGGCCGAGCTCTCTGCCGACCAGAGCGGCACCCTCATGCACTGGGTGCTCCAGATGGCCCTCGACCCCCACCCCGGCCCTGACAACCCCTGCGCTGGCTTACAGCCCTTCCTCGACCTCGACGACGAGGCCATGGCGGTGCTGGCCGGGCTTCTCGTAGATGAGTACGCAAAGCGCTACCTCCCCGAGGACACGGCCCGCTTCGCCTATCTGCTCTCCCGCCTCAAAAAGAGCATGACGGGCCTGCTTTGCTACCTGCGGGACGAGCAGCGCCAGTCCAGCTTCAAACCGGTGGCCTGTGAGCTGAAGATCGGCCCCGGCGAGGACGCCGTGCGGGGCCAGACCTACCGCCTCTCGGATGGCCGGACGGTGCAGCTCATCGGCACCGTGGACCGCGCCGACGAGTGGATCGAGGACGACGGCACCCGCTGGGTGCGGGTGGTGGACTATAAGACCGGCACGAAAAAGCTCGACCTGCGGGAAGTCTACTGCGGCCTCGACTGTCAGATGCTGCTCTACCTGTTCAGCCTGACCCGGGACGCCGACGGACGATTCACCGGGGCAGAGCCTGCGGGCGTGCTGTACCTGTTGGCCGACCCGGCCCCCGAGACGACCACCCGGGGCAAGGCCGCCCGGAGCATGGAATACAAGCTGGACGGCCTCGTCCGGGACGAGCAGAAAGTCTTCGACGCCATGGACGCCGAGGAGACGGGGCGGTATCTGCCCTTCAGCTTCCGGGGCGGTGTACCCAGCCCCTACCAGAAAGAGAAACGTGCCGACAGGGCCAAGCTCTCCCGCATTCAGCTCCATCTGGACGACCTTGTGACCCAGATGGGCGAACAGCTCTACAGCGGCTGCATCGCCGCCGAGCCGCTGGTCACGGGCCGCAGCCCCTGCCGGTGGTGCGACTACGGCTTCATCTGCTGCCATGAGGAGGGCATCGGAGAGCGGGCGCTGGACGCCCCTGCAAAGCCTTTTGAACCGGAAGAGAAAAAGGAGGAAGACCAGTGAGCGAGACAAAATGGACCCCGGCCCAGCGTGCCGCCATCGACGACCGGGGCGGTGCGCTGCTGGTGAGCGCCGCCGCCGGTAGCGGCAAGACCGCCGTGCTGACGGAGCGGGCCGTCCGGCTCATCACCGACCCGGAACATCCCGTGGACGCCGACCGGCTCCTCATTGTCACCTTCACCAACGCCGCCGCCGCAGAGCTCCGCGCCCGCATCGGGCAGGCGCTGCTCCGCCGCAGTCAGGCAGAGCCGGGCAACACGGCCCTCCGCCGCCAGCGGATGCTGCTGCAGAGAGCCCCCATCTGCACGATCGACGCCTTCTGCCTCGATCTGCTCCACAAGCACTTTCAGGCGCTGGACATCCCGCCGGACTTCACCCCTGCCGACCCCGGCAGCGTGGAGATGCTGCGGAACGCGGCCCTCTCCGAGACGCTGGAAGCGGCCTATCAGGATGCGGACTTCTGCGCCTTCGCCGACCTCTACGGCAAGGGCCGCACCGACAAGGCGGCGGGGGAGGCTGTCCTGCAGGTCTATGACTTCCTCCGCGCCCTGCCGAACTACGATAAAAAGCTGGACGAGATGCTGGCCCCGTGGCAGGACGAGAACGGCTTTGCCCGCACCTGCTGGCATGATATTCTGATGCAGGAGGCCGCCCGCTCTGCCCGGGCCGCGAAGGAGCTGCTCTGCGCCGCACGGAACGACTGCAGGGAGGACTTCGTGACTGCGCAGGCCGACGCCGAGGCCAGCAAGAAGACCCCTGCCGCCAAGGAAAAGGCTGTGGCGGCAGTGAACGAGAAGTTCGCCGAACCCCTCGAGAGGCTGGAAAACTCCGCCGCCCTGCTGGGCGAAGTGGAGCGTCTGGCCGGGGCGGGGGAATGGACGCCCCTCTACGACAGGCTGACGCCCTACGTCCTCGGCATGGAACAGGCCCCCGGCCTCAAAAATATGAAAAAGCGGCTCACCGGTGAGCACAAGGACGCCGTCAAGACCCGGGCCGACGAGGCCGCAAAGCTCTTTGAGAAAATCGAAGACCTCATCAGTTGCAGCCTCGACGAAGCCGAGCTTGACCGGAAAGCCGCCGAACCCTGCCTCCGCGCCCTCTTTGCCGCCGTGCGGGACTTTGACGCCCGCTTTTCGGCCCGGAAGCGGGAGAGAAGATTGCTGGAATTCAGCGACTTCGAGCATCTGGCCCTGCGGCTCCTGCGGGACGCCGACGGCCAGCCCACCGAGCTGTGTCAGGGCATCCGGCAGGGCTACGCCGCCGTCATGGTGGATGAGTATCAGGACACGAATGCCCTGCAGGACACCCTTTACCGCTGTCTGGCCAGCCCGGCAGGGGATGACCTCTTCCTCGTGGGCGACTTAAAGCAGAGCATCTACCGCTTCCGTCAGGCGGACCCCAGTATCTTCCGGGAAAAACTGGAGAGCTGGCCCCTCCTGCCCGGCGGCGAGGCCCGCCCCCGGCCCGAAGACGGCAGGCCCGGCGAGAACGCCATGCTGGCGCTGGACGCCAACTTCCGCTCTGCCCCGCAGGTGGTGGCGGGCATCAACTTTATCTTCGAACAGCTCATGACGCCCGCTCTGGGCGACACGGCCTACGGCGACGGACAGCGCCTCGTCTGCGGCGCACCCGGCGAGTACGAGGGCAGTGTGGAGGCCCACTTCCTGCCCGACGATGCCGCCGAGACGGACGCACAGTATATCGCCGACCGCATCGAGGCGATGGTGGCCTCCGGCGAGCCGGTGCGGGACGGAGGTACCACCCGCCCGGTGCAGTACGAGGACTGCTGTGTCCTGCTGGCGGCGAGAGGCGACTTCCCGGCCTACGCCGAGGCCCTGACGGCCCGGGGCATCCCGGTCTACGCCGACGCCCGGGAGAACTTGCTGGACGCGCCCCACATCCGCCCCCTCATCGCTCTGCTGCGGGTCATCGACAACCCCGCGCAGGACATCTATCTCGCTGCCGCCATGCTGGGGCCGATGTTCGGCTTTACGGACGACGACCTCGTCCGTCTCCGGGCCGGGGCGCAGACACCCGATAAGCACACCCGCATCAGCCTCTACGGCGCAGTTTTACAGGCCGTCCAGAGCGGGGCGGAGGATGACTTCACCCGCCGGGTGCAGGCGTTCTACCAGCGTCTGACGGCCCTGCGCCGGATGGCCCGGAGCGTGCCGGTGGAGGAATTGCTGGAAGAAATTTTTGCTTCCACCGGCTACCTCGCCGCCCTCGGTGCCATGGAGAACGGCCAGCGCCGCCGGGAGGACGCGCGGCGTTTCGCCTCCTTCTGCGCCGGGGCGGGCGCGGGCGGCATCTCGGCCCTCGTCCGTGCCATCGACGCGGCCACGCTGGCGGGCTCCACCGGGCAGGAGACTGCCCCCGGCGGGGCGCGGCCCGGCTGCGTCACCATCATGACCATCCACCGCTCCAAGGGCTTGCAGTTCCCGGTGGTGTTCGTGGCCGACACGGCCCGGCAGTTCAACGCCGCCGACACCCGCCAGCCCGTCCTGCTCCACCGCGTCTGCGGCGCGGGTCTCCGTCTCCGTCCCGAGGGCGGCGAGGGGGCCTATAAGACGGCGGCCTACACCGCCCTCTCCACGGTCCATGCCGCCGAGATGCGGAGCGAGCAGATGCGGCTTTTGTATGTGGCCCTCACCCGGGCGCAGGATAAGCTGATCTTGACGGTCCCGCTGGGCATCGGCCGGACGTCCAACCCCTTCGCCAAAGCCGCCGCCTTCCTCGCCGCCGGGGCGGGGGAGACCCTGAACGCTCAGGCGGGCAGCTTCGCCGACTGGCTGCGGGCGGCGCTCCTCGTCCACCCCAACGGCGGGCCTCTCCGCCGTCTGGCGGGGAACCTCGAGCTGCCCTTTGCGGACACCAGAAGCACCATCGCCCTCACAGTGCAGGCCGATGTCCTCCCGCCCGAAGAAGCCCCCGCCGAGGCGGGAGAGCCGCCCCGGCCCGAGGCCGACCCGGCCCTTGTGGAGACGCTGCGGCAGGGCTTCGGCTGGCGGTATCCGGCGGCAGCGCTGGCGGACATCCCGGCCAAGGTCAGCGTGACCAGCCTCGTCCACGCTGCTGAGCAGACCACCCTTGAGCGCCCGGGCTTCCTCTCGAAGGACGGCCTCACCGCCGCCGAGATGGGTACGGCTCTCCATGCCTTCCTCGAGCACGCCGACTTCGGGGCGCTGGCCGCTGTGCGGGACGCAGAGGACGCTGCCGTTCTGGATGCCGTCCGCGCCGAGCGGGAGCGTCAGGCGGCGGCGCAGCTCACGCCCCCCGCTATTGCCGGGAAGCTGGATGTCTATAAGATACTCCGCTTTGTGCGCAGCGAGGCGTTCCGCCGCATCTGCGGGGCAGAGAATGTGCTGCGGGAGCTGGCTTTTATCACGTCGCTGCCTGCCGCCGAGGTCATGGCTGCCCAGGGCCGCGCCCTGCCCGACGGCCCTGCCGCCGACGCCGGGGTGCTGGTGCAGGGCATCGCGGACATCGTCCTCATCTACCCCGACCACCTCGAGCTTCTGGACTACAAGACGGACCGCCGCAAGACTCCTGCCGACTTCGTCCGCGCCTACCGTGCTCAGCTGGAGCTCTATGCCAAGGCCATTGAGAAGCGCTTCGCCCCCCGGCGGGTGACTTATAAAGGGATATATTCGCTGGAGCTGGGGGAATTGATACAAGTATAATAAGAAGACAAAATTTTGCGGAATGCCAAGGCCTCCCCTCGATAGGGGAGGTGGCATCGCGTAAGCGATGACGGAGAGGTTGAATCTGGCGGTGGCCTGCGGGCAGGCTGTCCGTCGTCCAACCTCTCAGTCTGCTTCGCAGACAGCTCCCCTAGTAGGGGAGCCTCTGGCGAAGAGGCAAGGTTTTAAGGTACAACGGAAAAGCAAACATAAAATTTCAAATTCCCGCATAAAAATGCTTGACAGCCTCCCCGGGGTGTGGTAAAATATCCGAGTAAAGAAAGCAGCTACGGCCTGTGCCGCGCTCGCCTTGAGGGGTAAGGATCCCCGGGCTATACCCTGAACCGATTCGTCTTGAAGACCGAATCGCGCTTTTGAGTGAATTTTGCGCGGCTGTCCCGAAACTGGGGCGGCCGCGTTTTCTATGCCAAAAAACGCAACACTATGGACTATTGTTTGGAGGTGCATTCATTATCGCTACCGCTGGAAAGTCGAAGGAACTGGAGATCAACGGTCAGATCCGTGACCGTGAGGTTCGCCTGATCGGAGCCGACGGCGAGCAGAAGGGCGTGGTCAGCATTCAGGTGGCCATGCGCGCTGCTGAGGACGCCGGACTTGATCTGGTCAAGATCGCCCCGCAGGCTGTCCCGCCTGTGTGCAAGGTGCTGGATTACGGCAAGTACCGCTTTGAACAGCAGAAGAAGGAGAAGGAAGCCAAGAAGAACCAGAAGGTGGTCGAAGTCAAAGAGACCCGCCTCTCGCTCAACATTGACACCAACGACTTCAACACCAAGCTGAACCAGACGGCCAAGTTCCTGGCCGCTGGCCACAAGGTAAAGGCCTCGATCCGTTTCCGCGGCCGTGAGATGGCGCACAGCGCACTCGGTGCTGACGTGCTGAAGCGTTTTGCTGAGGCCCTGCCTCAGGCAAGCATGGATAAGCCGCCGGTCCTCGAGGGCCGCACGATGTCCATTCTGCTGATCCCGAAACCCAATAAGGACTAATTTTAGGAGGATACTAAAATGGCTAAGATGAAACTGAAGACGCACTCCGGCGCTAAGAAGCGCTTTAAGCTGACCAAGAACGGCAAGATCAAGCGCGGCCATGCATTCCGCAGCCACATCCTGACCAAGAAGACCACCAAGCTGACCCGTGGTTACCGTCAGCCCAGCTACGTTGATAAGACCAACGCAGCTACCATCAAGAGCATGCTGCCCTACGCCTAAGAGCGAGCCGCAGGCAAACACATTCTACTGAGATAACTAAAGGAGATATAAAAAATGGCACGTATTAAGGGCGCAACCATGACTCACAAACGTCGCAAGAAGATGCTGAAGCTGGCCAAGGGCTTCTACGGCTGCAAGAGCAAGCACTTTAAGATGGCTAAGCAGCAGGTCATGAAGAGCGGCAACTACGCTCTGGCTGGCCGCCGCATGAAGAAGCGCCAGTTCCGCAACCTGTGGATCTGCCGCATCAACAACGCTGTCCGTCCTCTGGGCATGAACTACTCCAGCTTCATGGCTGGCCTGAAGAAGGCTGGCATCGAGCTGAACCGCAAGATGCTCAGCGAGATGGCCATCAACGATCCCAAGAGCTTCGCAGCTCTGGTCGAGACCGTGAAGAACGCCTAATAGACCTTAAAAAAGACGCCCGCGCGTATCAAATACGCGGGCGTCCTTTTTGTATGTTTTGGTAGTTGGAGGAAAGACGGATGGAGAAGATCACCAGCCGGGAAAACGCAAAAGTCAAATACGCCTGCCGTCTGGCGTCCAGCGGGGCGTTCCGCCGGGCCGAGGGCTGCTTTCTGGCCGAGGGGCGGAAGCTCTGCCCCGAGCTTTGCCGGGGCGCAGAGCTGGAGACCCTCTTCTGCACCGAGTCGGCGCTGGAAAAATGCCCGGAGCTTTCGGAACTGCCGGGCGAACACTACCTTGTGGAAGACCATGTGGCCGATAAGCTGGCCGACGTGGGGACCCATCAGGGCGTGTTCGGCGTCTTCCGCACCCCGGTGCATACCTTAGAAGAGGTGAAGACCGGCGGGCGCTACCTCGCCCTCGAGCGGGTGCAGGACCCCGGCAACGTGGGAACGCTGCTCCGCTCTGCGGCGGCCTTCGGCTTTGACGGCGTGCTGCTCAGCGACGGCTGCGCCAGCGTCTTTGCGCCCAAGACCCTTCGGGCCTCCATGGGCGCAGCGGTGCGCATCCCCGTCATCGAGGCGGGGAAGATGCCTGAGGCCATCGCCCTGCTGCGGGAGAAGGGCATCACCTGCCTTGCCGCCGCTCTCTACCAGTCCCAGCCCCTGAGTGCGGCGGCGTCCAGCTGCCCGGACGGCGTCTGCGTCGTCATCGGCAGCGAGGGTCAGGGCCTCACCGATGAGACCATCGCCGCCTGCACCGGCACTGTCCGCATCCCCATGACCGACAGGGTCGAGAGCCTGAACGCCGGCATCGCGGGCAGCATCCTGCTCTGGCATTTCCGGGAGGAGAGCCTGTGACGCGGGCCGGGGAGGGGCAGCTGAGCCTTTTCCCGCCCGACCCGGCCCCCGACCCGCTCCTGTGCTGGCTCTGGCTGGCGGGGACGCTGGGCGCGGGCAGTCAGCGGGCCGGAGCCGTGCTGGACGCCTTCGGCGGGGCGCAGGAGGCATGGGAGGCCCGAGACACCGATGCCTTCGCCGCCGCTGCAGGACCTGCCGCCGTCCAGCGCGCCTGCCTGCCGGATAACACACCCGAGCACTACCGGGCCTTTGCGCGGCGGTGCGCGGCCCGGCGCATCCGCATCCTGCCCTATGACGACCCGGACTATCCGCTGGCCTTCTCCCGCATCTCCGATATGCCGCTGGTGCTCTACTGCACCGGCGACCCCCGCTGGCTCAATGAGCCTGCCGCCGTGGGAATGGTGGGGACCCGGAAGCCCACCGAATACGGTCTGCGGGCCGCAGAGGATATTGGGCGGGGCCTCGCCCGGGCGGGGGCCGTCATCGTGAGCGGTCTGGCCGACGGACTGGACAGCGCCGGACACCGGGCGGCGGTAGGGGAGAACTGCCCCACCATCGCGGTGATGGGCGTCCCCATCGACCGGACCTACCCCGCCGCCAACCGGGAACTCCGCCGGGCCATCGAGAGGCGGGGCTGCGTCATCAGCGAGTACCCGCCCGAAAGTGAGCCGGTGGGTGCCGTGGGATTTTTGCAGCGCAACCGCCTCATCGCGGCCCTCTCCGGGGCGCTGGTGGTGGTGGAGGCCAAGGAAAAGAGCGGCACCATGTCCACCGTGGGCCACGCAGAGCGGTACGGTAAGCCGGTGTTCGCCGTGCCGGGCAGCATTTTTTCGCCCGCCTCGGCGGGGACGAATGCCCTTCTGCGGGACGGACGCGCAAAAGCGGTCTGTACAGCGGCGGATTTATTTGGTACACTGGGGCTGCAGGCCGCAAGACCGGCCCCGGCACCCCGGGAGACGCCCCGGCCCCTGAGTGAAAATGAGCGGCTGGTGCTCTCCTGTCTCGGCGCAAAGGCGCAGGGCGTGGAGGAGCTGGGCGTCAAGAGCGGCCTGCCCACGGCGGCGCTGCTGGGTGTCCTGATGAAGCTCGAGCTTGCGGGCCGGGTGAGCTGTCTGCCGGGCAAACGGTATATTCTGCGCGGAGGAAGCGCAAGTTAAAGAGGAATAACCTCTCCGTCATCGCTGCGCGATGCCACCTCCCCTACGGAGGGGAGGCCTTGGCATATCGGAAAGCCTCGCCTCTTCGCCAGAGGCTCCCCTACTAGGGGAGCTGTCTGCGAAGCAGACTGAGAGGTTGTACGAAGGCGGGCCTGCCCGAGCAGCAGCGGCTGATGAGGATTTATATATAGGAGAAGAACGTAATGGCAAAACTCGTCATCGTGGAGTCGCCTGCCAAGGCGAAGACCATCGGCAAATATCTGGGCAAAGACTACGAAGTTACGGCCAGCATGGGCCACATCCGCGATCTGCCCGCCTCCCAGCTGGGCATCGACATCGAGCATGACTATGCGCCGCAATACATCAGCATCAAAGGCAAGGAAAAGCTCATCAAAGAGCTGAAGAGCAAGGCCAAACACTCCGACGGTGTGCTGCTGGCGACCGACCCGGACCGTGAAGGTGAAGCCATCAGCTGGCATCTGGCCAACATTCTGGGCCTCGACCCCCACGAGCCCAACCGCGTGACCTTCGATGAGATCACCAAGAAGGGCGTGAAGGAGGGCATGGCCCACCCCCGCGCCATCAACGAAGACCTCTTCAACGCCCAGCAGGCCCGCCGTGTGCTGGACCGTCTGGTGGGCTATAAGCTGAGCCCCTTCCTGTGGCGGAAAGTCCGGCGCGGTCTGTCGGCGGGCCGCGTCCAGAGCGTAGCCGTCCGCATCATCGACGACCGCGAGAAGGAGATCGAAGCCTTCAAGCCCGAGGAATACTGGAACGTGGACGCTACTCTGGGTGTGGGCCGGAAGAGCTTTACGGCCCGTCTGGCCTCCGACGACAAGGGAAAAAAGCTCCTGCCGCACTCTGAGGCCGAGGCCCGCGCCATCGAAAAGGGCCTCGAGGGGGCCGAGTACACCGTGGGCGAACTGAAAAAGGGCAAGCGCGCGAAGCAGCCCACCCCGGCCTTCATCACCAGTACCCTGCAGCAGGAGGCATCCCGCCGTCTGGGCTTTACGGCCACCCGCACCATGCGGGCCGCCCAGACGCTGTACGAAGGCGTGGACATCGCCGGCCACGGCACCATGGGCCTCATCACCTATATGCGTACCGACAGCCTCCGCATCTCTGACGAGGCTGTGGCAGCTGCCAGAGAGTACATCGCCGGGGCCTACGGCGAGAGCTATATCTGCCCCTACAAGCGCACCTGGAAGACCAAGAGCGCCACGGCAGCGCAGGACGCCCATGAGGCCATCCGTCCCTCTGTGCCGGGCCTGACCCCCGACGAGGTGGACAAGAGCATCAGCGGTGATACCGCCAAGCTCTACCGGATGATCTGGAGCCGCTTCATGGCCAGCCAGATGGCGGACTGCCAGCAGGACACCGTGTCCGTCACCGTCTATGCCGGCGGCTACCGCTTCAAGGCCAGCGGCTACACGGTCACTTTCGACGGTTTTACCGCCCTGTACGAAGAGGCCACCGACGAAAAGGAAAAGAAGGAGACCAGCCTTCCTCCCCTCGAGGAGGGTCAGGTGCTCAAGCTGCGGGAGCTGAAGAGCGAGCAGAAGTTCACCCAGCCCCCCGCCCGCTACACCGAAGCCACCCTCATCAAGGCGCTGGAGGAGAACGGCATCGGCCGCCCCTCCACCTACGCCCCCATCATCACCACCATCATCGACCGCGGCTATGTGGAGCGGGAGCAGAAGAAGCTCAAGCCCACCCTGCTGGGCCGGGCCGTGGACGGCCTGATGCTGGAGCAGTTCCCCCACATCGTGGACGTGGATTTCTCGGCAGAGATGGAGAAGAACCTCGATAAGGTCGAGAGCGGCAAGACGGACTGGCACAAGACCGTGGACGACTTCTACAAGGGCTTCGCCGCCAGCCTCGAGCAGGCCGAGAAGAACATGGAAGGCAAGAAGGTCAAGGTGCCGGACGAGCCGTCCAGCGAGGTCTGCGACCTCTGCGGCCGTCCCATGGTCATCAAGGTGGGCAAGTACGGCAAGTTCCTGGCCTGCAGCGGCTTCCCCGAGTGCCGCGGCACCAAGCGCCTCGTGAAGGACACCGGCGGCATCTGCCCCAAGTGCGGCAAGGGCCGTATGCTGGAGCGCAAGAGCGCCAAGGGCCGCATCTACTACGGCTGTGAGCGCTACCCCGACTGCGACTTCATGACCTGGGATATGCCGGTGGCCGTTAAGTGCGAGAAGTGCGGCTCCACTCTGTTCCGCAAGGGCTCCAAGCTCTACTGCGCAAAAGAGGGCTGCGACTTTGAGATGCCGGTGCCGAAGAAAGACTAAATAAGGAGTAAACCTCTCAGTCTGCTTCGCAGACAGCTCCCCTGATAGGGGAGCCCTTGGCAGAGCGGTAAAGTCTCCGCTGACTGCCTCGGGCTTGAAGTAAGATGAAAGGGATATTAAATGAGCAACTATAAAGTTACTGTTTTAGGCGCCGGTCTGGCGGGCTGCGAAGCCGCCCTCTGGCTGGCGGGCAAAGGCGTACAGGTGGAGCTCTACGAGCAGAAGCCAGCCCACTTCTCCCCGGCCCACAAGAGCGAGGGCTTCGCGGAGCTCATCTGCTCCAACAGCCTGAAAGCCGAGCGTCTGGACTCCGCCTCCGGTCTGCTGAAAGAGGAGATGCGCCGGATGGGCAGTCAGCTCCTGAACGCCGCCGAGGTGGCCCGCGTGGCCGCGGGCGGTGCGCTGGCCGTGGACCGCGACACCTTCAGCGCCGAAGTCACCCGGATGGTGGAGGCTGCGCCGAACATCACCGTTCACCGGGAGCGGGTGGAGCACATCGACGAGAGCGCGCCCATCCTCGTGGCTACCGGCCCTCTGACGGACGGTGCGCTGGCGGACGAAATTGGCCGCCTGACCGGCGATGAGCGCCTCCACTTCTACGACGCCGTGGCCCCCATCGTGACGGCGGAGAGCCTCGACTATGAGAAGGTGTTTGCCGCCTCCCGTTACGACCGGGGCGAGGCCGACTATCTCAACTGTCCCTTCAACAAGGCCGAGTATGAGGCATTCCACGCCGCGCTGGCCTCGGCGGAGCGAGCCCCGCTCCATGAGTTCGACGCGGGCGCAGAGCAGGGCGCACAGCCCGACCCCGATGCCCACGGCAAGAAGGCCGACACCGTTACGGTCTACGAGGGCTGTATGCCCATCGAGATCATGGCCGCCCGGGGTGCCGACACCATGCGGTTCGGCCCCCTGCGCCCGGTGGGCCTCATCGACCCCCGCACCGGCCACCGCCCCTGGGCCAACGTCCAGCTCCGGGCCGAAAATAAGGAGCGGACCCTGTATAACATCGTGGGTTTCCAGACAAACCTGAAATGGGGCGAGCAGAAGCGGGTGTTCAGCATGATACCCGGCCTCGAGAACGCCGAGTTTGTCCGGTACGGCGTCATGCACCGCAACACCTTCCTCGACGCACCCCGGGTGCTGAGCGCAGGGCTCTGCCTCAAGGAGCACCCCAACGTCTTCTTTGCAGGCCAGATCACCGGCTTCGAGGGCTATATGGAGAGCGCGGCCTGCGGCCTGCTGGCAGCGCGGAACATTTACGCCCGTCTCGAGGGCAAAGAGCTGCCCGCACCGCCCATCGACACCATGTGCGGTGCGCTCATCCAGTATCTCACCACCGAGAACAAACACTTCCAGCCCATGGGCGCGAACATGGGCATCCTGCCCCCGCTGCCGGAGGACCAGCGTCCCCGCGACAAACGCCTGCGTTACATGGCCGTGGCCGAACGGGCCGTGGCCAGCTTCCAGCAGTGGCTGGATGAAAATTCTCTGTAAGATGGATAACCTCTCCGTCACGTCTACAGCGTGACGGAGAGGTTATCCCCCAAGAAGGGAGAAAAACCTATGAAGATCATCGTAGATATGATGGGCGGCGACAACGCCCCCCTGGCCGTGCTGGAAGGCGCGGCTGCTGCCGTGAAGGAATACGGCGTCCAGCTCATCGGCGTGGGCGACGAGGCCCTTGTCCGCAAAACCGCCGCCGACAACAACATCTCTCTGGACGGCATCGAGCTGGTGAACTGCACTGAGGTCATTGAGATGTGCGACGAGCCGGCCAGGGCCATCCGCACGAAGAAGGATTCCTCCATCGTCGTGGGCCTGAATATGCTCAAAGAGGGCAAAGGCGACGCCTTCGTCTCCGCCGGCAGCACCGGCGCGCTCCATGTAGGCGCAAGCCTCATCGTCCGCACCCTGCGGGGCATCAAGCGCCCGGCGCTGGCCACCATGGTGCCGGCCAAGAACAAGGCGTATCTGCTGCTGGACTGCGGCGCGAATGTCGAGTGCCGCCCCGAGATGCTGGCCGCTTTCGCTGTCATGGGCAGCTGCTACGTGAACAAGGTGGAGGGCCGCACCTCCCCCAGCGTGGCGCTGGCCAACAACGGCGCAGAGGAGAGCAAGGGTACCCCGATGCTCAAAGAAGCCCATCAGCTGCTCAAGACCATTCCGGGCATCCGCTTCGTGGGCAACATCGAGCCCCGTGATGTGCCGAACGGCGACGTGGACGTGGTCGTCTGCGACGGCTTCACCGGCAACGTCATCCTCAAGCTGACCGAGGGCGTCGCCAAGATGCTGCTGGGGATGCTCAAGGGAATGTTCCTCAAGAATCTGGGCGGCAAGCTGGCCTATCTGCTGCTGAAGGAAAGCGTGTCTGACCTCAAGCACCAGATGGACAGCGAGGAGTACGGCGGCGCACCCTTCCTGGGCGCAAAGCAGCCGGTCATCAAGGCTCACGGCTCCTCCAAGGCCAAGGGCATCAAGAACGCCATCCGTCAGGCTAAAATTTGCGTGGAGAACGATCTGTGCGGCACCATGCAGGCTGCGCTGGACGAACTGAACACCACCAAGGAATAACATCGCAAAAGGGAGTAAAAAAACATGAGCCATCAGTTGGAAACAATTATTGGTTACAAGTTCAAGCACCCGGAGCTGCTGGAAACGGCGCTCACCCACACCAGCTACGCCAACGAGACCCGCCCGCCCGTCAAACACAACGAGCGGCTTGAGTTTCTGGGCGACAGCGTGCTGCAGATCGTCTCGGCGGACTATCTGTTCCACGCCTATGCCGACCGCCCCGAGGGCGATCTGACCCGCATCCGCTCCAGCCTCGTCAGCGAGGGCGCACTGTTCCAGTTCGCTCAGGAGATCAATCTCGGCGATTACCTGCGTCTGGGCCGGGGCGAAGAGCACTGCGGTGGTCGCACCCGCCCCAGCGTCGTGTCGGACGCCTTTGAAGCCCTCATCGCCGCCCTCTACCTCGACGGCGGCATGGAGGTGGCAAAGAACTTCATCCTGCCCTTTATCACCGAGGGCAAGTACGCCGAGGCCGACTACAAGACCCGCCTGCAGGAGATCGTCCAGCAGAACCCCGAAGAGAAGCTGAGCTATGTGGTGGAGCAGGAGACCGGCCCCGACCACAACAAGCACTTTGTGGTGGCCGTCCGGTTCAACTCGGACTGCGTGGCCCGGGGCGAGGGCCGCAGCAAGAAAATGGCGGAGCAGCATGCCGCCCGCGAGGCCCTGAAGCTGTTGGGCGTCATCAAGGAAAAGTAATATGGTGTTCAAGGAACTGGAAATTCAAGGTTTCAAGAGTTTCCCCGATAAGGTCAGGATACGCTTCGACGAGGGCGTCACCGGCGTCGTCGGCCCCAACGGCTCGGGCAAATCGAACCTCTCAGACGCGGTGCGGTGGGTGCTGGGCGAGACCAGCTCCCGCCAGCTTCGCGCTGCCGGAAAGATGGAGGACGTCATCTTCGGCGGCACCCGCCGCCGGGGAGCAATGGGCTTTGCCATGGTGCGCCTGACGCTGGACAACAGCGCCCACACGCTGGACATCGACGCCGACGAAGCCGTCATCGGCCGCAAATACTACCGCTCCGGCGAGAGCGAGTACACCATCAACGGCCAGCTCTGCCGCCTCAAGGACATCTACGAGCTGCTGCTGGACACCGGCATCGGCCGGGACGGCTACTCCGTCATCGGACAGGGCCGCATCGCGGAGATCGTCGCCGCAAAAAGCAGCGAGCGCCGCGAAATTTTCGAGGAAGCCTGCGGCATCGCCAAGTACCGTTACCGCAAAAACGAGGCGGAGCGGCGTCTGGCTGCGGCGGCAGAGAACCTCGAGCGTCTGCGGGACATCCTCGACGAGCTGGAAGCCCGGGTCGGCCCGCTGGAAAAAGAGAGCGAGAAGGCCCAGCGCTTTCTCGAGCTCAGCGCCCGGCGGAAGACGCTGGAAGTTACCCTCTGGACCGACGGCGTCCACCGCGCCCGGGAGGCCGTCCGCCGTCAGGTGCGGGACTATGAGACCGCTCAGGCCGAGTATGAGCGGTTTGACCGGGAGGCCAGAGCCGCCGAGGCCGAGGCTGAGAAGATCCGTATGCAGGCACAGCAGCTGACCATTGCCGTCGAGCGCCTGAATGGGGATATTCGCAGCATCACAGAAGAGCTTTCCGGCAGCGACAGCCGAATCGCCGTGCTGGAAAACGACATCGCCCGCAACGAGGAGAGCGCCGCCGCACTGCGGGAGGACATCGCCGCAGGCGAACAGGACAGCACCGAGGCTGCCGCCGCGCTGGAACGCCACCGCGCCGTGGCCCGGTCCATGGCAGCGGCAGGGGAGAAACTGGCCGCAGAGCTGGCCGAGCTGGACGCGGAACTCCTACGCCTGACCAGCGAGAACAACGCCAGCGGCGCCCGCCGGGACATCCTGCGGGCCGAGGTGGCCGACCTGACGGCGAAGCGTACCGAGGCACAGGTGGCGAAAGCCGCCGCCGAAGCCGCCGCTCAGGCCGCGCAGGAGCAGCTGCCCGCCCTTGCCGAGAACACCGAGGCCCTCGAGGCCCAGCGGGACGAGGCAAAGCAGGACCTTGCCGATACCATCGAGTACCGGAAGATGCTGGCCGAGAACGAAAAGCAGCTGGCAAATGTGAAGGCCGGCGTGGAGCTCAAACTGAAAGGCCGCCGCACTGCCCTCAATGAGGCCGATGCCGCCGAGCAGAAGCTTGGCCGTGAACTGGACGCCGCCCGTCAGCGTCTCGGCGTGCTGAAAGAGCTGGAAAAGAACATGGACGGCTACCAGAACTCGGTCAAGACGGTCATGCGGGCCGCGTCGGCCCGCCGCCTGCGGGGCATCATCGGGCCGGTGTCGTCCATCCTGAGCGTCGAGCCGGGGCGGGAAGTCGCCATTGAAACGGCATTGGGCGGCGCGCTGCAGAACATCGTGACGGAGAACGAAGCCGCTGCCAAGGCCGGCATCGCCCTGCTCCGCAGCGAGAACGCGGGCCGCGCCACCTTTCTGCCGCTGGACACCGTTCAGCCCGGCTTTTTCCGGGGGAGTCTCTCCGGTTCGGCCCGGCTGGCGTCCAGCCTCGTCAAGGCCGACCCCCGCTATGCGAACATCGTGTCGAATCTGCTGGGCCGCATCGTGGTGGTGGACGACATCAACGAAGCCTCCCGTGTGGCCCGGGAGCTGGGCTACCACAACAAGGTGGTCACGCTGGACGGTCAGGTCATCAACGCGGGCGGCAGCTTCACCGGCGGCAGCGTTCAGCGGTCGGCGGGCCTCTTTACCCGCAAGCAGGAGATGGAAGAGCTGCGCGTCAGGGCCGCCAGGCTCCAGAAGGACTGCCTCGCGGCGCAGGACCGCACCGACGAGCTGAAAACGCAGGTGGATGCGCTGGCCGCAGAGCTGACCGCCACCGAGAGCGAGATCATTACGGCGGCCAATGACCGCATCCGCGCCGAGGCCGAACAGAAACGCCTCGAGGCGGCTGTGGAGCAGTCGGAAGCAGCGCTCGCCGGGCGTCAGGATGAGATGGAGCGGCGGAAAGCCCAGCTGGACGCCGCCCGCGCCCGTGCCGAAGACGCCGCAAAGCAGGAAGAAGCCCTTGCCGCCGATATCGAGACGCGGACGGCCGAGCTGGAACGCATCGCCGAGGGCGACGACGCCTTCCTTGCACAGCAGCGGAGCCTCGCCGAGCGCCTGAGCGCCAAGCGGATGGAGCAGCTGGCCCGTCAGAAGGACGCCGAGCTGGCCCGCAGCCAGATCGAAGCGCTGGAAAAACAGGCCAGAGACGCTGAGAGCCGCCGCGCCGCGCTGGAAGAGAGCCTCACGGCCCTCGCCGCCCGCAGCGGGGCCTGTCAGGAAGAGATAGAGGCCATCCGCCGGGCCAAGACCGACAGCACCGCGCTCATCGCGGCAAAAGAGGCCGAGATACGCGAGGCAACCGAGAAGCGCCTGCTCTGCCAGAAGGACGAGACGGAGGCTCTTGCAAAAGGCCGCGCCGCCGCCGATGAGCGGGAAGAGATGGGCCGCGAGATGGCCCGTCTGGCGGAGCGGAAAGCCGCCGCCGAGGGCGAATATGACCAGATGGCTGCGAAGCTCTGGGACGAGTATCAGCTGACCCTCTCTCAGGCCGAAGAGCTCTGCGTGGAGTTCGAGAACGTGAACGTCCTCCGGGCGCAGGTGGCCGACCTGCGGGGCAAGATACGCGCTCTGGGCAACGTCAATGTCAGCGCCATCGAGGAGTATCAGGAGGTCAAGGCCCGCTACGACACCCTCCGCGCTCAGGTGGAGGACGTCGAGGGCAGCAGGAACGAGCTGACCAGAATGATCACAAGCCTGTCGGGCCAGATGAAAGACATCTTCACCGACAGCTTCCGGGCCATCAACGAGAACTTTGGCCGCGTCTTTACCGAACTGTTCGGCGGCGGCGAGGCCAGCCTTGTGCTGGAAGATGAGAGCGACGTGCTCTCCTGCGGCATCGGCATCCGGGTGGCCCCGCCGGGCAAGGTCATCAAGAATCTGGAAGCCCTGTCCGGCGGCGAGCAGGCGCTGGTGGCCATCAGCATCTATTTCGCCATCCTCGCCGTCAACCCCGCGCCCTTCTGCATCCTCGACGAGATCGAGGCCGCGCTGGATGACGCCAACGTCGTCCGCTTTGCGCAGTATCTGCGCCGGGTGAGCGACAAGACCCAGTTCATCGTCATCACCCACCGCCGCGGCACCATGGAGGCCGCCAATGTCCTCTACGGCGTCACCATGCAGGAGGACGGCGTCTCCAAACTGCTCAAACTCGATTTGGAACAGGTTGACGCGGAACTGGTTTCGTAGGTATAATAAGATGGAATTGAACCTCTCCGTCAATGCTTCACGGACAGGCTTCCCTTCGTCCAACCTCTCAGTCTGCTTCGCAGACAGCTCCCCTGGTAGGGCAACGACGACGACCGCCGCCAGTGGCGGAAACAGGGAGGAGTTGTTGGGGCCGCGGTCAGCAATACGCAAGCAAAGCGAAGCGGATGCTGGGTACCGCAACCCGGACAATGGCACGGCGTTAGCCGTGACGGAGAGGTTATCCCCCAACAAAACATATTAAGGAGAGAACCCATGGGACTCTTTGGATTTGGCAAAAAAGAAAAGGACAAAATGAAAGACGGCCTCGAAAAGACCCGCACGGGCTTTTGGGGCAACATCCTGAACACCCTCACCGGCAGTAAGATCGACGACGACCTCTACGATGAGCTGGAAGAACAGCTCATCCTCGCCGACGTGGGTGGCGACGTCGCCATGAAGCTGGTGGACTCCCTCCGCGACCGCGTGCAGGAAAAGGGCCTCAAGACCGGCGAACAGGCGGCTGACGCTCTGCGCGACATCATCGCCGACGAGATGCGCCCGGAGACCGAAATGGCGCTGGACGGCCATCCCGCCGTCATCCTCGTCATCGGCGTCAACGGCGTGGGCAAGACCACCAGCATCGCAAAGCTGGCCGACTACTACACCCGTCAGGGCAAAAAGGTCATGCTGGCCGCAGGCGACACCTTCCGCGCCGCCGCCAGCGAGCAGCTGGAGATCTGGGCGGGCCGCGCCGGTGTGCCGATCGTCAAGGCCGGCGAGGGCGCAGACCCCGCCGCCGTCATCTTCGACACCGTGAAGTCTGCCACCGCCCGGGGCTATGACATGGTCATCGCCGATACCGCAGGCCGTCTCCACAACAAGCCGAACCTGATGAGCGAGCTGTCCAAGATCAGCCGCAGCGTCAGGAAGGCCGCTCCCGAAGCCAGCCTCGAGACCCTGCTGGTGCTGGACGCCATCACGGGCCAGAACGCCATCAGCCAGGCGAAGGAATTCTGCAAGGCTGCGGACGCCACCGGCATCATCCTGACCAAGCTCGACGGCACGGCCAAGGGCGGCTGCGTGGTGGCCGTCAAGCAGCGCCTCGGCCTGCCGGTGCGGTTCATCGGCGTGGGCGAAGGCATCGACGATCTCATCCCCTTCACCCCGGAGGGCTTTGTGGAAGAGCTCATCCCCCGCACGGGATGGAAGCATTAACCTCTCAGGCGCTTCGCGCCGCAACCTGGGTGCGAAGCACCATTGGCAGGTCGGGCAACTCTGAGCGGACTGCTGGAAGCCTGATATGGCGCAAAATGTAGTGCTCCGCTGCCAAGGGCAGGGAGCAGCAGACATAGAAAGGGAGTAACCCCAATGAGAATTTGTGCAGCCACCGGCAACGCCGGAAAGCTCCGCGAGCTGCGGCGCATCCTCGAGGCTCAGGGCCACGAGGTGGTCAGCCAGAAGGAGCTTGGCATCACCATCGAGCCGGATGAGACCGGCACTACCTTTGAGGCCAATGCCCTCATCAAGGCCGAGACCATCTGCAAGGCCAGCGGCCTGCCCACCATCGCCGACGATTCCGGCCTCTGCGTGGATGCGCTGGACGGCGCTCCCGGCGTCTACAGCGCCCGCTACTGCGGCCACCACGGCGATGACGAGGCCAACAACGACAAGCTCCTCGAGAATATGAAGGACGTCCCGGCGGGGCAGCGCGGCGCGAAGTTCGTGGCGGCGGTCTGCTTCATCCTGCCCACCGGCCAGCACCTCACCTGCCGGGGCGAATGCCCGGGCCGCGTCGCCTTCGAGCGGCTGGCCGGGGACTACGGCTTCGGCTACGACCCGCTCTTCATCCCCGACGAGTGCGGTGTGGGCAAGACGGACAAGCGCCCCAACTCGGAGGGCCGCAGCTATGCCCAGCTGACTCCCGACGAGAAGGACGCCATCAGCCACCGCGGAAATGCGCTGGCGGAGATGGAGAAGGAGCTGCCGGAGTTTTTGAAGAAAGCGGAGTAAGGTTCTCTTTTGCGCGCCAAAAGAGAACCAGAAAAGCGCCCGCTACTTCCGAGGCGCGGGAGGCACGGGAAAGGGGCTGCTCGCCCCTTTCAGACCCCAAAGGAGTAGTCGAAACGGAAAAAAGCTAGCCGCTTCGCTAAACGCTTTTTTCTCGTTTCTCCGATTTGAAGTCGCTGCGCGACGGATGTTCCTTTTTTGCAACCAATACCGAATATTAAAATAAAACGAATCACAAAGGAGAAACTATTATGCTGACGAGCAAACAGCGCGCCATTCTGCGCGGCAAGGCAAACACCATGGACCCCGTTTTTATCGTGGGCAAGGGTGAGATCGACGAGACCATGATCCAGGGTGTGAAGGACTGCCTCGACGCCCGCGAGCTCATCAAGCTCAAGGTGCTTGAGAGCAGTATGTACAACGCCCGCGAGGCTTCCGTCAAGCTGGCCGAAGCCACCGGCGCCGACTGCGTGCAGGTCATCGGCTCCAAGTTCGTGCTCTACCTCCAGAAAAAGAAGGACAGCGCCTACGCCGATCTGCTGAAGTGATGCGTATCCTGCTTTACGGCGGCTCCTTCGACCCGCCCCACTACGGCCACCTGAACAACCTCCGCGCCGCCGCTGCCCGGGTCTGCCCGGACCGCGTGGTGGTCATGCCGGCGGGCGTCTCCCCCTTCAAGCAGGGGACATCCGCCCCCGGCCCGCTCCGGGTGGAGATGTGCGGCTGCTTTGCGGAGCTGGCCCGGGAGATGGGCTTCGGCCTCGAGGTCAGCGGCTGGGAGGTGGAGCAGGCGGAGCAGGGCCGGAAGAATTACAGCGTCCTCACGCTGGAAAAGCTGGCCCGGGAGAATCCCGGCGATGAGCTGTACCTCGCCATCGGCAGCGATATGCTGCTGAGCTTCGACGGGTGGCACCGCTGGGAGGACATCCTTCGTCTGGCCCATCTGGTGGTCACGAGCCGGAATATCGGCGACGACCCGGCTCTCCACGCCAAGGCCCGGCAGCTGGACGCTTCCGGCGCGCGCATCCTGTTCGCGCCGGTGGAGGCTCTGCCCATGGCGTCCAGCGTCCTCCGCACCCGCCTCGCCGCCGGAGAGGAATGTGAAAACGAGCTTCCGGTCTCGGTGCGCCGGGTCATCCGGCGCGAGGGGCTGTACACCAAAGGAGACGAAGTCACAAATGAATCAGAAACAGGCAAAAGAGCTTGTGCGCAGCCGGCTGAGTGACAAGCGCTACGAGCACACCCTGAACGTAAAAAAAATGGCCGTTAAGCTGGCGAAGCGCTACGGTGTCGATGAGGACAAGGCTGCGCTGGCCGCCCTGCTCCACGACTCGGCCAAGGAGATCTCCAAGGACGAGATGCGAGAACTGATGCGGCAGTATCCCCAGTACGCCGAGGGCGGGGAAGAGCGGCCTAACCCCGTCTGGCACGGCATCTGTGCGGCCATCCTCGCCCGCACCCAGTGGGGCGTGGAGGATGAGGCCATCCTTTCCGCCATCGCCTGCCACACGGCAGGCAAGGCCGGGATGTCGAAGCTGGACAAGGTGGTCTACCTGGCCGACATGACCAGCAAAGAGCGGGACTGGCCGGGCGTTGGCAAGCTGCGGAAGCTGGAAATGAAAGACCTCGACGCCGCCATGCTGGCTGCGCTGAAACAGACCAACGATTTTGTCCTCTCCCAGGGCAAGCCGCTGGACCCCCAGTCCGCTGCCGCCTATGAGGACATCCTGGCCCATCAGAAGAAAGAATGCTGATTGCGAATCGTGGGGAAGAATGGTATACTAAAGAATACAAAACCCTGAACAGGAGTTTTTCGGCCAACAGCCGACTCCCCAAAACGCTTGGAAGGAATAAGATGGAATGAGTCAGACTCCGCGTCATATCAAGACAGACCGTTCACTCAACCGCCCGACGGAGCGGCGGGCCGAAAAGGCTCCTGCATCCCGGCCTGTGCAGCCTGCCCAGCCGGACTTCTTTGCAGAGGAAAAGCCCTCCCCCGCAGAGCCTCCCCGCCGCGCGGGCGGCAGCGGCGGCGCAAAGCCGCCCCGTCATTCGGCCCCTGCGGGCGGCAAGGAGCCTCCCCGCCGCCGCAAAAAGAAGAAAAAGACCCCGCTCTGGCTCCCGCTGGCTGTGACGCTGGCGGTGCTGGCCGTCATCTCGGGCGTGGTGGTGTATGCCGCCGGCATGGTGAGCAGGGTGGAAGATAACCTCCGTCCGGAGGAGGACGCCCCCTCCATCACCGAGGAGATACAGACCCTCGAGGAGTACAAGGGCGATGTGGTCAACATCCTCGTCTGCGGCATCGACTATGAAGAAGGCCGCAACTACTCCAACGACCCCACCTCCAACGACGGCATGACGGACATGATCCTCTACTGCCAGTTCGACATCAAGGGCGGCGCGCTGCGGATGCTGCAGATCCCCCGCAACAGCATCGTGTGTACCAAGAGCCGCAAAGTCACCCTTTCCAACGGCAAGACCTACGCCGCCACCAACTACCAGATAAACTCCGTGGCCCTCTCCAACGGCGGCAGCGTTGCCGCTCTGGCTGAGGTCATCTACGACCAGTACAAGCTGCCCGTCGATTACTACGTGACGGTGGATATGCAGGCTCTGGTGGAGATGGTGGACAACTTCGGCGGCATCGAGGTCTATATCCCCCACGATATGTCCTTTGCGGGCAGCGCCCTCAAGCAGGGCTACCGCAATCTGAACGGCGCATCGGCGGAGTTCTTTGTCCGCTGCCGCCACGGTCAGGGCTACTCCAACTCCGACATCGACCGCCTGAACATGCAGCGCTACTTCTACGCCGGTCTGTTCAAGCGGGTGCGCAGCATGGGCATCACCGATGTGCTCAACCAGCTGCCCCTCGTCTTCAACAACTATATCCACACGGATATGGACCTGACCACCATCGCAAAGATGCTGGTGTCCTTCACCCGCATCGACAGCGCCAATATCATGCTGGCACAGACCCCCGTTTTCATGGGTGTGCCGAACGTGGGCGTGACCGATACCTTTGACGGCTACTCCTGCGTGGTGCCGGACGCCGGCTCCATCGCAGAGCTGCTCAACACCTATTTCCGCAACTATACCGGCCCGGTGAGCGCCAGCGAGCTGAACCTCGTGACCAACGACTGGCCCCACGGCACCGCTTCCACCAGCGCCAACGTCCAGTTCGTGGGCCAGCTGGATAAGGAGTCGGACGACGCCATCCTCAGCGGCGACACCGACGTGGCGGGCGCTACCACCACCGACGGTCAGCCGGCCGGACAATGATAAGGAGAAAAATCTATGGATAAGAACATCGACAGCAAGACCCTTGCCATTGAGATCGCAAAGATCCTCGACAAGAAGAAGGCTCAGGACGTGCGGGTGCTCAAGGTGGACAGCCTGACCGTCCTCACCGACTACTTCGTCATCGCCTCCGGTACCTCCACCACGCAGGTGGGCTCTCTGGCCGACGAGGTGGAGTATGAGCTTTCCCAGAGCGGCATCGAGCCCCACACCACGGAGGGTTTTGACTCCAAGAACTGGGTGCTGCTGGACTATTCCAGCGTCATCGTCCACGTCTTCGTCCCCAACACCCGCACCTACTACGATTTGGAGCACCTGTGGGCCGACGGTGAGCCCATCGACATCTCGGAGTACCTGACCCCGGATAACAGTCTGTAAGAAAACAGCTCGGATGCCCTGAGTCAACCTCTCAGTCTCGCTTCGCTCGACAGCTCCCCTAGCGAGGGGAGCCTCTGGCGAAGAGATAAAGCTTTACGGAATGCCAAAGCCTCCCCTCGATAGGAGCAACAACGACGACCGCCGCCAGTGGCGGAAACAGGGAGTCGCTGTTGGGGCCGCGGCCAGCAAGACGCAAGCAAAGCGCTGCGGATGCTGGGTGCCGCAACCCGGGCAGTGGCACGCCGCAGGCGTGACGGAGAGGTTGAACACGTAGAGTATTGCTGAGTTTGTCATATATCATTGGTATTGTTTTAGAAAAAGTCTGGAGCTGATTACAAAAATGAAGTATGATTACAAGGCCGTGGAGGCCAAGTGGCAGAAGGTGTGGGAGGACGAAAAGACCTTCCACGTCGAGATCGACCACAAGAAGCCCAAGTTCTATGCACTGGTGGAGTTCCCGTATCCCTCGGGCGCGGGCCTGCACGTCGGCCATCCCCGCAGCTACACTGCGCTGGATGTCGTGAGCCGCAAGCGCCGCCAGAACGGTTATAACGTGCTCTACCCGATGGGCTGGGACGCTTTCGGCCTGCCCACCGAGAACTTCGCCATGAAGAACCACATCCATCCGGCCATCGTCACCAAGAAGAATGTTGACCACTTCCGGGAGCAGCTCAAGGCACTGGGCTTCTCCTTCGACTGGGACCGTGAGATCAACACCACCGACCCCGAGTATTATAAGTGGACCCAGTGGATCTTCCTGCAGCTGTACAAGAAGGGCCTTGCCTACAAGAAGGAAATGAACGTCAACTGGTGTACCGGCTGCAAGTGCGTGCTGGCAAACGAGGAAGTCGTCAACGGCGTCTGCGAGCGCTGCGGCAGCGAGGTCGTCCACCGCGTCAAGAGCCAGTGGATGCTGAAGATCACCGCCTACGCGGACAAGCTCATCGACGGTCTGGACGGTCTGGATTACATCGAGCGCGTTGCCACCCAGCAGAAGAACTGGATCGGCCGCAGCCACGGCGCAGAAGTCAACTTCGGCACCACCGCCGGCGACACCCTGACCGTCTACACCACCCGCTGCGACACCCTGTTCGGCGCTACCTACATGGTCGTCTCTCCCGAGCACGCCATGCTCAAGGAGTGGCTGGAAAAGGGCATCATCAAGAATGCCGACGCCGTCAAGGCTTATCAGGCCGAGGCTGCCCGCAAGAGCGACTTCGAGCGCAGTGAGTTGAACAAGGAAAAGACTGGCGTTCAGCTGGAAGGCGTCATGGGCATCAACCCCGTCAACGACAAGGAGATCCCCATCTTCATCTCCGACTACGTTCTGGCTACCTACGGCACCGGTGCCATCATGGCCGTGCCTGCCCACGATACCCGCGACTGGGAGTTCGCCAAAAAGTTTGGCCTGCCCATCATCGAGGTCGTCAAGGGCAACACCCCCTCCAACCTCGACGAGGCTGCCTTCACCGACGTGGCCACCGGTACGCTGGTCAACTCCGGCTTCCTCGACGGCCTGTCTGTCACCGACGCCAAGAAAAAGATGATCGAGTGGCTGGAAGCCAACGGCAAGGGCCGGGATAAGGTCAACTACAAGCTCCGCGACTGGGTGTTCAGCCGTCAGCGCTACTGGGGCGAGCCTATCCCCATGGTCAAGTGCGAGAAGTGCGGCTGGCAGCCTCTGCCCGAGAGCAGCCTGCCTCTGACCCTGCCCGACATTACCGACTTTGAGCCGGGTCCCGACGGTGAGTCTCCGCTGGCCCGCCACACCGACTGGGTCAAGACCACCTGCCCCTGCTGCGGCGGCCCTGCGACCCGCGAGACCGACACCATGCCTCAGTGGGCCGGTTCTTCCTGGTACTTCCTGCGCTATATGGACCCCCACTGCAAGGACGCCCTCGCTTCCAAAGAGGCGCTGGAATACTGGTCTCCGGTGGACTGGTACAACGGCGGCATGGAGCATACCACCCTGCATCTGCTCTACAGCCGTTTCTGGCATAAGTTCCTGTACGACATCGGCGTCGTGCCTTCTCCGGAACCCTACCAGAAGCGCACCGCTCACGGCATGATCCTGGGCCTGAACCCCCACAGCTTCGTCAACCTGCCCGCTGAGGAGCAGGAGAAGCTGCTGAAGGAGTACGGCAGCCAGAAGGCTGCCGAGAAGGCTCTGGAAGAGAAGTACGGTGAGATGGCCCGCCACCCCATCGTCAAGATGTCCAAATCTCTGGGCAATGTCATCAACCCTGACGAGGTCGTGGACCAGTACGGTGCTGACACCATGCGTCTGTACGAGATGTTCATGGGTGACTTCGAGCAGGCCGCACCCTGGCAGACCTCTGCCATCGCCGGCTGCAACCGCTTCCTCGACCGCGTGTGGGCTCTGTCCGACAAGCTGGTGGAGGGCGAGGGCTATCGTCCTCAGCTGGAGACTCTGCTGCACCAGACCATCAAGAAGGTGGGCGCTGACATCGAGGGCCTGAAGATGAACACCGCCATTGCACAGCTCATGACTCTGGTCAACGCCCTGTACGACAACGGCGGCGCTACCAGGGCCGAGTTCGAGACCGTCGTCCAGCTGCTGAACCCGTTCGCTCCCCACATGACCGAGGAGCTGTGGGAGAAGCTGGGCCACAGCCACGACGAGCAGCTGGCCTACTACCCCTGGCCTAAGTACGAGGAGGCCAAGTGCGTTGAGAGCACGGTTGAGATCGCAGTACAGGTCAACGGCAAGGTCAAGGCCCGTCTGAAGGTGGCCGCTGACATCACCTCTGAGGACGCCATCGCCGCCGCAAAGGCTGACCCGGCTGTCGCCGAGGCTCTGTCCGGCAAGACCGTGGTCAAGGAGATCTACGTCAAGGGCCGTCTGGTCAATCTGGCCGTCAAGGGCTAAACCTCTCAGTCTGCTTTCGCAGCCAGCTCCCCTAAAAAGGGGAGCCAAAGAGGAGTATGCTTTTTCGAAAAGTTTCAAAAAAACTTTCTGAAAAAGGTTGACGAACGCATGAAAATGCGCTATACTGTCTACTGTTAGTTACCATGTAACAACGAAATTCCTGCCTCACGGTCCAAGGGAGGGAATAAGATGTCGGAAATTCGTGTTAAAGAGGGCGAGTCGCTGGAGAGCGCACTGCGTCGCTTCAAGCGTAGCACTGCCCGCAGCGGTGTGCTCGCAGAGGTTCGTAAGCGCGAGGCTTACGAGAAGCCGTCTGTTAAGCGCAAGAAGAAGTCCGAAGCAGCCCGCAAGCGTAAGTTCAAGTAATTAACTGCTTGGAATCGCATTGTTGCTTTAGATTTCAAACGCGTTGCTAACGCCGATGTAGGGGAGCCTGTATTGCAGGCTCCCCTATTTTCATTGCAGGGAGAAATACTATGCTCATCACCCCCGAATATGTGTTCAAGGATGTTACCCACATCACCCCGGAGTTTCTGGCGGGCAAGGGCATCCGCGCCCTCGTGCTGGACATCGACAACACCCTGACAGCTGACCGCAGCCAGGAGCTGCCGGACGAAGTGGCCGGGTGGCTGGCTCAGATGAAGGAAGCCGGCATCGGCCTCACCATCGTCTCCAACGGTGCGGAGAAGCGCGTCCGGCCCTTCGCCGAGAAACTGGGCCTCGCGTACCTCTACCGTTCCGCCAAGCCTCTGCCCTTCGCGCTGATGGTGGCCCGCCGCCGGATGGGCGTGAAGCGGAAACAGATGGCCATGGTGGGCGACCAGCTCTACGCCGACCGGATGGCGGCGGCCCTCTACGGCATCCCGGGCCTGATGGTCATTCCCCGCGGCCCCGACCTCGGCGCGCAGGTGGTGCTCAAGCGCAAGTGGGAAAAGCGCCACTGGCAGAAGTATTATGACAGGGGAGGGAAGACACTGTGAGTGAGTGTGACTGGAAAATCCGGTTCGGCACTGCCGGCACCAGCGACAGCTTCGAGGCGAAGGGCTACAAGTCCAGCCTCGACATCCCCGCCTACACGGCAGAGATGGGACTGGACGCTTTCGAGTACCAGTGCGGCCACGGCGTCCGCCTCGGGGTGGACAAGGCCGGGAAGATGGCCGCAGACGCCGCAGAGCGGGGCATCCTGTTCAGCGTCCACGCACCTTATTATATCAGTATGTCCAGCCTCGAGGAAGAAAAGCGGCTGGGCAGCGTCCGCTATCTGCTCCAGAGTGCCGAGGTCTGCCGCGCGCTTGGCGGAAAACGCATCATCTTCCACTCGGGCAGCTGCGGCAAACAGAGCCGCGAAGCCGCCCTCGAAAAGGCGCTGGACACCATGCGCCGTGCCGTGGAAGCGCTGGACGAAGCCGGTTACGGCGATATGACTCTCTGCCCGGAGACCATGGGCAAAATCGGCCAGCTGGGTACGCTGGACGAAGTATTGGCCCTCTGCGGGGTGGACAAGCGCATCACGCCCTGCATCGACTTCGGCCACCTGAACGCCCGGACCTTGGGCGGCATCCAGTCCAGGGCCGACTACGCCGCCATCCTCGACCGGATGGATGAGGTGCTGGGCGACGAGCGCGCCCGGCGGTTCCACGTTCACTTCTCCCGCATCGAGTTCTCTGCCGGCGGCGAGAAGCGCCACTGGACCTTTGCTGAGACCCAGTTCGGCCCGGAGCCCCAGCCCCTGATGGAGCTGCTGGCAGAGCGCCGCCTCGAGCCGGTCATCATCTGCGAGAGCGCCGGTACTCAGGCCGAGGACGCGCAGGCGATGCAGAGGATGTACGAGGCGGCGAGGGGGGAGCAACCTCTCCGTCAGCGCTGACGCGCTGCCACTGCCCGGGTTGCGGCACCCAGCATCCGCAGCGCTTTGCTTGCGTCTTGCTGGCCGCGGCCCCAACAGCGACTCCCTGTTTCCGCCACTGGCGGCGGTCGTCGTTGTTGCTCCTACCGAGGGGAGGCTTTGGCATATCGGAAAACTTCGCCTCTTCGCCAGAGGCTCCCCTACTAGGGGAGCTGTCTGCGGAGCAGACTGAGAGGTTGTACGAAGGAAAACTTACCTTGTGTTCCACACTTTTTGTCATTTTCATCGTCTTTTTTACCGAAACCCCTTGCCAAATGGCGCGGGATTGGGTAAAATAAATAGAGATATGCGTAATGCATCTGAGACATTAAACTAATGGAGGAATTCCTATGATTTCTGCAGGCGAGTTTCGCAATGGCGTGACCTTTGAGCAGGACGGCCAGGTTCTTCAGGTCGTTGAGTTCCAGCACGTCAAGCCCGGCAAGGGCGCTGCCTTTGTCCGTACCAAGACCAAGAACGTCATCACCGGCTCTGTGGTCGAGACCAGCTACAACCCGACCGCTAAGTTCCCTCAGGCTTTCATCGAGCGCAAGGACGTGACCTACAGCTATGAGGATGGCGATCTGTACCACTTCATGGACAACGAGACTTACGATGACATCCCTGTCAACGCAAGCGACGTCCCCGAGAACTTCAAGTTCTGCAAAGAGAACGAGCTGTGCAAGCTGCTGAGCTACAAGGGCAAGGTCTTCAGCGTCGAGATCCCCAACTTCATCGAGCTGGAAGTCACCCAGACCGAGCCGGGTGTCAAGGGCAACACCGCCACCAACACCCTGAAGCCCGCTACCGTCGAGACCGGTGCTGAGATCCGCGTCCCCCTGTTCATCAACGAGGGCGACCACATCCGCATCGATACCCGCACCGGCGAGTATATGGAGCGCGTCTGATTTTCTGACGACGATAAGACCGGGCAGCGGGTGACCGTTTGCCCGGTTTTTTCTTAAAAAGAAGAGCTGTTTTGCGATAGGAGGTATTCCCTATGAAGGAAAAAGCTGCATACCTGAAGGGCCTGATCGACGGCCTCGGCATTGATGAGAACACCAAAGAAGGCAAGGTCATCAAGGCCATGAGCGAGCTGCTGAGTGAGATGGCAGAGACCGTGGACAGCATCGACGAGGATGTCACCCACGCCTACGACCAGATCAACGACCTGAGCGAAGAGCTGGAAGACCTTGAAGCAGACCTGTACGAAGACGAAGATGCCGAGGACGACTCCGACGACTCCGACGACTCTGACGACGAGACCGAGGCAGACGACGATGACGACAACGCCGATGTGGCCGGTGAGCCTTATTATGAGGTGGCCTGCCCTGCCTGCGGCAAGACCGTCTACGTGAGCGAGGACGACCTGGACGCCGGTGAGGCCATCTGCCCCAGCTGCAAGGTGGCTTTCGAGGTGGCTCTGGAAGACCCCGAGGACGACGAGGCCGCTGAGAACGACGGTCCCGTGCAGTACGAAGTGACCTGCCCCGCCTGCGGCGCCACCTCTGTGGTGGACGAAGAGGCCCTGCTGGACGGCGACCCTGTCTGCCCCAGCTGCGGCAAGCCGCTGGACTTTGAGGTAACGGAGGAGTAATTCTCCGCCTCCCGAAAGCACAAGACAAAAAGCGCCCCCGGAACTCAGATTCGAGTTCCGGGGGCGCTTTGCTCTTTATAAGGTACGGAGAAGCGGCTTACATCTTCTCAGGGACGTTGATCTTGAACATGGTGAGCACGTTGAAGATGACGTTCTTGACGCCGATGCAGAGGGCCAGACGGGCCTGCTGGACGGCGGGGGCTGCGCCCTGGATGCGGCAGCTGCCGTAGAAGCGGTGGAAGGCGCTGGCCAGGTCGATGACGAAGCGGTTGATGCGGCTGGGGTCGTACTTCTCGGCGGCCATGACGATCTCCTGCGGGAAGGCGGCCAGCATCCGGATGAGGTCCATCTCGGAAGGCTCGGTCAGCAGGGTGGCGTCGATGTTCTCAGCGCCTGCGAAGGCCACGCCCTCGCTCTCCATCTTCTTGAGGATGGAGCAGATGCGGGCGTGAGCGTACTGGACGTAGTAGACCGGGTTATCGTTGTCGGTCTTGACGGCCTGGTCCAGGTCGAAGTCGATGCCGCTGCCGGCGTCGTGCATATTGAACAGGAAGCGTGCGCTGTCGATGGGGACTTCTTCCAGCAGGTCGGTCAGGGTGATGGCGTTGCCGGTGCGCTTGGACATCCGGACGGGCTGACCGTCACGCATCAGGTTGACCATCTGCATCAGCACGACGTCCAGGTCCTCGCCGTGGAGGCCGATGGCGTCCATGGCACCCTTCATGCGGGCGACGTGGCCGTGGTGGTCAGCGCCCCAGACGTCGATGGCCTTGGCGAAGCCGCGGGTGGCCAGCTTGTTGTAGTGGTAGGCGATGTCGGCGGCAAAGTAGGTGGGGATGCCGTTGGCACGGACGAGGACTTCGTCCTTGGCTTCCTCCTCGGTGCCGTCGTCGGTCTTCTTCTTGTTGACGGTGCCGTACTTGGCAGCGTACTGTGCGCTGCGGTACATGACAGCGCCGTCCTCGGCCTTGTAGCAGGCACCCAGCTCCAGCAGCTTGTCCACCACGGCCAGCACAGCACCGGACTCGTGGAGGGTGCTCTCGTGGAACCAGACATCGTAGTCGATGCGGTACTTGCCCAGGTCGCGCTTGAGGGCGGCGATGTTCTTGGGCAGGGCGTAGGCAACGAGGGCGTCCTTCAGAGCTGCGAAAGCCTCACTCTCGAAGAGGGTTTCCTCGTCCATGCCTTTGCAGGAGGCAACGTATTTGTCGCCGTTCAGCTCAGCGAACTCACCGGCCAGCACCTTGATGTCGCCGCCCTGATAGCACTCGGCGGGCAGGGGATAAGCCTCCTCGCCGCAGTACTTCTGCAGGTAGCGGACAGCGAGGCTCTTGCCGAACTTCTGGATCTGGTTGCCTGCGTCGTTGATATAGAACTCACGGGTCACGTCGTAGCCGGACCAGTCGAGGACAGCGGCCAGACAGTCGCCCAGAGCGCCGCCGCGGGCGTTGCCCATGTGCATGGGGCCGGTGGGGTTGGCGGAGACGAACTCCACGTTGTACTTGGCACCCTTGCCGTGGTCGGTGCGGCCATACTCCTTGTTGGAGCAGGCACCCAGCACGACGCCGGCCCAGAAGGAGGGGGCGAGGAACAGGTTGATGAAGCCGGGACCGGCCACCTCGACCTTGGCGAAGACGCCGCCGTCCAGTGCGGGCAGGTGGGCGATGAGGGCGTCGGCGATCATCTTCGGGGCCTTGCGCCAGGTGCGCGCGCCGGCCATGGCGATGTTGGAGGCGATGTCGCCGTTCTTGACGTCGGCGGGGATCTCTACGATGAAGGCGGGCAGCTCGGCCTCGGGCAGGGTGCCGTCGGCCATCGCAGCCCTGGCGGCGGCGGTCAGCAGGGCGCGGGCCTCGTCCAGCGCGGTCTGCCGGGGGTTGTAGTTCTGGTAGGTCTTTTCAAAGTCGGTCATTTCAAGTGTCCTTTCGTGTTTGAGTGCGAAGCCCGCTTGCCGCAGGAGCCGCAGGCAAAAAACAATGAGAAGTCAGTTGACGTGCTGTACCGTCATTTCCAGCGTGTTGCGGCTGACGATGCGGGCGTCGTCGGCGTCCAGCAGGTAGCTGAACGCCGCGCTGCCGCCCTTCTCGGTCAGCTTGCAGTCGATGCCGTCGCCGGTGACGCCCAGAGTGAGGGAGCCCACCTCCGTCTCGTAGTGGCAGAGATTGCGGCGGTCCCGCTCGATGAGGAGCTGGCTGTTGGCCCGCCCGAACCGGAGCAGGGCCACTCGGCTGCCGTCCTCGGCGATCTTGATGGTAGTGGTGCAGCCCTCGAAGCCGATGGTCTGCGTCTCCTTATAAGAGATGTAGTAGCTTCCGTTCTTTTTGGTAAAGCTGCCCCGGGTCATCAGCTCGATGTGGTCGCGGTCCTCCTCGCGGATGACGCCCTCATTGTCGAACTGGTCGATGGAGCTCTTGATGCGGATGATGTAGTTTTCCAGTGGTTTGCTCACAGTTTTGCGTCCTTATCAGTATTTATCAATGGCGATCTGGTCGATGAGCCCGCCCTTGTACTCCCCGAGGAAGAGGTCGGCGGTCTGGGCGAAGCTGTCCGGCACGTCGCTGACGTAGAAGTGGGCCTCGCCCTTTTCGTGATTTCCCTTCAGCCCATGCTCGCTGAGCGTCCGCTCCAGATGGTGGGCGGCGGTCTGGGCCGGGTCCACGAGGGTGACGTTCCTGCCCATGTACCAGCCTATCATCTCTTTGATGAGGGGGTAGTGGGTGCAGCCGAGGATGAGGGTGTCCACCCCGGCCTCCCGCACCTCGGCCAGATACTGGGCGATGACCAGACGGGTCACCTGCTGCTTGTCGAGGGCGCTGTGGTCCACATAGCCGGCCTCCACGAGAGGCACGAAGAGGGGGCAGGGCCGGGCCGTGATCTCCACGCCGGGAACGAGCTTGCGCAGGACGGTCTCATAGCTGCGGGAGCGGATGGTGGCCGCCGTGCCGATGACGCCGATGCGGCGGTTCCGGGTGACGAAAGCGGCCTCCCGGGCCGCAGCGTCCACGACGCCCAGATAGGGGACAGGGAGCTTTGCGGCCTCGGCGGCGGGGTAGATGCTGGACACCGTGCCGCAGGCGGCCATGATGCACTTGACATCCTTCGAGAGCAGAAATGCGATGTCCTGCCGGGCATACTGCAAAATAGTCTCAGGGCTGCGGCTGCCGTAGGGGACGCGGCCGGTATCGCCGAAGTAAACGATATTCTCGTTGGGGAGGCGCTTGCGCAGCTCCCGCACGCCGGTCAGACCGCCAAGGCCGCTGTCGAATACGCCGATGGGACGGTTATCCATGCTGCTTTTCCGTCCTTTCCAGAGCCAGAGCGATGAGGCGGTCGATGAGGGCAGGCACGGGGATGCCCTCATGCTCCATCAGCTTGGGGTACATACTGATGGGGGTGAAACCGGGGAAGGTGTTGATCTCGTTGATGAGGACGCGGCCGGTGTCCTTCTCCACAAAGAAGTCGCAGCGGGCCAGACCCTCGCAGCCCAGCGCCGTGTAGGCCATGGCGGCGTAGGTCTTCACCTCATCCAGCTTTTCCTCAGGCAGTTTGGCAGGAATGACCACCTGACTGACGCCGTTCTTATACTTGTCGTCGTAGGTGTAGAACTCGGCACCGGCCAAGATCTCGCCCGGGCGGGTGGAGACGGCGGGGTCGGAGCCGATGACGGCGCACTCCACTTCGTGGCCGTCCACGAAGGCCTCGAACACCACCTTGCGGTCGTTGGCGAGGGCCAGCCGGATGGCGGCTTTCAGCTCATCGCGGTCATGGGCCTTGGTGATGCCCACGCTGGAACCGGCATTGGCGGGCTTGACGAAGATGGGCCAGCCCAGCTTTGCGATGACGCCGTCGCAGACGCCGTCGGGGTCAGACTCGATCTCCCAGCGGGTGGCGGAAAGCCACTTGGTGTGAGGGATGCCGGAGGCGTCGAACATGGCGTTGGCGACTGCCTTGTCCATGCAGACCGCGCTGGCCAGAACGCCGCAGCCCACATAGGGGATGCCGGCCAGCTCCAGCAGGCCCTGCACAGTGCCGTCCTCGCCCCACAGGCCGTGGAGCACGGGGATGACCACGTCCACATGGACCTTCTCCACCTGCCCGGCGGGGGTGAAGAGGATGAGGCCGTGGTCGGCACGGTCGGGGCTGAGCACGCAGGGCATATTGCCCGGCAGCTCTTCCCAGCTGCCGTCGGCCATCTGGGCCGAGTCGGCCTCGGTGTAGAGCCAGCGGCCCTCTTTGGTGATGCCGATGGTCAGCAGCTCGTACCGCTGGCAGTCGAGCTGGTCCACGAAGGTGCCGGCGGACACGCGGCTGACCTCGTGCTCGCTGGACATTCCGCCGAACAGGACGACCACACTCATTTTATGTTCAGAATCGGATAACATAATCGATCTCTCCTGATTTCAGGACCGCTGCGCGCGGCAGACAGCCCGAAGTTTTGTCTATATACATAGATATACTTATTATATAATATTTATGCCCGGGATGCAAGCGGTGCCGCGCAGTCGGGCGAAGAGAAAGAAAATACAAAAAACCTGAAAAAACGCAGATTTCCCGCTTGACGAATAGAAAAAGACGTGATACAATGGTAACACCTCTTTTGCGGGGTTATTAAGTGCGCCTGTCGAACGGGTGCTCCCGCAAGCCGAGGGAGGTTCAAAACAACCGTTATAATGGAGGTGTCAACAAATGACCGTTAAAATCACTCTGGCCTGCACCGAGTGCAAGCAGCGCAACTACAACACCACGAAGAACAAGAAGAACAACCCCGATCGTCTCGAGATGAAGAAGTACTGCCGCTTCTGCAAGAAGCACACCGTTCATCGCGAAACCAAGTAAGAAAGGCGGACAACATCATGGCAGACAAAACCGAGAAAAAGCCGGGCTTTGTGGCCAGAATGAAGGCCGCCGTGAAGGGTTTTGCCGCAAATGTGGCAAAGTTCTTCCGCGACACGAAGAGCGAGCTGAAAAAGGTCGTGTGGCCGTCTAAGGCGGACATCAAGACCAACACCGTCGTGGTGCTCGTGACTGTGGCGATCGCCGCCGTCGTGATGATCGCACTGGACGCCATCTTCGGTGGCATCCTGGGCCTTATCATCGGCGCTTGAATCATCTTGAAACGGAGGGTCAACCAGAATGGAAGAGCAGTCCAATGAGGCGCTTTGGTATGTCGTGCATACCTATTCCGGCTACGAGAATAAAGTGGCAACGGACTTACAGACCATGGTGGAGAACCGCCGCCTGCAGGATCTGATCTGTGACATCAAGGTCCCGACCGAGATGGTCCCCGAGATCAAGGACGGCAAGGAGCGTATGGTGGAGCACAAGCTGTTCCCCGGCTACGTTCTGGTCAAGATGGTCATGAACGACGATACCTGGTATGTCGTGCGCAATACGCGCGGCTGCACCGGTTTCGTCGGCCCTGCCTCGAAGCCTGTCCCCCTGACCGCTGAGGAAGTGGAGAAGATGGGCGTCGAGAAGGCGGCTCCGCTGACCGTCGATTTCAACGTCGGCGATACCGTGCAGATCACCGCCGGCCCCCTGGAAGGCTTTATGGGCCTTGTGGAGGGCATCGATACCGAGAGCTTCAAAGTCAAGCTCAAGGTCAATATGTTTGGCCGCGAGACGCCTGCAGAAGTGGACATCGCGCAGGTCGAGCTGCCGTAACCAACCGGCATCCGTTCTACCAAGGTAAGACCGCAGTGCGGTTCTTATAGAGCGTGTACACCGCGTACGCGCTCGTGGGAGGCGCGGAAACACCGCGCCGCAACTCACCACAGATTTTTGGAGGTGCATTTACTATGGCACAGAAAGTTACTGGCTACATTAAGCTGCAGATCGAGGCCGGCAAGGCGACTCCGGCTCCCCCTGTTGGCCCTGCTCTGGGTCAGAAGGGCGTCAACATCATGGCCTTCACCAAGGAGTTCAACGAGCGTACCAAGAACCAGATGGGTTATGTCATCCCCGTCGTCATCACTGTCTACGCTGACCGCTCCTTCAGCTTCATCACCAAGACTCCTCCGGCAGCCGTTCTGATCAAGAAGGCCGCTGGCATCAACACCGCTTCCGGCAAGCCCAACAAGGAAAAGGTCGCTACTCTGACCGCCGCTCAGGTGGAAGAGATCGCTAAGACCAAGATGCCCGACCTGAACGCTGCTTCTCTGGAAGCTGCCTGCAGCATGGTCCGCGGCACCTGCCGTTCCATGGGCATCGTCGTCGAGGGCTGAGACATAAACAGTGGGAGGGCATAACACTGCCCGCATGACCACACAGGAGGATATACAATGAAACATGGCAAGCACTATGTCGACGCTGCAAAGCTGGTCGATTCTACTAAACTGTACGAAGTGAACGAGGCTCTGGAGCTGGCCTGCAAGACCGCTTCCGCCAAGTTCGACGAGACCGTCGAGCTGCACGTCCGTCTGGGCGTTGATGGCCGTCACGCTGACCAGCAGGTCCGCGGCGCTGTCGTTCTGCCCAACGGCACCGGCAAGACCGTCCGCGTCTGCGCCATCGCCAAGGGCGCTGCCGCCGCTGCTGCTGAGGCAGCCGGCGCTGACATCGTCGGTGATGACGAGCTGATCGCAAAGATCGCCGGCGGCTTCATGGACTTCGACGTTGTCGTCACCACCCCCGACATGATGGGCCGCGTTGGTCGTCTCGGTAAGGTCCTGGGCCCCCGCGGCCTGATGCCCAACCCCAAGGCCGGCACTGTCGCTCCCGATCTGGGCAAGGCAGTTTCTGAGGCCAAGGCTGGTAAGATCGAGTACCGTCTGGACAAGCAGAACATCATCCATGTCCCCGTGGGCAAGGCTTCCTTCGGTGCAGAGAAGCTGTACAGCAACCTGGATACCGTCATGAGCGCCATTGCAAAGGCAAAGCCCGCCGCTGCAAAGGGCACTTACTTCAAGAGCGCTACCATCGCTACCACCATGGGCCCTGGCATCCGTCTCAACACCCTGAAGTACGGTGTCTGATTTGAAATTTTGAGGTAAAACCTCTCCGTCATCGCTTTGCGATGCCACCTCCCCTGCTTAGGGGAGGCTGAAAGGAAAAATTATCTGAAAAATTTCAAAAAAGCACTTGACAACCCCGCACGTTTGCGGTAAAATAATCATGCTGTTTTTGAGACAGCAGGTGCTGGAGTCCAGCGTAAGGCTATGCCGCCTGCCGAGAAACGTGCGTAAAGTTGTTTTATGCCTCTTTCTCGGACTATGTGCGGGAAAGAGGCTTTTTTCGTTGCTCACCAGCTTTCGATATAAGTTTTTGAAACGAGGTGAAACCGAATGCCCAGTGCAAAGATTCTTTCTGAGAAGCAGGCTTACGTCGCTGATCTGAAGGCAAAGTTTGAGAGTGCGGTTTCCGGCTGCGTCGTCGCTTACGGCGGCATCAACGTCGAGAACGACACCAAGCTCCGTAAGGAGCTGCGTGAGGCAGGCGTCGATTACATGGTCGTGAAGAACACCATGCTGCGTCTGGCTGTCAAGGGTACTTCTCTGGAGACCCTGGCTGAGCAGTTCAAGGGCGATACCGCTATCGCTTTTGCTCACGAGGAAGACCCCATGTCCGCTGCCCGCATCCTGTGCAAGTACCAGGACGGCGATAAGTCCAAGAAGTTCGTCGTGAAGGCTGGCTTCATGGAAGGCAAGGTCATGGACGCTGCCGAGACCAACGCCATCGCAAAGCTGCCCAACCGCGAAGGCATGCTGTCCATGTTTGCAGGCGCCCTCACCAGCACTCTGTCTGGTCTGGCTGTTGCAATGCAGGCTTATGCCGACAAGCAGGAGGAGCCCGCTGCCTGATGGCCGCGTGACCGCTGCTTAAAAAACATCTGAAATCAACAAACAAACCATTTATATTGGAGGGTTACTACTATGGCTTCTGAGAAGATTACTGCCATCATCGACTCCGTCAAGGAGCTGTCCGTTCTGGAGCTGAAGGAGCTCATCGACGCATACTGCGAAGAGTTCGGCGTTTCTGCTGTTGCTGCTGCTGCTCCCGCTGCTGCTGGCGCTGCTGCTGCCGCTGAGGAAGAGAAGACCGAGTTCGACGTCATCCTGGTCGAGGCTGGCGCTGGCAAGATGGGCGTCATCAAGCTGGTCAAGGAGATCACCGGTCTGGGCCTGAAGGAGGCTAAGGCTATCGTTGATGGCGCTCCCAAGGCTGTCAAGGAGAAGGCTTCCAAGGCTGAGGCTGAGGACATCAAGAAGAAGCTGGAGGATGCCGGCGCTAAGGTTGAGGTTAAGTAATTTAACCCCCTTAAAGCTTGCTTCTTGAATTTCGATTCTTGAACAAAGAGGCGCTCTCGCTGCAAAGCGGGGGCGTCTTTTTTGTGCTTGACAAACCTTGTGCTGATGTGCTATTTTATAGATGTTAGAAGCTGCTTTCATAGCTAGGGTGCGCCGAATGGATGAGAATTTTTGCTGGCAGACAAGGCGCTTTTCCGCAGCAATCCTGACGGATTGCAAGGGAAAGCAACGAAGTATGCGGGCAAAAATGCCATTCAGGCGGTGTGCAATGGCTGTGAAAGTAGCTTCCAAGCTGACCCTTCTGCTGACGGATCTTGTGGAGCACCACAGTGCAGAAGGGGAGAGAAGTTTTAATGCCGACCGTCTGGGCAGCCTTGCGTCGTGGTGCGCAAAGCTGCCCTTTTTGTTTAAGGAGGATGCTGAATATGAAGTCTGACATCGAGATCGCACAGGAAGTCAAAATGAAGCCCATCGTCGACATCGCCGCCAGTTTGGGCCTCGCCGACGAGGACGTGATCCCCTATGGCCGCTATAAGGCCAAGGTAAACCACCGCCTCATCCATAAGGCATCGAAGCAGGGCAAGCTCATCCTCGTCACGGCCATCAGCCCCACTCCCGCCGGTGAGGGCAAGACGACCACCAGCGTGGGTCTGGCCGACGCCATGAACGCCATAGGCAAAAAGACCATGCTCTGCCTCCGTGAACCCTCCCTCGGCCCTGTCTTCGGCATGAAGGGCGGCGCAGCCGGCGGCGGCTACGCACAGGTGGTTCCGATGGAGGACATCAACCTCCACTTCACCGGCGACATCCACGCCATCGGTACCGCCAATAACCTGCTGGCGGCCATGATCGACAACAGCATCCAGCAGGGCAACCCCCTGAACATCGACCCCCGCCGCATCACCTGGAAGCGCTGCATGGACATGAATGACCGTCAGCTCCGCTTCATCGTGGACGGCCTGGGCGGCAAGGTCAACGGCACCCCCCGCGAGGACGGCTTCGACATCACCGTTGCCAGCGAGATCATGGCCATCTTCTGCCTTGCCACCAGCATCTCCGATTTGAAAGAGCGCCTCTCTAAGATCGTCTGCGCCTACACCTACGACGGCAAGCCCGTCACGGCTGGGGACATCGGCGCAGCCGGTGCCATGACCGCCCTGCTGAAGGACGCCCTCGACCCGAACCTGGTCCAGACCCTCGAGAACAACCCCGCCATCATCCACGGCGGCCCCTTCGCCAACATCGCCCACGGCTGCAACAGCGTCATGGCCACCAAGCTCAGCCTCTCGCTGGCCGACTACGTCATCACCGAGGCCGGCTTCGGCGCAGACCTGGGCGCAGAGAAGTTCCTGGACATCAAGTGCCGCTATGCGGGTATCGCGCCCAGCGCCTGTGTGCTGGTGGCGACCCTCCGGGCTCTCAAGAGCCACGGCGGCGTAGCCAAGGCCGACCTGAACACTCCCAACCTCGAGGCTGTCAAGAAGGGCGCAGCCAACCTCGTCCGCCACATCGACAACATGAAGAACGGCTTCGGCCTGCCCGTCGTGGTGGCCATCAACGCCTTCCCGACCGATACCGCCGAAGAGCAGGCTTACGTCGAGCAGGTCTGCGCCGAGCAGGGCGTCCCCTGCGTCCTGAGCGAGGTCTTCGCCAAGGGCGGCGAGGGCGGCAAGGCTCTGGCCGAGAAGGTGCTGGACATCATGGAGGACCGTCCTATCCAGTACACCTACCCGCTGGAAATGCCCCTCAAGGACAAGATCAACGCCATCGCCACCAAGATCTACCGCGCCGACGGCGTGAACTACAGCGCCGCCGCCAGCAAGACTCTGGCCGAGCTTACCGAGCTGGGTTACGGCGACCTGCCCGTCTGCATCGCCAAGACCCAGTACAGCTTCAGCGATAATGCCAAGCTGACCGGTGCGCCCACCGGCTTCACGATGGAGGTGCGCGAGGTGCGTCTGGCCGCCGGCGCCGGCTTCGTGGTGGTCATCTGCGGCAGCATCATGACCATGCCCGGCCTGCCCAAGAAGCCCGCCGCCGTGGGCATTGATGTGGACGCCGACGGCAAGATCACCGGCCTGTTCTAAACGAAAATTCGTTCCAGTTTTGCCCCTGCTGTCCCTCGGGACGGCGGGGGCTTTTTGTTATATGTTCCAAAAAGTTAGACGCTATTTGTGCATTCTGCCCCGAAATTGTGTACGAAGCGTGTGAAATCTGAGAAAAAAGTCTCCCTGCGGTTTACAAAAGTGTAACAAAATGGTATACTTTACAGCAGTGAATGAAAGATGAAGGGATGAGTCAAACGTGGAATGTGCGCCGCACCGGATCTGGAAAAAACTGATGGCCCTTGTGCTGTCGCTCGTGCTGATGGCAGCGATGCTGCCGGGAGCGCTGGCGGTGGACCTCAACGTGGACGCAGGATTTTACTTCAAGCAGAGCCGGGGCGGCACCTGTACGCTGGCCTCCGCCGCCATGATGCTCCGCCGCCGCGCTTTTCTGGACGGCCTGACCGACTGGACGGACGTGACCGAGAACAGCGTCCGCGGCAGTGCGTGGGCAGGGGGCCTCTCCCACAGCTTCAACTATAACGCAATGCAGGTGGGCTACTCCACGCTGCCGTCCAACAACGAGGAGAAGAAGGCAGTGCTCATCCAGCTGCTGGCAGAGCACCCCGAGGGCATCGTCCTCTATGACCGCCGCCAGCCCCACGCCGTTCTCCTGACGGACTACACCGACGGCGTGTTCTACTGCTCCGACCCCGCCGGCAGCGTCTCCTCGGGCCGTGTGCCGATCTCGGCAGCCAGCATCTCCATCGCAGGTGCTTCCTGCTACTGGTACATATCTTCCGACCATAACAGCGCCGTCGCGACGCTGGACAGCCTCCGTCTGGAAGGAATGCGCTACCCGGTCAACATCCGCACCGGCAAGGGCATGAGCGTGAGCGGCACTGCCGCCAGCGCATCGGGTGCTGTGCTGAGCAGCGTGGAAGCGGCGATCCTCGATGCCAACGACCAGCCTGTTCAGAGCGCTGAGGCCGCGCCCAATGCGTCCAGCTGGTCTCTGAAGAATTTCGACAGCCAGCTCCGTTTCGGTGAACTGCCTGAAGGTAGCTATACTTACATGGTCGTGCTGACCGACTCCAACGGCCAGACGCTCTGCTTCATGAGCGACTTCACCGTTTCCGGCAGCGCCAGCAGCACCGCGACTTACTGGACGGTGCAGGACCCCTCCGGCACGAAGCTGGGTCAGCTCGTTCAGGAGACCGAAGAGGCTGTGGCTGAGGCAGTCGAGAGTGAAGCTGAGGCTGTGACCGAGGCCGAGACGAAGAAGGGAATGTGGAGCTGGCTTCTGGGCTGAGCTTCCCCAAAATAAAAAGACGCAGGGTGGTCGGCAATGCTGACCACCCTGTTTTTGTGTCATCGGCAGAGCTGCGTCCCCGGGAAATAGTGGGTGAGGATGGCTTCGTAGGTCCAGCCCTGCTCGGCCAGCGCTTTGGCACCCCACTGGCTCAGGCCCACGCCGTGGCCGTAGCCTTTTGTCGTGATGAGGAAGCTGCCGTCCTGATACCGGATGTTGAAGCAGGCGCTCCGCAGCCCCAGAGCCCGCCGGAGGGCTGTTCCGGAGACGGTCTGGCCGCAGACGGGCAGAGAGGCCGCATAGCCCGAAGCTGTCAGGGTCGTCTCACCGAACCAGCGTTCCGGCGCGGCAGAGTCGGCGGCGATGCCCAGTCCCGAGGAAAGAAGCTGCTGTACCTGCGGGGCAGAAAGGGTGAGGGTAACTTCGTAGTTGTCGGCGGAGAGGTCGGTGCTGCTGTCCACCGGGACGAGGTAGGGGAGGGCGCTGCCCCAGACGTTCTCGCTGGCCTCGGTACGGCCATTGGAGATGGCAAAATAGCTCGTCCCTGCCGCCGCACCGTCATAGCAGAGGACGTCGCTGAGGACGGCGTCTACGAGGGCCGAGAGGCGGGCATAGTTGGCCTCGTAGTCGGTCCCCCAGTAGCTGTGGAGGACGGTGTCGGTCAGATAGCCCTGCCGCCGCGCCGGGTCGGCAGAGAGCCAGCTGCCGTTGGCTGCAGAGGCGTGGTCGCGGCAGTAGAGCGCGTAGCTGTGGGCCGCGACGATTTGCGCCTTGAGGGCCTCGTCCGGCCATGTGAGGGGCATTTCAGCCGCTGCGGCCCCGATGAGATAGTCCCGCTTCGGCACCTGCTGCACCTCGCCGGTGCTCAGGTCTTCGATGAGAAAGACGTCTGCGTCTCCCTCGAAAGCGGCAGGCGCGGCTTCCGATACGGCGTAGGTGCTGGACGCCGGGGCAGGGGGAACGGCTGCCCTGCGGCTCAGCACGGCCCGGGCCAGCCGGTAGCCTGCCAGCGGCAGGGCGCTGCCCAGCACGAGGAGCAGGGCGCAGAGGAGCAGAAAGGCTTTTTTCATGGGGCATATCTCCCTCCCGGACAGACTTTTGGACTCAGTATACCGGCCTCCGTCGGCAAAAAAGCGCACAAGAGGGGAATGCCTTGCATTTCTGCCCAAAACGCGCTATCATACACTTATGATAATTTCCCCGAAAAAGGGGATAAAGATTTGAGGATTACAGATGAACTTTTTTATCATGGTTTCGCTTTTCCTGAGCGCAGCGCTGGGCGTTTTCCGGGGCATCGACCTGGCCCTTCTCACCGACGCGGAAACGGGCCTGTGCATCGTCGGCTCAGTCTGGCTGCGGTACGGTGCGCTGGCCGTGGCCGTCGGTGCCGCCGTAGCGGCGGGCCGTTGCTGTAAGCCGCAGACCGATGCGCTGCGGGGCCACTGCACGCCTTCCGGCGTCGTGGCACTGGCGGCGGCTGTCTGCTATGGCCTGGCTGCTGTGCTGCGCATCCTCTGGATGGGGAGCAGCGTGGCAATGCTTATCCGGGCTGCGCTGGAGGCGCTGTGCGCGTTCTGGATGATCGGTCTCGGCCTGAGCTGGCTGCGGAAGGACTGGAAGATCCCCACCCGCAGCCTGACGCCCGCCGTGCTGGGCAGCGCCGTGTTCTACTGGTGCGTGCTGGCCCGCTTTATGGAGAACAGCTCCAGCTGGCACCGGGTGGCCCCCACGGCGATGGTCTGGCAGCTGCTGGCGGGGCTGGTGTTCCTCTCGGCACTGGCCCGGGCGCTCTACCTGCCCGGCACGTCCGACGGGCGCACCCTCTGCGCCGGCGGGCTGGCGGCGTTTGCCCTCTGCCTGTGCTGGGAGCTGCCCACCGTGCTGCAGACCCTTGTACAGGAGGGCGGCGGGGCTCTGCTGACGCCGACGCTGCTGTTCCGGCTGGGGCTGTGCTGTGTGGGCGCTTTGGGGGCATTGAGCGCCGTGCGCTGCACAAGGACTGAGCAGGATGCATAAATGCGTCAGCAGTCGCTTGGTTGAATTGCTCAAAACAACACCCTATTCCCCGAGAAAATAGTACAAAAGCAAAAAAGTATGAAAACGACTTGTTAATTTTTTGGCAGGCACTTGAAAGTTTGGCCGTTTTGGTCTAAAATAAGAGTACCGTGAATTATCCGAATCAGGGTAAGAACATTTAGGAGGTACTATTAACATGGCTGTTAGAGTTGCTATCAATGGTTTTGGTCGTATTGGCCGTCTGGCTTTCCGTCAGATGTTTGATGCTGAGGGTTACGAGGTCGTCGCTATCAACGACCTGACCAGCCCCAAGATGCTGGCTCACCTGCTGAAGTACGATACCGCTCAGGGTTCCTTCTGCGGCAAGATCGGTGAGGGCAAGCACACCGTCGAGGCTACCGAGGACTCCATCATCGTCGACGGCAAGGAGATCAAGATCTACGCTGTTAAGGACGCAAAGGACGCTCCCTGGGGCGAGCTGAACGTCGATGTCGTTCTGGAGTGCACCGGCTTCTACACCAGCAAGGAGAAGAGCATGGCTCACATCCAGGCTGGCGCCAAGAAGGTCGTCATCTCTGCTCCCGCAGGCAACGACCTGAAGACCATTGTCTACTCCGTCAACGAGAAGACCCTGACCGCTGAGGATCAGGTCATCTCCGCTGCTTCCTGCACCACCAACTGCCTGGCTCCCATGGCCGACACCCTGAACAAGACCTACCCCATCGTCTCCGGCATCATGACCACCGTTCATGCTTACACCGGCGACCAGATGATCCTGGATGGTCCTCAGCGCAAGGGCGACCTGCGCCGTGCTCGTGCTGGCGCACAGAACATCGTCCCCAACAGCACCGGTGCTGCTAAGGCCATCGGCCTGGTCATCCCCGAGCTGAACGGCAAGCTGATCGGCTCTGCTCAGCGTGTGCCTGTTCCCACCGGCTCCACCACCCTGCTGGTCGCAGTCGTCAAGGGCAAGGACGTCACCAAGGAGTCCATCAACGCTGCTATGAAGGCTGCTACTTCCGAGTCCTTCGGCTACAACGAGGATCAGATCGTCTCCTCCGACGTCATCGGTATGCGTTACGGCTCTCTGTTCGACGCTACCCAGACCATGGTCGCTAAGATCGATGACGACACCTATCAGGTTCAGGTCGTGTCCTGGTACGACAACGAGAACTCCTACACCTCTCAGATGGTCCGTACCATTAAGTACTTCGCTGAGAACTGCTAATTGCGTTCCTACGCTCAAAAGTGCTTGAATTGTCTGCCGGAGTTTGCCTTGCTCAACTACGAACAAGCTTGATTTGGTACGACAACTATTTCTAGCAATTTTTCACCCTTTCTTTTGTGGTCCGCCATGAAGGAAAGGGTGTTTTTTTATGTGCTTGAAAGATCTCCGCGATGAATTTATCTATGACTGTGAATGCCGCCATCTGGCTAAAGGCTCCCTGCGCAATTATAAGGCTGCGACCCGTTTTTTGCTGGAATAATTGTTCTTGACGTTCGGATGGATGCCTTCCCCAACAAAGAGGCGGTTCAGGTAGCAGCCCAAAAAGAAGGGAAAAGTGTGACCGAATACATCATGGAGGCAGTACGCCTTCGAATGGAGCAGGAAAATGCCGCATCAGGCACCCCGGGGGTGGTTAAAAATCTGAAAGGGGACACTGACCCGGTAGAATGAGATCGTTGTCCCATCTCCCCAGACCGAATTAAATCATAAGTAGTAGAAGGCCTCTGTCTTTCACAGAAATGTGATCGGCAGGGGTCTTTTTGCGTTAAGAAAATGATGCTCGAAAAACAAAAAAAGTATCCTCCATATGGAAAATGGAGGATACCGATCTTTCGACATCGTTGTTTGAATTCTCTTATTATTTTATCATGGTTATATCTGGGATTCAATAGAAAATTATATAAATGTATCCCACATGGCCTTCGAAAAAGCTTCGTAAAAGTGGAAGTTTTTTGCACAATGCCCAGTTTCGCATGAAAAATCCAGATGAAAACGCATGTGAACAAAATAAGTGGTCAGATGGGTGTCCAAGACGCAGGAGGAAACAAAAATGGCACGACGGGGAGAAAATATACGCAAACGCAAGGATGGCCGGTGGGAAGGCCGCTATATCAAAGCGCGTACATCGGAAGGCAAAATCCAGTGGGGCTACGTCTACGGAACGGTCTATGCAGAGGTCAAACGCGTGCTGATCCAGAAGAAAGCAGAGGCTGGTTTCTACAAGCTGAAAAGAACCGACCTGACCTTTGAAGCACTGGCCGAGGTGTGGCTGCATTCCCTGCGGAACAGCATAAAAGAATCCACCTATGCGCATTATTCGTACACACTGCACAAGTATCTTCTTCCTGTTTTGAGCAAAGCGCCGGTCGCCTCCCTTGAGGAAAGCTTTCTGGAACAGGCCATGCAGCAGATCATCGTGCCTACGGATGCCGCACACACGCCACTGGGGAACTCCTCTGCCCGGGAATGCCTCTCGATGCTGCGACGTATCTGCAAGTACGCCGCACATTTACGCCTGATTCGTCCGATGGAGCTGGAAGTAGCGCTGCCAAAAGCCATCGACAAAATTTCTGCGCCGCTCTCTCCGGTGGAGCAGCAACGGCTTTATCATTATGTACAGGAGAACCCCACGCCCCGCAAAATCGGCTTATTATTAGGGCTGGAATTGGGTCTGCGTATTGGCGAGATCTGCGGCTTACAATGGGGCGATTTCGACCTGAAACTCGGAACGCTGAAAATTAACCGGACGGTCTGCCGAATTTCCTGCGGAGATGGTCACACGAAGGTGGTCATCCAAACGCCCAAAACCCGCACCTCCCGCCGGGAAATTCCTATTCCAAAGCAGATATTGTTGATGCTGAAAAAGCTGCACGGAAACGCCAGTAATTCTACATCCTCTCAACATCCTCTACTCTTCAACTCTCCAAAGCCTCCGTTACCTCGTACCTACCATATCAGAAAGGCGTGTACTTTCCTAGTACAGAGAAAGAGAAGATCAGTGTTGGGGCAGAGCGGCAGCGGAGATACAGGGCAGTAAAGAAGCTGCGAGCAGCGCCGACAGAGGAGCATCTGTGGGAGACGGCTCTGATCTATCAAAAAGTGCGTTTTAAGACCTATTCCGGCTTGCCATTCTCTTATGAAATACGAAAAGGCAGAAGTGGCGAATACACAAAAGAGCTCTGGATTGACAGGCGAGAGAACAGCAAAAGTCTGGCGTGGAGCTCGGTGCTGCTGGCGCTGGGCAATGTAAAAGAGGTCGGAGCAGTAGTTGACCGTCCGAAAGCGTTGGGTGATATTCGGGGCGTGACATACATCTACGGGGTGTTTTATCGGTTTGGGCTGATTGATGTGCCGGACGAAGTGAAGGAGAAGATGAATAAGCGCGGGTATGTTGCCAAGAGCTGATATACAGGTGCTTATATATGTAACTGTCGGGTCGTAATGTAATATATGTTTTATGTCAAACAAAAAGCATTGTTTCCCACACCATGGCCTAAAATCATGTCCGGCGAAATTTTAGCAAAAGAGACATCAGAGGAGCGCATCTGGGCAGGGCGAACCCCGGACGCTCCGAGGAGTACACGATACTACGTGAAAATTATATGCGCGCAAAAAAGAAGTAAAATGTATAGAATAATGCTAAAACAAAAAATCGCGAAAGAACTTGAAAATAACGCCTAAACGTGGTATAACTTTGATACGAACAAGCTGGTTTTGGTACGACAACGGTATGCTGTGGTACTGTAACTGTTGTTTCGAAATTATGAACGATCACAAAAAATGTGTGAAAATTTAGCGTAGCTACGACGACACCTATCAGGTTCAGGTCGTGTCCTGGTACGACAACGAGAACTCCTACACCTCTCAGATGGTCCGTACCATCAAGTACTTCGCTGAGAACTGCTAATCACAGCTCTACGCTCAAAAGTGCTTGAGGTGTCCTGCTGAATAAGCGGGAAGCCTAATCCGTGAGTTTGACACCCTTCCTTCTGCGGTACGCCGCAGGGGAAGGGCGTTTTTGTTTGTCGATACTTGCCACCTCATCCGCTTCATGATACAATAAAGTCAATACCGCAGTTTATTGCATTTGTGTCGTAGGAGCGAAAGCCATGAAAGCATTCGAAAAACTGAACATCGCTGTCGCGGGTACGGGCTACGTCGGCCTGTCCATTGCTGTCCTGCTGAGCCAGCACCACCATGTCACGGCTGTGGACGTCGTGCCGGAAAAGGTGGAGCTCATCAACCAGAAAAAATCGCCCATTCAGGACGACTACATCGAAAAATACCTCGCCGAGAAAAATCTCGACCTGACGGCTACGCTGGATGGGGAGACGGCCTATCGGGACGCTGACTTTGTGATCATCGCGGCCCCCACCAACTACGACAGCCGGAAGAATTTCTTCGATACCTCGGCGGTGGAGGCGGTCATTCGGCTGGTGATGAAGGTGAACCCCGAGGCTGTCATGGTCATCAAGTCCACCATCCCGGTGGGCTTCACGGCCAGTGTCCGTGAAAAGTATCAGTGCAGGAATATCATCTTCAGCCCGGAGTTCCTGCGGGAGTCCAAGGCACTATACGATAATCTCTACCCGAGCCGCATCATCGTAGGTACGGATATGCAGGATGAGCGCCTCGTGGAGGCGGCACACACCTTTGCCTATTTGTTACAGGAAGGTGCTGTCAAAGAGAATATCGACACCCTCTTCATGGGCTTCACCGAGGCCGAGGCGGTCAAGCTGTTCGCTAACACCTATCTTGCCCTCCGCGTTTCCTTCTTCAATGAACTGGACACCTACGCCGAGATGAAGGGGCTTGATACCCGGCATATCATCGAGGGCGTCTGCCTCGACCCCCGCATTGGCACACATTATAATAATCCCAGCTTTGGTTACGGCGGCTACTGCCTGCCTAAAGATACCAAGCAGCTCCTCGCCAACTACGAGGATGTGCCGGAAAATCTCATCGAGGCCATCGTGGAGTCCAACCGCACCCGCAAAGATTTCATTGCAGACCGGGTGCTCCAGATGGCGGGCTACTACAGCTATGGGGAAGAGAACGAGTATAACGCGGCGGACGAGAAGCCTTGTGTCATCGGCGTCTACCGCCTGACCATGAAGGCCAACTCCGACAACTTCCGTCAGTCTTCCATTCAGGGCGTCATGAAGCGTATCAAGGCCAAGGGCGCGACAGTTATCATCTATGAGCCGACTTTGGAGAATGGCACTACCTTTTTCGGCAGCGAAGTGGTGAACGATCTGGACGTTTTCAAAAAGCGCAGCCAGGCCATCATCGCCAACCGCTACGACAGCTGTCTGGATGATGTACAGGACAAAGTCTACACCCGCGACCTGTTCCGTCGGGATTAAAGTGGATAGTTTTAAGCGCCGCAGGAGGGGAGACCGCCTGCGGCATTTTGGCAGCCGGGCCGGACTACTGTCAAAATAGACACAATTCCCGAATATCACGGGAAAAGTTTGTTAATAAATTATCCATCCCCCGTCCTTGCAATACACACATATTTTGTTTATAATAGTGTCATAGGGGCTAAGACCCCGAGAGTGAGCGAAATTCGATTCCGAAGAATGAATTGAGAGGAGAATAATCACTATGGGTTTAGGTAAAAAGACGATCGACGATCAGAACTACTGCGGCAAGAAGGTCCTTGTCCGCTGTGATTTCAACGTCCCCATGAAGGACGGCGTCATCACCAACGAGAACCGCATCAATGCGGCTCTGCCCACCATCCAGAAGCTGGTCAATGACGGCGCGAAGGTCATTCTGTGCAGCCATCTGGGCAAGCCGAAGAACGGCCCCGAGGCAAAGTTCAGCCTCGCTCCCGTTGCTGTGGCCCTGAGCGCAAAGCTGGGCAAGACCGTTGTCTTTGCTGACGACGACAACGTCGTGGGCGAGAACGCAAAGGCTGCTGTCGCTGCCATGAACAACGGCGATGTCGTCCTGCTGCAGAACACCCGTTTCCGCAAGGAAGAGACCAAGAATCTGCCCGAGTTCTCTCAGGATCTGGCTTCTCTGGCAGACGCATACGTTGACGATGCCTTCGGCAGCTGCCACCGCGCACACTGCTCCACCGCAGGCGTCACCGACTATATCAAGGACACCGCTGTCGGCTACCTGATGGAGAAGGAGATCAAGTACCTCGGCAATGCCGTGAACGATCCCGTCCGTCCCTTCACCGCCATTCTGGGCGGCGCAAAGGTCGCTGACAAGCTGAATGTCATCTCCAACCTGCTGGAGAAGGTCGATACCCTCATCATCGGCGGCGGCATGGCCTACACCTTCATCAAGGCTCAGGGCTATGAGGTCGGCAAGAGCCTGTGCGATGACTCCAAGCTGGACTACTGCAAGGAGATGATGGCAAAGGCTCAGGAGAAGGGCGTCAAGCTGCTCCTGCCCGTCGATACCGCCTGTGTCGAGAACTTCCCCGACCCCATCGACGCTCCTGTCGAGACCATCGTCGTCCCTGTCACCGCTATCCCGGCTGACAAGGAAGGCTGCGACATCGGCCCCGAGACCATGAAGCTCTTCGCCGACGCTGTCAAGGCTTCCAAGACCGTCGTCTGGAACGGCCCCATGGGCGTCTTTGAGAACCCGACTCTGGCTGCCGGCACTCTGGCCGTGGCCAAGGCTATGGCTGAGAGCGACGCTACCACCGTCATCGGCGGCGGCGACAGCGCAGCAGCTGTCCAGCAGATGGGCCTGGGCGACAAGATGACCCACATCTCTACCGGCGGCGGCGCTTCTCTGGAGTACCTGGAGGGCAAGGAGCTGCCCGGCATCGCAGTCATCCAGAACGCATAATCACAGCATCATGAACGGTGCGGCGGCTGTTTCGCCGCCGCATCTTTTATTTATAAAGGTAAATAAGGTAAGGAGAACGTATCATGGATAAGGCAAAGCGCAAGGCCATTATTGCTGGCAACTGGAAGATGAACAAGACCGCCTCCGAGGCTGCTGTTCTGGTGGACGAGCTCATTCCCGCCGTCAAGGACGCATCCTGCGAGGTCGTCATCTGCACTCCCTATACCGATCTGGTCACTGCTGTGGCAAAGACCAAGGGTACCAACATCCATGTCGGTGCCGAGAACGTCCATTTCGAGAAGTCCGGCGCATTCACCGGCGAGATCAGCGCTGATATGCTGGTGGACCTGGGCGTCGAGTACGTCATCGTCGGTCACTCCGAGCGCCGTCAGTATTTCGCAGAGACCGACCAGACCGTCAACAAGCGCGCTCTGGCCGCTCTGAACGCCGGCCTGAAGGTCATCATCTGCGTGGGCGAGAGCCTGCAGCAGCGTGAGGAGGGCGTCACCGAGGAGCTGGTCCGGATGCAGACCAAGATCGCCCTGCGCGATGTCACCGCCGAGCAGATGGCAAACGTCGTCATCGCCTACGAGCCCATCTGGGCCATCGGCACCGGCAAGACCGCTACTGCCGACCAGGCTGAGGAAGTCTGCGCTCAGATCCGCAAGGTCATCGGCGAGGTCTACGGCGAAGCCGTGGCCGAGGCTACCACCGTCCAGTACGGCGGCAGCATGAACGCCAAGAACTGCGAGGAGCTGCTGAGCAAGAAGGACGTGGACGGCGGCCTCATCGGCGGTGCTTCCCTGAAGGCTCCTGACTTTGCTGTCATCGTCAACGCTGCCACCAAGGGCTAAGCCCTGAGCGGTAAAAATCGTTCTCTCTGCGCCCGGCTGCGCCGCATTTCCGGCAGGGAGCCGGGCGCTGTTTGTTGAATTTTCAAAGGAGATCCTATTTTATGTCCAAGAAACCTGTTCTGCTCTGCATCATGGACGGCTTTGGCTGGACCCCCAACGAGACCTACGGCAACGCCGTGGTTGCAGCCAAGAAGCCTTTCCTTGACTCTCTGATGGCAAAATATCCTATGACCACCATCGACGCTTCCGGCATGGCTGTGGGCCTGCCCGACGGCCAGATGGGCAACTCTGAGGTGGGTCATACCAATATGGGTGCCGGCCGCATCGTCTACCAGCAGCTGACCCTCATCACCAAGTCCATCCGCGACGGTGAGATGCTCAAGAACCCCGTCCTCGTCAAGAACATGAAGGCTGCCATCGACGCCGGCAAGGCGATCCATCTGATGGGTCTGGTGGGTACCGGCGGTGTCCACAGCCACGCTGACCACTGGTTCGGTGTGCTGGAAATGGCAAAGCGCATGGGTGCCAAGGAAGTCTACCTCCACTGCATCACCGATGGCCGCGACACCGACCCCCACTCCGGCAAGGGCTTCCTTGCCGACCTGCAGGCCAAGCTGGATGAGCTGGGCATCGGCAAGATCGCCAGCGTCTCTGGCCGTTACTACGCCATGGACCGCGACAACAACTGGGACCGTGAGGAGAAGGCTTACGCTGCCTTCGTCTACGGCGAGGGCAACCACGCCGCCAACGCTCAGGAGGCCATCGAGGCATCCTACGCCGACGACAAGACCGACGAGTTCGTTCTGCCCTGCGTCACCTGCGAGGGTGGCCGTGTGCAGGACGGCGACACCGTTATCTTCATGAACTTCCGTCCCGACCGCGCCCGTCAGATGACCCGCATCTTCTGCGACGACGCCTTCACCGGCTTCGAGCGCCGCGGCGGTCGCAAGCAGGTCCACTACGTCTGCATGGCCGAGTATGACGCCACCATGCCCAACTGCGAGGTCGCTTATCCTCCTGTTGAGCTGAAGAACGTCCTGGGCCAGTACCTGTCCGAGAACGGCAAGACCCAGCTGCGCATTGCCGAGACCGAGAAGTACGCTCATGTCACCTTCTTCTTCAACGGCGGTGTTGAGGCTCCCTACGAGGGCGAGGACCGCTGTGTCATCCCCAGCCCGAAGGTCGCCACCTACGACCTCAAGCCTGAGATGAGCGCCCCCGAGGTCGCTGACGAGTGCGTCAAGCGCATCGAGAGCGGCAAGTACGACGTGGTCATCCTGAACTTCGCAAACTGCGATATGGTCGGCCACACCGGCGTCTTTGAAGCCGCTGTCAAGGCCGTTGAGGCTGTGGACGCTGCTGTCGAGAAGGTCGTCACCGCTGTGCTGAACGCTGGCGGCTGCGCTTTCCTGACCGCTGACCACGGCAACGCCGAGAAGATGAAGAACCCCGACGGCACTCCGTTCACCGCCCACACCACCAACGTCGTGCCTTTCGTGGCCATCGGCTGCGGCGATGTGAAGCTGCGCGAGGGCGGCTGCCTGGCCGACATCGCACCCACCATGCTGCCCTATATCGGCCTGCCCGTCCCGGCAGAGATGACCGGCAAGAGCATCATCGCGGAGTAAACCTTTTTTGAAATAACGCAAGCGCCCCGCAGCTCGTAACAGAGCTGCGGGGCGTTTTTTGTGCTATTTGGCTTTTCAGCGCTCGACCCAGATGGACATCTTCGCACTGGTAGAGATGTCGCCGAGAAGGATGGTGTCCATCTTGATGCTGCAGGTCACGGCCAGCGCTTTGTTGGAATCGCTGCCGGTGAGCACCGAGGCGGGCAGGTTCTTGAGGGTCAGCACGGCGGTTCCGTCGGACAGGTCGCCGCTCAGAGTGCCGTCATAGTTCACCTCGCCGATGGCGATGCCGGTGAGACGGCCGGTCATGTTCATGGAAGAGAGCTGCTTGACCGGGAGTTCGAGAGTGAAGGTGCCGTTGGGCTGGCGGGTGAGGGTGGCTTCGCGGGTGGTGTCCACGGCACTGTCGGCCATCGACTCCTTGTCCCCGGACTCCCGCCAGAACCGGACGCCCACCGTCATCTTGACGGCGGCGGCACTGGCACTGACCGCCAGCGTCAGGAGCAGCAGCAGCGAGACGAGGACCGCCCCGGTGCGTCTGCCCATATGCTTCAAAGAAATCGTCATATTCAAGAATCGACCTTTCCAGCCGCAGAGGCGGCTCTGTGCGTTCCAAAACGGAACGCGAAGGAATTTGTCACCGCAAAAATAACATATTCAGAAGAAAAAGTCAATCTGGCTTGTGATGGTTTCACAAAAATGTTTCACATAAGACACATCTTATGGAAGAAAAACACAGACTTTGCCGAAGACACAAAAAAGCCGCCTCCCGGCGGACGGGAAGCGGCAGAAGTCAGGAAAACTCAGACCTCAAAGTTGGGGTCGTCCTTCAGCACGTGGATGCTGGTCATGAAGGGGCTCTGCTCGGGGTCCTGGAACGGAGCCTCCTTGACGTACTTGTTCAGGGCGACAGCAGTGCGGGTGGGGTCGGCGATGGTGCCGGCGCCGCCGATGCAGCCGCCGGGGCAGCCCATGCCTTCCAGCAGGTAGCCGTTGTACTTGCCGGCCTTGGCCAGCATCAGCAGCTTCTTGCACTCGGCGAGGCCCTGTGCGGACGCGATCTTGACGTCCATATCGGGATGCCACTCCTTGACCTTGTCGGCGACAGCCTTGGCGACGCCGCCGGACTGTGCGAAGCCGCGGCCTGCGCCGGAAGCGTGGACCAGATCGACCTCATCGGGATCGACTTCGAGGTTGGCCACATCGATGTCCTTGGCCTCGATGATGCCGGCCAGTTCCTCGAAGGTCAGCACGAAGTCCACATCAGAGCGGACGGTGCGGCGGGAAGCTTCCAGCTTCTTGGCGGCGCAGGGTCCGATGAAGCACATACGGGCCTCCGGGTCGGCCTGCTTCATCATGCGGGCGGTAAAGACCATGGGGGTCATGGTCATGGAGATGTTCTTTGCAAGATCCGGGAAGGCGGTCTTTGCCATCATGCTCCATGCCGGGCAGCAGGAAGTAGCCATGAAGTTCAGCTTGTTGGGGACCTCCTCCAGGAAGTCGTGGGCCTCATCCACGGTACACAGGTCGGCACCGATGGCGACCTCCACGACGTCGTAGAAGCCCAGAGCCTTCAGCGCAGCCTTGAGCTTGCCGGTGGAGGCCAGGCCCGGGAACTGGTTGATGAAGGCGGGAGCGACGAGGGCGTAGATGCGGTCACCGCGGTTGAAGCCCTGAATGAGCTGGTAGATCTGGCCCTTGTCGGCGATGGCACCGAAGGGGCAGTTGACCAGACACTGGCCGCAGGACACGCACTTGCTGTAGTCGATCTCGGCGCGGCCCAGCTCATCGGAGTGGATGGCACCCATGCCGCAGGCAGCGGCGCAGGGACGCTCGGTCTTGACGATGGCGTTGTAGGGGCAGACGCCGACGCAGCGGCCGCACTTGATGCACTTTTCCTGGTCGATGGTGGAACGGCCGCTCTCCCAGGTGATAGCCTTCTTGGGGCAGACTTCCATACAGGGGTGTGCGAGGCAGCCCTGGCACAGGTCGGAGACCTTGACCAGCTTCTCGGGGCAGCGGTTGCAGGCAAACTTGATGACGTTCACCAGCGGGGGGTCATAATACTTATCGGCGATGGAAGCGTCCTCCAGACCGGAGACGACGCTGTTGTGCTCGTCCATGCGGCGGGTGGGCAGGCCCATGGCCAGACGAACGCGCTCCTCGACGATGGCGCGCTCAAGGAAGATGTCCTTGCGGAGCTTGCCTTCCTCACCGGGGATGATGGTGTAAGGGATCTTGCGCATCAGGTGGTTGGCCTGCTCGCCCTTGACGTTGGCGTAGGCCATCCGTGCCACCTCGGTAAAGACCTGGCGGCGGATCTGGATGACCGTCGTGTTGATTCCTCTGAAACTCATTCCAATCTCTCCTTGTTTTGAAACAACAGAACAAAAAACCGCTCCGACGCGGCTTTTCTCCGGGGCATTTGGTACTGGGCTGCTGCAAACAGCCGGATGCCCCGAATAATCCACTTTTATTGTAGCATAAACCCTTCGGGAAGAAAAGAGAAAAGCTTAAAATTTGTTATGAAATTCACAACTGGTACATCTTGCACAAATGCGAACAAATGGATTTGTACAAAACGGCAAAGAACCGGCTAAGACTTACACCATCTCGGCCCGGACGCGCTCGCCGTCGTAGCTGCCCAGCCGGACATGGACGATCTCGCCGCTCTTATGGCCCGGGGCCGAGACCACGACGGGAACATACAGCCGGGTGTAGCCGGTGAAGAGGGTGCCGGAGAGGGGAGTCTCCAGCAGAACGTCGTCTTCGCTGCCCTCGCAGCCGGCCAGCACCTCGCGGCGGATGCCCTCGGCGATGGCGTTCATCTCCCGGCTGCGGGCCTGCTTTTCGCGCTCATGGACCTGGTCGGGGAAGTCGTAGGCGGGGGTGCCGCTGCGGCGGGAGTAGGGGAAGACGTGGACTTTCAGGAAGCCGATCTCCTTCAGGAACTCGCAGCTCTCCCGGAAATCTTCCTCCGTCTCGCCGGGGAAGCCGCAGATGCAGTCGGTGGTGAAGCTGACCGGGCGGTCACCGTAGGCGGCGCGGAGCTGGCGGACCACCTCGGCGTACTGCTCGGCGGTATAGACGCGGCGCATCCGGCGCAGGGTGGCGCTGCAACCGCTCTGCAGGCTCAGGTGGTACTGGGGGCAGAGCTTGTCCACTGCCGCCAGCCGGGTGATGTATTCGGGAGTCAGCATATCGGGGTCAAGGCTGCCCAGCCGGATACGCTCGATGCCCTCCACCCGGGCGCACTTCTCCACCAGCTCCACAAGGTTGGTGCCGGTGTCGAGGCCGTAGCTGGGCAGGGAGATGGCGCTGAGCACCACTTCCCGGTAGCCGGAAGCGGCCAGCTGGCGCAGCTCGGCGAGGATGCTCTCTTCCGAGCGGCTGCGCACCGGGCCGCGGGCGCGGGGGATGACGCAGTAGGCGCACTGGCGGTTGCAGCCGTCCTCTACTTTGATAAAGGCGCGGGTGTGGGTCTCGAACCGCTCCACTGGCAGTTCCTCGAACCGCTCGCCCTTCGCGTGGGGGGCGATGGCGACGATGCGCTCGTGGCCGTCCAGCAGCTTGAGCACATTATCGAGGATGGCTTTCCGGTCGCCGTTGCCGCAGACCAGGTCGGCCTCCATGAACTGGGCCGCTTCCTCGGGGAAAGCCTGCGGGTAGCAGCCGGTGAGGACGGTGACGGCGCCGGGGTTCTCGCGTTTGGCCCGGCGGAGCCACTTGCGGCTCTTCTGGTCGCCGAAGTTGGTGACGGTGCAGCTGTTCACCACAAAGACGTCGGCCTCTTCGCCCTCCGGCACGATGGTGAAACCGGCGGAGCGGAACATCTGTTCCAGCGCACCGGTCTCATTTAAGTTGACCTTGCAGCCAAGGGTATAAAAACAAACTCGCATGGGGTGTCCTTTCCAAAACCTCTCCGATTTGGCTCCCCTGTCGGGGAAGCTGGCTGCGAAGCAGACGGAGAGGTTATTACCTTATAATAAACCATCCTATTATAGCAGATTTTTCCCGGGGAGAAAAGAGCATTCCGGCCTCTTTTTTTGCATAGAATGCAATCAGACAGACATTGCGGGGAGGGACAAGGGATGGAACGAAAGAATTTTGCGGTGCTCTGCGCAGCCGTGCTCTGCTTCTGGCTGTTTGCACTGGCCCTTGGGACGGCGGAGGGCGTGGGTCTGCGGGCTGTCATGCACCCGGAAGAGCGGGCCGTCAGCGCCGACATTGAGGAAACGGCAGAAGGAATTCTGCTGCCGACTGCAGCTGCCGCGCCTCAGCTCGACCTCAACTGCCGCGCTGCCATCCTCATTGAGCAGGGGAGCGGACGGGTCCTCTACGAGAAGAACGCCGACGAGCGGGTCCCCATCGCCTCCATCACCAAGGTGATGACCCTGCTGCTTGCTTTCGAGGCTGTCCACGACGGGCGGCTGACCATGGAGACGCCGGTGCCGGTGAGTGAGCACGCCTACCACATGGGCGGCAGTCAGATCTGGCTGGAGCCGGGGGAGCACTTTACATTGGACGAGATGATAAAGGCGATCTGCGTTTCCTCTGCCAACGACGCGGCAGTGGCCGTGGCCGAGCTGGTGGGTGGCAGTGAGTCGGCCTTCGTGGAGCAGATGAACGCCCGGGCCGCCTCGCTGGGGATGGAGCAGACGTCTTTCCGCAACGCCTGCGGGCTGGACGCCGAAGGCCATCTCTCCACGGCCCGGGACGTGGCCGCCATGAGCCGCACCATCCTGAACACCTGCCCCGAGGTGCTGCACTACACCGGCATCTGGACGGATACCCTCCGGGGCGGGGCGACCCAGCTGGTCAATACGAATAAGCTTCTCCGCCGGTATGAGGGGATCACCGGCCTCAAGACCGGCACCACCGGCGGCGCGGGCATCTGCATCTCGGCCAGCGCCACCCGGAACGGCCTTTCCCTCATCGCGGTGATCTTGGGCGCACCGTCCAGCGCCGACCGCTTCGACGCCGCCACGACTCTGCTGGACTACGGCTTCGGGGCCTATGAGGCCGCGCCGCTGCCAAAACTTGAGGCACAGCCGCTCCAGATCACGGTCAGGGGCAGCGCGGCGGGCAGCGTCCCGCTGGATTACTCGGCCCTGCCGGAGACGGTGCTGGTGGAGAAGGGGAGCGGGGCGTCCCTGCATACCGAGCTGACCCTGCCCGAGGAGCTGGAAGCCCCGGTGGAGCGGGGCCAGACGCTGGGCAAAGCCGCGGTCTATCAGGGGGAAGCACTTCTGGAAGAGTACGAAGTGCTTGCTGCCGCCGATGCGCCGAGGATGACTGTCCGGGATGCCATCGGCCTGCTGTGGCAGAGCCTCACCGGCGCGGCATGACCGAAAACTGCGCACTACCGGTCAAAAACGGTCAGCGAGGGCAAAGAATGGCTTGGACGTTTGTATAAAAGATGTAAGAGCATACAAAACAACACTATTAAAATTGTATGAAAAGCGAGGATTTTGGCCTTGACTTTGCCCGGCGGGAACGGTACACTTATACCAAGAAAAACCCTCGCCGGGCAAAGAGCCCGTAAAATGTTTTGGAGGTTTTGATAGAATGAGTCTCGCTCTGAATACAAAGCACCTCTCCAGTTTCATCAACGAAGAGGAATACAAGGCCATCTACCCCCAGGTAGAGGCTGCGCACAAGACGCTGGAAGCCAAGAACGGCCCCGGCAGCGACTTCCTGGGCTGGATGTATCTGCCCCGTGATTATGATAAGGAAGAGTTCGAGCGCATCAAGGCAGCTGCTGCCAAGATCCGTGAGGATTCCGATGTTCTGGTGGTCGCCGGCATCGGCGGCAGCTATCTGGGCGCACGCGCCGTCATCGAAGCCGTCAAGGGTATGTACCACAACGAGCTGGACAACGGCCTGAAGATCTACTTCTGCGGCAACAGCATCAGCCCCACCTATCTGAATGACATCATCGCGCTGTGCAAGGGCAAGCGCTTCTCCATCAACGTCATCTCCAAGTCCGGCACCACCACCGAGACCTCTCTGGCCTTCCGTGTGCTGCGCAAGCTGCTGGAAGACGAGATGGGCGTGGAAGAAGCCAACAAGCGCATCTACGCCACCACCGACCGCGCCAAGGGTACCCTCAAGCAGCTGGCTGACGCGCAGGGCTGGCCCACCTTCGTGGTCCCCGACGATGTCGGCGGCCGCTACTCCGTCCTTTCCGCTGTGGGCCTGCTGCCCATCGCTGCTGCCGGTATCAGCATCGACGACGTCATGAAGGGCGCAGCCGACGCTATGGAGCGCTTCTCCGTGCTCAGCCCCGACAACGACGCTTACAAGTATGCTGCTATCCGCAACATCCTGTACCGCAAGGGCAAGAGCATCGAGATCCTCGAGTGCTATGAGCCGAACTTCACCCTCATGAACGAGTGGTACAAGCAGCTGTTCGGTGAGAGCGAGGGCAAGGACAACAAGGGTCTGTTCCCCGCAAGCTGCATCTTCTCCACCGACCTGCACTCCATGGGTCAGTTCATCCAGGAAGGCTCCCGCACCATGTTCGAGACCATCGTGGATGTCAAGAAGCCCGCACAGGACCTCTTCATCGACAAGCTGGAGGGCAACTTCGACGGCCTGAACTTCCTGGCTGACCAGAATATGAGCGTGGTCAACCGCAAGGCTATGGAAGGCACCATCCTCGCCCACACCGACGGCGGTGTGCCGGAGGTGGTCATCGAGGTGGACGACCTGTCCGCTTATAATGTGGGCTACCTCATCTACTTCTTCTGGCGTGCCTGCGCCTGCAGCGGCTACCTGCTGAGCGTCAACCCCTTCAACCAGCCGGGTGTCGAGAGCTATAAGAAGAACATGTTCGCTCTGCTGGGCAAGCCGGGTTATGAGAACCTGACCGCCGAGCTGGAAGCAAAGCTGAAGTAAGAGCAAGCGGAACAAAAAACGATCTCCCGCCGTGAGGCGTGGAAAATACAGGAGGACAGAACTATGATTAAACTGATTGTTGGCACCAAAGGCTCCGGTAAGACCAAGGCTATGATCGACATGATCAACGATTCGGTCAAGACCTCCAAGGGCAACGTCGTTGTCGTCGAGAAGGGCATGAAGCTGACCTATGAGGTCCCCAACGCCGCCCGTCTCATCGACCTGGACGAGTACAAGATCGCCGGCGGCGAGATGCTGTACGGCTTCGTGGCCGGCCTGCTGGCAAGCAATTATGACATCACTGACCTGTACATCGACGGCATCCTGAAGGTGCTGGATCACGACATCAACCGTCTGGGCGTCGTTCTGGACGAGATCGCTGCTGCCGCCGGCGACTCCATCAAGGTCACCGTCACTGTCAGCGCTGACGAGGCTGCTCTGCCCCACGATGTGAAGAAGTACCTGTAAAATAACTCTGAAATTTCTGATTTGAAGCATCCCAGACAGGCAGGAAACCGGAGAATTTGAAATTTTTTCGGTTTTCTGCCTGTTTTGGTGTTGACAAAGGGCTGTGTTGGCGCTATACTAACAAAGCAGCCTTTTATGAGGTGTACTATGCAATTTGACCTGAGAAAGTTTATCGTATCCGGCACGAAACCTTACGCCGCAGAGTTTCAGTGTGATTTGTCTGCAAAGGATTTTGCCGGTGCAAGGATCGAGCAGCCTGTGACGGCCCGCTTTGAGGCGGTGCCGGATGGCGAGGAGATCCGGATGACGCTGCGGGCAAACGCATTGGTGCACGGAGAGTGCGCCCGCTGCCTCGACCCCGTCGAACGGGAAGAGACGGTGCAAGCAGAGTGGACGGTCAGGGAGCGCGATCTGGATGACCCGGATTTCGACCTGCCCCTCAACGAAAAAGGACATCTGGATGTGGATGAATGGCTCTGTCAGGAATTCATGTTCCAGATACCGACGGTGCTGCTTTGCAGCGCTGACTGCCCGGGCTTGTGTCCCCGGTGCGGGAAGAAGATGGCCGAATGTACCTGCCCTCCGGCAGAAGCTGAGGCCGAACCCGCAGACGCAAGGCTAGCGATACTCAAATCACTGCTGAACTGAGAAACCCATCAAGGAGGTGCAAAAATATGGCAGTACCTAAGAGACATCTTTCCAAGGCCCGCCGCGACAAGCGTCGCAGCAATGTTTGGAAGCTGGAGGCCCCCGCACTGGTCAAGTGCAGCAACTGCGGCTCTCTGAAGCTCCCCCACCAGGCATGTGGCAACTGCGGTTACTACAAGGGCGAGGAAGTCATCAAGAAGGGCTAATTTGCGCAGAATTGGTGGCACATTGGTGTTATGTACAGAAGGGGAGGGCGCAATGCCTTCCCCTTCTTGCTTTGTCCTGAAAACGAAATTGTGAGGTGAAAGCATGGCCATCAAGATCGAGCGCGTGGAAGAGGGCAGCGAAGCCGCTGTCCTCGGCCTCGCTGGCGGCGACGAGCTGCTGAGCGTGGACGGCAACGAGCTGAACGACACGCTGGACTATGATTTTTATACCGACAGCAAGAGCTTCCACCTCAAAGCAAAGGTGGCGGACGGCATCCGGGAGTGGGACGTCCGGCGGGAAGAGCGCGGCCCCTTCGGCTGCGGCTTTTCCACCTATCTGGGCGACCAGAAGCACTCCTGCTCCAATCACTGCATGTTTTGCTTCATCGACCAGCTGCCCCCGGGAATGCGTGAGAGCCTTTACTTCAAGGACGACGACGAGCGCCTGTCCTTTTTGTTTGGCAACTATATCACCATGACCAACATGCAGGACCACGAGATCGACCGCATCATCAAGATGCACATCTCGCCCATCAACATCTCGGTCCACACCACCAATCCCCAGCTCCGCGTGCGGATGCTGGCGAATAAACGGGGCGGCGAGGTGCTGAAGTACCTGCCCCGTCTGGTGGAAGGCGGCATCGCCGTCAACTGCCAGCTGGTGCTCTGCCGGGGCATCAACGACGGCGACGAGCTGCGCCGCACCCTCACCGACCTGCTGGAGCTGACCCCGATGGTGCAGAGCGTGGCGGCAGTCCCCTGCGGCGTGACGGATTACCGCCAGAACCTCTTCAAGCAGACGCCCTACGACGCTGAGACCAGCGCCGCCGTCATCGACATCATGGAAGAGTTCGGCGACGAGTGCAAGCGCCGCCACGGCAAGCGCATCATCTACCCCAGCGATGAGTGGTACCTCAAGGCCGGCCGCCCCATCCCGGAGCCGGAGTTCTATGAGGACTACGACCAGCTGGAAAACGGCGTGGGCATGATGAGCCTCTTCCGGGAGGAATTTCTGGCCGAGCTGGAAAAGCCCCACCGCATCTATGGCACCAAAAAGATGGATGTCGTCACCGGCACCATGGCCGCGCCCCTCATCACCGAGATGATGGACGAGCTCCACCGCCAGTACCCCATGATAGAAGTAAAAGTCCATCCCATCAAAAATAACTTCTTCGGCGGCAACGTCGGCGTGGCGGGCCTCGTCACGGCGACGGACATCATCGCCCAGTGCGAGGGCCGGCTGTCCAGCGGCACCCTGGGCGTGCCTGCCGTGATGCTGCGGGAGGAGAAGGACACCTTCCTCGATGATATGACCATCGAGCAGCTGGGCCAGCGGCTCGGCGTAAAGGTGGAAGTCCTGCCCACCAGCGGCGGCGACGAGGCCAAGGCCCTGCTGCGCAGCGGCCTGCATATCGCCCGCCGGAGAAGACCGTAATTTTACCCCTTTTGTGAAAGGAGGAACCCCCTATGAGCAAACCGATCGTTGCTGTGGTGGGCCGCCCCAACGTGGGCAAGTCCACCCTGTTCAATAAGCTCTGCGGCCAGCGTCTGGCCATCGTGGAGGATACCCCGGGCATCACCCGCGACCGCATCTTCGCCAACTGCGAGTGGAGCGGCCACGAGTTCCTGCTGGTGGATACCGGCGGCATCGAGCCCAAGGCCACCGAAGGCATCCTGGCCCATATGCGTGAGCAGGCCCAGATCGCCATCGATACCGCCGACTGCATCATCATGGTGGTGGACGTGCGCAACGGCCTGACCGCCGCCGACGAGGACGTGGCCCATATGCTGCGCCGCAGCCACAAGCCCATCATCCTCGCTGTCAACAAATGCGACAATGTGGGCGAGACCCCCATGGAACTCTACGAGTTCTATAACCTCGGCTTCGACGAAGTCATGCCCATCTCGTCCGTCCACGGCCACGGCACCGGCGATCTGCTGGACGCCGTCTGCGCCCACCTCGATTTCAGTGAGACCGTCGTGGAGGAAGACCGCATCCCCGTCGCCATCATCGGCCGCCCCAATGTAGGCAAGTCCAGCCTGACCAACCGCATCCTCGGTGAGAACCGCATGATCGTGGCCAACGAGGCCGGCACCACCCGCGACGCCATCGACACCCCCGTGGACAACGCTTATGGCAAGTTCATCTTCACCGATACCGCCGGTCTGCGCAAGCGCAGCAACATCACCGACGGCCTCGAGCGCTACATGGTCGTCCGCGCACTGGCCGCCGTCGAGCGCAGCCGCGTGGCCCTCATCCTCGTGGACGCCACCGTCGGATTCACCGAGCAGGACAGCAAGGTGGCCGGTTACGCCCACGACCAGGGCAAGGCCTGCATCATCGTCGTCAACAAGTGGGACGCCGTGGAGGGCAAGGAGACCAACACCATGGAACTGCAGCGCCGGGGCTATGCCGAGTGCTTCAGCTTCATGGGCTACGCTCCCATCATCTTCATCTCGGCCCAGACCGGCTACAACGTCAACAAACTGATGCAGCTCATCCGCGATGTGGACAGCCAGAACGGTGCCCGCGTACCCACCGGTGTGCTGAATGAGATGCTGGCCCGTGCCACCGCTCGGATGCAGCCGCCCAGCGACAAGGGCCGCCGCCTGAAGATCTTCTACCTGACCCAGGCTTCCACCCGGCCTCCGACGTTCGTGGCCTTCGTCAACGCAAAGCACCTGTTCCACTTCAGCTATCAGCGGTATATCATCAACCAGATCCGCGAGAACTTCGGTCTGGAGCACACCCCCATCCGCCTTGTCGTGCGTGAGCGCGGCTCCGGCGAAGTGGGCGCGAAGGACGTATAAGGAAGGGAGACTGGCTCTATGACCGCATTTCTCATTGTGCTGGCGGTCGCTGCCGAAGCCTATCTGCTGGGCAGCGTGGACACCGGCATCCTCGTCAGCAAGTATCTGTACCATGACGACGTCCGCACCCACGGCTCGGGCGCTGCCGGTATGACCAACATGCTGCGCACCTTCGGCAAGAAAGCCGCTGCCCTCACGGCGGTGGGCGATGTGCTCAAGGGCGTCGTGGCCGTCTGCCTTGGCCGGTGGCTGTTCGGCCATCTGCCCGCCGACGCTGCCGTCTCGCCCTATCTGGGCGTCTACCTCGCTGCCATCCTCGCCGTGGTGGGCCACTCCAAGCCCATCTACTTCGGCTTCAAGGGCGGCAAGGGCGTACTGGTGGCTGCCGGTGCCATTCTGGCAGTCCAGCCGGTGCTGCTGCCGGTGCTGGCACTCATCTTCCTCGTCTGCCTGGTCCCCACCGGCATGGTGTCGCTGGGCAGCATCACCATGGCCGCGGCCTACCCGGTCATGACGCTGGTGTACAGCCTCATGCGCGGCCTGCTGACCCGGGACGTGGTGGTCTGCACCGTCGGCGCTGCCATCATGGGCGGCATGGTCATCTGGATGCACCGTTCCAACATCCAGCGCATCCGGGACGGCAAGGAGTACCGTTTCGGCCAGAAGCACAAGAGCAACTAAGCATAAAAAATGCCCCGCAGGCAGCTCTCGACGAGCGTCCTGCGGGGCATTTTACGTTGTCAGGCTCATTTCGGGTCTGCTTCCAGCAGCGTGTCGGTGTTGTCCTCGTACTTGGGGTCTTCGATGGCGACTTCAAGCTCCGTGTCGGTATCGTCATGATGCAGGTGCTTGCGCAGCCGGGAGGCGAATTCCTCTGACGGGATGCCGCTCTGGCTGGGGGAAAGGTCGGGTGCGGGGTGGCCGTCGGGCAGATGAGCGCCGAAGGCCGGCACGAAGAAGAACCTCCGCACGATGAAGATGAGGGCGATGGCGCTCACGCTCAGCAGGTTCTCCATGGCGGACTCGTGCCCCACCACCATGTGGCGGGCGATGGCGTAGAGCAGCACTTCGAGGCTGGAACCGGGGCTGTGCTTGGCCAGCATCTTGATGAACTCGATGCCGATGACGATGTCCAGCGCCCGCTGTAAGAAGATGCTCACCTCGACGTCGTTGCCGTCGAACAGCAGGCCGGGCATCCACTGCAGCAGCGGCACCATCGACAGCAGCAGGCCGATGAGGACGAGGCCGGACAACAGGATCTCGAGCAGGGTGGCTGCGCTGATGATCTTGTTGCGCAATTCGGCGCGGCTGTGGCTTTCAACACGGGAATTGGACATGGGCAGGGACCTCTCTTTCAAATTTGACCGGAAATCTTTTACAACAGTTCGATTCTATTGTAACAAAAGCAAAAAACGAAGTCAATTTCTTCGGCGGGGAAAATTGGACAGCATGAAAAACTGGAATCGAAGGCAGACAAAGAGGGGCCGTCCGCACTTGAAATAGAGTGCAGACGGCCCCTCTTTATGCTGAAAAGGCGGTTTAGGCCTCAGCGATGGCTTCGATCTCACAGAGCACGCCCTTGGGCAGGTCTTTCACGGCCACGCAGCTGCGAGCGGGCTTGGAGGTGAAATACCTGGCGTACACCTCATTGAAAGCGGCAAAGTCGGCGATGTCGGCCAGGAAGCAGGTGGTCTTGACCACCTTGTCAAAGCCCACGCCGGCAGCTTCGAGGATAGCGCCCACATTGCGGCAGCTCTGGTCAGCCTGTGCGGCGATGCCCTCGGCGACTGTGCCGGTGGCGGGGTCTACCGGGATCTGGCCGGAGGTGAAGACGAGACCGCCTACGGTGTAGCCCTGAGAGTAGGGACCGATGGCGCCGGGAGCTTTTTCGGTGCTGATGATGTTCATATCGATTACCTCACATATCATAAATAGGGGAGTCTCCCGCCAAAAGGGGGAGCCGATGAAAAAAGTCTACCACCAACTGTCCCCGCCGTCAACGGCCAGCAGGGAACGGTCCCGGAATTTTCGGAAAAAGGGGATGTAAAATTATTTGGAAAAATCTGTGCAAATCATCTTGACAAGAAATAAACTTTTATGATAAAAATAGAGCATGAAAGTAACATTTTTGCAGGAGAAACGCAGGCGCAGCGCAGGCAGGAAAGTCGGCTTTGCGCAGGCGCGTTTCTTTTTTGCAGAAAAAGCGAATTTCTGAACCCTCGGAAGGGGCAGAAAGGATAAGATATGTCGATTTTGGTAGATGATTCAAATAAAACAGCCTGCCGTGCAGCGGAGGCTGGACTGCAGCAGAAAAACTGTGCTGCGCTGGTGCGCCCGGCGGGTACGGGCAAAGGCTGCATCGTGTGGGAGCTGCTGGACGCCCACCCCGAGATGCGCGTACTCTGGGTGGTGTCCTGCGCTGCCCGTCTGGAACTGCGCCGCGCCCTGACAAAGCGGCTGGACCGGACGCTGGGCGGCCGGGTGCGGCTGATGAGCTGCGAGCAGCTGGCCGTGCAGAATGCGCTGGGCTGGGTGGCGCTGGCTGAGTTCCGGCCCGGCCTGCTGGTGCTGGACGGCTGGAGGGAGATGAGCGCAAAGGACTGGACCGACTGCGTCCAGCCTCTGTTCCGCCTCTGCCCGGGGGCAAAGCTGCTGGCTCTGGGGGAGCCGGACGCCCCGGGCGACAGCTGCAGCGCTGCCGAGGAGATGCTGGCCGACGCCATTGTGGAGCCGCTGGCGCTGGGCGGGGCGATGGCCGAGGGTCTGCTGCCCATGCCGGCCTCCTATACGGCCCTGCTCTGGCCGCTGGAAGATGCGATGGCCCGCCTCCGTGCTGAGGTGAAGAACCTCCATCTGCCGGGCTGCCCTGACCCCAACGCCGAGAAATATCAGGCTCTGAGCCTCGCCGTAGAAAAGCTTCCGCCGGTGGAACAGCTGCTGGCGCAGTGGCTCCCGGATGCTGCCGGGCGCTGCCTCGTCCTCTGCGAGGATGATGCAGCGGCGGCGCAGACCGCAGAGCAGGCCGAGAAGCTGTTTGGTGCAGGAACACATATTTATAAGGATGCAGAAGGCTTTGCGGCCGATGAAGCGGCCACCCTCCGGCTGCTGGTCTGTGCCAACGGCCCGGCGGTGCAGGCTCCTCTGGCCGGGATCTCGGGCGTGGTGCTGGCGCGCCGCAGCGCTGAACCGACCGCATACCGGCAGATGCTGGCCCGCGCCCTTGCAGCCTGCGGCAGTGTGCCGGTGGCAGAGCTGAGCGCGGCCTTTGAGGCGCTGACCTGTGTGCAGCAGCTGCGGAAGGAGTGCAGCGCGGCGGGGGCAGAAACCTTCCCGCTGGAAGAGCCCCTTTCTGCCTGCCGCCGGGCTTACCGGCAGCTCCGCCGCGCGCTGGACTCCGACTGGGAGCGCTATTATGCCGCCGCAAAGCAGATGACGGCAGAGGGAAAGACGCTGGACGTGCCTCGCTCCTACAGCTTCGGGGGCGTGGCCGTGGGCCGCTGGCTGGAAAACCAGCGCCTTGTCCGGGCCGGAAAGAAAAAGGGACGCCTCACCGCCGCGCAGGCTGCCCGGCTGGACAAAATCGGCATGAACTGGCAAAAGCGGCTCGAGCTGGCGTGGGAGAACGGCTGTGCTTCGGCCCGGCGGTACCGCGACAGCCACAGCGACCTGATGGTGCCGGTCCATTATAAGGATAAGGACGGCTTTGCGCTGGGCGAGTGGATCGTCTATAACCGCCAGCGCTATCTGGGCGGGAACCTGCCGTCAGACCGCGTCGAGCGCCTCGAGGCACTGGGCATGGTGTGGGACACCGGCAGCATCCTCTGGGAGAAGAGCTATGCCGCCGCCGTCCAGTATTATCTGGAAAATCACACGCTGGAAATTCCCGTCAAGTATGTCACGCCGGACGGCATGGCGCTGGGCGTCTGGCTGGGCAGTCAGCGTGCCGCTTATAAAGAAGGTGTGCTGACCGACGCCCAAATCGAAAAGTTGGAAGCGCTGGGAGTGGACTGGACGAACCGGAACGACCGCAAGTGGCAGACCGCCTACGAGGCCGCCGTGAAGTACCACGCCGCCCACGGGAACCTCGACGTTCCCACCGAGTACATCGACGAAGACGGCATCCTGCTGGGCAAGTGGGTGTCCCGCCAGCGGTACGCATGGCAGAACCCCGAGCGCAGCAGCGCCCGGGTGACGCCGGAGCGGAAAGCTCTGCTGGACGAGCTGGGCATGAACTGGGAAAAGACCGACTCGTGGCAGCACCGCTACGAGCTGGCCGTGGAATACAAAAAGGAGCACGGCAGTCTGGCCGTTCCGGCCCAGTACCGGACGGAGGACGGCATCTGGCTGGGCAGCTGGCTGTCCCGTCAGAAGCAGATGCTGCGGGAGGGCAAAAAGCTCTCCGCCGCGCGCCGCGCGGCCCTGAAAGAGCTGTTCAAGGGCGAAAAAGGCCGACGCCTCAGCGCCCCGGTGCCGCCCGCGTGCAGCGTGCGGGAGCAGAACTGGCTGGATAACTACCAGAGCGCCAGGCTCTACGCCGAGAAGAAGGGCAGCCTCCTTGTGCCTGCCGGATATGTGGACGAGAACGGCTTCCGTCTGGGCGTCTGGATCTCGAACCTCCGGGCTGCCCGCAAGGCCCGGCCCGGCTCGTTTCAGGTGACGCCGGAGCATATCGCTCTGCTGGACGCCATCGGGATGCAGTGGGACGCCCGGGAGGCCAAGTGGGCCGGGGCGTTCCGCCGCGCCGAAGAGTACTGCGCCGCCCACGGCAATCTGCTGGTGCCGGTGAACTATAAGACCGAAGACGGCTTCTGCCTCGGCGACTGGGTCCGCCGGATGCGCGAAAACTACGCCTGTGCCGAGAAAAAGCTGACGGCGGAGCGCATCGCAAAGCTCGAAGCGCTGGGCATGGTCTGGACCGTGCCGCAGGAGGGCTGAGATATTGCATTTTAGGGCGGAGTGTGGTATACTTCACCTCGTCTGAATAGAAAACAGCAGGTGCCTGCTGCCGGGGCTTCGTCCCTGGTCGGGAGGGTAAAAGGGAAGCGGGTGCGAGTCCCGCGCGATCTCGTCACTGTGATAAGGGAGTCCGCTGCCTTGGCGCTCAGCGCCGGTCACTGGAGGCTTTGCCTCTGGGAAGGCGGCAGCGGGCGGTGAGCTTTCAGTCAGGAAACCTGCCCGCTGTTGGTACAGGAGCGTCCGGCTCCGGATCACGAGGAATTGGTCGTACCAAAAAGCCCGAAAGTTCAAAGGGTCTTTTTGCTGTGCCTTCCGCGCGGTGAAAAGGCTCTTTTTTCGTTTGAGCTGGCCCCCGTTTCGTACCCTTTCTATCGGAAACGTACATTCCACACAACAGAAAGGACTCAAACAATGCGTAAGGCAACCAACAAGAACTGGCAGCGCGTCACCGCCGCTGCCGCCGCACTGGCCCTGTGTGCCGGTGTGCTCACCGGCTGCGGTGCATCTTCTTCTACTGCTGCCAGCAGCGCCGCAGCAAGCTCTGCCGCCGCCAGCGAAGTGAGCAGCGAGGAGGCCGATGAAATGGCAGCAAAGAATGTGGCAGATCTCATCGACGCCATCTATGTGCAGGAGCGCAACGAGAACACCGACGCCCAGTGCGAGGCCGCCAAGGCCGCATGGGACGCCCTGACCGACGCCCAGAAGGAGCTGGTCGAGGGTGAAGAGGCTGACCCCGATTACTTTGGCCGCGACACCGGCGACGCCTCCAAGGACGACCCCCGCAATGAGGACAATATCGGCGACAACGAGATCCTGGTCGTCAGCTTCGGCACCTCCTTCAACAACAGCCGCGCAGCGGACATCAAGGGCATCGAGGACGCCATCCAGGCCGCATACCCCGACTGGTCTGTCCGCCGCGCCTTCACCGCACAGATCATCATCAACCATGTTCAGGCTCGTGACGGCGAAAAGATCGACAACATGGAGCAGGCCATGGAGCGCGCTGTTGCCAACGGCGTGAAGAATCTGGTCGTCCAGCCCACCCATCTGATGCATGGCGCTGAGTACGACGAGATGATGGAGATGGTGGACAGCTACCGCGATAAGTTCGAGTCCGTCGCCATCGCCGAGCCTCTGCTGGGCGAGGTGGGCAGCGATGCCACCGTCATCAACGCCGACAAGGAAGCTGTCGCCAAGGCCATCACCGCCGAGGCCGTCAAGACCGCCGGTTTCGACAGTCTGGACGCCGCTGCTGAGGACGGCACCGCTTTTGTCTTTATGGGCCACGGCACCTCTCACACCGCAAAGGTAAGCTACACCCAGATGCAGTCTCAGATGGAGGCTCTGGGCTACAAGAATGTCTTCATCGGCACCGTCGAGGGCGAGCCTGAGGAGACTGCCTGCGAGAACGTCATCGAGGCTGTCAAGGCCGCCGGTTACACCAAGGTCGTCCTGCGTCCCTTGATGGTCGTTGCAGGTGACCACGCCAACAACGATATGGCTGGCGACGACGAGGATTCCTGGAAGAGCCAGTTCGAGGCCTCCGGTGAATTCGATTCTGTCGATTGCCAGATCGCCGGTCTGGGCGAGGTTGCTGACATCCAGCAGCTCTACGTCGCACACACCAAGGCCGCTGTCGATTCCCTGAACGGCTGAGCATAAGTTTATGATTGCCCGGAAAGGAGTGCCTTTTCGGGCAATTTCTTTTTCGGCCTGCTTTGAATTCGGGCCATTGCGTGTTATAATCTTTTCTGTAAAATAGATACTTCGAGGTATATCATCATGAAACTGAACCATAAATTTGCTCTTCTGCTGGCCGGCGCTGTGCTGGCTGGTTCTCTCACCGGCTGCGGCGCATCCGGCACCCCGGCCAGCTCTGCCGCTTCCTCCGAGGCTGCGGCCTCCTCCGCCGTGAGCGAGGCAGCTTCCGAACCGGCGGCAGAGGCCGCTCTGCCCGACGGCGTCTACACCGCCGACTTTGACACCGACAGCTCCATGTTCCATGCCAACGAGGCCAATGACGGCAAGGGAACGCTGACTGTGAAGGACGGTCAGATGACCTTCCACGTCAGCCTCGTCTCCAAGAAGATCGTCAACCTCTACGTCGGCATGGCTGCTGACGCCGAGGCCCACGAGGGCGACTGGCTCCAGCCCACCACCGACACCGTCACCTACTCCGACGGCACTTCGGATGAGGTGTACGGCTTCGACATCCCGGTGGAGGCTCTGGACGAGGACTTCCAGCTGGCCATCCTCGGCGCCAAGGGCAAGTGGTACGACCATACCGTCCGTGTCGCCAACGCCCAGCCTGCTGCGGCGGAAGCACCTGCCGACGGCACCTACACCTGCGACGTGACCCTCGAGGGCGGCTCTGGCCGCGCCACCGTGGAAAGCCCTGCGGCCCTGACCGTGGCCGACGGCAGGATGACCGCCACCATCGTCTGGTCCAGCTCCAACTACGACTATATGCTGGTGGACGGCGAGAAGTATCTGCCCACCAACACCGAGGGCAACTCTACCTTCGAGATCCCCATCACTGCTCTCGACACCCCGCTGGATGTGGTGGGCGATACCGTCGCCATGAGCACCCCGCATGAGATCGAGTATACGCTGACCTTCGCCTCTGCATCTCTGATCGAGGCAAAGTAACGATGAAACGCCGCAATTTCCTGAAAGCCCTGCCTGCCGCCGCCCTCACCCTTGCGGGCTGCGGGCAGAACAAGACTGCCCCGGCCAATACAGCATCCCTCGTGTTCGACCACAGCTACCCGCTGGACTATGCCGCCCAGTTTTCCGCCGACTGCTATGAGGGCGGCTATGTGATGATCGACATCCCGGACGCCGGGCGGTTCCTCGTCGTCCCCGAGGGAGCCGCCGAGGTGGACGACCTGCCCGAGGACGTCGTGGTGCTGCGCCAGCCGCTGGATCATATTTATCTCGTCTCCACCTCGGTGATGGACCTCTTCGTTCATCTGGACGCTCTGGACAGCATCGCCCTCTCCGGCACGAAGGCCGAGGGCTGGTATGTGGAAGAGGCCAAACAGGCCATGCAGGAGGGCCGCATCGCCTACGCGGGCAAGTACAGCGCCCCGGACTATGAGCGCATCCTTGCCGCCGGCTGCACCCTCGCCATCGAGAACACCATGGTGCTCCACGACCCCGAGGTCAAGGAGCAGCTGGAAAAGTTCGGCGTGCCGGTCCTCGTGGAGCGCTCGAGTTACGAGAGCGGCCCGCTGGCCCGGATGGAGTGGCTCAAGCTCTACGGCATCCTGCTGAATAAGACTGAGATGGCGGAAGAGGTCTTTCGCCAGAAGGTCGAGCAGGTGGCCCCTATCCTCGAGCAGGAGAACACGGGCAAGACTGTGGCCTTCTTCTCCATCACCACCAACAACCTCATCACCGTCCGCCGCACCAGCGACTATGTGGCCCAGATGGTGGGGATGGCCGGCGGCGTCTACATCTTCGACGACCTCGAGGGGGAGACGTCGGCCCAGTCCACCATCAAACTGCCGCTGGAGACCTTCTATGCCCGGGCCAAAGACGCCGACGTCCTCATCTACAACAGTACCATCGAGGGCGTGATGGAGACCCGTGACCAGCTCATCGAAAAATGCCCGATGCTGGCGGATTTCAAGGCCGTCCAGTCCGGCGACTGCTGGTGTACGGCCCAGAGCCTCTTTCAGCAGAGCATGGAGCTGGCCGACCTTATCTCGGATATGAACCTCGTCTTCACCGAGGGCTCGCCCGACCCGGCGTCCCTCCGTTTCTTACAGCGCATCGTATAAAAGGAGCTTTGTCATGACCACCACCCGCCGCCTCAGCCTCGCGTACCTCGCCCTCACGGCGGGGGTTGCGGTGCTGTTTGCACTCAACCTGTTCTGGGGCAGTGTGTCCCTGACGCCCGGCGCGGTGGCGGCGGCTCTACTGGGCCGGGGCGAAGATGTGCTGGCCGTGGGCATCGTGCTCCAGCTCCGTCTGCCCCGGGCGGTCATGGTCGTGCTGCTGGGCGCGGCCCTCTCGGCTGCAGGCTACCTCCTGCAGACCTTCTTCGCCAACCCCATCGCCGGCCCCTTCGTCATGGGCGTGTCCAGCGGCGCAAAGCTGGCGGTGGCCCTGACGATGGTGGTGTTTTTACAGCAGGGGCTGCTCACTGGCTCGGCCACCCTCATCATCGCCGCCTTTGCAGGCTCGATGGCGGCGATGGCCTTTGTGCTGGTGGTGGCCCGGCGGGTGCCGCGGATGAGCATCCTCGTCATCTGCGGCATCATGATCGGTTATATCTGCTCGGCTGTCACCGACATCGTGGTGACTTTCGCTCAGGACTCCAACATCGTCAATCTCCATAACTGGTCGATGGGCAGCTTTTCCGGCATGACCTGGGCCAACGTGGGCGCAGCGGCCTGCGTGGTGCTGCCCGCGCTGGCGGCGGCGTTCCTGCTCTCGAAGCCCATGGCGGCCTACCAGATGGGCGAGAGCTACGCCAGGAGCGTCGGCGTACCGGTGCGGGCCTTCTCGACGGCCCTCGTGCTGCTTTCCAGCCTGCTTTCCGCCTGCGTGACGGCCTTTGCAGGCCCCATCTCCTTTGTGGGCATCGCGGTGCCGCATCTGGTCAAGAACCTGCTGGGCAGCGCAAAGCCCCTTTATGTCCTGCCGGGCTGCTGTCTGGGCGGGGCAGCGTTCTGCCTGCTCTGCGACCTCATCGCCCGCAGCCTGTTCGCGCCCACTGAGCTGTCCATCAGCTCGGTGACGGCGGTTTTCGGTGCGCCGGTGGTCATCTGGCTGCTGGTGCGCCGCCAGACACAGGAGGGCCGGGAATGAGCGATCTGAAATTCTACTGCCGCGCCGAGGACCTTGCCATCGGCTACGGCAAAACGCCCTTGATGGAGCACATCGGACTCGGCGTCGGGAAGGGGACCATCCTCACCCTCATCGGCCCCAACGGCGCGGGAAAATCCACCCTGCTCAAGACGCTGGCAGCGCAGCTGGCCCCCCAGGGGGGCGCTGTGCTGCTGGACGGCAAAGATCTCGCGGACTGCTCCGGCCCGGAGCGCGCCCGCAAAATGGCCCTGATGGTGCCCCACACCCGCCGCACCGAGCTGACCACCTGCTTCGAGATGGCGTCCGCCGGGCGCTACCCCTACACGGGGCGGCTGGGTGTCCTCTCGGCGGAAGATAAGCGCCAGGTCCATGCCGCGCTGGCCCTCGTGGGGGCCGAGGCGCTGGCGGGCCGGGACTTCAACCGCATCAGCGACGGCCAGCGCCAGCGCGTCCTGCTGGCCCGGGCCATCTGCCAGCAGCCGGAGCTGATATTATTGGACGAGCCTACGTCTTTCCTCGACATCAAGGGCAAGGCCGAATTGCTGGCCATCCTGAAAAGCCTCGCCCGGGACAAGAAGATGGCCGTCATCCTCAGCCTCCACGAGCTGGAGCTGGCGCAGAAAGTTTCCGACAAGGTCGTCTGCGTCTCGGCGGCGGGCGTCTCGGACGTCATGACGCCGGAAAAGGCCTTTGCCCGGGAAAACATCTGCAAAATTTATGCTCTGACCGATGAGCAGTACGCATTCCTCTACGGCGAAGAAAAAGCGCCGGAGGAAAAGCGCCCGCTCTTTGAGCACTACGTCCGCAGCGGCCAGAAGCTCCTGCGCTGCGGCTATACCACCGGCACCTGTGCGGCGCTGGGCGCGGCGGGCGCGGCACGGCTGCTGCTCACCGGCCGCACCCCCGAGACGGTGGCCCTCCGCACCCCGAAGGGCATCGTGGTGGAGGTAGAGCCTATCTTCTGCCGCCTGTCCGGCGAGGAGGCTGAGTGCGCCATCCGGAAGGACGGCGGCGACGATGTGGACGTGACCACCGGTCTGCCGGTCATCGCCAGTGTTGCCCTCCGGCCCGAGCTGTCCGGCGAGGTGCGCATCCACGGCGGTGAGGGCGTGGGCCGGGTGACAAAGCCCGGTCTCGACCAGCCCGTGGGCGAAGCAGCCATCAACCACGTTCCCCGGGCCATGATAAAGGAAGCGCTGGAAAAGGAGGCCGAATCTGCCGGGTACGCGGGCGGCTTTGACGTCACCATCTCCATCGAGGGCGGGGCTGAGACGGCGAAGCGCACCTTCAACCCCCACATGGGCGTGGAAGGGGGCCTCAGCGTCCTCGGCACCAGCGGCATCGTCGAGCCCATGAGCCAGCAGGCCATCCTCGACACCATCCAGCTGGAAATGGGGCAGGCGGCGCTTCGGGCCGGAAGCCCCCGGCGGCTCATCCTCGCCCCGGGCAACTACGGCCTCGACTATCTCCACGAGAAAATGCCCGCCCTAAAGAATATCCCCGTAGTCAAGACCTCGAACTTCATCGGGGATACGATGGATATGGCGGCGGCATCCCACTTCGAAGAGGTGGTGCTGGTGGGCCACATCGGCAAGCTGGTCAAACTGGCGGGCGGCGTCATGAACACCCACTCCCGCACAGCCGACTGCCGCACCGAGCTGCTCTGCGCCCACGCCGCCCTCTGCGGTGCATCCCGGGACGTCTGCGCGGCCCTGATGAACGCGGCCACCACCGACGCCTGCATGGAGATATTAGACGGAGCAGAGATGAGAGAGCCGGTGCTGTCCAGTCTGCTGGACGCCATCCAGCTCCACCTCGACCGCCGCGCCGCCGGGGCGTTCCGGGTGGGCGCGGTACTCTTCTCGAACCAATATGGCCCGCTGGGCCAGACCAGAACTGCAAAGGAGCTGCTGGACGAATGGAAAAACGGATAGGCACTTTTTACGGCGTCAGCGTCGGCCCGGGCGACCCGGAGCTCATGACCCTGCAGGCTGTCCGCCGCCTCGAAAACTGTCCGGTCATCGCCGCGCCCCAGACCCCGAAGGGCGGGATGCTGGCGCTGGACATCGCAAAAGGTGCGGTGGATCTGAGCGGCAAGACCATCCTGCCGCTGCGCTTCGCCATGAGTCTTGACCCGGCGGTGCAGAAAGCCGCCCACATCGAGGCGGCCCGGGCCGTGAAAGAATATCTCGACGCCGGGCAGGATGTCGCCATGCTCAACCTCGGCGACGTGTCCGTCTACGCCACCTTCGGCTACCTGCAGGAGATCTTGGAGGCCGAGGGCTGCAAGACCGTGATGCTCCCCGGCGTGACGAGCTTCTGCGCCGCTGCGGCCCGGCTGGGCCAGTCCCTGACGGGCGGCATGGAGCAGCCGCTGACCATCGCCCCGGGGCGCTGCGCCGCTGAGGTGCTGGCCGCACCGGGCGCAAAAGTGCTGATGAAATCGGGCCGTCAGCTGCCCGAGACGCTGGCCGCGCTGGCCGACGCCGGGCTTCTGAGCCGGAGCGCGATGGTCTGTAACTGCGGTCTGCCGAACGAGGAGGTCTGGCCCGACCTGGCCGATTATGACCCGGCCCGGCCGGCGGACTATTTCGCAACGATTTTGGTGAAGGAGGGGTAAGATATGGTCCATTTTGTAGGAGCCGGGCCGGGCGCGCCCGACCTCATCACCCGGCGGGGTGCAGCCCTGCTGGCCGATGCCGACTGCATCATCTACGCGGGCAGTCTCGTCAACCCGGCCCTGCTGGGGCTGGCGAAGTCCGGCTGTGCCATCTATAACAGCGCCGAGATGACGCTGGAACAGGTGCTGGACACCATCCGTGCCGCCGAAAAGGCCGGCGGAACCACGGTCCGCCTCCACACCGGCGACCCCTGCCTCTACGGGGCCATCCGGGAGCAGATGGACGCACTGGACGCCGACGGCATCCCCTATGACGACACCCCGGGCGTGTCCAGCTTCTGCGGCGCGGCGGCAGCACTCTGTGCCGAGTACACCCTGCCCAATGTGAGCCAGACCGTCATCATCACCCGGATGGAGGGCCGCACTCCTGTCCCTGAGGCCGAGCAGCTGGAAAAGCTGGCCGCTCACGGGGCTACCATGGTCATCTTCCTCTCCATCGGGCTGGTGGACAAAGTCCAGCAGGCCCTTCTCGAGAGCGGCGGCTACCGCCTCGATACCCCTGCCGCTGTGGTCTATAAGGCCACCTGGCCCGAGCAGAAGGTGGTGCGCTGCACCGTCTCCACACTGGCCGAGGAGACCCGCAAAAACGGCATCACCAAGACCGCCCTCATCGTCGTGGGCGACTTTCTGGGCGAAAATTACGAGCGCAGCAAGCTCTATGACCCCGCCTTTACCACCGAGTTCCGGCAGGGGACGGAGGCCGGGCAGTGAGCCGAGCATATCTGGCCTTCACCGCAAAAGGCGAAGCGCTGGCCCATCGGCTGGCGGAAGCTCTGCCCGGCAGCGTGAGCCGCTGCGGCGGAGACGTGACCCTGAAAGGCTGGACGGCGGAGCATTTTGCACAGGATGAGGCCCTGATTTTTGTAGGAGCTGTGGGCATCGCGGTGCGGGCCATCGCGCCCCACTGCAGGAGCAAGGCCGCCGACCCGGCGGTGGTGGCCGTGGACGAGGGCGGGAACTTCGCCGTGCCGCTCCTGTCGGGCCATCTGGGCGGTGCCAACGCGCTGGCTCGGGCGCTGGCAAAAGCGTGCGGCGCGGTGCCGGTCATTACGACGGCCACCGACGTCAACGGTCTCTTCGCCGTGGACCTCTGGGCCAAGGCCCAGAACTGCGCTGTCCTTGAACCGGAGCGCATCAAGCGCGTCAGCGGCGCCCTGCTGGCCGGGCAGACTGTCCGGTACTGGTCGCCGTGGCCGGTGGCGGGGGAGACCCCCGCCGGAGTGAAAAAGGCTGACGCACCCGAAGCCGCCGACTTCGCCCTGACCCTCACGCCGCAGGGCGAGGCGCTCCACCTCGTCCCCCGCATCGGGGTGCTGGGGGTGGGGTGCCGCCGCGGCACGACGGCCCAGCAGCTGGAAGAAGCCTTTGCAGCGTTCTGTGCCGCGTCCGGTCTCAGCCCGGCGGCGGTCTGCGCAGCTGCCAGCATCGACCTGAAAAAAGATGAGCCGGGGCTTGCAGAGTTCTGCAAAGTCCACGGCTGGCCCATCACGTTCTATCCGGCCGACGAACTGCGGGCCGTGCCGGGACAGTTCACCCCGTCGGCCTTTGTGGCAAGTGTCACCGGCGTGGACAACGTCTGTGAGCGCTCGGCGGTAAAAGCCTCGGGCGGGATGCTCCTTCTGCCCAAAACGGCAGGCGGCGGCGTGACGCTGGCGCTGGCCGTCCGCCCCTTTGCACCCGATTGGAGGACAGAGCAATGAGTGAGAGTAAAAAGACCGTGTTCGTCGTGGGGCTTGGCCCCGGCGGCGGACAGTTTCTGACCGTGCAGGCGCAGAGCGCCTTGCAGCAGGCCGAGGTGTTGTGCGGCTATACGGTCTACATCGACCTTGTGCGCCCCCTCTACCCGGAAAAGGAGTGCTACACCACCGGCATGACCCGGGAGATCGACCGCTGCCGCTGGGCGCTGGATACCGCCCGGGCGGGTCGGGACGTGGCGCTGGTCTGCTCCGGCGACGCCGGGGTCTACGGCATGGCCAGCCCGCTGCTGGAGCTGGCCGAAGAGTACCCGGACGTCAACGTGGAGGTCGTCCCCGGCCTGACCGCCGCCCTTAGCGGCGGCGCGGTGCTGGGTGCGCCGCTGGCCCACGATTTCTGCGTCATCTCGCTGTCGGACCGTCTCACGCCGTGGGAGGTCATCGAAAAGCGGCTGGCCTGCGCCGCTCAGGGCGATTTCGCGCTGGCGCTGTACAATCCCTCCTCCAAGGGCCGCCCGGACTATCTGCGCCGGGCCGTGGACGTCCTGCTGGCGAACGGCAAAGCCCCGGACACCCTCTGCGGCTATGTGCGGAACATTGGCCGGGAAGGACAGGAAAAGCACATCCTGCCTCTCAGCCAGCTCCGGGACACCGAGGTGGATATGTTCACCACCGTCTTTGTGGGCAGCGCCGCCACCCGCGCGCTGAGCGGGCGGATGGTCACGCCGCGGGGGTACCGCCGATGAACGTCGTCGTTTTCAGCGGCACCACCGAGGGGCGGGAGCTTTCCCGCCAGCTGGCGGCGCTGGGCATCGAAGTCACCGTCAGCGTGGCCACCCCGCTGGGACAGGAAGAGCAGGGGAGCACCCCCGGCGTCACCGTCCGGTGCGGGCGGCTCCTGCCCGATGAGATGGCCGCGCTCTTGGGGGATGCCGCCCTCTGCATCGACGCCACCCACCCCTACGCGGTGGAGGCGACCAAAAACATCAAAGCAGCGGCAGAGAAGGCCGGGGTAGGATACCTCCGCCTGCTGCGCCCGGCCAGTCCGCTGCCGGAAAACTGTCTCGTCTTTGAGAGCGCAAAGCAGGCAGCCGAGGCGCTGGCCGCAAAAGAGGGCAACCTTCTATTGGCCACCGGGGCCAAGGAGCTGGCGCAGTTTGCGGCCATCCCGCCCGAGCGGCTCTACCCCCGTGTCCTGCCCACGCTGGAAAGCATCGCGGCCTGCGAGGCAGCGAATATCCCCCACCGCAACATCATCGCCATGCAGGGCCCCTTCAGCTTTGCCCTCAATCAGGCCATGATGGAACAGTTCCATATCCGCTGGCTCGTCACAAAGGACGGCGGCGCAGCCGGAGGCTTCGACGAAAAAGCCGCCGCTGCCTCTGCTGCCGGGGCGCAGCTGGTGGTCATCCGCCGCCCGCCCGAGCAGGGCGAGACGGCTTCCGAGGTGCTGAAACGCTGCAAGGAGATGATAAGATGAACGTGACACTCATCGGCATGGGCTCCGGCCAGCCGGAGAACCTGACCCTTCAGGGCCTGGCCGCACTGCGGCAGGCCGACCTCATTCTGGGCGCACGGCGTCTGCTGGCAGTTCTGCCTGCCGGCTGCACCGAGAACCGCGCCGCCGCCTACCGCCCCGACGAGGTGGCAGAGCTGCTGCAAACTTCCGGCGCAGAGAACGCCGTGCTGGTCTACAGCGGCGACACCGGCTTTTACTCCGGCGCGTCCTCCATGATGGAAAAGCTGGAGGCCCTCGGCGTCCGCGCCCGGGTGCTGCCCGGCCTTTCCAGCATCCAGCTACTGGCGGCGGCGCTGGGCCGTCCGTGGCAGGGGTGGAACCTTGTTTCGGCCCATGGCCGCACTTGTGACCCGGTGGCCGAGTGTATGCAGGGCAGACCCACCTTCTTCCTCACCGGCGGCAGCGAAGACCCCGCCACCCTCTGCGCCCAGCTGGCGGCAGAGGGCTTCGGGGACGTGCAGGGCGTCGTGGGCCAGTGCCTCGGCACGCCGGAAGAAAAGCTCTTCCGCGGCAGCGTCAAAGAGCTGGCCGCAGGCCGCTTCAACAGCCTGAGTGTCCTTCTCGTGGAGGCGGCGGAGGTGCTGCCCCGCCGCGCTCCGGGCCTGCCGGACGAAGCCTTCGAGCGGGGCGACGTCCCCATGACCAAGCAGGAAGTCCGGGCCGCTGTGCTGGCGAAGCTGGCCGTCCGCCCGGAAGACATCCTGTGGGACGTGGGGGCCGGGACGGGCAGCGTCAGCGTGGAGCTGGCATTGGCCGCGCCCCGAGGCCGGGTCTACGCAGTGGAGTGCAGGCCGGAGGGCTGTGCGCTCATCAAAGCCAACCGCGAAAAATTCAGGACCCGGAACCTCGTCCTCGTGGAGGGGCTTGCCCCCGCCGCCCTTTCGGACCTGCCCGCGCCGGACGCTGTCTTCATCGGCGGCAGCAAGGGCAGCCTTGCCGCCATCGTGGACGCCGCGCTGGATAAGAACCCCGACGCCCGCATCTGTGTGTCGGCCATCGCCCTTGAGACGCTTTCGGCGGCGGTGGCCGCGCTGACGGCCAGAGGCCGGACCGTGCAGGTGAGCCAGATCGCCGTCAGCCGGGCCAAGGCCGTGGGCGGGCTGCACCTCATGATGGCCCAGAACCCCATCTACCTCATCACAGGAGAATGACATGATACAGTTTCTGCTGGCGGCGCCCCGCTCGGGAAGCGGCAAGACCACCATGACCTGCGCCCTGCTCATGGCGCTGAAGCGGCGGGGCTGTGCGCCCTGCGCCTTCAAGAGCGGGCCGGACTACATCGACCCCATGTTCCACCGGGCCGTGCTGGGGGTGGAGAGCCGCAACCTCGACCTCTTTTTCTCTGCACCCGAGACGGTGCGCACCCTCTACGCGAAGGGTGCCGCCGGACACGGTGCGGCGGTGTGCGAGGGGGCTATGGGCTTTTACGACGGCCTCGGGGGCGTCAGCGACAGGGCCAGTGCGTGGCATCTGGCCGACACGCTGGGTCTGCCGGTGCTGCTGGTGGTGGAGCCAAAGGGTCAGAGCCTGACGCTGGCCGCAGAGCTGAAGGGACTCGACAGCTTCCGCACTCCCAGTCACATCGCAGGCATCCTGCTGAACAACTGCACGGCACGGATGCACGCTCTGCTGGCCCCGATGCTGGAAGAAGAGACGGGTCTGCCGGTGCTGGGCTTTCTGCCGAAACTCCCGGAGGCTGTCATCGGTTCCCGCCATCTGGGCCTCTACACGGCGGCGGAAGTGGAAAATTTACAGCAGAAGCTGGCCCTTCTGGCCGACGCGGTGGAGGAGCACATCGACTGGCCCCGCCTGCTGGCCCTCTGCGAAAAGGAGCCGCCCGTCCTGCCGGTGCAGCCGGAGACGCCTCCGGCCCGCGTCCGCATCGCCGTGGCGCAGGACGAGGCGTTCTGCTTTACCTACGCCGAGACGCTGGAAGCCTTCCGGGACGCCGGGGCAGAGGTGGTCTTTTTCAGCCCCCTCCGCGACACGGCCCTTCCGGAAAACATCGGCGGGCTGTATCTGCCCGGCGGCTACCCGGAACTTCACGCAAAAGAGTTGAGTGAAAATACCTCGCTTCTGCGCGAGATAAAGCAAAAAATCGAGTCCGGTCTGCCCACGGCGGCCGAGTGCGGAGGCTTCCTCTATCTGGGGCAGAGCCTCACGGACGCCGAGGGGCAGAGCTGGCCGATGGCGGGCGTTCTGCCGGGCGAAGCAAAAGATGCCGGACGTCTCGTCCGCTTCGGCTATGCCGCGCTGAGCGCAGACTCGGACAGTATGCTCTTCCGGGCCGGGGAGAGCTTTCCCATCCACGAATTCCACCACTGGGATTCCACCGCTAACGGCGTGGCCCTCGCAGCAAAAAAGCCGGTGGGCGGCGCAGAGTGGCGGTGCGGATTTATAGACGAGCATTTCTATGCGGGCTTCCCGCATTTGTACTGGGCGGGTACGCCCCTGCCGCAGCGCTTTGCCGCCGCGGCTGAAAATTACAGGAGAGACCATGACTGAGACAGAACTCGCCGCCCTCTGTGCGGCCATCACGCCGCCGGACAAAGCCGCCCGGGCGGCGGCGCACGCCCACTGGGCCAGCCTTGCAAAGCCGCTGGGCGGGCTGGGCGGATTGGAAACGACCATCGAGGACGCCGCCGCCCTCACCGGCAGCGCAAAGCTGGATATTTCCCGCCGGGCGGTGCTGGTGCTCTGTGCCGATAACGGTGTGGTGGCCCAGGGCGTCAGCCAGACCGACAGCAGCGTGACCCGCGCCGTGGCTGAGAACCTCGCCGCCCGCCGCACCAGCGTCTGCCGGATGGCACAGACCGCCCGGTGCGAGGTGGTGCCGGTGGATATGGGCATCGCGGGCGACCCGGTCCCGGGCGTCCTCGACTGCCGCATCGCCCCCGGCACAGCGGACTTCACCCTCGGCCCGGCTATGAGCAGGGCTGAAGCTGTGGAGGCCATCGGCAGGGGCATCCGGCTGGTGCAGGAGCAGAAGAAAGCGGGCGTCGGCCTGCTGGCTACCGGTGAGATGGGCATCGGCAACACCACGACATCCAGCGCCGTGGCCGCTGTGCTGCTGGGCCAGCCCGTCGAAGTGATGACGGGCCGGGGCGCGGGCCTTTCGGACGAGGGGCTTGCCCGGAAGATCGACGCCATCCATCGCGGCATCGCAAAAAATCAGCCCGACTCTGCCGATGCACTGGACGTGCTGGCGAAGCTGGGCGGTTTCGATATTGCCGGGCTCTGCGGCATCTTCCTCGGCGGGGCGATGGAAGGTGTGCCGGTTCTGGCCGACGGTTTCATCAGCTGTGTGGCGGCGCTCTGCGCTGTCCGGTTCTGCCCGGCAGCGGCCAAGGCTGTTTTTGCAAGCCATTGCTCCACCGAGCCGGCCGCAAAGCTGGTGCTGGACGCTCTGAACAAAAAAACCCTCATCACGGCGGGCCTGCATCTGGGCGAAGGCACTGGCGCGGTGGCCGCCATCCCGCTGTGGGATATGGCGCTGGCCGTCTACGATGGCTGTTATTCCTTTGAAGAGGGCGGCATCGAAGCCTACACGCCGCAGGGAGGCGAAGGATGCTGATGCTGGTGCTCGGCGGCGCGGCCAGCGGCAAGAGTGCCTACGCCGAGAGCCTTGTGCTCAAGACCGGCCTGCCCCGCTATTACCTCGCCACCATGCAGGTCTGGGATGCCGAGTGCGCCGCCCGGGTGGAAAAACACCGGAAAATGCGGGCGCAAAAGCAGTTCGAAACGCTGGAATGCCCGCTCCACCTCGACCGTCTGGCTCTGCCCGGCCGGGGGACCGTCCTGCTGGAAGACCTCGGCAACCTCGTCGCCAACGAGCTTTACAGCCCCGGCGGGGCAGGAAAGCACACCGCCGAGGCCGTTTTGGCCGGGCTGGAACGCCTCGCCGCCGGGTGTGATAACCTTATCGTCGTATCGAACGAGGTGTTCAGCGGCGGTGCCGACTACGCAGGCGACACCGACCAGTATCTGCTGGCGCTGGCGCAGGTGAACAACGCCTTCGCCGCCCGGGCGGACAACGTCTGCCGGGTGGTCTGCGGCTTGCCGGTGTACTACAAAGGGGGAGAAAAGCTGTGACTGTTTTGCAGACCATCGCGGTGGCCTTTGCGATGTTTTCGGCCCTGCCGGTGCCGCAGTTCGAGTGGAACGAAAAAAATATGCGGTACGCCATGTGTGCCTTCCCCCTCATCGGGCTGGTGTGCGGCGGGCTGTGGTGTCTCTGCGGCGTCCTGCCCCTGCCGGAGCTGGCCCGGGCGGCGGCGTTCTGCCTCGTGCCGGTGGCCGTCACCGGCGGCATCCATCTCGACGGCTACGCCGACACTTCGGACGCCCTCTCGAGCTACGGCGACCGCGAAAAAAAGCTTGAAATTCTGAAAGACTCCCACTGTGGGGCCTTCGCTGTCATCCGGCTGTGCTGCTACTTTGTGGCCTACTTCGGCCTCTGCGGCAGTGTGCGGTTCACACCCCGGGCGGGCCTGTGCTGGACGCTGGCGCTGGTGCTGGAGCGGGCGCTGTCGGGCTTTGCCGTGGCGGCGTTCCCGCTGGCGAAAGACACCGGCCTCGCCCATACTTTTGCCACAGCGGCCGACAAGCAGACCGTCTGCCGCTTCCTCTGCGGCCTGTCGGCTCTGCTCATCCTGGCGCTGACGGCGCTGGGCGGCGGCGGGCTGGCGGCGGCGGCGCTTCTGGCGCTGTGGCGCTATTATTTCGTGGCAAAAAAGCAGTTTGGCGGCATCACCGGCGACCTGGCCGGGTGGTTTTTACAGCGGGCCGAGCTGTGGATGCTGGCGGCGCTGGCCGTCAGTCAGTGGGGAGGAGTGCTGTAAATGATGTTCATCACAGGGCCGCTCTACAGCGGCAAGCGCACCTTTGCGCGGAACTTCCGGGGCAGCGTCATCGCCGATGTGCAGGACGCCGCCGCCGAGACTCAGACCCCGGAGCAGCTCGAAACGCTGGCCCGGGAGCTGGCGGAATATGATATTGTCATCGCCACCGAGGTCGGCGGCGGTGTTGTCCCGATGGATGCTGAGGAGCGCGCCGGGCGGGAGGCCGCTGGACGGCTGGCCTGCCTGCTGGCAGAGCGTGCCGACTGCGTGGTGCAGATGTTCTGCGGCATCCCGACGGTATTGAAAGGAGAATTACCCCAATGTTGATTTATCTGCTGCGTCACGGCCTGACCGAATACAATGCCCAGAAGCGCTATCAGGGCCAGCGCGACATCCCGCTCTCGGCGGAGGGCCTGAGCCAGCTGCGCCGGGCCGACATCGACCCGAAGGTGGTCTATATCACCCCGCTGCAGCGGACGGCCCAGACGGCCCGGGTACTCTTCCCGGAGGCAGAGCTCGTGGTCGTGAAAGAACTGCAGGAGATGTGCTTCGGCAGCTTCGAGGGCAAAAACTACGTTGAGATGGAGCACGACGCCGATTATCAGGCGTGGGTGCAGGCCAACTGCGAGAGCAAATGCCCCGACGGTGAGCGGAAGGACGACTTCTCGAACCGCATCTGCAGCGCCTTCTCTGCTCTGGTGGACAAGGCGCTGGCCGACGGCGAAGAGCTGCTGGTCATCCTGGCCCACGGCGGCACCCAGATGGCGGCCATGGAGCGGTACGCCCTGCCCAGGCGCGATTATTATGCGTGGTGCGGCCCCAACGCGGGCGGCTATGTGCTGGATGCCGCCGACTGGGCCGAGAAGCGCCAGCTCCGCCTCGTGAAGACTGTGCAGTACACGAAAGACGCGGAGGCCGGCGTATGATGACCGTCTGGGCTGTGCTGGGAGGCTTCGAGCTGGATGCCATTTTCGGCGACCCGGCGTGGCTGCCCCACCCGGTGGTGTACATGGGCAAAGCCATCTCCCGGCTGGAAAAATTCCTCCGCACCCGCCTGCCCAAAACGCCTCAGGGCGAGCTGCTGGGCGGCGCGGTGCTGGCGTTCTGCCTGCCGGTGGGGACGCTGCTGCTCACGGGCCTTGTCTGCTGGGGCGCGGCGATGCTTCACCCCCTGCTGGGGCTTGCCGTCCAGATGTTCTGGTGCGGGCAGGCGCTGGCCGCAAAGGGACTGGTGCAGGAGAGCACGAATGTCTATGTCGAGCTGAAAAAAGGCAGCCTGCCCGCCGCCCGAAAGGCCGTGAGCCGCATCGTGGGCCGCGACACCGAAGCCTTGACTGCCGAGGGCGTGACCAAAGCGGCGGTGGAGACGGTGGCCGAAAACGCCAGCGACGGCGTCATTGCGCCTTTGCTTTATATGCTGCTGGGCGGTGCGCCGCTGGCCCTGACCTACAAGGCCATCAACACGATGGACAGCATGGTGGGCTACAAGAACGAGAAATATCTTTATTTTGGCCGTGCGGCGGCAAAGCTGGACGATGTGGCAAACTATATCCCGAGCCGTCTGGCGGCGCTGCTCTGGATCATGGCGGCGGCGTTCACCCGCAATGACGCCAAGGGCGCGTGGCGTATCTGGCGGCGGGACCGCCGCAATCACGCAAGCCCCAACAGCGCCCAGACTGAGAGCGCCTGCGCGGGTGCGCTGGGCGTCCAGCTGGCCGGGCCGGCCTACTATTTCGGCGAGTATTACCCGAAGCCCACCATCGGCGACCAGCTGCGGCCCATCGAGCCGGAGGATATTCTGCGTGCAGATCGGATGATGTATGTAGCCAGCGGGTTTGCGCTGGCGTGGGGATGTGCGATACGGGGGTTCTTGGGATGAAACAACTGGTCCACGGCGGTGACTGGATGGGCTACCGCGAACGCTTTGGCCGCGACGCGCTGGATTTTTCGGCGAACGTCAGCCCACTCGGTCTGCCCGAAGGGGTGGCGCAGGCCATCCGGGATGCACTGCCTCTGGCCGACCGCTACCCCGACCCCCTCTGCCGTACCCTGCGGGCGGCGCTGAGCCGGGCCGAGGGTGTGCCGCAGGAGCATATCCTCTGCGGCAACGGCGCGGCAGACCTCATCTTCCGGCTGGTCTGGGCCGTAAAGCCCCATAAGGCGCTGGTGACAGCCCCGACTTTTGCCGAGTACGCCTCTGCATTGGATACGGTGGGGTGCGAAGTGAAACGCTTCTTCCTCGATAAAGCGAATGATTTCGCCCCGACGGACGCCCTCGTGGACGCCGTGGACGAGAGCATCGACATGGTGTTCCTCTGCCAGCCGAACAACCCGACTGGGCAGCTGGCCTCACCCGAACTGGTGAAAAAGCTGCTGTGCCGGTGCGAGGAGTGCCGCGCGATTTTGGCCGTAGATGAGTGCTTTCTGGACTTTCTGCCCGACGCCGACGGGTGGACCGCGAAGCCTCTGCTGGAAAGTGGGAACCTCGTCATCCTGAAAGCTTTCACCAAGCTCTACGGCATGGCCGGCGTCCGGCTGGGTTACTGCCTCTGCGGCGACGAAACGCTTCTGGAAAAAATGCAGACAGCGGGCCAGCCGTGGGCCGTATCCAGTCTGGCGCAGGCGGCAGGCGTCGCGGCCCTGAAAGAAACCGCTTATGTGGACGAGGTGCGCGCCCTTATCGCCCGGCAGCGGCCCGTTCTGACGGCGGGCCTGCGGGCGCTGGGCCTGCGGGTCATCGATGGAAAGGCAAACTATCTGCTCTTCCGCGCGCCCGCCGACCTGAACGAGAGGCTTCGCCCGCTGGGAACACAGGTGCGCAGCTGCGCGAATTATCCGGGCCTCGGGCCGGAGTGGTACCGCACGGCGGTGCGCACGGCCCCCGAGAACGCCCGGCTGCTGGAACTTATGAAAGAGGTGCTGGGATGAGCAGGGCAAAATGCATCATGGTGCAGGGTACGATGAGCGGTGCAGGCAAAAGTCTGCTCTGCGCGGCGCTCTGCCGCATTTTTGCGCAGGACGGCCTGCGCGCCGTGCCGTTCAAGAGCCAGAACATGGCTCTGAACAGCTTCGTCACCAAAGACGGCCTCGAGATGGGCCGGGCGCAGGTGGTGCAGGCGCAGGCCGCCGGTGTCGAGCCGGACGTGCGGATGAACCCCATCCTCCTGAAGCCCAGCAGTGACGTGGGCAGTCAGGTCATCGTCAACGGCGAGGTGCGGGGCCAGATGAAAGCGTCGGAGTATTTCCGCACGAAACGGCAGCTGGTGCCGGACATCCTGAAGGCATATGACAGCCTCGCCGAGGAGGCTGACGTCATCGTCATCGAGGGCGCGGGCAGCCCGGCGGAAATCAACCTCAAGAGCGAGGACATCGTGAACATGGGCCTCGCCGAGATGGTGGACGCGCCGGTGCTTCTGGTGGGCGACATCGACCGGGGCGGCGTGTTCGCCCAGCTATACGGCACGGTGGAGCTGCTGGAAGAAAAAGAACGCCGGCGCATCAAGGGACTCGTCATCAATAAATTCCGTGGAGACGTAGAAATTCTGCGTCCCGGCCTTTCGATGCTGGAAGAAAAGACCCATCTGCCCGTGGTGGGCGTCGTACCGTACCTGAAGGTGGACATCGAGGACGAGGACTCCCTGAGCCAGCGCCTCGAGATGCGGGGCGGCAAAAAGCCGCTGGATGCGGCTATCATCCGTCTGCCGCATCTGTCCAATTTTACGGACTTCATGCCGATGGAACAGCACCCGCTGCTGGGTGTGCGGTATGTTTCGAACGCTCATGAGCTGGGCGCACCCGACCTCATCCTGCTGCCGGGCACGAAAAACACGGTGGACGACCTGCTCTGGCTGCGGCAGTGCGGGCTGGAAACAGCTCTGCTCAAGCTGGCTGCGAAAGGCACGCCGGTGCTGGGCGTCTGCGGCGGCTACCAGATGCTGGGCCAGACCCTCGACGACCCCACCGGCAGCGAGAGCGGCCGGCCGCAGACTCTGCGGGGGCTGGGTCTGCTGCCCACCCGGACCGTGTTCAGCGAGCAGAAGCGCCGTGTACAGGTCAAAGCGACCGTCGCCGCCGCCCCCTTTGCGGGTGCAGAGCTGGAAGGCTACGAGATACACACCGGCGTGACCGAGGCTGAGGGCGAACCCTTCGCCCACTACCCTGACGGGGGCCGGGAGGGCTGTGTGCAGGGCAATGTGTTCGGCACCTACCTCCACGGTCTGTTCGACACTGGCACGCTGACCGAGGCGCTGGCGGGCTGGCTCTGCCGCCGGAAGGGCATCGACCCCTCCGACGCGGCCCTCATCCCGATGGAAGAGTACCGCCGCCAGCAGTTCGACATCCTGGCCGACGGTGTGCGCGGGGCGCTGGATATGGACGCGGTGTATGCCGCGATGGGAATGGAGAAGCGCTGAATGGAACAGGGACTTTTGCATCTGTACTGGGGCGACGGAAAGGGGAAGACCACCGCCGCTATGGGTCTTGCGCTCCGTGCGCTGGGGTCCGGGAAGCGGGTGGTCATCGTCCAGTTTTTGAAGGGCGGGAACAGCGGCGAGATACCGCTTCTGGCCCAGCTTGGCGCGGAGATCTACCGGGGCAAGGCCGGGCAGAAATTCGTCTTTCAGATGACGCCGGAGGAAAAGGCCGCGACCCGGGAACTGCAAAACCAGAACCTCGCCGCCGCCATAGCACAGCCTGCCGACCTGCTGATACTGGACGAAGCCGGGAGCGCAGAAGAGCTGGATATGGTGGACGTCGATCTATTAAAAAAGGCCGTTTTGGAGCGGCCTGCTGGGTGTGAGTGCGTCCTGACGGCCCACACGCCGCCCCAGTGGATGCTGGACGCCGCCGACTACTCCACCGAGATGAAATGCCACCGCCACCCCTACCAGAAGGGGATAAAAGCACGAAAGGGGATAGAATATTGACGCCGCAGCATCATTTACCTGCTGACATTGAGCGGACGAGCTTCCACATCATCACCGAAGAGCTGGAAATGATGGGCATGACCCCGCCGCCCGAGCACGAAGCCGTGGTCAAGCGGGTCATCCACACCACCGCCGACTTCGACTATGCGCGGAATCTCCACTTCACCCCCCGCGCGGTGGAGCAGGCCGTCAAGGCCCTCCACGCCGGGGCCGTCATCGTGACCGATACAAACATGGCGCTGGCCGGCATCACCAAACCCGGTCTGGCGAAGCTGGGCGGCACGGCCTGCTGTTATATGGCTGACCCCGAGGTGGCCGCCGCCGCAAAAGAGGCTGGCACCACCCGGGCCGTTGCAGCGATGAAAAAGGCAGCGCAGGAGCATCCCGGGGCCATCCTCGCCGTCGGCAACGCGCCCACGGCTCTGCTGACGATTGCAGAACAAATCGAAAGCGGCCTGCGGCCCGCACTGGTCATCGGTGTGCCGGTGGGCTTTGTGAACGTGGTGGAGAGCAAGGAGCGGCTCTTCGCCGTCTGCGAAAAGCATGATGTACCGGCCATCGTGGCGATGGGCCGCAAGGGCGGCAGCAATGTGGCCGCCGCCATCTGCAACGCCCTCATCTACTCCGCCGCCGAGATGCTCGACCCCTCGGCCCGGGGATGGAAGTGAGCGATAAGTTTTGGAGGAGCGCAATGAACCCTACAAGAAAGACCGATGAAAGCTTTTACCGGCTGTTTTCCGCGTCTCACACCGTTTCAGAGCATCTGACCAAGCGGGAGGACAGCGAGCTGCGCGATAAATACGACCACAACGCGTTCTGCTATTACAGCCAGCCCTCGGAAGATGAAGTCCGGGCCGCGCTGGCCTACCAGAAAGAGCGGGGAGACACCTTCCTCAAGCTGGAAGGGTACGAGCCGCTGGCCGATGCATTCGGCATGGAGTGCGAAGAGACCCTGACGATGGTTCTGCCCCCGGAAACAGACATCCGCAGCTGGAAAACGAACCCGGACGTCTCGATCAAGGCCCCGGACGCAGACCAGCTGGAACAGCACGAACTGAAATACTACGGCCCGTTGTACGGAGATGATTTTACCGTGCGGAACAACCGGAACCTCCGGGAAAAGCTGACCTACCTCGGCGCGTATCTGGGCGGGAAGCTGGTGGGTGATTGCTATATTTTCGCATCCGATGGGTATGTCTGCATGGACGGCCTGCTGGTGGACGAGGATTTCCGGCACCAGTACATCGCCATGACCCTGATGAAGCATATTGCCGAAAAGGCGCAGGAGCGCGGAGAGATCCTGTATCTTCACGCTGACTCCGAGGATACACCGAAGGAACTGTATGCGAAGATGGGATTTCAGGCCGTTGACAAGCTCTATGAATATCTCTGCACCGATTTCTCGAAACTGAAAATATGAACGAATGCGCGCCGGATACGGCGATGGGCCTCCCAATGCGGGAAGCTTTTCTTTTACACCGTCGCCAGCACGGCGAGGATGCTCTGCCAGCGTTTGTTCTCGACCACAGGCGCACGGCGGACGGGCCGGGACTGTACAGGCTGAGGCCGCTGGGCCGTCTGGGGCAGGGGAGTGAAAAGCGCGGCCTGCCATGCGGCGGCAAGCTGCATGGCCTCCGGGCAGCTCTGCAGGGTGCGGCGCTCGGCCCCGGCGAGGTAGTCGCCCAGCCAGCAGAGGATGGCCGCGATGTTCAGCTGCTCGGCGGCGCGGGTGCTCCAATAGCTCCAATGGGCGGGACGGCCCACGAACCGCTCCACCGTGATGAGCGCACCCTCCCGGGCAGAAGAGGGGGAAACCGTCCCACAACCACCGGCAGTATGGGCCAGAACGTCCAGAATGCGCGCCATCCGGCCGCTGTCGAGGGCGTCGTCCCGGACAAAAACAGAGAAATCCGTCTGGGCCAGCAGAACGTCGGCGGTGGCGGGGAAGCGCCCCGTCAGCTCGCCCGAGGCGTTGTGGCAGCTCTGCCACCCTTTGCGGACGAGCTGGAAGTTCAGCTTCTGACGTCCCATCGTGGAATAGAACACCCGGGCCTTGCCGCTGACCGGCTCCTGCCGCAGCTCGAGATAAGCGTCTGCGCCTCCGAGGTCTTGGACCTTGACGCTGAGCACAAGGCGGTACTCAGGCTTCTGGCTGGACATGGAAAGATGCATCTCTTCAAAATAACGTGCGGCATCCATAGCGGTTCTCCTTCCTGTGGGCGCGGGGTGATGTGTAGGTGTGCGGCCCTTCGTTGGTTGTAGTATATCATAAATTACGCCAGAATACAACTATAAGTTTGCAAATAAACCAAAAAACTTTTTGATTCTTCTGCAATACAAAACAAGATGGTTGTGAGTGACAACAAAAATACGGGGCCGCTGGCAGCAGATACAACTGCACAGCGGCCCCGTACATTATTATGATTCAGTCGCCCAGCTCCCGTATCTCGTTCTGGATGAGTCGGCCTGCGGCCCGGGCCAGCTGGTCCATGCCCCGGATGCGGGCCATGTTCTTGCCGTAGATGCGGGAGGCGTCGGCGGCGCTGGCGTCTTCGCCCATAAAGACGGCGGAGACCCGCAGACCCTTCCGCTGCAGCGCCCGCACCTCGGCGGCGGCGTCCTCCACGCCCGCGCTGCCGCCGTAGTCGCGGCCCAGCGGGTCATCGGGAGAGGGCGGGATGCGGCGGCTGTCGTTGGGGGAAGCGTCCGTCAGGAGAATGAGCAGGTGCCGCGCGGCGGGGCCGGGGTCGAAGTCGATGAGGTCGCCTGCGGCTCGCAGAGCCAGACCGTCCCGGTTCCAGCCCGAGGCGAAATACTGGCAGATGCCCTGTAAGCTCTTCTCCTTGAAGCCCTTGAGCACCCGCAGGACGGTGTAGCCCCGCAGGCTGGAAAAGCAGCTCACCCGCACCGGGATGCCGCAGGCCGTGAGGCTCTGGGCGAGGATAGACCCCTGCGCCGCGATGACCTCCTGACAGTGGAGGCGGGAAGCCGAAGCATCCAGCAGCAGGTCAACGGTGAAGGACGGGTGGTTCTCTTCCTCCGCACAGCGGAACACCCGGTCGTCGTCCATGACGGTGCGCCAGACCCGCTCCGGGTCGAGGTTACCGCTGCGGGCGACCCGGGCGTTGGGCTGCTGGTGGACGAGGATGCAGTTGCGTATCTGTTCGGTCAGCCGTAGCACGACGCTGCGGTGAAGCTCGAGATTTTTCGAATAGTACGCCCGGTTCCGCTCAGCCTGAAGCTGGGCCTGTTCGGCCAGGTGCTTTGCCTCGGGGGTAGGGGCCTGCTCCGGGCTGGGGACGCCGGAGGCAAACCAGAGGTGACAGCCCAGATGCTCCCCGGTGCAAAGCTCCTGCTCGGCCTTCCGCAGCCGTTCGGGCGGGTAGAGCGACCGGCCAAAGCAGCTTTCGATGTAGGCGCGGTCTTCCTCGGCGCGCTGGCGCAGGGTGATGTGGGCCAGCCGCTTGTCGGCGTGGATGCCGCTGCCGGAGGCGTCCACCGAGCCGGAATGCTCCACCGTCACCCGGTCGGTCTTTATCATCTGGGTGGGCATGGTGCGGGTCATGAGGGACGCCAGCAGGCCGTCCAGATGGAGATGCAGCCCGGCCTTCTGATGTACCGTGCCGTTGAACAGCTCGAATTTGGCGTAGACGGCCAGCAGTGCGGCTTTCAGCTCGTCCGGCTTCGGGGGCGTCTCGGGACTGAGGGCGGCGTCGAGATTCTTTTCGTAGGGGGTCATGACCGGCGGCGTGCGCCCCTGCACAGCCCGCCAGCGCGCGGCCTGCATGGAGTAGACCAGCTGGTTCTTCGCCATCCACTCCTGCCGCGAGAGCTTGTACTGGATGCCGAAAAAGTAGTCCGCATGGGCGCGGCGGAGGGCCGAAAGCACCGGGCGGCAGGACAGTTCCAGCGCGTAGACCGCGCTCTCGAGATAGAGCCAGGTCAGATCGTCCAGCATGGCCTGCCGGATGTCGCCCTCCCATGCGTCAAAGAGGCTGCGCACCAGCTCGTCGCCGTAGTATTTGTGGACCAGCCCCACGACGCAGTTCATGTAAAAATCAATGGTGCCGTCGGTGTTCCGGGCGAGGAACAGCGGCTCGAAGCCGTAAGCTCCTGCCGCTGCCCACACCTGATTGGCGGCCCGCCGCTCTTCGGCGGTGTAGCTCTGCGCTTCCATAAAAACGCCCCTTTTTTTTAATCGAAGAGCTTTGCGGCGGTGAGCTGGGCCGGGATGCGGGCGGCAATGGCGTCTCGGATGAGGCCCTGTTCGTAGGAGTCGAAGGCTTTGTTGGTGATGCCCATGTCCAGCGCAGCCCCGGCAGCGACGCCCCGGCGCATCAGGCGCAGGGCGTCCAGCATACCGCGCAGGTCGAGAGCTTTGGTGGAGATCTCTGCGCTGTCGCACTTTTTCTGCAAATCGAGGAAGAGCAGGGCAAACTGCCTGACATACTTGCTGTTCAAATCGGGAAACTGGGTGCGCAGGAGCTTTTCGAGGTTCTCCTCGGTGATGGTGGGCATCTGGATGACCACGAAGCGGGAGGTGAGGGCCTCGTTCAGCTCACGGGTGCCGGCGTAGCCGTAGTTCATGGTGGCGATGAAGCGGGTCTCATCGGCCAACGGGATGCGCTCATAGCCCGGCACATCGATGGCGCGGCGGAAATCCAGCACCGCGTGCAGGACGGCCAGCGCCTCGTTTTTCGCCATGTTGATCTCATCCAGAACGCCGAAGCCGCCGCTCTGGGCGCAGCGATAGACCGGGCCGGGGCGGAACTTGACCTGTCCGCCCTCGAAGGTGTCCATGCCGATGAGGGACGCCGCGTCCATATTGACGTGGAACGAGATGTCCCACGCGGGGCGTCCGAAGGCGGCGGCGAGGTTTTCGGCCAGCACGTTCTTGCCGGTGGCCTTGCCGCCCGCCAGCAGCAGATTTTCGCCGCAGAGCAGGGCGGCCAGCGCCTGCTCCCACACCTCTCTGCCGTAGTAGACGAAGGCAGGGGAGGGGATGCGGGGGCGCAGGGCCTCCGCCAGCGGGTGGGCGGTACGGTATTCTTCCACAGCGCGCAGCAGGTCGGGGGAGACCCCTTCCTGCCGCAGCGTATCCATCAGAGCAGATGTTTCAGACATCTATGACATCTCCTTGCGGTTGGCAGTGCCAAACCGAAATTTCACCCTTATCATAGCACAACCCGCGCGGTTTGTGTAGGGCTTTGGCGGGCAAAAAAGCGGCAAAGAAACAGAGAAAATAAAGGTGAAGCTATTTTAACAAACTTTCAGCCGGGACGTGCAGATTTCACGTTCAAAGTAAATTGACAGGCCGCTTAAAATACGATAAAATAATTTTCGTTGTGTCAAAGTGAAAAAGAAAGGCGTAAAAGTATGCTCGAAACCATCACAGCCGTCAATCAGGCGGTCAACAGCTTTATCTGGGGCATCCCGGCGATGGTCTGCATCATCGGCGTGGGCCTGCTGCTCAGTGTGCGGACAGGCTTTTTGCAGCTCCGGAAATTCCCCTATGCCATCAAAACGACCATTGGCCGCATCTTCCGCAAAAAGGACGCCTCCGACGGCGCGATGACTCCGTTCCAGGCGGTGTGTACGGCGCTGGCCGCTACCGTCGGCACCGGCAACATCGCCGGCGTGGCGGGCGCGATCGCCATCGGCGGGCCGGGTGCGGTGTTCTGGATGTGGTGCTCGGCTCTGCTGGGCATGTGTACCAAGTTCTCCGAAGTGACGCTGGCTGTGCATTTCCGCGAGCGGAACAAAAACGGCGAGCTGGTGGGCGGCCCCATGTACTATATTAAAAACGGCCTCGGCAGCCGGTGGCAGTTCCTCGCGGTGCTGTACTCGCTGTTCGGCGTGCTGACGGTCTTCGGCACCGGCAACGCCACCCAGGTCAACACCATCGTCACAGCCATCGACTCGGCCCTGCTGGCCTACGGCAGCAGCCTGAACAGCATCTTGCCCACGGTCAACCTCGTCGTGGGCGTGGTGGTGGCCATGATGGTGGCTATGGTGCTGCTGGGCGGCGTCAAGCGCATCGGTAGCGTGACCGAGAAGCTGGTGCCGTTCATGGCACTGTTCTACGTCGTGCTGGCACTGGGCGTCGTGGTCATCAACTACCGGCGCTTCCCGGCGGTGCTGGCCTCCATCGTCGGCGGTGCATTTGACCCGCAGGCCTTCACAGGCGGTGCCATCGGCAGCATCTTCCTCAGTATGCAGAAGGGCGTTTCCCGCGGCATCTTCTCCAATGAGGCCGGCCTCGGCACCGGCTCCATCGCCCACGCCTGCGCCGACACCCGCAAGCCCGTCAAGCAGGGGATGTTCGGCATCTTCGAGGTCTTCGCCGACACCATCGTCATCTGCACCCTGACCGCCATGGTCATCCTGTGCAGCGGCGTGCCGGTGGGCTATGGCAGTGCGGCAGGCGCAGAACTGACCATCTCTGGCTTTACGGCCACCTACGGCGGCTGGTCGTCCATCTTTACGGCGGTGGCGCTCTGCAGCTTTGCATTCTCCACCATCATCGGCTGGGGTCTCTACGGCTCCCGGTGCATCGAGTTCCTGTTCCACACCGACAAGGTGGTCGGCCCCTTCCTCGTGGTCTACTCCTTCGTGTCCATTCTGGGCGCGACGGTCGATCTGGGCCTGCTGTGGAGCATCGCCGACACCTTCAACGGACTGATGAGCATCCCGAACCTCATGGCCCTGCTCCTGCTGTCCGGCACGGTGGCAAAGCTCACGAAGGAGTTCTTCGCGGGCGAGGGCGCACAGAAGTAAAAGCTTTATTGTAATTGAGACACGGCAGATGTGCGTTAAAGTACATCTGCCGTGTTTTGTGTGTCCTGATAAAATATCGCGGCCTGTTTTATGAAAAAAGACGAAATATGCGTCGAAAAGCGAGAGCGCTTGACAAAACAGCCGGGGGGGGGGTACACTGAAAAAAAATGGAAATCATATTTCCAGAAACTGAGGAGGATGTTTTATGAAAGTTGTAAAGAAACTGATGGCACTGGTTCTGGCCAGCGCCCTCGCCCTGACCCTGCTCACCGGCTGCGGCGGAGGCGGTGGTGGCGGCGGTGCCATTTCCGACGGTAACGGAGGAATGATAACATTCAGCAGCACCCAAAATGCTAACACAGAATTTTCCAAAGCATTTATCAATGCACTGGCATCGGATGGCATCAATATGATCTATGAAGCGGCGAAAGGCGCAAAAGCTCAGAAATTCATGGAAGTAGTTGTCGATTCGGCGAAAAAGAACCCTAATCAAGAGCTTGATGAGCAGTTTGTGTTGAAAATACTCGATAAGGCGGGAATTGATGTTACAGAAGAGATGGTTTTCTTGACCGACAAGACAATCCCAATATATCAGGTGAATGAGATTAGGAAGCAGATGTCTGAATGGAAGAGTGGATTGGCTGATGAAGGCGTCTCCATTGATTACGACGGGGCAACCTTCGGATATATTGTTGCAAAAGATGGTGAAGAACAGCTTATGTGCATAGTGGTTGGGTACACTGCAACTAAATAATCACATTATGGAATAAAGCGCCCTCCGGCCCGTGCCGGAGGGCGCTTTGCTGTCAACAAACCTTTGATTTTGTCTACTTTCTCTGCAAAAACTCAAAAAAGTATAAAAATTTCATGGAAATTATAAGAATTGATATTGAACAAATTTTAACAAAGTGGTAAAGTAAAAGCAAAGAGAGTCGTACCCGCCGCCCGGCGGGGCGCAAAATCAGGAGGTTTTACCAATGGCTGATCGTATCGTTCTGAATACTATTTCTTATCATGGCCACGGCGCTATCGAGAACATCGTTCCCGAGCTGACCGCCCGCGGCTACAAGAAGGCTTTCGTCTGCTCTGACCCCGACCTTCTCAAGTTCGGCGTCACCAAGAAGGTCACCGACCTGCTGGACGCTGCAGGCTTCGCCTACACCGTCTACAGTGAGATCAAGCCCAACCCCACCATCGCCAATGTGCAGGACGGCGTGGCCGCTTTCAAGGCCGCAGAGGCTGACTGCATCGTGACCATCGGCGGCGGCTCTTCCATGGACACCGCAAAAGCCATCGGCATCATCATCAACAACCCCGAGTTCGCCGATGTGCGCTCTCTGGAAGGCGTCGCTCCCACCAAGAAGCACGCCGTCTTTACCATCGCAGTCCCCACCACTGCCGGTACTGCCGCTGAAGTCACCATCAACTACGTCATCACCGATGTCGAGAAGAAGCGCAAGTTCGTCTGCGTCGATACCAACGACATCCCCGAGATCGCTGTGGTTGACCCCGATATGATGGCCTCCATGCCCAAGGGTCTGACTGCCGCCACCGGCATGGACGCTCTGACCCACGCCATCGAGGGCTACATCACCAAGGGCCACTGCACCATCTCCGATATGTTCCATCTGGAAGCCATCAAGCTCATCAGTGAGAACCTGCGCGGCGCTGTCCAGAACACTCCGGAAGGCCGTGAGGGCATGGCTCTGGGCCAGTACATCGCCGGCATGGGCTTCTCCAACGTGGGTCTGGGCATCGTCCACTCCATGGCACACGGCCTGTCCGCTCTGTATGACACTCCCCACGGCGTGGCCTGCGCTATCCTGCTGCCCGTCGGTCTGGAGTACAACAAGACCGTCGCCGGTGAGCGCTATCGTGCTGTCGGCAAGGCCATGGGCGTGAAGGGCATCGACGAGATGAACGACGCACAGGCCGCAGATGCCACCATCGCCGCTGTCAAGCAGCTGAGCGCTGACGTGGGCATCCCCGCAAACCTGAACGGCATCCTGAAGGAAGAGGATATCCAGTTCCTCGCCGAGTCCGCTTATGCTGACGCCTGCCGTCCCGGCAACCCCCGCGACACCAGCGTGGAGGAGATCGTGGAGCTGTACAAGAGCCAGCTGTAAGCTGAGTCGGAGCGATTTACCCTTATAAAAAATACAGGCCGCTGTAAAATAACCTCTCAGTCTCGCATTCGCTCGACAGCTCCCCTACCGAGGGGAGCCTCTGGCGAAAAGGCAAGGCTATCCGTCATGCCAAAGCCTCCCCTCGCTAGGGGAGGTGGCAGCGCGTTAGCGCTGACGGAGAGGTTTCTTACAGCGGCCTTTTTGCGTAAAAATCCCGTCTCCCTCTTGCGGACGCGGCCAAAACTGCATACAATAGCTCTATAACCGTTTATATGGGAAAGGAAACACGCAATGGAGCTGAATTTTTATACCCTCTGCGTCATCTATCTGGTCTACTCGTTCCTCGGCTGGGTAGCCGAGACGGTGGTGGCGACCATCAAGGGCCGCGCCTTCGTCAACCGCGGCGTGGCGTCCGGCCCGTTCTGCTTCGTCTACGGCACGGCGGCTGTGCTGATGGCGGTGGGCTTTGCCGACCTGCGCTCGACGCCGGTGGCCCTCTTCCTCGGCTGTATGGCCAACGCCACCGTGGTGGAGTGGGTGACGGCCAAGCTGCTCGAGAGGATGCACCGCCGCCGCTGGTGGGACTACTCAGATAAAAAGTTCAATCTGGACGGCTACGTCTGCCTGCAGTACTCGGTGCTCTGGGGCCTGCTGGGCATGGCAAGCGTGCTGTGGGGCAACGTCCTGCTGCTGCGGCTCTGCGCCCTGCTGCCGGGCTGGCTGCTGCATGTCGGCGTCTGGGCGGCGATGACGCTGGCCGTCCTCGACCAGCTGGGCGCAGCGCTGGCCGTCAACCGGTACGCCGCCAGCCATCCGAGGCTGGAACAGCTCAACCTCGAGCTGGAAAAGCACTCGGACAAGCTGCGCCAGCGGCTCATCGCCCATGTGGAAAAGCGTATCCAGCGGGCTTACCCGGCCATCGTCCAGCCCGAGCCGACTGTTCAGAAAGAAAAGGCTCTGAGCTTCGGCGACCTCGTCTGGCTCTTTGTCATCGGGGCTTTCCTCGGCGACGTGGTGGAGACGCTGTTCTGCCGGGTGACGGCGGGCGTCTGGATGAGCCGCTCGAGCCTCGTGTGGGGACCCTTCAGCGTGGTGTGGGGGCTGGCGCTGGTCATGGCGGCGGTCCTGCTGCGGGGCAGCGAGGAGCGGAGCGACCGCTCCATCTTCCTGTTCGGCTTCGTGATGGGCGGCGCATATGAGTATATCTGCAGCGCCGTGGGTGAGCTGCTGTTCGGCGTCATCTTCTGGGACTACAGCGGCTTCAAGTTCAATCTGGGAGGCCGTGTCAATCTGCTCTACTGCTTTTTCTGGGGCATCGCGGCGGTGGTCTGGATCCGGTACGGCTACCCCCTCGTTGCAAAGCTGATGGCAAACCTGAAAAAGCACATCCTGCCCTGGATGACCGTGGTGCTGACGGTGTTCATGGCCGTGAACATGGGGCTTTCGGCACTGGCGCTGGCCCGGTACGACGCCCGCACCAGCGGCCTCGCCCCGGCGAACCAGCTGGACGTCTTCCTCGACGAACATTTTGACAACGCCCGGATGGAGCGGGTGTACCCCAACGCCAAAAAAACCGGCTGACCCGGCAGCCATAAACGCAAAAAAGCACTGCACCCGCCCGCTTTTGGGGAGTGCAGTGCTTTTGGTTTGTTCAGCCCTTACTGAGCGGCAAAGACCTTTACCTCGTCCTTGTCCATGAAGGCGGCACCGGCAAAGCCTGCTGCTTCCAGCTGGCCCAGCTGCTTGCCGAGCTTCTTGCCCTGAGGCAGGACGGTGACGTTGTAGGTATCGCGCAGGGCAGCGGCCTTGCTCAGGACGGCGGTGAAGTCGGCGTCCTTGCCGTAGAGCAGTGCGATCTTCTGCTTTGCGCCGGGGATCTGATAACCCTGCTCGAGCAGGATGCCGCAGACGCGCTCAAAGCCGATGGAGAAGCCGACTGCCGGCACCTGAGTGCCGAGGAACTTGCCCACCATGTTGTCATAGCGGCCGCCGCCGGCGACTGCACCGCTGAACTGCGGGCAGGTGATTTCGAAGACCATGCCGGTGTAGTAGCCCTGACCGCGCACGAGGCTGGGGCAGTAGGCCACCTGATAGCGGCCTGCGGCCATGGCGTTGGCAGTAGCGAGGACGTACTTGAGGTCGTCGGCGATGGCGGGGTCTGCGCAGCGGGCGGCCACAGCATCCAGCGTCACCTCGCCGGCGGCGATGAAGTCGGCCAATGCGTTGACTGCGCTCTCGGGCAGCTGCTTCTCGAGAAGCTCGGCCTTCACGCCGTCGGCACCGATCTTATCCATCTTGTCGAAGGTGATGCAGACGGAATCCAGCGTATCAGCGGCAAAGCCCATGCTCTCCAGCATCCCGCGCAGGATGCGGCGGTCGTTGATGTTGACGGTGAAGCCGTCGAAGCCGATGCCCAGCAGGGCGCGGGTGGTCACGTCGATGAGCTCGACCTCGGCGTTGGGGCTCTCGTCGCCCAGAATGTCGATGTCGCACTGGACGAACTCGCGCAGACGGCCCTTCTGGGGGCGCTCGGCGCGGAAGACGCGGTCGGTCTGGATGACCTTGAAGGGGTGGGGGAGCTTGTCCTTGTTGGCGGCGTAGAAGCGGCTCAGGGGCAGGGTCAGATCATAGCGCAGGCCCATGTCGGAGAGCTCTTTCGGGTCGCCGGAGTTCAGGGCGGCGGTGAGCTTGTCGCCGCGCTTGAGCACTTTGAAGATGAGGTTCAGGTTGTCGCCGCCGTCGGATTTGTCGAGGTTTTCCATATCCTCCAGCATGGGGGTGGAGATGCGCTCGAAGCCGGATGCGCGGTAAGTCTCGAGAATTTTGCCCTGAATGTAGTCGCGCAGGGTCTGCTCGTTGGGCAGAAGGTCGCGCATACCTTTTAAGGCCTGAGTTTTCATAAGATAGTCCTCTTTCTGTATAGCCCTCTCAGTCGCGGATGGCAGATACTGAGCCTAACCTCTCAGTCTGCTTCGCAGACAGCTCCCCTACTAGGGGAGCCTCTGGCGAAGAGATAAAGTGTTCCGAAATGCCAAAGCCTCCCCTCGGTAGGGGAGGTGGCACGGCATCAGCCGTGACGGAGAGGTTTAGGCACAGAAGCAACGTGACGAAAGAGATGATTTTTATAATACCCTTCTAATTATAAAGAATACTGTCTTTTTGTCAATCGAAAAGGACACACTATTCTCTGAGGTGATGCACGAAATGCAGAAAACAAGACCCTGGGCCATCCTAGCGGCGGGCGCGGCCATCCAGGTATTGACAGGCCTGCCCGCCGCGTGGGGCGTGTTTCAAAGACCCGTCATGGAGGAATACGGCCTCAGCGAGCAGGGGGCAGGCTATGCCTTCGGAGTGCTCATCGCATTTTTCGGTATAGGGTGCGTCATCGGCGGCTTTCTGCAGGATAAGCACGGCCCTCGCTTTGCAGCTTTGTGGGGGACGGGTCTGCTCTGCGGCGGATTCTTCGCGGCGGCGGCTCTCCCGGCAGAGAAGGGAAGTGCTTTTTTCGGGGTGTTCAGCATCCCGGCAGGGCTCGGCACAGCCTTTCTCTATCCGTCCATCCAGTCCTGCGCCCAGAAGTGGTACAAGGGCCGGAAGGGCCTCGCCACCGGCGTCATCGGGGGCGCAGTGGGGTTGAGCGGAGCGTTCCTGACCGTCTTTGTCCGCACGGCGCTGCGGGGCTTCGGGCCGGTGCAGGGTATCCGGGGCGCGTTCTGGGCGCTGGGTGCGCTGACCCTGCCGGTCTGCCTCGCGGGCAGTGCATTGCTGACCGACCCGCCGTCCGAAAAGCCTCAGCCCAGCCAGCAGGGAAAGGCTAAGGCCGCGCCGCCCCTCGACCTCTCGCCCCGGCAGATGCTTGGCACGCGGCAGTACTGGCTCTGCGCCGGAGCGGTCTGCTTTTCCACCCCGGCGGTGCTGCTGTTCAGCCCCATCATCCTGAAACTTGGCATGGAGCGGGGACTGGACGAGAGCGCCGCCCTCTGGGCCGTGGTGCTGGGCAGCGTGGGCAGTGCGGCCGGACGGCTGCTGATGCCCCTGCTCAGCGATAAGATCGGCCGCCGCCCCACCGACCTCATCCTCTTCGGCGTGTCGCTGGGGCTTTCGGCGGCGTTCCTGTTCGCCTGGGGGTGGGCCGTCGTGGCAGTGTATGCGGGGCTGACGTTCTGCTACTCGGCGCTGGCGGCGGTGCTGCCCGCCCTCTCCACCGATCTGTTCGGCCTGCCCCACGCCGGGGTGAACTACGGCTTTCTGGCGCTGGGCCAGAGCGTGGGAAGCCTTTTGTTCCCCTGCATCGCTGATTTCTGGGGATTCGAGCAGGGGAGGCACATCCTCGCCATCGCGGGTGCGGCGGCGGGCTTCACCTGCATCTGGGCCGTCACGCCGGTGCGGCGGGAGCCGCAGAAAAAACCGAATTGAGAAGTTGCGCTCCTGCGCAGAAAAACGAAAATGGCAAAAAGATTGCGAAAAATTTGTCAGAAATGACTTGCAAATTGGGCCAACGTCCTCTATAATAAAATTGTGCGTGGTAGTACCGGGAAAGGCGCTGAAAAGAGAGCGGCACGGCCCGGTCAATGCAAGGTGGCAGGGGAGAGAAGCTTCTGCCGCACGGCATCAATTTGTCAAAAGGAGAGTATGATTATGACCTATTCGCAGCAAGTACAGAATATGTGCCCGATCACCAAAGGTCCTAAGCATGGTCCGGCCCCCATCCCCGAAGAGGGAGCATGGGTCAAGGCCTATGAGATCAAGGACATCAGCGGCTACACCCATGGTGTGGGCTGGTGCGCACCTCAGCAGGGTACCTGCAAGCTGTCTCTGAACATCAAGAACGGCGTCATCGAGGAGGCTCTGGTGGAGACCATCGGCTGCTCCGGCATGACCCACTCTGCTGCTATGGCAGGCGAGATCCTGCCCGGCAAGACCATTCTGGAAGCTCTGAACACCGACCTCGTCTGCGACGCCATCAACGTGGCTATGCGCGAGCTGTTCCTGCAGATCGTCTACGGCCGCAGCCAGACCGCTTTCTCTGAGGACGGTCTGCCCATCGGCGCAGGTTTGGATGACCTGGGCAAGGGCCTGCGCTCCATGACCGGCACCATCTTCTCCACCAAGGAGAAGGGCGTCCGTTATCTGGAGCTGACCGAGGGCTACATCAACAAGCTGGCTGTGGATGCCAACGGCGAGGTCATCGGCTATCAGTTCGTCAAGCTGGGCAAGATGATGGAGGACATCCGTCACGGCAAGACCCCCAACGAGGCTTACGAGAAGAACGTGGGTACTTACGGCCGCTTCAGCAAGGAAGCAGGCGCTGTCAAGTACATCGACCCGCGTGAGGAATAAGAGAGGAGGAACAACTCATGGCAACTTTTGAATCTATGGATCGCCGCATGCCGAAAATCGAGGCATGCCTGAAGGCCAACGGCCTCGAATCTCTGGACGCCTGCAACGAGATGCTCCTCGCTAAGGGCATCGACTGCGACAAGATCGTCCGCGGTGTGCAGCCCATCTGCTTTGATAACGCTGTCTGGGCTTACACCCTGGGTACCGCGATCGCCGTCAAGCGCGGCCTGACCGATGCTGCCGAGTGCGCAGCCGCCATCGGCGAAGGTCTGGAAGCTTTCACCATCCCCGGTTCTGTCGCTGAGCAGCGTCAGGTCGGTCTGGGCCACGGCAACCTGGGCGCTCGTCTGCTGAGCGAGGACACCACCTGCTTCGCTTTCCTGGCAGGCCACGAGTCCTTCGCCGCTGCTGAGGGTGCTATCGGCATCGCCCGCACCGCAAACAAGGTCCGCAAGACCCCCCTGCGCGTCATCCTGAACGGCCTGGGCAAGGACGCTGCTTACATCATCTCCCGTATCAACGGCTTCACCTATGTGCAGACCGAGTACGACATCCCCTCTCAGACCCTGACCGTCGTCAAGGAGATCCCCTTCTCCGAGGGCGAGCGCGCAGCTGTCAAGTGCTACGGCGCCAACGACGTCATGGAGGGCGTTGCCATCATGAAGAAGGAGGACGTCCAGTGCTCCATCACCGGCAACTCCACCAACCCCGTCCGCTTCCAGCACCTGGTCGCCGGCACCTATAAGAAGTGGGCCATCGAGAACGGCAAGAAGTACTTCTCCGTCGCTTCCGGCGGCGGCACGGGCCGTACCCTGCACCCCGATAACGTCGCAGCCGGCCCCGCCAGCTACGGCCTGACCGACTCTCTGGGCCGCGTCCACGGCGATGCTCAGTTTGCAGGTTCCTCTTCTGTGCCTGCGCACGTCGAGATGATGGGCCTCATCGGCATGGGCAACAACCCGATGGTCGGCGCTACTGTCGCCTGCGCTGTTGCTGCAGCTCAGGCTAACGCCTAAGTTTTTCCTAAGTTTCAGCGAGGGGGAGCTGCTTTCCGAATGAGCAGCTTCCCCTTTTTTGCTGATAGATGTCCGAACACAAGCAACCCGAATATGAGAAGGAAGAAACAATGAAAAAGAATCAGATCCGCAAGAGCGTGGCTGCGCTGGCCATGGCGGCTGTTGTGGGCGTCAGCCTGCTGGGCTACGGCTGCGGCAGCAAGCCCGCTTCCACCGCAGGCGGCGTGTCCGGTGATTTCATCGGCACTGCCAAGGGCATGGGCGGCGACGTTACCGTTACCCTGACGCTGGAAGACGGCAAGATCACCGGCTGCACCGCTGAGGGCAAGGACGAGACCCAGGGCATCGGTACGCTGGCACTGGAGCAGCTGCCCGCTCAGATCGCTGAGACCGGCAGCATCGCCGTGGACGGCGTGTCCACCGCGACCATCACCTCCAACGCCATCAAGGAGGCTGCAGCCGCTGCCCTGACTGCCGCCGGCCTGAACGCCGACGACTATAAGATCGAGGTCAAGGCCGACGAGACCAAGGCTGAGGATTCCACCGTTGACGCTGACGTTGTCATCGTGGGTGCAGGCGGCGCAGGCATGACCGCTGCCATCACCGCTGCTGCCGAGGGCAAGAGCGTTGTGATCGTGGAAAGCCAGCCCATGGTGGGCGGCAACTCCGTCCGCGCTACCGGCGGCATGAACGCCGGCAAGACCGTCTATCAGGACGAGAACGAGTTCGGCGAGTCTGCCGGCGTCGAGAAGACCCTGAAGACTGCTGCCGAGAAGTACGCCGACAACGAGACCATCACCGCTCTGGCAAAGACCGTCTCTGAGCAGTGGGCTGCCTATCAGGCCAACCCCACCGGCTACTTCGACTCTGTCGAGCTGATGGAGCTGGATACCATGATCGGCGGCAAGGGCATCAACGACCCCGAGCTGGTCGAGACCCTGTGCGCAAACTCCGCTGACGCCATCGACTGGCTGGACGAGCACGGCATCACCCTGCACGACGTCTCCAGCTTCGGCGGTGCATCCGTCAAGCGTATCCATCGCCCTGTGAACGCAGAGGGCAAGACCGTTTCCGTCGGCTCCTACATGATCCCCCTGCTGCAGGAGAACTGCGAGAAGGCTGGCGTTCAGATCCTGCTGAACACCACCGCCAACGAAATCCTGACCGATGCCAACGGCGCTGCCGTGGGCATCAAGGCCACCGGTTCTACCGGCGAGACCGTCACTGTGAACGCCAAGGCTGTGGTGCTGACCACCGGCGGCTTCGGCGCAAATCTGGACATGGTCACCGAGTACAAGCCCGAGCTGAAGGGCTTCATGACCACCAATGCTGCCGGCGCTCAGGGCCAGGGCATCGAGATGGCACAGGCCATCGGCGCTGCTACCGTGGACATGGACCAGATCCAGATCCACCCCACCGTTGAGGCCAACACCGCTGCCCTCATCACCGAGGGCCTGCGCGGCGACGGCGCTGTGCTGATCAACGCCGAGGGCAAGCGCTTCATCGACGAGGTCGGCACCCGCGACGTCGTCTCTGCTGCAGAGATCGCACAGACCGGCAGCTACAGCTGGCTGGTCGTCGATCAGGCCATGGTCGATGCTTCCAGCGTCATCCAGGGCTACATCAAGAAGGGCTACACCGTCACCGGCGAGACCTACGAGGAGCTGGGCGAGGCTATGGGCGTCGATGCCGCTGCCTTCGCAGAGACCATGGAGAAGTGGAACGGCTACGTTGAGGCCAAGAATGACCCCGACTTCGGCCGCACCAGCTTCGCCAACCCCCTGAACACCGCTCCCTACTACGCTGTGAAGGTCACCGCCGGTGTCCATCACACCATGGGCGGCCTGAAGATCAACGCCAACACCGAGGTGCTGAACGAGAAGGGCGAGGTCATCCCCGGCCTGTTCGCAGCAGGTGAGGTGACTGGCGGCGTCCACGGTGCAAACCGTCTGGGCGGCAACGCTGTTGCTGACTTCACCGTCTTTGGCCGCATTGCCGGTGCTGCTGCCAGCGACTACGCTGCATGAGCATCCGCAAGCAGCCTGAGCCGGCAAAAGGCGCAAAACGCCTGAGCTGGAAGGTAAACCTCCTCTTCGCAGCCGTCGTCCTGGCGGCAGCTGTCCTGCTGGTCTTTCTGCTGCGTCCGCGCAGCAAGACGGAGCCGCTGGCAGCAGTCGTGGATTTCGGCGACGGCATCACCGAGGTGCTGCCGCTGGATAAGGACTACGATTACCTGTACGATGTGGGCAGCTATGTCGTTCATTTACAGGTAAAAGACGGCACCATCTCGTTTCAGGACAGCCAATGCCCGGACCATGTCTGTGAGCAGTTCGGCCAGCTGAGCGAGGAAGGTGCATGGGCGGCCTGCGTCCCTGCCGGGGTGTATGTGCAGCTGGCTCCGCTGAGCGAGGCCGAAGCCGCATCCTGATAGGAAAAAAATAAGAGACACCCGCATTGCTCTGAAAAGGGCGCTGCGGGTGTCTCTTTTTGCATAAAAACGGACATATATTTTGTAAATAAAGGGTGAAATGAAATTTGGACGCTTGAGTATTTTGGTGAAATGCGATACACTACCAATAACAGATTTTTCGTGCAAAGGGGCAACTATGCCCTTTTGCATCGACTAGGAGGAAAAGCATGATCTGGAAAAAGAAAAAGGATGCAGCGGCTCAGTCTGCTGAGGCTGCCGGGGAAATGACCGGAGCCAAGGGTAGGACCGGTGCAGGCGCATTTGCCAAAAAGAACTGGAAGTGGCTCGTGCCGCTGGTCGTCGTGGCGGCAGCGGGCGCTGTCTTTCTCATAGGCGGCGGCAGGAATGGCGCTGCCAGCCGCGATGTGACCTACGCCGAGACGACGCCGGTCCGTCAGGATGTCTCCAACTCCCTGAGCGGCACCGGCACGCTGAACCCGGCCAATACATATACCGTCAAGTCTCTGGTAGACGGCAAGATCCTCACCGGCGGCTTTGAAGAGGGCGACAAGGTGGAGGAGGGCGATGTGCTCTACACCATCGACAGCTCGGATGCCTCCACCAATCTGGAAAAGGCCAGCATTGCCCTGCAGCAGGCCCAGCGCAGCTACGACAAGACTGTGGACCGCCAGTATGTCCGCGCAGAGGTGGACGGCACCGTCAGCAGCCTCAAGGTCGCAAAGGGCGACGAGGTGACCAGCGGCCAGGAGGTGGCAGTCATCCGCGACAGCTCCAAGATGCTGCTGAACCTGCTGTTCCCGGCAGCCGACGCCGCCAACTTCTCGGTGGGCCAGAGCGCTGACGTGGTGCTGGACGGCACCTTTGAGACGCTGAAAGGCACCATCACCGCCGTCACCGGCACCGATGAGCTGAGCACCGGCAACCTGCTGGTGCGCACCGTCACCATCCGGGTCAACAATGCCGGCGGTCTGACCACCGCCCAGGCCGCTACCGCCAGCGTCAATGGCGTCAGCTCCATCGCCTCTGCTACCTTTGCCTATCAGGCAGAGCGCACCCTGACCGCTCAGGCCAGCGGCACCGTTTCCGCCATCAATGTGCAGGAGGGCGGCGCGGTCTCCAAGGGTGACATCATCATCGAGCTGACCGGCGATGAGCTGACCGAATCCATCCAGTCTGCTTCCGAGTCCCTGCGCAGCGCTGAGATCTCGATGCAGAACCAGCAGGACAATATGTCCAACTACACCATCACCTCGCCCATCAGCGGCACCATCATTGAGAAGGACGCCAAGCAGGGCGACGCCCTGACCTCCGGCAGCACCCTCTGTGTCATCTACGACCTGAGCTATCTGGAGATGGTCATCAATGTGGATGAGCTGCAGATCGGCGCACTGTCCGTGGGCCAGAAAGTCCAGCTCACCGCTGACGCTGTGACGGACAAGACCTATGTCGGCACAGTCACCCGTGTGTCCATGAAGGGCAGCTCCAGCGGCGGCACCACGACTTATCCCATCACCATCCGCATCGACAACACCGACGGCCTGCGCCCCGGCATGAACGCCAACGCTGAGATCGTCGTGGCCGAGGCCGGCAACGCTCTCGTCGTGCCGAATGCTGCCGTTATCCGCGGCGGCTATGTGCTGGTGAGCAAGAAGTCTCCCAGCGCAGCCAATGCGGTGGAAGACATGGACGCACCGGACGGCTATGTCTACGTCAAGGTCGAGACCGGCGTCAGCGACGACAGCTACACCGAGATCAAGAGCGGCCTGCAGGAGGACGACACGGTGGCCTACGACACCAGCTCCGTGATGGATGACTATTACAGCGACAGTTACAGCGACAATTACAGCGACAGTATCTGGTAAGGAGGTGCCCCATGAGCGCTCTGATCGAATTTGACCAGGTATGCAAGTATTATCAGATGGGTGATACTCTGGTAAAGGCCGCCGACCACATCACGATGAAGATCGAGAAAGGGGAGTTTGTGGCCATCGTGGGCCAGTCCGGTTCGGGCAAGTCCACCTGCATGAACATCATCGGCTGTCTGGACGTCCCCACCTACGGCACCTACCGGCTCAACGGCAGGGACGTGGGCAAGATGAACCGAGACGAGCTGGCAGATGTGCGCAACGAGATGCTGGGTTTCATCTTCCAGCAGTATAACCTTCTGCCCCGCCTCAACCTGATGGAGAACGTGGAGGTGCCGCTGATCTACGCGAATATCTCCCGCGCCGAGCGCCACAAGCTGGCCAAGGATGTGCTGGAAAAGGTGGGTCTGGGGGATAAGCTCAAAAACCTGCCAAACCAGCTTTCCGGCGGCCAGCAGCAGCGCGTTTCCATCGCCCGTGCTCTGGTGCGCAACCCGGCGGTCATCCTCGCCGACGAACCCACCGGCGCTCTGGACTCCCACACCGGCCGCGAGGTCATCGGGATGCTCCAGCAGCTCCACAGGGAGGGGCATACCGTGGTGCTCATCACCCACGACAATTCCATCGCCGTGCAGGCGGAGCGTATCATCCGTCTGGAAGACGGTCAGGTGGTGTACGACGGCGACGCCCACGCGCCTGAGGCTGTCGTGCAGCCCACTCTGTCCGGCGAAGCGGCACAGGAGGAAGCGAAATAATGGTATTAGAGACTTTCCGTCAGGCACTGCAGAACGTCTGGAGCAATAAACTGCGCACGTTTCTGACCATGCTGGGCATCATCATCGGCGTCATGGCGGTCATCGTCATCGTCGGTTTGGGCAACGGCATGACCAGAAGCATGCGGGACAGCTTTTCCGCAATGGGAACCAACACCCTCTCCATCCAGATATGGGGCTATGGTTCCCGCACTGCGACGGTGGATGATTTGTACGACCTCGTCAAAAAGAACCCCAAACTGCTTTCCTCCATCTCGCCGCAGCTGGATTTCAGCGACAACACCCCCAAGGTGGGGACTACGACCTACCGCTACAGCGAGATGTACGGCGTGGATGAAAACTACATCGAGATGAAGGGCTACACCCTTGCCAAGGGCCGGAACATCCAGTATATGGACATCGCAGACAACAAGCAGATCTGCGTCATCGGCGATTACATCAACCGCACGGCCTACGGCGGAAATGCGGTGGGCCAGACCATCAAGCTTGGCCCCTATAAGTTCCGCATCGTGGGCGTGCTGAAGGCCAAGATCTCCAACCCCGACCAGCAGGAGGGCAGCGACGACGACAGCGTCTACCTGCCCTACACCACAGCCATGCGCCTTTCCAACGAAAGCTCGCCGGACTCCTACTCCGCCATCATGGTGGACGAGGGCCAGGCCAACGAGGCCAAGGCTGCGGTGGAGCAGGGACTGTATGACATCTTCAAGAGCGACAATGCTTACTACGTCTACAGCGCCAGCGAGTGGCTGGAAGAGATGAACAAGATGATCAACATGGTCATCGTCATCCTCACCGGCATCGCCAGCATCTCGCTGCTGGTGGGCGGCATCGGCATCATGAACATCATGCTGGTGTCCGTCACCGAGCGCACCCGTGAGATCGGCATCCGCAAGGCCATGGGCGCGAAGGAAAAGACCATTCTGGCCCAGTTCGTCACCGAGGCGGCCACTACCTCGGCTCTTGGCGGCACGCTGGGCATCGTCCTCGGCTACATCGTGTCGGCCATCGCCAATCAGGTGCTGCCCATGTTCACCGATGGCATGGACATCACGGTCAGCCCGTCCTTCAACTCCATCGCGGCAGCTTTCGGCATCTCGGTATTCATCGGAGTGCTGTTCGGCTATCTGCCCGCAAAACGCGCCGCGCGGCTCAACCCCATCGACGCGTTGAGATATGATTAACCTCTCCGTCTGTGCCTTTGGCGCAGCCACCTCCCCTGACGAGGGGAGGCCTTGGCAGTACGGAAAGCTTTCTCTCTTCGCCAGAGGCTCCCCTCGGTAGGGGCAACAACGACGACCGCCGCCAGTGGCGGAAACAGGGAGTCGCTGTTGGGGCAGCGGCCAGCAAGACGCGCGCAATGCGCAGCGGATGCTGGGTGCCGCAACCCGGCCTTGTCGAGCGAAGCGAGACTGAGAGGCTTAACATTTTTTATAAGGAGATCACAATGAAAAAACGTCTTCTCGCATTTCTGCTGGCGGTCAGCATCGCGGTGTCGATGCTGGTGATGCCGGCATCGGCTGCGGGCAACAACACCGCCGTCCAGTTTGCCATCACGCTGGGTGCTATGGATTCCGAGCAGTCCGGCGCACTGAATGCAGCCGTGACCCGCGGCGCATTTGCCAGAATGCTGACCTCTTACTCTACCTACCGGGAGAGCGTCTCTTCTCAGGGGGCAGTGGGTACCCTCTACACCGACCTGCCCGGCTCCTCGGCATGGGCACCCTATGTCCGCATCGCCGTGCAGCAGGGCTGGATGAACGGCTACACCGATGGCAGCTTCCGCCCGAACAACGCCGTCACGCTGGAAGAAGCATGCACTGCAGTGCTCAAGCTGATGGGCTATAAGATGACCGACCTGAGCGGCGCGTTTCCCAACGCCCAGCTCAACAAGGCCAGCGAGATCGGCCTGCGTGCCGGCCTCGACCGCCGTCAGGGCGAAGCGATGAACTACGAGGACTGCGCCGTCCTGCTCTACAATGCCCTCACCGCCAACAACGCCAGCGGCTCGGCCTACGGCACGACCCTTGGCTTTACCGTGAGCGATGGTCAGGTGGACGGCTCCACCATCCTGCTCAGCAGCCTGGAAGGCCCCTTCGTGGCTTCGGAGAGCACGGTGCTGCCCTTTGTCCCTGCCAGCGTCTACCGCAACGATAAGGTCTCCGGCTCCGCAGAGCTGAACAAATACGACGTCTACTACTACAGCGAGAGCCTCAAGACCCTGTGGGTCTATACCCGCCGTGCCGCAGGCCGCATCACCGAGGTGTCTCCCTCGGCCAGCGCCCCCGCTTCCATCACGGTGGCAGGCACATCCTATACGCTGGGCAGTACGGCCATTGCTTCTCAGGTGTCTTCTCTCAACGGCGGCGGTGTCGGCCAGGTGGTCACTCTGCTGCTGGGCATGAACAATGTGGCCGCAGGCATCATCACCGGCGAGGAGGCCGACGAGGTCTTTTACGGTGTGGTGCAGTCGTCCGCCCGCAACCTCATCGACGAGGACAACAGTGCCGATGTGCTTCAGACCGTCAAGGTCCTGTGTACCGACGGCCTTGCCCGCGAAGTGAATGTAGACAAGAGCCTGAATTTCCCCGCTGGCTGGCTGGTGGAAGTGCGGGTCAGCCCCGAAGGCGAGAGCGTGGAAAAAATCGATGAGCGCTCCGTCAGCGGCACTGTGAACGAGAACGCCACCGCGCTGGGCGATATGGCTCTGGCAGATGACGTGCAGATCCTTGATACGAGTACAGGGGGTGTGGCTGGGACGGTTCGTCCCAGCCGCCTATCGGGGGTAAACTTAAAGGCTTCCGATGTCCGCTACTACACCACCAATCCGCAGGGGCAGATCGACACGCTTATTCTGAACGATGTGACCGGCGACCTGTGGTACTACGGTGTGCTGGACGATGTGAAGAATGTCGCCGCCAACTACAGCACCCTTCTCAGTGCCATCAAGGCTGAGCCGGGTGACGGCACCATTGACACCAATGCAGTCGTCAGTCAGGTGAAGAGCATCATGGTACCCACCACCACAGAGATCTTGTGGGGCGTTATCTCCGGCGACATCCTCAGCACGGCATGGGAGCGCCTGACCAGCAACACCGGCGCACTTCTGGGCCTCGGCTTCCAGCAGATCGCCCAGATCACCGGCACTCCCTTCAGCCAGATATTCAACTTCATCGGCAGCGGTGCGACCTATATCGGCTACGTCAACGGCCAGCAGGCCAGTCTGAGCACTTCCATCAAGTATCCTGTGCTGGCCGGCGGCATTGCGGTCTGTCAGGAGACGACCGGCTCTGTCCGCAACATGGTGCAGCTGATGCCCATGAAGATCGACAAGGTGGGTGCGGCCAGCGTCCTTTCCTCCAAGGGCGAAAGGTTTGAAATGGCCGATAATACGCAGGTCTACCTGTGGTACAAGGGTCAATATTACTACACCAAGCTCACTTCCGTCAACTCCGATGATTACTATCTTACCGGCTGGTACGACAACTTTGGCTGCGCCGCTGGCAAAAAGGTGCGTATCATCGTCGCCGTCAAAAAAGACTGATGGCAGGTTATTACAGCCGCCCCGCGCAGCTTGCCCGGCAGATGCGCCAGCTGCTTTTCCCGAGGCGGTGTCCCTGCTGCCGCAGGGTGCTGGGAACGCTGCCGCTCTGTGAAGTGTGTACACCGCGGCTGGAAGAGCTGCGCCGCGGCCCGGTCATGCGGCTGGACGTGAGCCGCCACTATCTGGGCGCTCTGGACGGGGCGGCTGCGCCCTACCGGTATGAGGGCGTCGTCCGCAGCGCCATCCTCCGCGCCAAATACGAAGGCGAAAGCTGGACAGCGGTGGAGCTTGGCGTGGAGATGACGGCCCGGCTGTTCGGGGCAGAGGTGGAGATGCACTTTGCAGAGCCGGTGCCGGGGCTGGTCCCCGGTGCGGCCATCGGTTATGACTGCATCGTTCCGGTGCCTGCCACCAGCCGTCGGCGCGGCTACAATGTGCCGGAACGGATGGCGCAGCCTCTGGCCCATGCGCTGGGTCTCCCGCTGCTGCCAAAGGCGCTCTGCCGCGTCCGGGCCGGACGCCATCAGGCAGGACTCTCGCTGGACGAGCGTCTGGCAAATGCGGCCGGTGCCTTCCGGGCGCAGGAGCCGGAGCTCGTGGAAGGGAAGCGGGTGCTGCTGGTGGATGACGTCATCACCACCGGCGCTACCGCCGCAGCCTGTGCGCAGGCACTGCTGGATGCGGGCGCCCACAGCGTCTTTGCCGTGGCAATGGCAGTCACCGAAAATGAAATGGACGCACCATCGAGAGCTTCTGGACGATGAGCGAAAAATCCAGAAAAAATCCAAGAAAAATAAAAAAAGCGCTTGACAAAACGGCCTATAGCGGGTATACTAATGGAGCTGTGAGCGATGAGCCACAACAAATATCCGGGTGTAGCGCAGTTTTGGTAGCGCGCTTGAATGGGGTTCAAGAGGCCGTGAGTTCGATTCTCGCCACTCGGACCATTTAAATCCAACGATTTCACGTTAGAAATCGTTGGATTTTTTTGTTTATAGGCTGGCCTCATTTGGTTTTGACCACAATTTTGACCACAATGCCAAAGATTTTATCTGGTCTAATTAGTGCCGTTCCGTCCAATTTTCAGGCCGAAAACGCTTCACTGAACAACTGGATCGCACTCTGCCGAATGGATTCCTGAACATGGAGATAATGCTCAGTCATCTCGGTGTCGGCGTGGCCTACGATGCTCTGGATGGTCTGGATATCCACGCCCAACGCCTGCATCTGCGATACATAGGTGTGGCGGCAGCTGTGCGGCGTGAGCAAGCGGACATCGCCCGCTTCTTCCAGAGATTTGCGGAACACATCCCGGAAATGGGTGGGATTGCAGGGCAAGCCGGTCTTGGGGCTTTCCCAGATGAACTGGTCGGTGGTATCCC
>OGFB01000014.1_pt1 | contig 134564 bp, 110 predicted proteins | sample 1570801 | NCBI WGS metagenome assembly OGFB01 (sample SAMEA2581969, study PRJEB24529) | metagenome | biome: Human gut stool | place: China | collected 2011 | reverse complement strand
AGCGCCACCTTGCCAAGGTGGAGGTAGCGAGTTCGAGCCTCGTCGGCCGCTCCAAATGGAGCAGCAACAGTTGCTCCGAATATGGTGACGTGGCCAAGTGGTAAGGCAAGGGTCTGCAAAACCCTCATCCACCAGTTCAAATCTGGTCGTCACCTCCAAAAGATTCCCGGGTGCTGAGGCATCCGGGATTTTTTGTTGTTTTGCTCGTTAAATGATCTACTTATTGGGAAAAGCTTGTCTCCCCTCTTCGCTCTGTGCTATGCTAAAAGAGTCAGCAAAGAAACGGCTAAGAGTCCAGCGGAGGATACAGACCTATGCCAGAGTTCCCGCGCAAAGATTTCCGGCTCCATGTGGGCTGGCGCACCATCAAGACCGCCGTCAGTGCCATGCTGGTCAACTACTTTCTGCTCCGGCCCCGGGTCGTTTCCCTCTGGGAAGGGTTCAAAGACTCGTTCAAGAAGGACAGTAAGGTCTGAATGCTTGACAATCCTCGATAAAACGTATATAATGAAAGTAAGAAAGGTGCTGTCCTGCAAAATGGTCAGCTCCCTCCTAGCAAATCAAAGAAATGACCGCTCAGGTTGGGAAGTCTGGGGCGGTCATTTTCTTTGTCAGTCATCGGAATTATGTTTTGTGCTCGGCTTGTCCCGAAAGACATCCCTCGCGATCATCCATGTCACCTGAATGACACCAATGATCACTGTAGCCAGAAGGCCCAGAAGTACAAGTACAAGTCGACGATTTGCAATCTGATTCATGCGCCCCGCTCCGGCAGGGCGCTTTTCTTTTGCCCTCTGCCGTGATACAATGGGCATACTATCATTTTCCCTGAAAGGAGGCCGCGCCATGCCTGCCGAACTTCACACCACCCTCACGCCGGACACCCCGGTACGCTATCTCAAGGGCGTCGGCCCCAAGACTGCCGAGCGGTTCGAGAAGCTGGGCATCCTGACCCTCAGCGACCTGCTCTGCCACTATCCCCGCCGGTATCTGGATTTTTCAAAGCCCTACTCCATCGCCGAGGCCCCCGCCGACACCGAGTGCGTCGTGAAGGCCGAAGTGTTTGCAAAGCCCGGCGGGCGCATCCTGCCGGGCGGGCGGCGGATGGAGCGCATCACCGCCGGAGACAATGTATCCAGCCTCGAGATCACGTGGTTCAATAATCCATACGCCGCCCAGAAGCTGGAGCTGGGGCAGGAATACTATTTTCAGGGCATCGTGACGGGCGGAATGCTCCGCCGTCAGATGGTCAACCCGCAGGTGCGCACCGACGCGCAGGTGAAGTCGTCGCCTTTCGAGGCCGTCTACCCCCAGACCGAGGGTCTGACCAGCAGCGCCATCGCCAAGTGCGTCCGCCAGCTCCTCCCCCACGCGGAGCTTCTGCCCGACCCGCTGCCCTCTGAGATGCTGAAAAAATACCGCCTGCTCTCCAAGGCAGACGCCGTCCGGGCCATCCACTGCCCCGCCACGGAGGAGGAAGCCTTTGCGGCGCGGCGGCGGCTCATCTACGAAGAGCTTCTGGTCTTACAACTGGGCATCGGGCGGATGAAGAACCACGGCGCGGCCTCCACCGGCGCGCCGATGAAGAAAGCCGACGCCTCCCCTTTCTGGGAGTCTCTGTCCTTCTCCCCCACCGGCGCACAGCGGCGGGCCGTGGAAGAGATCCTGACCGACATGTCGGGCGAAACGTCCATGAACCGCCTTTTGCAGGGCGACGTGGGCAGCGGCAAAACGCTGGTGGCTGCTGCGGCCATCTGGGCCTGCATCCGGGCCGGGTATCAGGCCGCACTGCTGGCCCCCACCGAGATCCTGGCCAGCCAGCACGCCGAGAACCTGAACCGCCTGCTCTCCCCCTTTGGGATGCGGGTGGCCCTGCTCACCGGCGGCATGAAAGCCGCCGCACGCCGCACCACCCTCGCCGCCATCCGGGACGACGAGGCCGACCTCATCGTAGGCACCCACGCCATCCTCAGCGAGGGCGTGGAGTTCGCCCGGCTGGGTCTGGCCGTCGTGGACGAACAGCACCGCTTCGGTGTGCGTCAGCGGGGCCTATTGGCCGAAAAGGCCGCGAATCCTCACCTGCTGGTCATGAGCGCCACCCCCATCCCCCGGACGCTGGGGCTGCTGATGTACGGCGACCTCGACATCTCCATCCTCGACGAGCTGCCGCCGGGCCGCAAGCCCGTCAAGACCCGCTGCATCACCGGCAAAAAGCGGGCCGACCTCTACGGCTTCCTTGATAGAGAAATCGATTCCGGACGACAGGTGTATATCGTCTGCCCTGCCATCGAGGACGCGGGCGGCAGCGGCCTGAACGCCGTCAAGAGCTACTATGAGGACATCGCAAAAGCCTATCTGCCGGACCGCCGGGTTGGCCTGATGCACGGCAAGCTCAAGCCGAAGGAAAAGGCCGAGGTGATGGATGACTTCAAATCCGGACGTCTGGACGCCCTCGTGTCCACCACCGTCATCGAAGTCGGCGTGGACGTGCCGAATGCGACGGTCATGGTCATCGAAAACGCCGAGCGGTACGGCCTGAGCGCACTGCACCAGCTGCGCGGGCGTGTGGGACGCGGCGCAGCGGAGAGCTGGTGCTTCCTCGTCAGCGACAATGCCTCCGAGTCGGTGCAGAAGCGGCTCAAATTCCTCTGCTCCACCTCAGACGGCTTCGCCGTGGCGCAGTACGACCTCGAGACCCGCGGCCCCGGCGACTTCTTCGGGAGCCGCCAGCACGGTCTGCCGACCTTGCAGATCGCCGATTTGATGAACGACACCCGCACCCTCCACGCGGCCCAGAGCGAGGCTGTGGCCCTTCTGGCCGAAGACCCGCTTCTCGAGCGGCCCGAACACGCCCTGCTGGCCCGTCAGGTGGAGCAGATGTTCGACAAAGCCGGAACAATGAATTGAGTAACGAAAAAGGACTGCCCGCGGCAGTCCTTTTTCGTTATCTTCTCTTCCACCACGGCTTCTTCTCGCCGATGCTCACTACATCGCAGAAGAGGCAGCGGCTCTTGGTAGAGAGCTGCACATCCTTGTGATGGCAGCCGAAGAACCATTTCTCGTAAGTCGTTTTCATAACGACCTTGTCGAGGAAGAGGTGCAGCCGGTTATTCTCGCCCTCTGCCAGCACGCTGAAATCCAGAAATTTGCTTGGCGCGTCGTGGGTCAGCACATAATCTACCTGCCAGCCGTTTGCTTCCAGCGCTGCCTCGCAGCGGGCGTATTCCTCGTCCGAGGGCATCTCCTGCGGCCACCAGTTGACGTGGGCTTCCCGCTCTTCCTTGTCCGGGCTTTCCGCTCCGCCGAAGCAGAGGTACTTCTTCCCTTCCAGTTCCAGTACGCTGCCCCGGCAGACGTGGTACACATTGCCGCCCAGCGGCTGCACCAGCCCGCCGAACCGCTCTTCGGTGGGGTACTGTTCCAGCAGGTCATAGTTCTCATGGCTGCCATCGAGGAAAAGGATGGTGTAAGGTCGCTTGCGCAACCAGTCCAGATTCTTCTGCTCGGCCTTGCTGCCGTCCCACACGAAGCCGAAATCGCCCAGCACAACGACGAAATCGCCCTTGCCGGCCCGGCGCAGCTCCCCGTCTTTGAAGCGGTCCAGCTCGCCGTGGGTGTCGCCCGTAAGATATACCATCCTCTGCCTCCTTTTGCGGAGTGTGAAATCGCCCCAAAAGCCTTGTCACGCCCCGCCAAACCTGTTATTATAAAGTATAAGGCCCTTCGTTGAGCCTGTTTTTGTCCCGTAAGAACGGACAGCGCATTTTGTCCGATACTCTAATATATTATCGCTTTTTGAGGAAAATGTCCACATGAAACGTATCGTTACCCTATTTCTGAGCCTTATCCTGCTGCTGAGCTGCCTGTGCGCGCCGGCTTCGGCCATGTTCGACCCCAGCCTCTTCTACGAGGTGCAGGCCAAGAGCGCCTACATCGTCAACACCGACACCAACATCATCGTCTACGACAAGGACAGCTCCCGTCAGGTGCCTGCCGGGGGCCTGACCAAATATATGACCATCGCGCTGCTGCTGACGAATTACGCCGACCAGCTCGACAACACCTTCCAGATGCCCTTCGCCATCTCGGATTACGTCCACAACAGTGACAATGCCGATATGCGCTCTAATGAGACCTTCACCTACCGGGAAGCTGTCTACGCCATGCTTCTGCGCAACGCCAACGAGGCCGCGATGGGCCTTGTCTACAGCCTTTCGGGCGGCGACCTTGCAGGCTGGGTGAGCCAGATGAACACCCTTTCCCAGCGCATCGGCACCACCGGAAGCACCTGGACGGACGCCTGCGGCCTCGACAGCGGCAATGTGACTACTGCCGTGGATATGTACCTCATCCTACGGTATCTGATGAGCTTTGATGCCTTCGTGGACATCTCGTCGGCCCCCGCCTTCACCATGCCCGCCAAGGAAAAGCACACCAAGAGTTTCGTGCTGCTGAACCAGAACGTCGCCCTCAACAAGACCAGCGGCGGCAGCTTCTACCGCAAGTCTATGCAGGGCGGCATGTGCGATGTGATGGCCTACAAAAACGACCACGGCGACCAGAGCTATGTTTCGTGGGCCAATCAGGACGGCTCCACCTATATCTTCTGCATCATGCAGAGCCCCGACACCTGTGACACCTACGGTTACGCCAACCGCCGCCCGGCCCTCTACGAAACGACCCGCCTCATCGACTGGGTGTTCCAGAGCTTTTCCATCCAGCCTGCGCTGGACACCGACCTTGCTCTGGCAGAGATCCCCGTGAAGTATTCCTCCGACACCGACACCCTCAAGCTCTACCCCGACAACAGCATGATGACCCTGCTGCCCTCTTCGGGCGACGGCACCGTGACCCAGAAATACTTCCATCTGCCCGACTATGTCTGCGCCCCCATCCAGCAGGGCGATGTTGTCGGCACCGTGGAGCTGAAGCTGGCCGGCGAGACCATCGGCATGGTCAACCTCATCGCCGGGCAGGACGTGAGCCGGAGCAGCCTGCTCTACTCTTTCTCGAAGCTGCAGGAGTTCTTCGGCAGCCTCTACCTCAAGGTAGTGCTCGTCGTCAGCGCCATCTGCGCCATCATCTATGTGGCGTGGGTCCTGCTCAACTCCCCCCGCACCCGCCATTCCTCCAAAAAAGTCCACCGCTATGGCCGTCCCCGCGACTGAGCCGTGCGGTCAGCTTCTTTTCTGAAAAAGCTGTAAAAAGCAGTTGACAAATACGCCCCCAAGTGGTAATATATACAGGCAGTCCGTGACTGCGAAAAACTGTATATGGGCGTGTTCCCGAGTGGCCAATGGGGACAGACTGTAAATCTGCTGCTTTTCAGCTTCGGTGGTTCGAATCCACCCGCGCCCACCAAAAAAGTTCAGCGTACGAAAATACGCTGGGCTTTTTGTTTTATAAAAAACTGAAGTTACACTTTCTAGGGTGGATTCGAACAGCTGCGGCCCGGCGCTTCACGTCCCGCCGGGCAAAAACAGCCTGCTAGGCTGTTTTTAGCAGCGCGGCTTGCGTAATCCACCCGCGCCCATGAAAAAACCGCTGGTGTAGAGATACACTGGCGGTTTTCTTTTGCACAAATGTCAGACTCACATAGGCGGGTGGATGAGAACAGCAGCGGAGCCGACTGCAACGACGACGAGCGCCGCCAGCGGCGGAAGCAGCGAGGAGTTGTTGGGGCCGCGGCCAGCGATACGCAAGCAAGGCGCAGCGGATGCTGGGTGCCGCAACCCGTCCGCCTGCGGCGGAGACAGGGAGGCGAGGCTGGGGCAGCGCTCCGATTTTTCAAGGCCCCGCCAATGCGGTTGCCGCCATGCACACCGCCGGTAGTTTCGCCAGCGGCATACAGACCGGGAATGACATTTCCCTGCGTATCAAGAACCTCTGCGTCTGCGTTGATCTTCAGACCGCCCATAGTGTGATGGATTCATCAAGTTGATGGAACAGGTATAAGAAAGCGCAGGAACATTCTCAAAATGCTCCTGCGCTTTCTTTGCTTAATCTTCTAATCCATGGCTACCGGTCACATTCCCCAAATATTTCTCCGGATCACCGTTCAAAATCAAATCCGCGTAGCCCAGCGGGTCGTTATAGATAAGGTAGTCCAGTTCCGTCTGCTGCGCCATAGTCACATCTAGTACATCCTCGACCCCGGTGCAGCAGCTCCACGCAGCCGGTATCCATGTTGAACTTGCAGGCTCTTTCATCGTACTTCATGTTTGTGTCCTTTCCGCCTTACGGCACCTTTACAGTTGTGACTTTCGTTACACGGTTTTTCTTCTGATAAGGTTTTGGACACACCGCGGTCTGAAACGAGCCGGAATTCTCATTTCCGAAGAAAACAAAAAATCCGAACCCTTCTCCTATCGAGAAAAGGTTCGGATTTTCATTGTTTGGTGCGGATAAGAGGACTTGAACCTCCACCGAGTTGCCCCGATTAGAACCTGAATCTAACGCGTCTGCCAATTCCGCCATATCCGCATATTCTGTTTTGTTCGCTGCCGTTCGGCTCGGAACGATAGTTATTATACCACGGAAAGCGGGAAAGTCAAGCGTTTTTTCAAAAAAGTTTTTGCATTCTTTTCCGCATATTTTATCTTGCGTCCCTGCGCGCAAAAACACAGGCATCTGCCCCGGTGATGCCTACTGCCGGGGCAGATGCCTGCCAGACCACGCTTCTTATTTTGCAGTTTTTCCTGAATTTTCTCAGATGCCCCAGAACAGCCAGAGGCTCCCCGCCCCCACGAGGACCGCTGCCAACGTGAACGGCACACCGATGCGCAGGAAGTCCCGGGTACGAACAGTCTCACCGTTCTTGCGGAGAATACCGATGGCCGCGATGTTGGCTGACGCGCCGATGGGGGTCAGGTTGCCGCCCAGCGTCGCGCCGGTAAGCAGACCGAAGTAGAACAGCTCCGGCTCAATGCCCGTGCCGCCGTTCATGAGGGCGGCAACGCCCTGCACCACCGGCAGCATAGCCGCCACATAGGGGATGTTGTCGATGAAGGCCGACAGCCCCACCGACGCAGCCACCAGCAGCAGATAAAGATGCAGCGGCTCGTCTCCGGCTGCGGAGTGGAACAGCTGCGCCGCCGCGTCGATGACTTCCGCCCTGCTCACTCCTTCCAGCAGAATAAAGAGGCTGAAGAGCAGCAGCAGGGTGTCATAGTCCAGCGCCCGGAACGTCTCGGCCAGCGGCTTCAGGGAGCGGCTGCGCCAGCAGGCGCGGGCGGCACCGAAGAGGCACAGCCCCATGCAGACGAGTCCGCTGCGCAAGGTATAGAGCAGATGCAGTACGCCGCCAGAAGGCTCAGGCAGGAAGGACGCCGCGATGAGCAGACCTACCGTCAGCAGGAGAAGCGCCGTGGGGACGTCGTCCTCCACCTCCGTTTCCACCGTGACATGGACGGGCTGGCGCTGGTCCCGAAACAGCCAGAACAGCACCCCCAGCGAGGCCAGCGCTCCCAGCTCCACGCTCCAAAAGATGCCGGGCCGACCCTCCATCCAGAAGAAATCGAAGAAATTCATTCCCGCAAAGCCGCCCAGCAGGATGCTCGTGGTGTCCCCCACCAGCGTTGCCGCGCCCTGTAAATTGGACGATACCGCAATGGCGATGAGCACCGGCACCGGCGACAGTTTCAGCCGCCGGGCGATGGCAAGCCCTACCGGAGCCACCATCAGCACGGTGGCCACATTGTCCACAAAGGCACTGATGAACCCCGCCAGCAGCGCCAGCACCGACACGGCCCACCGGACATCCGGCACATGGGCAATGAGCTCTTCGGCCAGCCGGGCGGGCATCTTGCTCTGGATAAAAAGAAAGACCGTACCCATCATTCCCGCCATCATCAGCAGGACATTGAAGTCTACGGCCCGAGCGGCGTCCGCCAGCGTGAAATCATACACGCCCAGCTTTCCCAGCAGCAGGAACGCCCCGGCCCCGCCCAGCGCGACCCAGGGGCGGTACTGCTGCACCACCAGCATCAAAATATAAAACAGGACAAACAGGCTCAGCGCCAGTGTCATTTCGTCTCCTCCGCAGGTTCCAGAGGCTTTGCGTCTTCTTCTATCATCCGATAGCCGACGCCAAGCTCGTTGAGGATATAAGTATTGCTGCCCGGGCGGCTGCCCAGCTTTTTGCGGATATTGGCCATATTCACCTGCAGCTTCTTGGTGCTGCTGGCGTCCGTGTCGCCCCAGATGGCCCGGACGATGGCCGCATAGGTCATCACCCGCCCGGCGTGCTCGGACAGAAAAGCCACGATGTTGTATTCCGTTTGGGTCAGGCGCACCTCCTGCCCGTCCACGAACACCTTGCGGCGCTCGTAGTTGATGGTGAGGCCCTGTGCGCTGAACACCCCGCCGGGCAGACTGCCGCCGCCATAGCGGTTCACCCGCAGCGCAGCCCGCACCCGGGCCAGCAGCTCACCGGTGCCGAAGGGCTTGGTGATATAGTCGTTGGCACCGAGGTCGAGGGCCTCGATCTTATCCTGCTCGGTGGTGCGGGCCGACAGGACGATGATGGGGGTCAGATACTTCTGCCGGATGGAGCGGATGGCGTCCAGACCGTCCCGGTCGGGCAGGCCGAGGTCCAGGATGACGAGGTCCGGATTATAGGAGATGAACATGGTCATGCCCATCACGCAGGTCTGGGCCACCAGCGCCTGATAGCCGTTGGTCTCCAGCAGGGTCTGGATGAAGCTGCAGATGTTCGCCTCATCCTCGATGATAAGTACCTTGAATTTATTATTGCTCATCCTCTGTTTCCTCCGTATCCACTTCTTCGGTCTCCAGCCAGAACCGGATGGTCGTACCCTCGCCGGGCGTGCTCTCGGCCTTTATCTCGCCGCCGTGGGCTTTGATGATGGCCGCGCACACCGACAGCCCGATGCCCATGCCGTGCTTGCCGCCCGACGAGGTATCCTGCGTCAGGGTCGTGCCGGTGAAGAGGGTCTTGAGCCGCTCTTTCGGGATGCCGCAGCCGTTGTCAATGACTTCAAACACCGCCCGCTGCCCCAGCGTGAACACCCGCAGCGTCAGGCAGGTCATCCCCTTGGCGTGGAGCACCGCGTTTTCCAAAAGGTTCGTCAGCACCTGCTGGATGAGCATGGAGTCCATCGGGATGACGATGAAGTCATCCGGAAGCTTTACTTCCACCGGTACGCCGGGGTGGAGCTTCTGGAACCGCACCAGCACCGTATCCACCAGCTCTTCCAGCACGGTGGGCGTCTTCTGGATGGCGACGCCGTCGGCGTCGATGCGGGTGACGGAGAGCAAATTCTCCACCATCCGGTTGAGCCACTGGGCGTCGGCACAGGCCTCGGAAAGGAGCTTTATCTTCTGCTCCCGGCCCAGCGAGTCGTAGTTGTCGATGACCGTAGAGCAGGACCCGTAGATGGACGTCAGCGGAGTGCGCAGGTCGTGGGAGACAGCCCGCAGGAGGTTGGCCCGCATCTTCTCTGTCTCGCTCTCCATCCGCAGCTGCTCCTGCTTTTTGATGCGGGTGGTCAGGGTACTCGTCATAAAGGAGACCACCAGCATCACCACGCCGGAGAAGATGTTCTCCGGGATGGTGAAGTTGAAGGCAAAGTAGGGCGTGCGGAACGCGAAGTTGACCGCCAGCACGCTGATGACAGAACCGGCCACGCCCCACCAGTAGCCGTCGGTGTACATGGAAACAAAAAACACCGCCAGCAGGAACACCATCGAGGCCACACCGTCGATGCGGCCGCTGATGAACTGGATGAGCGTCACACAGGCGAACGCCCCGATGAGCGCCGCCAAAAGTACCCAGACGTCCTTTTTCCGGAGCATCTGCTTCATTTGCTGTCCCTCCCGATCTATATTCGGTTACACTGTAAAAGTATACCACAAATAAATTAAAGATACAGCAAAGGGCGGGCATTTTTCCGTGGTTCCAAAGGGTTGACAAAAGTGCGTTCCTGGCTCACAATAGAATCATCTTCTTTATCGTAATAAAGGAAAGGGAAAGAATATGCTGTATTTTGAGAACGACTACTGCGAGGGTGCGCATCCCGCCATCCTGCAGAAGCTGACGGAAACGAACTTCGAGAAGGTGTCCGGCTACGGCACCGACCCCTACTGCGCCAGCGCAAAAGAGAAGATACGCGCCGCCTGCGCCTGCCCCGAGGCAGACGTCTTCTTCATCTCCGGCGGCACCCAGGCCAACTCCATCGTCATCGCCTCCACGCTCCGCCGCTGGGAGGGCGTCATCGCCGCCGCCACCGGCCATGTGGCCGGTCATGAGGCGGGTGCCATCGAGTTCACCGGCCACAAGGTCATCGGCCTGCCCCAGAAGAACGGCAAGCTGGATGCCGCCACGGTGGAGGATTTCTGCAAGACCTTCTACGCCGACTCGAACCACGACCACATGGTCTTCCCCGGCATGGTGTATATCTCCCACCCCACCGAGTACGGCACCCTGTACAGCAAGGCTGAGCTCGAGGCCCTGTCCGCCGTCTGCCACACCTACCATATGCCCCTCTTCGTGGACGGCGCACGTCTGGGCTACGCGCTGGTGAGCGAAGGCACCGATGTGACCCTGGCAGACCTCGCCAGGCTCACCGACGTCTTCTACATCGGCGGCACCAAGGTGGGCGCACTCTGCGGCGAGGCCGTGGTCTTCCCCCACGGCGCACCGGCCCACTTCATGACGATGGTCAAGCAGCAGGGCGCTCTGCTGGCCAAGGGCCGCCTCATGGGCATCCAGTTCGACGTTCTCTTCACCGACGACCTCTACACCCGCATCAGCCGCAACGCCATCGAGACGGCCAACGCCCTCAAGAAGGGCCTCGCCGCAAAGGGCTACCGCTTCTTTATGGACTCCCCCACCAACCAGCTCTTCGTCGTGCTGGAAAACGCCCAGCTGGCCGCGCTGGAAGGCAAGGCAAAGTTCGGCTTCTGGGAGAAGTTCGACGACAGCCACACCGTCGTCCGCATCGCCACCAGCTGGGCCACTAAGATGGAAGAGATCGAGCAGCTCATCGCTCTGATGTAACTGCCAAAACTTTTCCCTCCATTTTATGCGAAACGCCGGTTGCTTTTGGGGCGTCAGTATGCTATCTTTGAAAGAAACATGAGTGGAAGGAAGGTTTTCTCTATGGGCTTTTTGGACAGGCTCTTCGGCGGCAGGGCAAAGACTGCGAAAGAGACGCGGTTCCCCGGTGAAAAGATGGTCGTCAAAGCCCCCATGGACGGCATCGTTCTCCCGCTGGAACAGCTCCCGGACGAGACGTTCGCCGCAGCCATCCTCGGCCCGGGCTGCGGCATCGAGCCCACCGGCGGCACGGTCTACGCTCCCTTCGACGGGAAGATCACTTCCATTGTCCCCACCCTCCACGCTGTGGGGCTGGAAAGCACCGAGGGCATCGAGCTGCTCATCCACATCGGGATGGACACCATCACCCTGCGGGGCAGCGGCTTCACCCCGCTGGTCAGGGAAGGACAGGCCGTCAAAGCCGGAACGCCCCTGCTGAACGTGGATCTCGACGCCATCCGCGCCGCCGGGCTCTCCACCGAGAGCGCCGTCATCGTGACCAACGCCGACGACCTGCCAAAGCTCCATATCATCGCGGGCGGCATCGTCTCCACCGGCACGCCGCTGTTCAAATTCGAGTAAGATACAAAAAAGACATCTGCCGCCGGCAGATGTCTTTTTTGTTATGCTCATGCTTTTTCGGGCTTATACTGCAGGACCCGCTCGGAGACGAGGCCGTTGAAGAACTGGATGAAGGGTCCGAGGCAGAACGCGCAGATGAGGGTACCCAGACCCACAAGACCGCCCAGGAGCCAGCAGAGCAGGGCGCAGAAGGCGTCGGTGAAGACGCGGCAGCCGAAGTACTGGAAGTGCGTGTAGTCCCGCAGACCCAGCGAGAGGTAATCGTAGGGCGCGATGCCGAGGTCAGCCGTCTGGTAGAGGGACGCGCCCAGCGCCGTCACAAGGACGGCCAGCACCACCCACACCAGCTGTTCCGGCAGGGACGCTGCCGGGCCGAAGGCCGCGGCAATGGGGTCGTAGAAGAAGGTTATGATGAACCCCATGCCGATGCCGTTGACGAAGGTGCCAAGGCCGATGTACTTGCGCCCGAACCAGAATTCCAGCGCAAAGAAGAGGATGTTGGTGGCGACGTTCTGCACGCCCAGCGAGATGCCCAGCAGCTCGGCAAGGCGCATATTCAGCGCGCTGATGGAGTCGTTGCCGAGATGGGACTGCTTGAAGAGGGCGATGCCCAGACCAATAATGACAATGCCCACCATCATACCCACGATGCGGCGGGTGGTCGGCTTTTGGGTGGTCGAAATGCTCATGAAACGGCCTCCTGATTTATTTTTCTCTATTATAACGCTGCAGGAGGGTCAGCGCAATCAATATTGCACAATTATCTGTTTCATTGTGGAAAACTCATTGTCTCAAGTCTTCTTCCAGCCGGGCCTTGTCCAGCCCCTCGCCGATGACGATGAGCACCTGCTGTCCCTGCGGGATGGGGGCCGCCGTCAGACCGGCGGCGGCAGCATTCAGCTCATACCACTGGCCATCATCCTCCACGAAGCCTTTCACCCGGAGGACATTTCCGCAGGCAGGGTCGGTGAAGAGGGACGGGATGTTCTTTTCCAGCTGAGCACGGGGCAGACCCAGCTCGAGGAAGTAGGCCGAGGTGAAAGCATCATGCGCGTCGAAGTGGAGCTTTTCGCAGCTGGCCTGCCGGCAGCCGCACTTTGCGATGCGGGCCATATCGTCGCCGGTCAAATCGGCCCAGTCCTTCGCAATAATTTCCTTCGGGCCGAACTTCCGGGAGCACTTGCAGGCTTCCAGCGCACGGGCCAGATGGGCTTCTGCCCCCTGCTTCTGCGCGTCAGAGGCCAGCTGACAGCGGCTCAGGAGGACACTGCCCGCCCATGCACTCTCGGAAGCGAGGATATATTCTGCCTGCGGGGAAAGTTCTTCCGGCAGAAGGGCATCCACGATGGCGATGACATTGCCCAGCTGATACCAGCAGTCCAGCGGCTCGTCCCGCAGCACGTCGAAGAACTCGTCCACGTCAAAGATGCCGCTGGGCTCCACGATGACCCGCTCAAAACCCCGCATGGCCATGGAGATGAGCTTTGTCCGCATCCGGCGCTGGTGGGTGTCGCAGTCGCAGCCACCGCTGATGGTCTCCAGCTCCACGCCCTGCGCCTCGAGGTCCTGCAGGAGCATGGCGTCCACGTTCACCGCGCCGAAGTCGTTTTCCAGTACACAGACTTTGACGCCCTGCCCGGCCCACCATGCCGCGTATCTGCGCAGGAAGGTGGTCTTCCCTGCCCCGAGAAATCCTGTGATAAGGTCTACCTGAACCATTGTCCTGTCCTCCTGTTGTATCAGCTTTTTCAGCGTTAGTATAAACTGACAGCCGTCGATTGTCAAACACAAGAAACGGCCCTTTCCCGGTCTGGGAAAGGGCCGTTCCGCCGCAATGCTGGGAGTTCCTTACAGGAATTCGACGCTGCCGTCCTCGATGTGGTACATCGCACCGACGACCCGCAGGCCCGTTTCCTCCTCGATGTTATGGATACACAGGCTCTTTTCGATCTCCTGCACACTGTGCCGGACATTGAGACAGCTAGCCTTGTAGGGGTCTGTTTCATCCCCGATGGCCTTCTTTATCTCGTCCGTGATGTAGCGGATATAGCCGGAGGGCTCCTGGTTGATGGCGGCATCCACCGCACCGCAGTGGGTGTGGCCCAGCACCACCACCAGCCGACAGCCCAGATGGCCGGCAGCGTACTCGATGCTGCCCAACTGGTGGTCGTCGATGATGTTGCCCGCCAGCCGGATGACGAACAGCTCACCGATGCCCGCCGAGAAGATGTTCTCCGGGATGACCCGGGAATCCGAACAGGTGACGATGATGGCGTAGGGCGACTGACCCTTCGCCCAGGTGGACATCCGGATACGGCGGGAAATATCGCCGCTCCCGTTTTCCGCATTCAGGTATTTCAGATTGCCCGCCGCCAGCTTGTAGATGGCATCGGCCGCGGTGCAGACTGGGGTCTCACGCATTGCAGCAGCCTCCTTGGAAAAAAGTGGTAAAAAGTATCCTACAAAAATGCCCGGCCGTCCAACGAAGGGCAGCCGGGCGGGAGCTCAGTTTATCAGAAGTGGATGACGCCGAGGATCAGACCAGCGACGAGGCAGACGATGGAAACACCCCACTGCCAGCCGAAGCAGTACTTGATGTGGTCCTTGATCTCGACACCGGCCAGACCGATGCCCAGATAGGTAGCGGGAGCCACCGGGCTGATGAAGGTAGCGCAGTTGCGGCAGACGACCATTGCGATGGCGATGTGAGCCGGGTTGACGCCGAACTGGTTGCCAACGCTGACCAGAACGGGCAGCAGGCCGTAGAAGTAGGAGTCGGTATCGAACAGCAGAGCCAGAGGCACGCTCAGGATGCCGATGATGATGGGCAGGAAACGGCCCAGAGAGGCGGGGATGACGTTGGCCATCATAATGGCCATCTTCTCCATGATGCCGCTCTTGCTCAGGACACCGAGGAAGACACCGGCACACAGGATGGTGGAAGCCATGCTCAGGCCAGCGGAAGCGTGGCTCTTGATGATGGAGTTGTGCAGCTTCTTGCCGCGGTAGTTGACCAGAATGCCCAGAGCGCAGCCGACCATGAAGACGTAGTAAGAGGGGAAGATGTCCAGGACCAGCACGATGATGACGGCCAGAGTCAGGATGACGTTGAAGATGAAGTTCTGGGGACGAGCCAGAGCCTCATCCTTCTTGCCGTCGTCGGAGTCGTCGTACTTGCCGGCGTCCTCAGCAACGATGGCATCGCCGAGCTTTGCGATGCGCTTCTTCTCCTGCAGGCCCCAGAAGATGGCGGTGCCGACAGCCAGCACCAGGCCGACGATCTGCATGGGCATGAGCTGGAACCACAGGTCGTTGGGCTCCATCTCGATGACGCTTGCAGCGCGCATGGTGGGGCCGCCCCAGGGCATCAGGTTCATGACGCCCATTGCGGTGACGCAGATGAGCAGCAGGGTCTCACGGCGCATGTGCAGGCGCTTGTAGACGGGCAGCATGGCGGGGATGGTGATGAGGAAGGTGGAAGCGCCGCCGCCGTCCAGATGGCCGATGATGGCGATGAGGCAGGTCATCAGAGCAACGCCGACGACGTTGTTGCCGACCTTCTTCATCAGCGCACCGATGATCTTGTCGAACATGCCTGCATCGGTCATGACGCCGAAGAACAGGACGGAGAAGATGAACAGGACCGCCGTACCGTGGACGCCCTTGACGCCCTCCTTGATAAAGCCAGCCATTTCATCCAGGGTGAAAGCACCGGTAGCCACCAGAATGGCTGCGGTGATGGTCGAGACGCTGACGAATGCCAGTGCAGGGACCGTGACATTGCGCAGCAGCAGGACGATGACCGCAATCACCGTTGCAAAGCCGAGCAGAGCGAGGATCGTATCACTCATGGGTTTGTACTTCCTTTCCTTTTTCGTATACTGGGGATGCATTCCGTTTTATCCTCCAGAATCATTCCCGTTCGTTATGGTTCAAGTATACAGACTCAAACTTACAGCCCAAAGCCCTTCTCGTTACGGTTTGTTAAGAAATTCCTTAATATCCTGTAAGATTGTGTATGGAAGGTTGGATACAATAGAGTGCAACACAAAAGGCGTCCTTTCGGACGCCTTTTGCGTTGTTTATTCTTTCCGGCTGCTCCTTATCTGCGCCAGAAGCGTAGACGCCGACACAGGTTTTACCACATAGCCGTCGATGACGCCGTGGCTGCGGGCGTCCACAATCTCCCTTGTAGGGGCATTGGTCATCACGATGCGGGTCATGCCCGGGTAGCGGCCCCGGATTGCCATGCAGAAATCCACGCCGCTGCTGCTCATCAGGCTCTCGTCGATGGCGAGAACGTCGAAGGGCTGCTGCTCCAGCAGCTGGCGCAGCTCGTCCCGGCGGGAGCAGGTGGACACACTCAGGCCCAGCGCGCTGAGGTCTTTGTCCAGCAGGTCGAGGACCTTGTTGTTGTCGTCCGCCGCCAGGATGCGCAGCTTGCTGTCCACGCCCCACTGCAGCTGTTCGCGCTCCTGCTGCTGCTCCAGCACCGGCAGATAGACATAGAAGGTCGTGCCTCTGCCGATGGTGCTCTCCGCCCGGATTCGGCCCCGGTGGGTGCGGATGATCTGGTCGGCCAGGGCAAGGCCGAGGCCGGTACCTTCGCCGGTCTTCTTTGTGGTGAAGAAGGGCTCGAAGATGTGCTGCATCGTCTCCTTGTCCATGCCGCAGCCGGTGTCGGTGACGCTCAGGCAGACGTAGCTCGACCATTCCTCGGAGATCTTCTCTTCCGGGAAGAGCGCCGCCAGCTCACTGCGCGGCACGACACTGCCCCGGATGGTCAGCTTTCCGCCCGCAGCGCCGATGGCGTGGATGGCGTTGATGCTGATGTTCAGCAGCACCTGCTGCAGCTGGGTCGCATTGCCCAGAACGCATTCACCGCTCAGCTCATTTTCTTCCTTCAGCTCCACGTTCTTCGGGCAGTTCGTCTCCACCAGTTTCCGGGTCCGATGGAGCAGTCCCTCCACCGACACGGCGTCGTAGACCGTCTCCACGTTTTTCCGGCTCATGGAGGAAATCTGTTTCACGACCTCCTGTGCCTTCTGCGCCGCCTCGCTGATCTCCATCGCGTTGTCATAAATTTCGCTGCCCGGGTCGGCGTCGGCCATGATGAGGTCGGCATAGCCGGTGATGGGGGTCAGGAAGTTATTGAACTCATGGGCGATGCCGCCGGTGAGGGTCCCCATCATCTGCAGCCGCTGGCCGTGGGCCAGCGACTCTTCGCTGCGGTGGAGCTCTTCGAGGGTCTGGTTCAGAGTCTTCAGATCGCTGATCTCGGTCGCGCTGCGGCGGTCGCGCTCCTGCAGCCGGAACATCTGGAACATGAAGAGCACCAGCACCAGCGCCACGCCGCCGAAGATGAGGACCACCTTCACGAAGCTCTGCTGTACCGGCTCGTAGAAATCGTCGTAGTCCACCACGGCGCTGACGATCCAGAAACTGCCCCCCACGTCCAGATGACGAAAGGCGCTTATCTTATGCACCCGGGGCAGATCCGGGTCGGCCCACCAGTAGGAGTAGTAGTCCAGCGTGCCGGATTCCTCTTCCTGCTGAGCGCGCAGCAGCTCACTCAGACTGCTCATGTCCAGTTCCTTCCCCTGATAGATGCGCTGGCGGCCCTCCACGACTTTGATGCCCCACTGAACGGCTTCGGGGTGCATGACCACAAGGTTATCGTCATTCTTTATCATGATGTAGCCGTTCCTGCCGACATGGATCTCCGAGATGAGCTGCTGATACATGACCGTGGAGTCTACCACGAGGCAGGCTGTCTCATCCCCGGCCTTCTTCTTCATCACAAGATAGTGCTCGTCACCGCTGTGGTACTGCCAGTAGGAGATGTCCTCCGTCCGGGTGATGAGGACATCGCAGACGGCGCTGAGGCCGTAGCAGCTGTAGATGACCTCGCCGCTGCTGTTTTCCAGCCAGACGTCCCGGATGGTATCGCTCCGGGCCACCGTGGGGCGGAACGCTTTGCTGGCCTCCGCTTTTCCGGCGATGGAGTCCAGCCGGTCGGCGTATTCTTCCAGCAGGACGCGGATGCTGTCGGCGGTGCTCTGCACCACCAGCTCCATCTGCCTCGTCTGGCTGTCCATCATGGCGGTGCGGTAGTCCTTCCACACCATACCCACCACGACAGCCAGTGCGGCTACCGTGACGACACCGATGGCCAGCGGCATCCACAGGGTGCGCAGCGTCTGGAAGCGTATCTTTTTCGGGGCGTTCTCCTTCATATCGAGTCCTCCTTTGGGGCGGTCTTGCTCTTCCTGTCTAAAAATGTTATAATTTTATTTATCGCAAGTGAAACAAATTTTTCCGGTCAGAAAAGTGCAGGGAGTTATCATGTCGTATCATGTTCTTATTGTAGACGACGATCCAGCAATTTGCAAACTTTTATCGAAAGTTATGATAAGCAATGAGATGGACCCTCTCGTCGTCAACAGCGGCGCGGCGGCGCTGGACCTCATCGCGCGGCAGAGCAGCACGCTGGATATGATCCTGATGGACATCACGCTGGGCGACATGGAGGGATTCGATGTCATCCAGACCATCCGGCGCAACGGCGTCACCACGCCGGTCATCATCATCAGCGGCCGCAACGAGGACTATGATTTCATGTACGGCCTCTCGCTGGGCGCCGACGACTATGTCACCAAGCCCTTCCGTCCCCAGATTTTGGGCGCAAAGGTCAAGGCCCTTATCCGCCGCAGCAAGAGCTTCTCGCAGGAGAACAACCAGCAGATCAGCTGCGGGCCTTTCCTCTGCGACACCACCACCATGCGCTTTTATAAAAACAATGTAGAGCTGAACCTCTCCGAGAAAGAGCGCAGCCTGCTGCTGCTCTTTGTGCGCCACCCGCAGCAGGTGTTCACCAAGGACATGATCTACGAGCAGATATGGGGCAACCTCATTGCCGTGGACGACAACGCCATCATGGTCTACATCAACCGCCTGCGCAGCAAGATCGAGGACAACGCCCGCACGCCCCAGCACATCATCACCATCCGCGGCGTCGGCTATCGTTTTGTGCCGTAAGAGCGTCATTTATTTTTTTCATAGAAACAAAGAAGAGCAGCCAACTGCGCGCGGTGCAGTTGGCTGCTCTCTGGTTTTATGCCGGTATAAAACACAAAACCTTGAAAAAGGAGAATCGCATGAAGTTTGTGTGCATATTTAGCCGCAAAAGCGGGGGTGAGAAGAGCGAAGGAATCTCCGTGAATCCATTCCGAAGCGTGGTTGGCAAGCCACATTCCCGCTTTTATGCTATATCACTCAATCTTCGCGGAAAGAGAAAGGCTTGACTTCGCGGACGACGTCCATGACAGTGCCGTCGCGGGCCTCGATGATGCCCACGATGCGGTCGCCGAACTGGACCTTCTCAGGCTCGCCGACGATGGAGTAGGCGATGTCGCGCAGCTCCTCGATGGTCTTCAGAGGCACGCAGTCGGCGTCCTGCAGGGCCTTCAGCAGGTCGGGGCGCTTGGGGTTGACGGCCACGCCGTAATCGGTAACGACGATGTCCACGCTCTCGCCCGGGGTGGTGACAGTGGTCACGTCGGTGCAGATGGCCGGGATGCGGCCCTGCAGCAGAGGAGCGATGACGATGGTGCACTTTGCACCCTGTGCGGTATCGGGATGGCCGCCCTGTGCGCCGGTGATGATGCCATCGGAGCCGACGACGACGTTGCAGTTGAAGTGGGTATCAACTTCCAGAGAGGCCAGGATGACGTAATCCAGCTTGTTGACGAAAGCGCCCTTGTTCATGGGGCTTGCGTACTCGCCAGCAGAGATGGGGAAGTGGTTGGGGTTGGTGCGGACATTGTTGACCGCATCCAAATCGAAATCCTGGGTATCCACCAGCTTGCGGGCCAGACCGCAGTCCAGCAGCTCGCACATGGGCTTGGTCAGACCACCGACGCCCAGACCCATATGGATGTTCTTCTCTTCCATGATCTTGGCCAGAGAGATGGTGGAGGCGATGGATGCGCCGCCGACACCGGTCTGATAAGAGAAGCCATCCTTGAAGTAGGGGGTGTTTGCAACGACCTGCGTGCAGTACTCGGCCATCAGGATCTTGCGCTGGTCGGTGGTGGGCTTTGCAGCGCCGGTAGCGATCTTCTCGGGGATGCCGATCTGGTCCACGACGCAGACGTAATCCACCTTGGTCTGGTTGATCTCTGCGGGGTAGTTGGGGTAGTCCACGAGGCAATCGGTGACAGCGACGACATAGTCAGCCATCTCAGCGTCCACGTAAGCATAGCTCAGGACGCCGCAGTTGGTCTTGCCGCCCATACCGGAGCAGTTGCCGTACTCGTCGCAGGAGGGTGCGCCGATGAAGGCGATGTCCACATGGGTCTCGCCGGTCTCAATGGCGCGGACACGGCCGCCGTGGCTGCGCATGGTGGCCAGGCCCTTCAGCTTGCCATGGGAGATGGCATCGCCGATCTTGCCGCGGACACCGGAAGACTCGATGTTGACGATGGTGCCGTCCTCGATCATGGGGACGAGGGCGTCATGAGCCTTGCCCAGAGAGCTTGCGCTCAGGGTGATGTTCTTGAAGCCCATCTTGTGGATCTCTTCCATGACCATGCAGACCACGAGGTCGCCCTCGCGGAAGTGGTGGTGGAAGGAGACGGTCATGCCGTCGTGGGCATTGCACTTGACCAGAGCCTCGTGGATGTCCTTGACCATCTTGTCGTGGTCATTGCGCATCACGGGGGTGACCTTCGGGCTGGCCTTCTGGAAAGCCTTGCCGTCTTTATAATTGTTGCCCTGGAAGACCTCTTTGCCGGTGCGCTCGAGGATCTCTTCGGGAATTTCTCTGCCGACTGCGTTCAACATAATTACAAATCCCCCTTATACACGCCGGATGCCTTTGCCAGATCGATGGTGCGCTTTGCGCCGTCGTAGAAGGCGATGTCGATCATCTTGCCGTCAACGGTGAAGACGCCGATGCCCAGTGCCTTCTTGGAGTCGATCTCCTTGACGACCTTCTCAGCGAAGATGATGTCCTTCTGGGTGGGAGTAAAGATCTCGTGGACGATGGGGATCTGACGGGGGTTGATGATGGATTTGCCATCGAAGCCCATCAGGTGGATGTTCTCGACATCCTTGCGGAAGCCGTCCATATCCTTCAGGTCGGTGAAGACGGTGTCGAAGCACTGCACGCCTGCTGCGCGGGCTGCAATGATCATCTGCTGGCGGGCGCCCATCAGCTCGATGCCGGTGCCGGTGATGTGGGTCTGCAGGTCCTTGGTGTAGTCGCCGCCGGACAGTGCGATGCCGAACAGGCGCTCATCGCTCTCGCAGATCTCCAGAGCGTTCATGACGCCGCGGGCAGACTCCAGAGCGGCGATGATGAGGACTTCGCCCTCAGGACGGCCATAGGTCTTCTCGTCCTCGGCGATGGCGGCAGCCACGCGGCGGACATCCTCAGCGTGCTCGGTCTTGGGGATGCGGATGGAATCGCAGCCGCCGGCCACGCAGGCACGGATGTCTTCACGCCAGTAGGGAGTGTCCAGACCGTTGATACGGACGACGCGCTCTGCACCGCGGTAATCCACGGTCTTCAGGGCGTGATACAGGCTGAAACGGGCGACATCCTTCTGGTTCTCGGCGACAGCGTCCTCGAGGTCCAGCATCAGGGAGTCGGCCTTATAGATGTAGGGGTCCTTGATGAGGCCGGGCTTCTGCGCATTCAGGAACATCATCGTGCGGCGCAGGCGCTTCTTGTTCGGATTATTCATCGAATGGCACCTCCCCAGGGCAGATTCTCATACTGGTCAACAGAGCGGAACACCGCGCCCTCGATGCGGGCCTTCAGGGTGCAGTCCAGTGCGCCCTTGTCCACGATGGTGATGCGGACGTTATCGATGTCCAGATTCTTCAGGGTCTCCAGTGCGACCTTGCGCAGCTGGTTGCCGTACTGATGGATGACGGAGCTTTCGAGGGAGAAATCGATCTTACCCTCACCCGGCTCGACGGTCACCATGCAGTCGCTGGATTCCAGAGTGCCAGCCGTGGCTGCTTTCTTGATCTCCATGCTTTTTTCCTCCTTGGCAGGTGGTTTCTTCAATCGTTATACCGTACTTGCGGGGCAGCGCCTCACTGCGCCGCTCCTGATGGTTCTATCATAATCGGACAATCTTACAAAAGGCATAGCGTCAGTCTTAATATTCGTTAAGAATCGCCAAAAATTTCTCTTGTACACAAGACATATTCCATTTGGTCATGCTGCTCGCGCATTTTCTCTTCCATTTCCCCTCCTTTCCTGCACGAGATGCCATCCGGCGCTGTTTTCGCCTTTTTCTCAGCTCTATCCTACCGCACCCAGCGGCATTTGTGAAATGAAAAGATGGAATCCTTATCCATCCAAAAAGGGAAGGGGTAGTGCAAAGCAGGCAAAACCACTGGCTGTGCGTTTTGCCTGCTGCGGAAAGATCCTTTTTTACACGGGGTTGAAGCCCTTACCGATGATCTCGCTGGAATTTTCTATCATGATAAAGGCTGTCGGCTCCTGCTGGCGGATGAAGTTGCGCAGGCGGATGGCCTGACTGCGCCGCATGGTGGTCATGATGACCGTCTTGTGGGCGTCAGAGTACGCGCCGCGCGCTTCAAAGGTGGTCGCACTGCGGTTCAACTCGTGGATGATGAAGTTGCAGATGGGCTGCGGGTGCTCACACACGATGTTGAAGCACTTGCAGAGGTTCATATTCTCGATGACATTGTCCACCACCATCGACTTGGCCACCAGACCCATGACGGAGAACAGACCGGTGGAGGGGCCGTACATTACAAACGAGAGGCCCACAGCCGCCACATCCGCTGCCATCAGGGCAGAACCGATGTTCATGCTGGTGTACTTTTTCAAAATCATGGCGATGACATCCGTTCCGCCCGAGGATGCGCCGATGTTGAACAGGATTGCCGAACCGATCGCCGGGAGCATAATGGCAAATACCAGCTCCAGCATCGGCTGGTCGGTCAGAGTGCCATGCATCGGCACCAGCGCGTCCAGCGCCTGCAGGCTCACCGACATCACGATGGTCGCATAAACGGTGCGGACGCCGACGCTCTTGCCCAGAAAGATGAAGCCCAGTACCAGCAGCGCGTAGTTGGCAGCGGTGGTGAAGGTACTTGCCGAGCAGTGAAGCAGCTGGCTGAACACGGTGGAAAAGCCGGTCACGCCGCCGAAGGCGAAGTGGTTCGGGAATTTGAAAAAGTAGATGCCGATGACCATGATCCAGATGCTGACGGTGATGAGGCCATACTCAGCCAGCGTCCGGAGCCAGGGATTTTTGATTTCTTTTATTGTTGACGCCATAGTCTGATTTTTTGCCGCCTTCCGGTTTACATGGGGCCGAGGTGGATCGCCTGTGCGATCATCAGCAGCACAGAACCGACAGCCAGCCAGATGAGGAACAGCTTCCACATGAACTTCATCCAACGGTCATAGGGGATGTTCACAGCGCTGATGATGCCCATCAGAGCGGTGGAAGTGGGCAGGACGTAGTTGCAGAAGCCGTCGCCGAAGTTGAAGGAAAGGATCGCGGTCTGACGGGTAACGCCCACGAGGTCGGCCAGAGGTGCCAGAATGGGAATGACAGCTGCGGCCTGACCGCTGCCGGAAGTCAGGAAGACGTTGATAATGGTGTTTGCCAGCAGCATGGCGGGTCCGAGCAGGATGGTGGGGACGAAGTTCAGGCCGTTTGCCAGTGCATGGACAACGGTATCGGTGATGTGACCGGCGTTCATGATGCTGCTGATGGCCTGTGCCATGCCGATGATGAAGGCAGCGCCCAGCATCTTTTTGCAGCCCTCAAGGAACTCCTTGGAGATCGCGGAGGGGCCAAAGCCGCCCAGTACGCCTTCGATGACAGCCAGTGCGAGGAAGACAGATGCGGTCTCAGACATATCCCAGTCGAGCTTGATGCCGCCGTAGACGATGAGGATAAGGGATGCGAAGAAGACCAGCATGATGAGGATCTTGCGGGCGTCCAGCTTGCCGAAGGAGTCGAGGTCCGCAGCATCGCGGAACTCGCTGGTCTTGTCGAGCTCGTACATGGGGCTGAGTTCGGGATGCTTCTGGATCTTCAGTGCGTAGCGAATGAGGTAGATGTTCGTGATAACATAGAACACAGCAAAGCAGATAAAGCGGTATCCCACGCCGGAATACAGCGGCAGACCGGCGATTTTCTGAGCCACGATGGTCGTGTTGATGTTCAGAGGGCCAGTGGAGAAGCCGATCGCGCCGCCCAGCAGGATGATTGATGCACCGGTGATGGAGTCCAGACCCATCGCAAAGGCCATCATGACCATGATGGGCGCAAAGGCAATGAACAGGTTGACGCCCTGCGTGGTGCAGATGAGGCCGAACACCAGCGTCAGGATGGGCAGGAACAGATAGACGCGGGTGGAGAAGACCTTCGCCATCTTGGCCACCACGGCGTGGAGTGCGCCGGTCTTGGTCAGGATGTGGAAAGCACCGCCTGCGAACATGATGACCAGCATCAGATCAATGCGCTTGATGAAGGCCTTGACGATGTACAGAGGAATTTCAAGCGGGTTGACGGGAGTCTTATCAATGTAGTTGAAATCGTTGGGGTCGATGACCTTGATGCCTGCTTCGTTCTCGAAGCGGGTGTAGGAGCCTGCCGGGATGATCCAGGTCAGCAGGACCGCAAGCAGGATGATGATGCCGATGATGACGAAGGTATGCGGCATCTTGAATTGTTTCTTTTTCGTTTCCATAATTTTTTCCTCTCTTTTGACACACCAAAGCGTCAGCTCTGGCCGTTTAGTTCTTTGGCCAGATTCTCATGGAATTCCTTCTTGATGGCTTCCAGCTTTTCCGGGTCTTCAATGAGCTGTGCGCCCGTCAGAGCCAGGATCTTTGCGCCGTAGACCACCGCATTGTGGGCCGCTTCGGTCTTGCCGGCGTCCAGATATTCCTGCGAGTGAGCCGCTGCGCCCTCCGGGACAAAGGCCACGCGGATGCAGGTGCCGGGTACATGGCGCATCACGTTGCCGAAGTCGGTGGAACCGGTCTTCTGGCGGGCCGGACGGATGCAGGGAGCATGGACCTTCTCGGCCTGCTCCATCACCAGCTCGTTGAGAGCCAGCACCGGGATCTTGTTGTCGAGGCTCTTTTCCTCGATGATCTCCACTTCCGTCTCGGTCATCATGGCTGCGCCCTGAAGTACCTTCCTGACGCGGGCCACCACGCCGTCCAACTCCGTACGGTTGTAGGAGCGGACATACATACTCGCTTCTGCATAGCCGGGCACCACATTTGCCGCCGTGCCGCCGCAGTTGACGATGGTATAGTGCATCCGAACATCCGAGGGAACATGCTCCCGCAGGAACTCGACGCCCTGACAGGCCATGATCAGGCCGTCCAGTGCGCTGCGGCCCTTTTCGGGCTTGAGCGCTGCGTGAGAGCAGACACCGTGGTAGATGATCTTGAGCTTGTTGAGCGCCAGCGACTTGACGTCTACCTGCGTGGCCGGGCCGCCGTGCATCATGAGCGCCACATCCAGCTCCTCAAAAGTACAGCCGTTTTCCAGCATCATGACCTTGCCGCTGATGCTCTCTTCGGCAGGCGTGCCGTAGACCGTGATGGTATACGGTGCGTCGATGGCTGCATCTTTCAGAGCCTTGGCTGCGCCCAGAATGGCCGGTCCCTGCATATGGTGGCCACAGGCGTGGCCCAGACCGGCCAGAGCATCGTACTCGCAGAGCAGGCCGATATTCGGGCCGCCCTCGCCGTGCTTCCAGACGGCTCGGAACGCGGTATCCATACCAGCAATGCCGCGCTCCACAGTGAAGCCTTCTTTTTCCAGCCAGCCGGTCAGGGTCTCAAATGCATGAAACTCCTGCAGACCCACTTCCGGGTGGTCGAAGAAGTCGTCTGCCATTGCAGTCAGGGCAGCTGCGCTCTGCTCAACGCTTCGCTCCAGTTTTTCCTCCAACATAATAAGCACCTCCGTTTTTTGGTACTTTCAGTTTACCAAATCGGAGGTGCTTTGTACATTTTGAAAAAATTATATCTTCATTTTGGAATTCTTATGTTCAGTTTATCAGAGCTTCAAATACTCCTCTGCCGCATCCTTCATCTGCATGATCATAGCTCGCATGGGTTTGGTCAGCTCCACATCCCGGCGGTAGGCCACCACAACGTCCTGTCCGTACCTGGAAATGTCGATGGTGTAGTATTTCACCGGCTTCGGATAGTGGATGTTCTTCTGATAGCCCTGCCGGATAAAGCCCACGCCCAGACCCTCGGCCACCAGCTGTGCGCCAAGCTCCATATTGCGTACTACCCGGATGCGGCCCGGCTTGACCTTGTAATCTTTCAGGATCTTCTCTTCCACCCGCCGGGCGCTCTGCATCTCGGTGTTCAGAAATATCGTCTCACCGCTCAGAAGGTGCGGGTCAAGGAAGTCGAACTTTGAGCCTTCGACGGGGACCGCCTTTTCGTTCAGCGGGTGGTCTCCGGGCAGTATCAGCAGAAAATCTTCCATGCCCAGCGGGACAGCCTCCATCTCGGACGTTACGTCGCTCTGGCTCAGCACCACAAGGTCAAGCTCCCGGTTTTTCAGCATGATGGTCAAATCGGCCAGATTTCCTTCCCGGATGACCACATCCACCTGCGGCCACTCCCGCTCGTACACCGACAGCACCGCAGGCAGAAACCAGATGCCGCGCCGCTGTGCGATACCGATCCGCACCTGCCCGGCATTCTCCCGCTCCGTCTGCCGCCTCACCGCCTCGAACTGTCGCTCCAGCTCCAGCATCTGAGAAGCCTTTTCCACATACTGCTTGCCCAGCCACGTCAGCTCGAATTTCCGGCCATTCCGCTCGAACAGCCGTGCCCCCAAAATCTTTTCCACATTATTGATGTACAGACTCAGTGCGGGCTGTGAGATATACAACCGCTCCGAGGCGCGGGTCAGGCTCTTGCATTCCGCAAGGGTGCAGACATACTTTTGCTCCTTCAAGTCCATTCGATTCCAGCCTCCTCACCAAATAACGACATTTTTCTTATTATAGCACATTTGAGCGCAAACAAAAAAGCCCTCCTTTGCAGGAGGGCTTTCGTATGAGCTTTACACAGACCGTTTTACAGCATCATCGAGACTGCAAGGTTGAACCCTGCCGCAATGCCCACGCTGATGGGCGCTGCTGATGCTGCTGATTATTTTTTATGCGTGATTGAAGCCCTTGCCGAACACCTCGGTGGTGCTGAGCATCGAGATAAAGGCGTTGAGGTTTTCCTTATGGATAAATGCCTGCAACTGCAATGCCTCGCGGTGGGTGAGGGTCGTATAGATCATGTAGTGGGGCCGGTCGGTGTAGGCACCGTAGCAGGGCGTATAAGTCGCGCCGCGCACCAGCTTGCGCATGACGAAGTCACAGATAGGGTCTTTGTCGTCGCAGATAATGAGGATGGCCTTACACATCTTCATCTGCTCGAGGACGGCATCGACGACGAGGCTCTTGACCGTCAGACCCACGAAAGAGTAGAGAGCGGTGTAGAGGTCGAAGACGAAGCAGGCTGCCAGCACCATGGCGAGGTCGGTGATAAAAAGCGCCTCGCCGGTGTTCTTCATATGGGCGTATTTTTTCAGGATGAGGGCGACGACATCGGTGCCGCCGGAAGACGCGCCCACGTTGAAGAGCAGAGCCGACGCAATGGCGGGCAGGGCGATGGCGAAGACCAGGTCCAGCATGGGCTGGTCGGACAGGGGGCCGCTGAGGGGGACATATTTTTCAAAAAGGGCCAGCTCTGCCGTCATGACGACGGTAGCCCAGCCGGTGCTGATGGCAAAATCCCTGCCGAGGAATATCCAGCCCAGAATGAGCAGGAGGATATTGGCGCAGGACGAAAAAGCTGAGGCCGACAGGGGCGTGAGCTTTGCCACAAGGGCCGCGCCGCCGGTCACGCCGCCGAAGACGAAGTTGTTGGGGAATTTGAAGAAGTATACGCCGATGGTCATGATGCTGATACTCAGGGTAATGATAACGTATCGGCTGACGATCTGCAAGGTCTTTTCCCGCGTGCTGATCTCCATTTGACTGTTTCCTTTCGCCGTCCGCGCGGCACTCTCTTCTCACACAAAGGGCCGTTTCTCTGCCCATTACTTGTGTTATTGTAACACTGCCCACTGCGCCGTTCAAGAGGAAAAACTTTTCCGCACAAAAACCGCCCGCTTCGTTTTCCACAAAGCGGGCGGCAGCTGTTGAATTTATGGAAGTGCTTACAGCTTCTTGCCGGTCAGCATCTCGTAGGCTTCCTCATACTTGGCGATGGTCTTGTCGATGACGTCCTGCGGCAGGTCATAATCACTGTCGGGGTTGGCCAGCAGCCAGTTGCGGACGAACTGCTTATCAAAAGAGGGCTGACCGTGGCCGGCCTCGTAGCCCTCCAGCGGCCAGAAGCGGGAGGAATCGGGGGTCAGCATCTCGTCGCCGAGGATGACGTTGCCCTCCTCATCCAGACCGAACTCAAACTTGGTGTCGGCGATGATGATGCCGCGGGAGAGGGCATACTCAGCGCACTTCTTATACAGAGCGATGGTGTAGTCGCGCAGCTTGGTGGCGTACTCCTCACCCTTGCCGGGGAACAGCTTTTCCAGCACGTCGATGCTCTGCTCGTAGGAGATGTTCTCGTCGTGGTCGCCGATCTCAGCCTTGGTGGAGGGGGTGTAGATGGGCTCGGGCAGCTTCTCGGACTCCTTCAGGCCCTCGGGCAGCTGGATGCCGCAGACCTTGCCGGTCTTCTGGTAGCTGGCCCAGCCGCTTCCGGTGATGTAGCCGCGGACGATGCACTCGACGGGCAGCATGGTCAGCTTGCGGCACATCATGCTGCGGCCCTCGTACTGGGGCTGCTGGAAGAACTCGGGCATCTCCTTCACGTCCACGCTCAGCATATGGTTGGGCAGCAGGTCGCGGGTGTAGTCGAACCAGAACTTGCTCATCTGGGTCAGCACTTTGCCCTTGTTGGTGACTTTATTCTTTAAGATAACATCGAATGCAGAGATGCGGTCGGTGGCGACCATGATGAGGCTGTCGCCGTTGTCGTAGATCTCGCGGACCTTGCCTTCCTTGATGGGCTTGAACTCAGTCATAGCAAAACTCTCCATTTCCCTTATTCCGTAGGTATCTTTCAGCGTAGGAACAACCTCTCAGTCTCGCTATCGCTCGACAGCTCCCCTAGCGAGGGGAGCCTCTGGCGAAGAGATAAAGCTTTACGGAATGCCAAAGCCTCCCCTCGATAGGGGAGGTGGCACGCCGTAGGCGTGACGGAGAGGTTTCACCGTTTACACTATAATCTTATCACAGGAATTGTCCGTTGGGAAGAAACAGATGGGAGAGAAATGGGTCAATTTTTGGTTTTTTCTCGTGAAAAGTGCTAAAATTCAACTTAATTTTTCGTCGTTTTGACGGCAAAAGTCGTACTTTCGCCCCATTTTTGCCTGCCTTGCTGACCGAAACGCCGTCATTGACGAAATTTGTGAAAACGTGTATCATGGGTAACGGCATCGCATTTTTCAACTTTTGTCTTTTAAGGAGGTCCATGCCATGCGCCCTCTCATCATCGCCCATCGCGGCGCGTCCCATCTGGCCCCCGAAAACACGCTGACCGCGTTCCGTCTGGCAAAGACGCTGGGTGCGGACGGCTTCGAGTGTGACGTTCAAATCACCAGGGACCGTCATCTCGTGGTGGCCCACGACTACCTCACCGACCTCAAGACCGGCGTCCACGGCAACATCCCGGATATGGACTTCGACGACCTGCGCCAGCTGGATTTCGGAAAATGGAAAAGCCCGGAGTTCGCGGGCGAAAAGATCCCCACCCTCGAAGAGGTTCTGGAAGTCGCGCAGGACTTCAGGATGATACATATTGAATTAAAGCCCTACTTGGACCGGGACGAAGAGATCGTGGACCGGATCATCGACGCCGTCCTTGACGCCGGGCTGGAAGAAAAGGCTGTGCTCACCTCCTTCGAGTACGGCGCCCTCCGCCGGGTGAAGGAGCGGATGCCCCAGATGGCCACCTGCGCCATGACCCTCAGCCCCGAATCCCAGTTCATCCAGCCGGCCACCTTCTGGGAGAAACTGGGCCTCAAGAAGACCGACCCTCTCATGGAGAAGCTTTCCAGCCCCCAGGCCCTCAGCGAAGCGGCCGCTCTGCTGGAAGACCCCAGCAGTCTGGACGAAGAGAACAGCGTCCTCATCTACTACCTGAAAGACCGTCTCGATTTTCTCTACTCCATCTTCCCCGGCATGAATCTGGCCGAAATTTTGCAGCAGTATTATTATCAGACGGATTTTGTGAACTATGTGGCCCAGTTCGGCTTCCCGGTGGATTACGTCGGGCCGGAGTACCACGCCTTTTTCCGGGACAAAGACCTTATCCCCAATGCCCACGCCCGCGGCTTCAAGGTCGCGCCCTGGCCGGTGGGCGTGGACAGCCGGGACGACCTGCGCCAGCTGTTCCGGCTGGACCCGGAGCTTGTGGTCACGAATAAGCCCGAGGTGGCCGTTTCCATCCTTACCGGGCTGGGCCAGTGGGACGAATCATCCAAAGAGGGTTGACAGCCCTCTTTTTTTGGAGCATAATAGTCCTGTATCGAACAGTTTTATGTGAAACAGTTCGGCGTTCGAACATTCACAGCAAAAGTCAAACCAGAAGGATGATACTATGAACCAAGCCTTTGAACCCGCCTGCACCCCCATCGCGCCGCCGTGGGAGGCGCCGCAGGTCATCCCGGCCCAGCTGCGCCGGGTGAACAACCTTATTTTCCGCAAGATAGGCCAGATCGCCCGCACCAATGGCGTGGAGGCCGTGACCCCCATGCACGGCTGGATCATGGAGTATCTTTACCGGCACTCCGAGACCCCGGTGTTCCAGCGGGACATCGAGCGGGAGTTCTCCATCACCCGTTCCACTGTCACCAACATCCTGCAGCTCATGGAGCGCAAAGGCTACATCACCCGCCAGAGCGTGGAGCAGGACGCCCGCCTCAAGCAGCTGGTCCTCACCGAAAAAGGCCGCCAGTTCCACGAGGACACCATGCGGGCCTTCCACCAGACCGATGAATATGTGGCCGGCCTGCTCACCGAAGAAGAGAATACCGAGCTGCTGCGGCTGCTGAATAAATTATATTTAGGCCTCAAATAAATACGAAGGCTATCCTTTGTCCAACCTCTCAGTCGGGCTCACGCCCGCCAGCTCCCCTTGTAGGGGAGCCTCTGGCGAAGAGATAAAGCTTTACGATATGCCAAAGCCTCCCCTCGATAGGGGAGGTGGCACGGCGAAGCCGTGACGGAGAGGTTGATTCTCTCTAAAGTGAAACAAATATGAACTTTTTCCGAAACTTTGGAAAAAGCATTGACTTTAATATTGTTTTGTATAAAATTGTTCCGTACCAAACAATTTATCAAAGGAGGCTCAAAGTATGATAAAGAAGCTTGCTTCCCATCTGGGCGAATACAAACGCGCCGCTATCCTGACGCCGATGTTTTCCGCACTGGAAGCAGTCATGGACATCCTGCTGCCCACCATCATGGCGTTCATCATCGACCTTGGCATTGAAAAGGGCGATATGAACGCCATCGTCAAATACGGCCTGCTCACCTTCGCAGTGGCGGCCATCGCCCTGCTGCTGGGCATTCTGGCCGGCAAGTACGCCGCCGAGGCGTCCACCGGCTTTGCCGGCAACCTGCGCGATGCGATGTATGAGAATATCCAGCATTACTCCTTCTCCAACATCGACAAATTCTCCACCGCCGGCCTCGTCACCCGTATGACCACCGACGTGACCAACCTGCAGAACGCTTTCCAGATGATGGAGCGCATGTGTGTGCGCGCCCCGGTCCATCTGGTGTTCGCACTCATCATGGCGTTCAGCATCGGCGGCCCTCTGACCCTCATCTTCGTGGTGGCCATCGCCTTTCTGCTGGCCGTGCTGGCAAGCATCATGGTCCCCACCTTCAAAATTTTTGACCGTGTTTTCAAGAATTACGACAACCTGAACTCCTCCGTGCAGGAGAACGTGTCCGCTATCCGCGTGGTCAAGAGCTTCGTCCGCGAGGGCTTCGAGAACGAGAAGTACACCAAAGCCTGCGAGGGTCTGTATCAGCAGTTCGTCAACGCAGAGAGCCGTCTGAGCTTCAACAACCCCGCCATGCTGACGGCTATTTACGGCTGCAACATTGCCCTGAGCTGGTTCGGCGCAAAGTACATCCTGCATGGCGCGCTGACCACCGGCCAGCTGAACGCTCTGTTCGGTTACATTATGAACATCCTGATGGCTCTGATGATGCTGAGCATGGCTTTCGTCATGATCTCCATGTCCGCCGCTTCCGCAAAGCGTATCGTGGAAGTCCTGGACGAGAAGACCGACCTGCCCCCCGCCAAGGCTCCCGTGCAGGAAGTCAAGGACGGCAGCATCCGCTTCGACCACGTCACCTTCAAGTACAAGCACGGCTCCGGCCAGCCTGTCCTGAACGACATCACCTTTGACATCAAGCCCGGCGAGACACTGGGCATCATCGGCGGCACCGGCAGCGCAAAGTCCAGTCTGGTGCAGCTCATCCCCCGCCTGTACGACGCCGAGACCGGCACTGTCAGCGTGGGCGGCGTGGATGTCCGGGATTACAATCTCGACGTCCTCCGCCACGAGGTCTCCATGGTGCTCCAGAAGAACGTCCTGTTCTCCGGCACCATCCTCGACAACCTCCGCTGGGGCAGCGAGAACGCCAGCGAGGAAGAGTGCATCCGTGTGGCGAAGCTGGCCTGCGCCGATGAGTTCATCGAGCGCTTCCCGGACAAGTACAACACCTGGATCGAGCAGGGCGGCTCCAACGTGTCCGGCGGCCAGAAACAGCGTCTGACCATCGCCCGCGCCCTGCTGCGCAAGCCGAAGGTCCTCATCCTCGACGACTCCACCAGTGCCGTGGATACCGCCACCGACGCAAAGATCCGGAAGGCGTTCCGTGAGGAGATCCCCGGCACCACCAAGATCATCATTGCACAGCGCATTTCCTCGGTGCAGGATGCCGACCGCATCCTCGTGCTGGACAACGGCCAGATCAACGGCCTCGGCACCCACGAGGAACTGCTGAAGAACAACGCGATCTATCAGGAAGTCTACAACAGCCAGACTCAGGGCGGCGGCGACTTCGACAAGCAGGGAGGTGAGCAGTAATGGCAGAACAGAAAGCAAAAGTCGTCCATGGCCCCGGCCCCCGCGGCATGGGAGGCCCGCGTCCGAAGGTCGAGAACCCGGGCAAGCTGCTCAAGCGCATCATGGCAGAGGTGTTCCAGCACTATCTGCCTCACTGCATCCTCGTGCTCATCTGCATCGTGGTCAGCGCGCTGGCCAATGTGCAGGCAAGCCTGTTCCTGCAGACCCTTATCGACGACTATATCATCCCCATGACCCAGCAGCAGGACCCCAGCTTTGCACCGCTGGCCGGTGCGCTGGTGCGCGTCGGCTGCATCTATGTGGTGGGCATCCTCGCTGCATGGCTCAACGCCCGCATCATGGTCAACGTCACCCAGGGTACCCTGCGCAACCTGCGCACCCAGCTCTTTACCCACATGGAGAGCCTGCCCATCAGTTACTTTGACACCCATCCGCACGGCGACATCATGTCCGTCTACACCAACGATGTGGATACCCTCCGCCAGATGCTCAGCCAGAGCATCCCGCAGCTGGTGTCCAGCGCCATCACCATCGTTTCCGTCTTTGCCAGCATGTGCATGCTGAGCTGGCAGCTCACCATCGTCACCATGCTGATGGTAGCCCTGATGCTCTTCTGCTCCAAGAAGATCACCCAGCAGAGCGGCAAGTACTTCATCGCACAGCAGCGCGACCTCGGCAAAGTGAACGGCTACATCGAAGAGATGATGGAAGGCCAGAAGGTCGTTAAAGTCTTCACCCACGAGCAGAAGGCCCTCGAGGGCTTCCGCGAGCTGAACGACAAGCTCAAGGACAGCGCCAAGCAGGCCAACAGCTTCGCCAACATCATGATGCCCGTCAACGCTCAGCTGGGCAATATCAGCTACGCCATCTGCGCTCTGGTGGGTGCAGCCATGGCCGTCACCGGCATGGGCGGCGTCACGCTGGGTACTGTCATGGCGTTTCTGTCCCTGAACAAGAGCTTCAATATGCCCATCAGCCAAGTGTCCATGCAGGCCAACAGCATCATCATGGCACTGGCCGGTGCAGAGCGCATCTTCAAGATGATGGATGAGCCCAGCGAGACCGATGAGGGCTATGTCACCCTCATCAACGCCAAGTACGACAAGGACGACAACCTCGTGGAGGCCAACGAGCGCACCGGCATCTGGGCCTGGAAGCACCCCCACCACGACGGCACCACCACCTACCACAAGCTGGAAGGCGACATCACCTTTACGGACGTCGATTTCGGCTATGTGCCGGGCAAGACCGTCCTGCACGACATCAACCTTTATGGCCGTCCGGGCCAGAAGATCGCCTTCGTCGGCTCCACCGGCGCCGGCAAGACCACCATCACCAACCTTATCAACCGCTTCTACGACATCCAGGACGGCAAGATCCGGTACGACGGCATCAACATCCATAAAATCAAGAAAGCCGACCTCCGCCGCTCTCTGGGCATCGTGCTGCAGGATACCCACCTGTTCACCGGCACGGTCATGGAGAACATCCGCTATGGCCGTCTGGAGGCCACCGACGAGGAGTGCATCGCCGCAGCCCGTCTGGCCAACGCCGACGGCTTCATCAAGCGCCTGCCCGAGGGCTACAACACCATGCTGACCGGCGATGGCGCGAACCTGTCGCAGGGCCAGCGTCAGCTGCTGGCCATCGCCCGCGCAGCCGTTGCTGACCCGCCGGTGCTCATCCTCGATGAGGCTACTTCCTCCATCGACACCCGCACCGAGGCTCTGGTGCAGCGCGGCATGGACGGCCTGATGTATGGCCGCACCAGCTTCGTCATCGCCCACCGCCTCTCCACTGTCCGCAACGCAGACTGCATCGTGGTCCTGGAGCAGGGCCGCATCATCGAGCGCGGCAGCCATGACGAGCTCATCGCCAAGAAGGGCAAGTATTACCAGCTCTATACCGGTAATCTGGCCGAGAACTAAACTTTATATATAGAAAGCCGCTGTGCAGTTTTGTAGCTGTACAGCGGCTTTTTCTTGTGTTTTGTCGAATTTTATGATATTCTTTAGCTGTCGGCCTTCCGACTCCATTCAATTGGGGAAGGGGGTGAGAACCTATGGAAATGTTATCTTCTTTCATTCTGTCCGTCGCAGCCAATGTTGTGGCTCATTGCATTGGCAAGTGGCTTGACGAACAGTTTAAGGCCGGTAAGCACTAACCCCTAGTAAGCAAAACGCCCCGCGGTATTCGCAGTACCGTGGGGCGTTTTGCTGCTCATTGGTGAAAACCTATGAAGCAATATCTTCTTTCATTGCTTTTATTATATGCACTCTCAGCAAAAAAGTCAAGCGCTTCGCAATTTTATCGATCCAAATCGTGCTTCTTACAGAACTTCCTGCTCACCCAGTACATCCCGGCCCAGATAGCGAGGGCGAGGATGAGATACACCGGATTTTTCAGCGAGCTGAGCAGCGACTGGCCGAAGAGAGCCATCATGGCCACCATAACGGCCTTGCCCGCCAGAAGGGTGAGCAGATAGCGCTTCTCGTCAAAATCCGAGATGCCAAAGGCCAGATGCAGGAACGACGTGGGCGTAAAGGGCAGGACGGCCAGCATGAAGAGGCTGGCCGTGTCCACATGGCTGACCCACTGCTGGGCCTTTTTCAGCTGTTCGGAGCGAGAGGCCAGCTTCCAGAAAAAGCGTTTGACCACCCGCCGCCAGAATAAAAACACCACCGTGCCGCCTGCGGCCACACCGAGCCAGCTGTAGACGAAGCCAAGAAATCCGCCGTGGGCCGCGATATTGAGGGCCACGATGGCGATGAGGGGCAGCGGCGGAAAAATGGATTCCAGCATCGCCAGCAGGATAGGGACCAACGGCCCCAGCCCTTCAAAGCCCTCTAACAATGCCTCCCAGAATTCCAGCGTACCCAGCTGGTGGAGCCAGTCGATGAGCGTCGTTTCCATCGTGCTCGTACCATTCCTTTCGTTTCTGCCTGATGTTTCTTCTTAGTATATCCAGCATCTATGACCGGGATATGAACAAAATCTGAGCATTTTTGCCTTTTTCTTCCTGTCTCTCCTTACAATATGAAACAGCGTTGTTCTTTCCTGCACGATATTTTATTCTTCTGCCTCAGAAGATGTGCCGGGCGGCCTCTGCTTCGGCGGCCTGCCGTTCGGCCTTGAGGCGCTGACGCTCCAGATACTGGGCCTTCTGCTTTTTCCAGCGGACCAGGCTTGCATCGTCCGGCATCTGGACGCAGCGGGCGAAGGCCCAGTGCAGGCCGTCCCGGCGCGACATCCGGTATTTCTGGAACACGCCCCGGCCGGCCTCACCGCCCCGGCCCTTACAGACGGGACACTGGGACAGCGTGTACCAGCCGCTGCTCCCTTTTTTCAGCCAGACGTCATCCGGCTGCAGGGCCGTGCCACAGACCGGGCAGGCCATCGTGCCGATGACGGGGTCCAGCTTCCACATAGACTGTTCCAGATAGCCCCGGAAGACCCTGAAATCCCGGTAGTCGCCCGGCGTGGGGCAAAGGCTCTGGCGCAGGGTGTCCTCCTCGCTGGGGTAAGCGGCCAGTCCGGCCCGCAGGTCGAGCATACGGCAGAGGTCGGCGGTATAGAGGGTGTCGGACAAAGCGTCGTGGAAGGGGCGTTCCAGCGGGATGCCCATCCGGGTGACGACATTTTCCAGCTTCATCCCCTCGCCTTCCTTGCGGGGGTACTCCCGCAGAAAGAGCTGCTGCAGGTCGTACCAGACCGTCGGGCGGCTCTCGTCGAGATTGCAGAGGAAAAGGTTCTGCTTGAGCACCGGCACGTCATCCATGCCCCACTCGGCGAACTCGGCGTCCGGGCCGCACCACTTCATAAAGCGGCGGAGGCCCTGGATGATGGGTTCACCCTTGTCGAGGTCCTCCTGCGTCAGACCGGTGACTTTGGCGATGTGGTGCTGCAGGCAGCGGAAGATGCGGGGACGCAGGTGGATGGAGAAGGTATCCAGCACGTTGGCGTCCTCGTCGATCTTGACAGCACCGATCTCAATGATCTCCCCCCGGAATGTCTGCTGGACACCGTGATAATTAAAGATAAACGGCTGATAGCCGATGTTCCACTCCAAATCGAATAAAACTAAGTTGCGCGGCATTTGTGTCTGGTATCCTTTCAAAAAATGAACTTCTCAATGGCCTCAGCCACGCCATCATGGTTGTTGTCGGCAACAGTTACATAGTCCGCTGCCTCCTTGACGGGGGGCTCTGCATTCTGCATGGCCACACCCACGCCGGCAAAGCGTATCATAGAGCAGTCATTGAGGCCGTCGCCGCAGGCCATGAGGTTGTCGCGGGTCAGACCCCTGCTTTCCAGCAGACTGCCGAGGCTCACGTCCTTGGCGACCCCCAGCGGCACAGCCTCGATGAAGAAGGGGCTGGACGGGTAGAGGTCGATCTCGCCCGCAAACTGTTTCCGGCCTGCCTCCAGCACCTCGTCGCGGCGGGCGGGGTCGAGGGTGATGAGCATCTTGCAGATGGGATAATCCACATAGGCGGCAAGGTCCTCCACCTTCTGCATGGGCAGCTTGCAGGTAAAGCACTCCTTCAGCGCCCACTCGTCCTCGGGACTTTCGGTGACGACGCCCTGCTTATTATAGGTAATGATGACCACGCCCTGCTCCCTGGCGAAGGAACAGAGCTGCGGCACATACTTTGCATCCAGCTGCTTGCGGTAGAGCGTCTCGCCGGTAGCACAGTCGATGATGGCACCGCCGTTATACGAGAGGATGCAGCCGCCCTTTTTATCCAGTCCCAGCTCCTTTGCCAGCGGCATGATACCTGCCGTGGGACGGCCCGAGGCCAGCACGATGGTCACACCCTTGGCGGCAGCTGCGTCCAGCGCTGCGCGGGTGGCGGGGGTGACGACCTTCTGGTCATTGGTCAGGGTGCCGTCGAGGTCGAGCGCCAGCACACGAATATCTTTCTTTTCCATATCCAGCCTCACTTATTTTTACAGGCCGGAACGTCCCGACCCTGTCGATTTTATCGCATACTTTTTTATTGTACAATGAATGCACCTCTCAGCGCAAGACTCTTTGTTATATTTCTTCGGCACCTCGGAGTTTGTTTGAAAATACAAACTGTAGTTTGCGGCAAAAAACACGTAAAGATAGACATTTCAAACTACTTCCCGTAAAAAGTTAATACGTCTTAACATCGTCAAAAAACCTTGCAAATTCCGAAATCTGCGCTATAATATCCGCAGAAACACTTATTCCATGCCCTTTGGGGTACATGAGGGAATACGATAAAAAGGAAGGTATACTACTATGGTCGATATGAAGAAGATTGCTCTGTTTGCTGCCGGCACCCTGTTCGGTTCCGCTGGTTTCAAGCTGCTGTCCAGCAGCGATGCCAAGAAGGTCTACACCCAGACCACCGCTGCTGTCCTGCGCATGAAGGACTCCACCATGGAGACCGTCAGCAAGGTCCAGGAGCAGGCCGGTGACATCCTCGAGGATGCAAAGGCCATCAACGAGGCCCGCGCTGCCAAGGCTGAGGCTGAGGTCATCGAGGACGCTGCTGAGGCAGAGACTACCGAGACCAACGAGTAATTTTGCAGTCTCTGAGCCGCCTGCGGGCGGCTCTTTTTATGGTTATTTTTTGCAATACGCAGAGGATATTCTGATATGAAATGTACTATTCTTCATGAGAGCCGCGGCCGCCTGCGGGTACACGTCTGCAATGTGCGGATGACCCTTCACCGGGCCGATGTGCTGGAAGCCTATCTGAACCACCACGACGCCGTGAGCAAGGCCAAGGTCTACGAGCGGACGGGCGATGTGGTGGTGTATTACACCGGCTCCCGCAAGGACGCCGTCGCCGCCCTGAGCACCTACCGTTTCGATGACCCCGAACTGGACGCACTGGTCACCAGCGCCGACAGCCGCCGCATCAATCAGGAATATCAGGAAAAGATGTATAACCTCGTGGCAGGCCGGGTGCTGCGCAAGCTGTTCCTGCCCGCCCCGCTCAACGCCGCCTACACCGTGTTCCGCTCCATCGAGTTCCTCTGGAAGGGCGTGTGCTGCCTGTGGCGCCGCAAACTGGAAGTCGAGGTGCTGGATGCTTTGAGCATCGGCGTTTCCATCCTGCGGGGCGATTTCGCCACCGCAGGCTCCGTCATGTTCCTGCTCAACGTCGGCTCCCTGCTGGAGGAGTGGACCCGCAAGAAGAGCCTCGACGATCTGGCCCGCAGCATGGCCCTGAATGTCGATAAGGTCTGGGTCCGCGCACAGGGTACCGAAGTGCTCATGCCGCTCACCAAGGTCCACCCCGGCGATGAGATCGTCGTCCGCTCCGGCAACATGATCCCGCTGGACGGCACCGTCATCGAGGGCGAAGCCATGGTCAACCAGGCTGCACTCACCGGCGAGTCCATGCCGGTGCGCAAGACCATCGGTGCCACCGTCTACGCCGGCACTGTGGTGGAAGAGGGCGAGTGCGTCCTGACCACCAGGGCCGAGGGCGGCGCAAACCGCTACGACAAGATCGTGGCCATGATCGAGGAGTCCGAGAAGCTGAAGTCCAGCACTGAGAACCGTGCGCTGGCTCTGGCCGACCGTCTGGTCCCCTGGTGCCTCGGTGCTACCGTCGTCACCTACGCCCTGACCCGGAACGCCACCCGCGCCATCTCCTGCCTGATGGTCGATTTCTCCTGCGCCCTCAAGCTCTCCATGCCGCTGGCCGTTCTTTCTGCCATGCGCGAGTGCGGCGCAAGCCATATCACCGTCAAGGGCGGCAAGTACCTCGAGACCCTGTCCAAGGCCGACACCATCGTCTTCGACAAGACCGGCACCCTGACCCGCGCCACCCCCAAGGTGGTCAAGGTCGTCCCCTTCTCCGGCTGCAGCGAGAGCGAAGTTTTGCAGCTGGCCGCCTGCCTCGAGGAGCACTTCCCCCACTCGATGGCCAACGCCGTCGTCCGGGAGGCCAGGGAGCGCGGCATCTCCCACGAAGAGATGCACTCCGAGGTGGAGTATATCGTGGCCCACGGCATCGCCAGCCGCGTCAGCGGTGAGCGGGTCGTCATCGGCAGCCACCACTTCGTCTTTGAGGACGAGCACTGCACCATCCCCGAGGACGAGCGCGAGAAGTTCGATAACCTTGAGCCGGAGTATTCTCACCTCTATCTGGCCGCTTCGGGCCGTCTGGCCGGCGTCATCTGCATCGCCGACCCGCTGCGTCCGGAAGCTTCCCGCGTGCTGCGCGCTCTGCGCGGCCTCGGCATCACCAACACCGTCATGATGACCGGTGACAGCGAGCGCACCGCCGCCGCCATCGCAAAGCAGGTGGGTGTGGACCAGTTCTTCGCCGAAGTCCTGCCCGAGGACAAGGCTGCTTTCGTCCAGAAGGCCAAGAGCGAGGGCCACACCGTCGTGATGATCGGCGACGGCATCAACGACTCCCCCGCCCTCTCTGCCGCTGACGTCGGCATCGCCATCAACTCCGGCGCTGCCATCGCCCGCGAGATCGCAGACGTGACCATCAAGGCCGACAGCCTCGAGGAGCTGGTCGTCCTCAAGACCATCGCCAACTCCCTGCAGCGCCGTGTCAGCGCCAACTACCGCTTTGTGCTGACCTTCAACTCTGCCCTCATCGCGCTGGGGGCAATGGGCATCCTGCAACCTGCGTCCTCTGCCATGCTGCACAACCTCTCCACCATCGGCATCAGCCTCAAGAGCATGACCAACCTCATCCCCGAGGAAAAGGCTCAGAAGGCTCTGGCAGAAAAGAACTAAGTCCCATCAGATACAAAAATACCGGCTGTGCTTAAAACACAGCCGGTATTTTTATATTTGAATATTACTCAAGGCCGATCTGCTGGGCGTACTCTTCCAGCAGTTCCCGCTCGAGGAAGGGGGTCTTGACGCCCTCGCGGTCACGGTAAGTCTCATGGCCCTTGCCGATGACGGCGATGAGGTCGCCCTCCTGTGCGTGGTCAACAGCATAATGCAGGGCGTCGAGGCGGTCGGGGATCTCCACGAACTTTGCGTCCGGGTTGCCCTTGTTCATGCCCACGCGGATGTCCGCGATGATGTCTTCCACCTTCTCAAAGCGGTTATTATCCTCAGTGAGGATGGAGAAATCGGCCATCTTGGCACAAATTTCGCCCATGCCGTAGCGGCGCAGCTTGGAGCGGTTGCCGCCGCAGCCGAACACCACCACGAGGCGGTGGGGGTCGTAGGCCCGCAGAGTCGTGAGCAGGCTCTCGGTGGAGACTTCGTTGTGGGCGTAGTCCAGCAGGATGGTGAACTTCCTGCTGATGGGGACCAGCTCCACGCGGCCCTTGACCACACAGCGGCCCAGACCTTCGTGGATGGCCTCATCGGGCAGGCCCAGCACCTTGCCCACAGTGAGAGCGGCCAGCGCATTGTAGACGCTGAACTCGCCGGGCATATTCACCTTGACGTCCATATCATCCTTGCCGGAGACATGGAACTGGACGCCGAGGAAGTCATGAGTGCGGAGCAGCTGGTAAGTACCGGCGCGGTAGTCGGCCTTCTCGCTGCAGCCGTAGGTCACCAGCTTGCAGGTGTGGCCTTCCAGCAGGGCCTCGGTGTTCTCGTCGTCGATGTTCACGACGCCGGTGGTGCAGCGCTTGAAAAGCTGACCCTTCCAGCTGCGGTATTCTTCAAAGGTCTTGTGCTCGCCGGGGCCGATGTGGTCGGGCGAGAGGTTCGTAAAGACACCGATGTCGTAATGGATGCCCGCCACGCGGTCCATCATGAGGCCCTGACTGGACACTTCCATCAGCGCCGTATCGCAGCCGGCGTCCAGAAACTCCCGGAAAGTCTTCTGCAGCTCATAGCTCTCAGGGGTGGTGTTGGCCGTCTCCTGATGGTGGCCGAGGAAGTAGATGCCGTTGGTGCCGATCATGCCCACTTTGCGGCCTGCGGCTTCCAGCACGCTCTTTATCATGTGGGTGGTGGTGGTCTTGCCCTTGGTGCCGGTGACACCGATCATGGTCATCCGGCGGGAGGGGTTGCCGAACAGGTTGCCGCTCATGAGTGCCAGCGCATAGCGGCTGCTCTCCACCTTCAGCACGGCAGCACCGGGGACGGTGGAAAGGTCGATGTCGTGCTGGACCACCAGCGCCGTCACGCCGTCGGCCACGCACTGGGCGGCGTAGTCGTGGCTGTCCCGCTGGGTACCCACGATGCAGACGAAAAGCCGGCCCGGGGCCGCCTTGCGGCTGTCGTAGATGATGTCCTCGATGTCAAGTTCAAGGCTGCCCTGCACCAGCGTATAGGACACGCCCTCCAACAGTTGTTCCAGTTTCATCGTTCAAATGCTCCTTATTGCTGTTCTGCCGCTGCGGCAGTAGGGTCTTCGGCGGGCGCGGCTTCCGCGCCCTCAGTATCGGGTTCGGTGCCGGAGGCTTCCTCCGGCTGGCTCTCAGCTTCTGCCTCCGCCGGGGCGGCAGGCTCTTCCGGGGCCGTCCAGCCCGAGGGCAGGGTCGGCTCACCCTGTGCAAAGCGGAATTTGCGGCTGGAAGAGGCGCTCAGGTGGCTCAGATCCAGCATACCGGTGTCGGTGGGCGAGCAGCCCTTGCCGTCCTCGTTGAGCAGGACATACTTTGCCAGCCGGAGTTTGTAGTCCAGCTCATTCAGGGTACCCAGAAGCACGCTGATGCGGCCCTGATACAAAAACGCCATCTGCTCCGGGTCCTCGAACTCGATACGGGTGACATTCGCCCCCAGCTCACTGCTGTCCAGTGCGGTCAGCAGAGTGTTCAGGGACTCGAGCCGCTTATCCGTGGGCGGTCCGGCCTCGCTGGATGCGGCGCTGTCAGACGCCGCGCTGCCCGAAGACGCGCCGGACGGTCCTGTCTCAAATTCCAGCTGTGTACCCGGCGTCGTGGATACCGGCTCGCCGCCGCAGAGGATGATAAGGTCCGGCTGGGCCGAATCCTTATCCAGTATCTTCAGCCCCGCAGAAAGGCTCAGCCAGCCGCCGGACGTCTGCATGGCGTAGACGGCAGTGGCCGCGTTGGTCCGCACCACTACGGTGTTAGGGTAATCCCGCTCCACCCGGATATTTTCCAGCAGCGGGAACTGCTTTTCCAGCGCAGCGGCCTTTTCGGCGGGGTCGAAGCTGAAGATGTTCTCTTCCGCGTGGACGCCCAGCGCCTGCAGGATCTCAGCGCTGGAATAGCCGCCCACCTCCTGCACCACCTCTCCATCGACCGCCACCTCTAAGGTGTTTATCTTGAAGAGCATGGTCACGGTGAGGTAGACGCCCACCCCGATGACGCAGAGCAGCAGCGCCAGCGCCGTCAGGCGGCGGATGGCCCTGCGGCGGCGGACAGCGGCACGAGTCAGACGGCGCTTTTTTCTGCCCTCCCGCCGGGCCGGGCTGCGGAGGTTCGCCTCCGTGGGGCGGTAGCGCCCGCCGCTCTGAGGCCTCCGGGCGCTCTGGACATTCTGGGGCCGCTGGCCATTGCGGGGGCGGCTCCCATTTGTGGGGTAAGCGGTCGTGTTCTGACGGGGCCGCTGGCTTCTCTGCTGGCCCTGACGGCGGCTTTGGTTCTGGTTATTGGGCCGTCGCGCCGTCTGCTGGGGAAATTGGATGCTGTTGTCCGCATATCCTGAGCTGTGGTTTTCGAACGTCACATTGCCGCCCGAGAAGTCCAGCGTCTGCTCCTGATAGCCCTGCGTCCGGCGGCGGTTCTGATTCGAGGGACGCCGGTCCTGCGTCCAGTCGTAGGCTTTGCGGGACTTTCCCTGCCGCCGGGCGCTGTTCTGCTGCCCGGTGCGTCGGCTGTTGTTCCGATCCTGCTGCATGGTGCGGCGTCGCCTCCTTTCCGTCTGATTATTTTATCACAAGAGTGCTGCCGAATCAATCACGGCGTCTTGACCAGTTTCATCAGGGCGTCGGCGATGCGGTCGAGGCTGTCGTCCACCGAAAGGGTGCGGGCGTTCTTGCCCATGGCAGCCAGCTTGCCCGGCTCGGCCAGCAGGCCGGAGACGGTCGAGACCAGCTTCTCGCCGGTCAGATCCTTTTCCTCGATGACCACAGCGGCACCGGCCTTCTGCAGCTCCATGGCGTTGTAATACTGGTGGTTCTCCGCCACATTGGGGCTGGGGATGAGGATGGCGGCGCGGCCCTCGGCTTCCAGTTCGGCCAGCGTCAGCGCACCGGCACGGCTGATGACGAGGTCGGCAGCGGCCAGCAGCTCGGGCATATTGTTGATATATTCCTTCACCACGAGGCTCTCGCCGGGAGCAAAGCCTTTTTCCTTTTCGAGATTTTGAAACAGCTCCACGCCATACTGTCCAGTGGCGTGGATGTGGAGCACAGGCTTGTGCTCTTTCTGCTCCCATGCGCAGAGGTCGGCCACCACCTCATTGACGCGGCGGGCGCCGAGGCTTCCGCCGAAGGAGAGGATGACGGTGCGGTCACCGGCACCCAGCTGGGCGCGGATGGCGTCCCGCTCCCCTGCCTTCTCGAACACTTCAGGCCGCACCGGGTTGCCCACGACCTGCGTCTTTTCGGGCGCCCCCAGCTTTTCCACAGCGGCAGGCACGGCGGCGAACACGATGTCCACGTCCGGGGCCAGCAGCTTATTGGTCACGCCGGGGAAAGCGTTCTGCTCATGGATGGCGGTCTTGATGCCCTTCTTGGCGGCGCAGCGCACCACCGGGCCGGAGACGTAGCCGCCGCAGCCGATGACGAGGTCGGGCTGTACTTCCTTCATCATGGCCCGGGCTTTCGGGCCGGAGAGGGCCAGGTTCCAGAGGGTGATGATGTTCCGCTTGATGTTGTTCAGGGAGAGCTTACGCTGGAAACCGGTGATCTCGATGTGGTGGAAGGGGTAGCCCGCCTGGGTCACAAGGCGGTATTCCATGCCCTCTTTCCGGCCTGCAAAGTGTATCTCGGCGGACGGGTCGGCCTTTTTGATGGCTCCCGCGATGGCCAGAGCCGGGTTGATATGTCCGGCAGTTCCGCCGGCTGCGATCAGTACACGCATGGTGATTTCCTCCTTATTTGGATATGCTCAGTATCCCATGTTGGGGTCGAGCCGGATGGTGTTATTGGACTTTTCTTTTTCCCGCTGTTCCCGCAGGGCGCGGAGATTCTCCCGCTCGAGGCGGGCGCGCTCGCCGCCCCGGCCGATGTTTATCATCACGCCCATCTCGGCCAGCAGCAGGATGAGGCTGGTGCCGCCGGAGGAGAAGAAGGGCAGCGAGATGCCGGTGTTGGGCAGGGTGTTGGTGACGACCGCGATGTTGCAGAACACCTGCCACGCAATTTGGGCCATGATGCCGATGCCCACCAGTGTGCAGTAGCGGTTCTCGGCGTGGAAGGCCAGCCACAGCCCCTGCACGAGGAAGAGCACGAAGAGCAGGATAACGATGACGGCACCCACGAAGCCCAGCTCCTCGCACACGACGCTGAAGATGAAGTCGTTGGTGCTCTCGGGGAGCCAGAGCTGTTTTTCGATGCTGTTGCCGAGGCCGAGGCCGGTGACACCGCCGGAGCCGATGGCGTAGAGGCTCTGCAGGGTCTGGTCGGTCATCTTGCTCAGGTCGTGGGTCCAGCCGTCCAGACGGCTCTGTAAGTACGGGATGGAGTCGATGTGCTCCAGCACGGTGCGGAGCAGCAGCACAGCGGACGCGCCGCCCGCCCAGGTGATGATGCCGCCGCTGCCGCCCAGCAGCAGGATGGTGCCGCAGATGGCCGTCGTCAGGACGATGCCGGACATATGGGGCTCAAGCATGAGCAGGATGACCACCGGGATGAGGGGCAGCAGCGGGACGATGAGTTCCCGCACGATGCGCTGATAGAGCCACTGGCCTGCCGGGACGCGCCGCCCGGAGGCGGGGTCCAGCTTTTCCAGATGGGGCGCTTTCGCGGCCAGATGGGCCGTGAGCAGTATCATCTCGAACTTTGCGATCTCCGATACCTGAATGGTAAAGCCGATGCGCAGCCAGCGGCGGCAGCCGTTGAGGGGCGCACTGAACAGCACTGCGATGAGCATCACGATGCAGACGACATAGCCCGGCCCGACCATCCTGCGCAGAAAGCGGTGGTCGATGCGGGAGAAGAGCAGCATGACCGCGAGACCCAGACCCAGGCAGAACACCTGCGACTTGATGTAGTAGAAGCTGTCGCCCATCCGCAGGTAGCCCGTGGTGTAGCTGGCACTGAACAGCATGATGAGTCCGAACACGATGATGACTGCCAGCGTCGCCAGCCAGTTGATGAGCACCTGCGGCCAGGGGCCGGGGCTCGACAAGATGGCAAAGGACTCAGACTTTTTTCTCCGGATGGTCGCCATCCGCATTCCCTCCTTATCGGGTCCCGGCTCAGCTGGCCCGCGCCGCCTGCAAGGTCAGCGCAAGGCCCAGCATTGCCAGGACTCCAAAAATATAAAAGATATTCACCGGGTCAAAGCCCCGCTTTTCCAGCCAGCGGTGGAGCGGCGCGGTGCCGAACAGCTGCCGCCGCCCGCCGGAGGCTTTCCAGACGATGATCTGCAGAGCCACCATGCCGCCTTCCAGCCAGTAGGGCAGGGCCAGCGGGAGCGTCAGCCCGGGCCAGCCGACGCTCAGCGGCACACAGCCCAGCGCACCGGCTAAAAACTGGCATCCCACTGCACCGGGGCGGAGCTTTGCGGGGTAGAAATTCCAGAGCAGGAAGGCCATCAATGCCCCGGCCAGCGCCGCCGGGAGGACGCCCAGCGGGAACCAGCCCAAGAGGGTCATAGCCGTCATGAGACCCAGCATGGCGATGAAGGCGCAGCCGCAGACCGTGCCGTCCATGCCGTCGGCGGTACGGGCGCTCTCGGCCAGCGCCACTAAAATCGCCAGCCAGACCACCGGGGCCAGCGGCCCGAGGGTGCAGTAGCCGACGCCCGGCAGGGCCAGCCCATCGGGCAGGCAGTGGTTCAGCCCCAGCAGGGCCAGCACCAGCGTGCCGGAGGCCGCTTCCAGTGCCAGCCGCACCGGGCGGCGCAGCCCCAGCGGCGACCGATGCCGCAGCCGGACCACATCGTCCGCGAGGCCCACGGCCCCGAAGCAGAGCGCCCCGAACAGGGCGATGAGCAGCCGGGTGGTCAGCAGGCTCTCGGTCCCCAGCAGCTCCGGCTGGGCGACACAGGCCGCTGTCCAGCCGACGCCTACCGCCGCCAGCGTCCCCACCATCAGGCAGAGCCCGCCCATCGTGGGCGGCTCATTTTCCTCCTGCTGGACGCGGAACGCCCGCAGCAGCGGCGTCATCAAATTCCCGAGCGCCGCCGTGAGGACGAACCCCAGCGTTGAGGCGACGATCAAGGCAAAACGAATCATAATAACGATACTCCAAGTATTTTACTTTGCGCAGACGGGATAAAACAGGGCCAGCGCCTTTTCCAGTGCCATGCCCCGGCTGGCCTTCACCAGCAGAGCGTCGCCCGGGGCCATCCGGGCCAGCAGAGCGTCTGCGGCCTGCTGGTAATCCTCGGCGTGGACGACATCGGCGAGGCCCGCGTCCTTTGCGGCCTTTGCCGTCTGTGCGGCCTCGGGGCCGTAGGTGACAAGAGCGGTCAGCCCGGCCTCTGCGGCCTGACGGCCCAGCTCTTCATGAGCGGGTGCGCTCATCCCGCCCAGTTCCAGCATATCGCCCAGCAGAGCGAAGCGGCGCTTGCAGGGGTATTCTTTGAACATCGCCAGCGCAGCCTTCATGCTGTCGGGGTTGGCGTTGTAGCAGTCCTCGATGACGTCCATGCTGCCTGCGTGGACGACCTTCTGGCGCATACCGGTCTGCTCGAAATCGGCCAGACCCGCGATGACGCCCTCGGGCGCGAGGCCCAGACGGGTGGCAGCGGCGTAAGCAGCCAGCGCGTTCGCCACATTGTGACGTCCCATCGCAGGAATCGTCACCTCATAGCTGCCTGCATTTTTATCGCAGAGGGTGAAGGTCATGCCGTCGCCCTCCTGCCGGACATTGAGGGCGCAGACGTCGGCGTTCTCGTCGCCGAGGCTGAACCACACGGGCCGGACATGGGTGGGAAGAGCGGCTCTGCGCAGGAAGGGGTCGTCGCCGTTGAGCACGAGAGACGAACCCTCAGCAAGGCCGGCGCAGATTTCCAGCTTCGCCTTGCAGATATTCTCCTGACTGCCCAGATTGCCGATGTGGGACACGCCGATGCAGGTGATGATGCCCACATCGGGGCGGGCGCACTTTGCCAGACGCTCGATCTCACCGGCGTGGCTCATGCCCATCTCGACGACAGCGTACTCCGTATCCCTGCCGATGCGGAACATGGTGCGGGGCAGGCCCAGCTCATTGTTCTGGTTGCCCTCGGTCTTGATGGTATTGCCAAAGCCCGCGATGGCGGCGTAGGTCATCTGCTTGGTGGTGGTCTTTCCCACGCTGCCGGTGACGCCCACCACCTTCGGGTGGAACTGGCTGCGGTAGTTCGCGCCCATGACCATCATGGCGTGGTAGCTGTCGGGACTGATAACCGCCCGTTCAGCCGGGACGCCCTCCACCGGGTGGTTGAGGACGACATAGGCCGCGCCCTCTTCCAGCGCCTTGGCCGCGAAATCGTGGCCGTCGAAGCGCTCACCGGGGAAAGCCACAAAGATGCAGCCGGGGCAGACCTCGCGGCTGTCGGTGGTCACGAGGCCGATGGGCTGGCTGTCGGCGAAGGCCTCGGGGGCAAGGCCCTTCAAAAGCAGTTCTGCTGCGATTTTTTCCATAATAAATCTCCTTATCCGCAAGTGATGGTGACGACGGTGCCTTTCTGGACGCTGGAGCCGGCGGCCTCGCTCTGGCTCTGCACGGTACCGGCGCTGTCGCCCGCCACCTGACAGTTCAGGCCGGCGGCGGTCAGCATCTGGCGGGCAAAGTCGGCACTCTTGCCGCTGACGTCCGGCACTTCCGTGTGGCTGCCGGAATAGGTATCGGTGTAAAGATAAATGGTGGTGCCGCTGGCCACCGTTGCGCCCGCGTGGGGGTACTGGTAGGTAACGACGGCGGCGGTCTGGTCGCTCTCGCTCTCCACGAGCTGATGCTTGAGGCCCTTGGTATTCAAGGAGACCTGCGCATTGCTCCACTCCTTGCCCACGAGGTTCGGCACCTTGACGGTATTCTGGCTGCGGTCGATGCCATCGGTGGCAATGCCCAGATAGGGGGCTATCTCACTGATGATGTTGCCGACCACAGGCGCAGCCAAGATGGACGAATAGTCGGTGTGGGCGTTGTTGGGGTCGTCCAGCATGACGTAGACCAGAATTTCGGGGTCGTTGGCAGGCAGGACGGCGGCAAAGGAGGCGACTTTCTTGTAATCGCCGTCGGCGCGGCGCTCCATGTTCAGCTGCTCGGACGTACCGGACTTGCCGCCGATGCGGTAGCCCGCGACGTAGGCGTTGGAACCGCCGCCGGTGGTGGTGCCGTCGCCCACCTCATACTCCATGATCTGGCGGATGGTCTCGCTGGCGCTCTTGCTGATGACCTGGCGGCGGACGTTCGCGCCGATCTCCTCGACGACGTTGCCGTTCTGGTCGGTTATCTTATCCACCACATGAGGGGTGACGAGGTAGCCGCCGTTGACGGCTGCCGAGATGGCGGTACACACCTGCAGCGGGGTCACGGCCATTGCCTGACCGAAGGAGGAAGACGAAAGCTCGACCTCGCCCAGCTGGCTCTTGGTGTAATACTTCATCATGCCCGTCTCGTTGGGCAGGTCCACGCCTGTGCGCTCGGTGAAGCCGAAAGCGTCGAAGTAGTCGTAGAAGGCGCTGGAACCCAGCCGCTGACCCAGCTGGATGAAGTAGATGTTGCAGCTGTTCCGGAGGGCCTCGGCGAGGTTCTGGACGCCGTGGGCCTTCTTACCGGCGCAGTGGTACGTCTCTTTTGCCACGCCGTAGGCACCGGAGCAGTTGAAGGTGGTGTAATAGGTGGCCTTGCCCGAGTCCACCCCCATCGCGGCCGTGATGACCTTGAAGACGCTTCCGGGGTAGTACAGCTCGGTGATGGTCTTGTTCTTCCACTGGATGTCGCGGTAGGTTCCGGTGTAGTCGGGGTCTTCTTCCGGTATCTTCTTGCCTTGCTCGTCCCGGAGATAGTTGCCGTTGGCGTCTTTCTTGTAGATGGTGTAAATCTCCGGTTCTGCGTTCACCTGCTCATTCAGATAGGCCAGGTTCTCGCTGAAATCCAGCGGAGCGTTGGGGTCGAAGTCAGGCTTCGAGGCCATGGCAAGGATGGCACCGGTCTTGACGTTCATGACGATGGCTGCGCCGCGGTTCTCGACCGTGTTGGCGTAGATGGCCTCGTTGAGGTAGCGCTCCACGACCTCCTGCACATTGACGTCCAGCGACAGCACCAGATTGGAGCCGTCCTTGGCGGCGTAAGTGGTGGCGTTGGCGTCGGCGATGGCGTTGCCGTAGGCATTGCGGAGGGTGATCGTGCGGCCATTGACGCCCGCGAGGGTGTCATTGTAGGATTTTTCGAGGCCGTAGAAGCCCTCGCCGTCGCCGTTGCAGAAGCCCAGCACCGATGCGGCGAACGCGCCGTAGGGGTAATCGCGCTGGAAACTCTTGGACGAAGAGACGGAGATACGGCCCTTCTTGATGGCGGTGCCGTCTTCCAGAGTCTTGGCTTTGGCGTGATTTTTATTATATTCGCTGATGTATTTCTCGATGGAGAGCTTGACGGCATTGTTCACCTTGGTGGCCAGCACCTGATAGGACGACCCGTTCTTGGCCAGCGCGTCGTGGACGGTCTGGTACTGGGTCTGATATTCTGCCGAAGAGGTATCTACGCTGTCCAGACTCTCGCCGTCGCCGGAGAGCAGCCGCAGGGTGAGCTGGCGGCTCACATCGGCCAGCGTCGTCTCATCCACGGTCTTGACAGCCTCACCTGTCTCCTCAACGGTCTGGCTGGTGAAGAGGGCCGTGCTGTAGCTGGGGTCGGCCCAGATGGTCCATACTACGCTGGTGGACGCCAGCGTGATGCCGGAGGCATCGTAGATCTCGCCGCGGGTGGCCTGGATGGTGCTGTCCAGCAGCTGCTGCTGGGCCGCATACTGGCGGAAGGTCGCGCCCTGTTTTATCTGGATGTTATACAGGCTGTGGGTGACGATGCCCGCAGCCGCCACTACAAAAAATACCGCCGCGCCAAAGCTGAAATGCCGCAGCCGCGCACTGAGGCGCTCGTGCGGGTCGCTGCGGCGGAGGCGGTAGTAGATGTTCTTATGCTGGTCGTTGGAGGGCTTGTTTTGCATGGTATTCTCCTGCAGAAACCAGAAAAGCGTGCGCTGCCGCACGCTTTTCTGTCTGTTTGCTTATTTTACGCTGCGGACGGAAGCCAGAATGGTCATGGCACCGTCGTGCAGAAAATCCGTCCACTGGTGGACAGCCGACTCCCTGCGCACCAGTACGCTGTCGCTGTCAAGGCGGATGTAGGTGAGCTGGCTCTGGTCCATCTTCATGAGGCCCAGCCGCCCGGCCACTTCTTCCACGCTGGTGATGTTGGTCTTGCTGTTGAGGACACTATTATAGTAGGTGTACTGGCTCTGCTCGCTCACGAGTTCCGCTTTGGCCTTCTGGATCTGGTCGTTGACCTCCACCAGCTGGGCCTCGCTCCACAGCAGGCTTACCGCAAAGCCTGCCAGCAGCGCCATCGAGATCAGTTGAAGTGCGTGCTGCATGGCCGCCTGGAACGGGCTGAGACGGCGTTTGCCGCCCTTTTCCACCCGCAGTGCGACCTTGCGCTGGGTCTGAGGCGCTTTTCTGCGACGCACCTCAGACGACATATCATAAGCTGGCTGACCCATAGTTGATCTCCTCCTCTTACACTGAGCGGCGTCTTATCCGGCTCAGAGTTTCTCCAAAACGCGCAGATGAGCAGAACGGCTGCGCCGGTTCTCCTCCAGTTCCTGCTTGTCGGCCTCGATGGGCTTCCGGGTAATGAGCTTTGCCTTCGCCTTGCCGCCGCAGACGCAGACCGGGAACTCCGGCGGGCAGGTGCAGGCGGTGGACCAGCGGCGGAACTTATTTTTCACCAGCCGGTCTTCCAGCGAATGGAAGGTGATCACACACAGCCTTCCGCCCGGGGCAAGGTGGTCGAAAATGGTATCCAGACCTTCCTCCAGAGCGTCCAGCTCGTGGTTGACCGCGATACGCAGCGCCTGAAACGTGCGCCGCGAAGGATTCTTGTTCTTGCGCCGCTCCGCAGGCGGCATGGCGCTGGCCACGATGTCGGCCAGCTGCAAAGTCGTCTCGATGGGGGCCGTCTCGCGGGCCTCCACGATGTGGCCGGCGATCTGCCACGCATAGGGCTCTTCGCCGTAGTCCCGCAGGATGCGGGAGATTTCTTCCCGGCTGGCGGTGTTCACGAGGTCTGCCGCCGTCTCGCCCTGCTGGCTCATCCGCATATCCAGCGGGGCGTCTGCCCGGTACGAAAAGCCCCGGGCCGCGTCGTCCAGCTGATGGCTGGAAACGCCGAGGTCCAGCAGCGCACCGTTTATCTTCTCGATGCCGAGGCTCTCGAGGGCTTGTCCGGCGTAGCGGAAGTTTATCTGCACCACCGTGGCCGGGAGCCCGGCCAGCCGCGCCCTGGCGGTCTGCACCGCGTCGGGGTCCTGGTCGAGGGAGACGAGCCGCCCGCCTTTTGCGCCGTCCAGCCGGAGGGCGATCTGGCGGGAGTGTCCCGCGCCGCCCGCCGTGCCGTCGAGATAAGTGCCTGCCGGGTCAATGTTCAGTCCGTCGAGGCACTCGTTCAGAAGCACGGGGATATGCTCAAACGAGGCCGGGTCGAACTGTGCCAAATCTTCTGTCTGAGTCATCGCGCCCAGCCTCCTTTCGTTTCGTGTTCCGAGCCGTCCGATACGCCGGACATCTCCCGGGGAGTTTGTCCCGTTTTCTGCTCTGTCAAGATACCTGACGACTCTATTTTATTTTAGCAAATCGAAACGCTGAATGCAAGTTTTTTCCTGCGCTTTTTTCCTACAAAATGTTACAAAAAAAGCCCCTGCGAATCGTCATTTTTACTCGCAGGGGACTGTATTCAGGTCAGGAGCGGCTCATCACACGCCACGGCGGGGGGTCTGGCGCAGGTTCGCGCGGACATTTTTCACCTGGGCGGCGTTCTCAGACATCGTCTCCTCGGTGGTTTTCAGCATATTATCGCAGTAATCCGTGACCGTCTGGCGGACGGTGCGGGCCTCGGTCTGGGCAGCGGAGACGATCTCGGACGCACGCTGCTGGGCGGCGCGGACGATCTCGGCCTCGCTCACGAGGATGCGGGCGCGCTCTTCTGCCTTCTTGACGATGGCCTGTGCCTGCGCGTTGGCCGACTCGATGAGCTGGGCGCGGTCGCCGACGATGGACTGGGCCTGACGCAGCTCCACGGGGAGGTTTGCGCGGATGTCATCGAGATAGTCCCGAATTTGTTCCACATCCACGATGCGCTTGCCGCCCGAAAGGGGCATTCCGGTGCTCTCTTCCAGCAGGTCTTCGATAGTATCCAAAAGCTCGTTGACGTTCATCACGCTTCTCCTTCTTCCTCTGCGGCGTCTGCCATGGGTCTCACATATTTCCAGAGCAGGACTTTGCCGTACTTATACTGCTTCTTCAGCTGTAAACCGCCCACTTCGGCGGGAAGGACGAGTTTCGTCTCGCTCTCGCAGATGACGATGCCGCCGGGGGCGACGCACTTATCCACGATGGGGAGGATATTTTCCAGCGTGCCGTTGTGGAAGGGCGGGTCCAGCAGCACCAGATCGAACTGCTCCCGGCAGGCCGAGAGGAAGCGGGCCGCTTCGCCGATGTTGACGCGGCTGCGGTCGAAGACGCCGCAGTTCTTGCAGTTCTTCATGACGATGTTCACGGCCTCACGGTTCTCGTCCAGGAACACGCACCGGGCAGCGCCCCGGCTCAGCGCCTCAATGCCCAGCTGGCCGCTGCCTGCGTACAGGTCCAGCACACGGGCTCCGGGCAGGTCGAACTGGACGATGCTGAACATCGCCTCCTTCACCTGATCGAGGGTGGGGCGGGTAATATCCGTGCCGGGCAGCGCTTCCAGCCGTCTGCCGCGGGCTTCTCCTGCAATGACTCGCATGGTTTTGGCCTCCTTCGGGTCTTTCCTGTTATCGTAACTTCATATTATCGTCATACCGCCGGTCTTTGTCAAGGGCAGTGTCATGATTCGTTGCGTTACGGTCACAAATGTGCTAAAATCATACCAGAACGCCGCTTTTTCGGGCGTACAAAAGGAGAGTATTTATCATGAAAGTCCTGCTCATCAACGGCAGCCCCCACGAGAAGGGCTGCACCTATACCGCACTGAGCCTCATCGCCGGGGAGCTGAACGCCGCCGGCATCGAGACGGAGATCTTGAACGTCGGCACAAAGCCCGTGGGCGGCTGCATCGGCTGCGGCGGCTGTGCTGCCGGCAAAGGCTGCGTCTTCGGCGGCGTGGTCAACGAGGCCATCGAGAAAGCCAAGACTGCCGACGCCTTCGTCTTCGGCACGCCGGTGCATTACGCTTCCGCCTCCGGCAACATGACCAGCTTCATGGACCGTCTCGCCTACGCGGGCGGCAGGTATCTGGCCTACAAGCCCGCCGCCATCTGCTGCTCGGCCCGCCGCGCCGGCACCACCAGCGCCCTCGATCAGCTGGTGAAGTACCCCGAGTTCTTCCATATGCCGCTGGTGAGCGGCTCCTACTGGCCCATGGTCCACGGTTCGAACCCCGAGCAGGTGCTGCAGGACGCCGAGGGCTGCGCCGTCATGCAGGAGCTGGGCCGCAACATGGCCTGGCTGCTCCGGTGCATCGAGGCCGGCAAAGCCGCGGGCATCCAGCACCCGGAGAATCCCCGCAGACCCATGACCAACTTTATACGTTAAGCCTCTCAGTCAAAGCCTGACGAAGAGGTTTTCTCCAAGGGGCCGCGTTCCCGGCGGGAACGCGGCCCTTCTATCTGAAATTTTATTCAGAAACCGATAAAATCCGGCGCGGATTCTTTTTTCGTTCATAACTTTGTGGTAGCATAGGAACTAAAGTATTTTGCCACGGAGAACATTTGCCATGGAACACTACGATTGGAACGACGGCTGGCTCTTCACCCCGGTCTTTGACCCCGCCATCGTGCGGCCGGAATGCCCGGAGCTGACCCTTGAGCCGGTGCGCCTGCCCCACACGGTCAAGGCCCTGCCCTACAATTACTGCAACGAGAACGACTACCAGAAGCTTTCGGGCTACCGGCGGGAGTTTTTTGCGCCCAAAGAATGGGAGGGCCGCACCGTCCTGCTCACCTTCGGAGCCGTGGCCCATGACGCCACGGTGTTCTGCAACGGGCGGCGGGTGTTCCACCACAGCTGCGGCTACACCGCTTTTACCGTCGATTTGACCAGTGCTCTCCATCTGGGTCAGAAGAACGTGGTGGCTGTCCGCTGCGACAGCCGCGAAGATTTGAACATCCCGCCCTTCGGCGGGCAGATGGACTTTCTGACCTACGGCGGCATCTGCCGCGCCGTCTGCCTCGACGTGAAAGAGCCCGCCTATCTGCGGGACATCTTCATCGAGACGAAGGCCGAGGGCGATTTCCGCATCTACACGGCCACCGTGGGCGAGACCGTCGGCTGCACGTTACAGGCCGAGATACGCAGCCCCTCGGGCAGCCGGGCGTTCTACACCGGCGAACTGTCGCTGCCCATCACCGGCGCACTGAACAGCGTCCATCCGTGGAGCATCGAGCATCCCACCCTCTACACCCTGACCGTCCGGCTCATCCGTCCCGGCACCGGCGGCCTGCCCGACCGGGTCCTGGACGAGAAAAGCTGCCGGTTCGGCTTCCGTACTCTGCAGTTCGTGGCAGGCGGGCTCTACCTCAACGGCCAGCGGGTGGAGCTGCGGGGCCTCAACCGCCGCCAGAGCTACGCCTATCAGGGCTATGCCATGCCCGACAGCATCCAGCGGCTGGACGCTCAGCTCCTGAAAAAGCAGCTGGGCTGCAACGCCGTGCGCCTCACCACTCCCCCCAGCCCCGCCTTCCTCGATGCCTGCGACGAGCTGGGCCTTTTGGTCTTTGTGGAGATGCCCGGCTGGCAGCACGTTGGCGACGACATCTGGAAAGCGCAGGCTCTGCAGAACTGCCGCGAGATGGTCTGCCAGTGCCGCAGCCACCCCAGCATCTTTTTGTGGGGCGTGCGGGTCAGCGGCAGCGCCGACGACGAGAGCTTTTATAAGCGCACCAACGAGACGGTGCGCCGCCTCGACCCCACCCGCCCCACGGCTGGTACCCGCAGCACCCGCCGCAGCCAGCTTCTGGAAGATGTTTACGCCTATGCCGACTACTCCTACCACGGGCGCGGCGTCGGGTGCGAGGCCCGCACCGCCGTCACCCCCGACACCCGGAAAGGCTATCTCATCAGCGAGTTCGAGGGCGCCCAGTTCCCGGCCAAGCCCTTCGACGACGAGCCCCACCGCCTGGCGCAGGCCCTGCGCTACGCCGCCGTCCTCAACGACACCATCGCTCAGCAGGGCGTGGCGGGCAGCTTCGGCTGGTGCATGACCGACTACAACACCCACCGCGAATTCGGCAGCGGCGACCGCATCAGCTATCAGGGTGTGATGGACATGTTCCGCAACCCGAAGCTTTCTGCCGCCGTCTACGCCAGCCAGAAGACGCCCCGCTCCCCTTCCGACATCGTGCTCGAAATTTCATCCAGCATGGCGCTGGGCGACCATCCGGGCGGCTTTGCGGGGGCGTGCTGGGCGTTCACCAACGCCGAGAGCCTGCGGCTCTACCGGGACAACGACTTCGTAGCCGAGTTCACCCCCGACCGCCGGGGCCGTTTTGCGGCTTTGCCCCACCCGCCCATTGAGATACACGATTTCGTGGGCCTGCTGCTTGAAAAATACGAGGGCATCGACCGCACTGCCGCGCCGCAGGTAGCCGCCATCCTCAACGAGATGCGCCGGGACTCTATGGAGCTTTCGCCCCTGTCCCGGGCGCGGATGTACTCACTGCGCCTGAGCTGGAACGAGCTGGTGCAGCTTTATTACAAATATATCGGTGTGCTGGGCAGCCCCGCCGCCGTTTACCGCTTCGAGGCCGTGTGGCATGGCCGGGCCGTCCGCACCGTCGTAAAGGAGCCGGTGCAGAGCGTCCGGCTGGAATGCACCGTCCACAATCCCATCCTGACCGACGGCCCCACCTGGGACTGTGCCGCCGTGAGCCTGCGGGCCATCGACCAGAACGGCAATCTCCTGCCCTACTGTGGTGAGGCCGTTCAGCTGAGCGTAGAGGGGCCGCTGCGCATCCTTGGCCCCAGCGTCGTCCCTCTGCGGGGCGGCATGGCAGGCACCTATCTCGCCACCACCGGCGAGGCCGGCCCGGCCAAGCTCCACTGCCGGATGGAGGGTGCCTTGGACACCGAAGTTTCCCTCACCATCCGCTGCCGGGAGGAGTGAGCGGCACTTAAACGCCGTCTCTTTACGATAGGTTTGCACTCTGTTCAAAATTTTCTCATGGTTGCATGGTATCCTGAGAGCAGAAAAATACAGAAGGGGCGGCGCACCCGCCCCTCTTTTATGAGGAAGGACGTTTATGAAAGAAAAGATACGCCAGTTCATGATAGGCCGCTACGGCACCGATGGTCTGAACCAGTTTTTGAACATCGCCTCTCTCGTGCTGATCCTGGTCTATATCCTCACCCGTCTGCCGCTGCTGCTGTACGTCGGCGTGGTGCTGCTGGGCTTCTGCTACTACCGGATGTTCAGCCGCAACATCTCCAAGCGCACCGAAGAAAATTATAAATACTACGCCGTGAAGGACCGCATCCGCAATAAGTTCAGCGGCCTGAAGGACCAGTGGGACAACCGCAGGCTATACCACTATTACCGCTGCCCCCAGTGCCGCCAGAAGCTGCGCGTTCCCCGGGGCCGGGGCCGCATCCAGATCTCCTGCCCCCGCTGCGGCACCCAGTTCATCAAGAAGAGCTAACGTATGTTTGGATATGTCATCCCGAATCAGGCCGCGCTGGACGACGAGGCCAAGGCCCGCTACCGCACGGCCTATTGCGGCCTCTGCCGCCGCATCGGTGCGCTCCACGGCCTGCGGGGCCGTCTGACGCTGAGTTACGATTTGACGTTCTTGGATCTGCTGCTTTCCAGCCTCTACGAGGGTGAGAGCGAGTGCGTCACCGGCAGCGGCCACTGCCCCATCCACCCCATCCGGAAGATAAATTGGCGGCACAGCGGCCCCACCGACTACTGCGCCGATATGAGCGTGGCGCTCCACTACTACAACGCCGCCGATAAATGGAACGACGATCACAGCCTGCTGGGCCTCGGCTTCGAAAAGCTGCTGGACTCCCCTGCTCAGACCGCCGCACAGCGCTGGCCCCGACAGTGCAATGCCATCCGCACCTGCCTCGACCGGCTGACTCAGCTGGAAGCCGACGGCAGCGAGGACCTTGACGCTGTGTCGGGCTGCTTCGGCGAACTGATGGCCGAGCTGTTCGACTACAAGCAGGACCACTGGTCGCCGGAGCTGCGGAGCATCGGCTTCCATCTGGGCAAATTCATCTACCTGCTGGACGCCTACGATGACCTGGCACGGGACGAGAAAAAGGGCGCATACAATCCGCTGCGCTCCCTCAGCCGTCAGCCCGGCTATGAGGAAGAGATGCGGGACATCTTCGAGCTGCTGTTGGCCCGGTGCGCCAGAAGCTTCGAGCGTCTGCCCTGCGTAGAGGACGCGGACCTTCTGCGGAACATCCTGTATTCCGGCGTGTGGCTCAAATACAACTGCAAACAGGCCAAAGAGGCCCAGAAAAAGTAACCAATTCCGCCCAAAAGGCGGATTTTGTCTTGATTTTGCAGGCACTGTCCTGTAGACTGTAATATTGTATGGAACGAAAAGGCCGCGCATGGCCTGAGAGACGTGAGGAAGTAGACCCATGAGAGATCCCTATGAGGTGCTGGGCATCCAGCGCGGCGCAACCGACGACGAGATAAAGAAAGCCTACCGTGCCAAGTGCAAGCGCTGGCACCCCGACCTGAACCCCAACGACCCCACCGCCGAAGAGCACTTCAAAGAGGTGCAGGCAGCTTACGACGCCATCACCAAGGGCGACACCGGCCCCCAGATGGGCGGACAGCCCGGCGGCGGTTACGGCTACGGCCAGCAGGGTTATTATCAGGGCGGCTACCAGCAGGGATACGATCAGGGCTACAGCCAGAACGGCTGGCAGCAGGGCGATTTCGGCTTCGGGTTCGACCCGTTTGGTTTCGGATTTGGTTTTGGCGGCTACCAGCAGCAGAGCGGGGCCAGCTACTCCGGCTCTGACAGCCCCGAGATGCAGGCGGCCCGCAACTTTGTGGCCAATGGCCGCTACGCTGAGGCCCGCCGGGTGCTGGACAGCATGAACAGCCGCTCGGCACGATGGTACTACCTCTCCTCGCTGGCCAATCAGGGCCTCGGCAACAGCATCGACGCGCTGCAGGACGCCCGCCGCGCCGTTCAGCTGGACCCCAATAACACCGAGTACCAGATGCACCTGCGCCGGATGCAGAATCCCGGCCAGACCTACCGCACCCAGACCACCTACGCCCAGCCCGGCGGGCTGATGCGCTGGTGCTGGAGCATGATTTTGCTCAATCTGCTCTGCAACTGCTGCTGTGGCGGCGGCTGGGGCTGGCGGTTCCGGATGTAACTAAAAAACGAAGGAGCATTGCTAATGCAGTGCTCCTTCGTTTTTTAGCGTTCGGCCAGTCTCGCAATTCCGAGGCCATCCTTCACTTCGACCTCAACAGCAGAATCCCGAGATTCATCTTCATAGCTAAGCAGCATCCACCTGTTCCAATAAAGTTGGTATCTCCTCTCTATCGGCCTTGCTCCGTTCATGAGGTCCTCTTCAAAAAACAAAAATCCATTTTCATCTGTGGCCATTTTATAGAAATTTTCCTTTTCTTCCTCCAATTCATTTGGGTGCTCTATGTAGGCTTTCAGCTTTGTATTCGGCAGAGGATAATCGTCTCCCGCCCATACGAGCACCCGGAATTCCTCGTCCTCCGACTCTTCTTTTGTCTCCCGCATGGAAACATAAGCTCCTTCCCATCCGTCCTTTTTTCCTCCGGCTACAACTTGAAGGGAGTAGGGTGAAACATAGGGACTGTAACCGTCCGCTTCTACCGCATAGTAGTATATCCCGGGCTGCAATTTTTCAAACACCATCGGTTTCGATAACTGCCCTCGTTTCATCTGTACAATTTTCCGCGTTTCGGCATCCAGAAGCGATATGATTACCTGATGCTTGCTAAGGTCATAGTAGTTATACAGCACCATATCGCTGCTGTCACCCAAGTATTTTGCCTTGGAGCAAAACAAAAAGGGGGATGCGGTTATCTTGAATTTGTCCTCAGCACACGGTTGGATCTTCTCTCTATCAAATTCGAAGTCCAGCTTTTCAGCTTTCGATATGGGTTTCCGACCCTTGTCCCACGTTACATAGAGAATGATGTCCACCTTTTCCCCCATCCGATGATAAATAAGGCTTCCCGGCACATAGTTGATGCCGTACACCTTGAATTCCCCATCACTCTCCTCTACGTCCTCATTTTCTCTTTGGTTCGCCGCCTCGTCATATACGATGTCCGCTATACTGCCGGGCGCGGAAATCTCATTTTCCACCTTTTCATAACTATCGTAGAAATTGATGTTTGGCACCTCGTAATAGTGAAGCTTGCAGTATTCTCCGTAACAAAAAAAGATAATTGCAACTACCAAAAACAGTTCTCCTGCACACCGCTTCAGAGGCTTCTCTTCCTCCTTATCATTCTCCGAATCCTTATTCTCCTGAAAGAGCTGAGCGATTGCCACGACTGCAGCAATCCCCATGATCACCGATGTTGTAGAGTTATAGATCGTAAGCATTCCTTTTGCAAACACCGGATCTATAGAATCACGAAGGAAATCCATCATCATCCCCATCATCTTCATTCCCCCTTTTTGTTTTGTTTTTTCGTGACTCTATGATAAACATTTTTCTGACACATTTCAAGTCTTTTTTGTAGTTTTTGCCACAATCTTTTCGTTTATATTTTTCTTATATATACATCATGCACAATTTTATTTGAAATAAACTAGTATACATAACAGATTGCGTGTGTTTTTTCCAAAATTTGTTTTCGTGTGTACACGCAAAAAAGAGTGCCACCGCACGATTCCTCGTGCAGCGGCACTCTCATTTCATTTTACTTTTTTCAGAACAGCACCCTTTAGCTGATGACGATGGTCCGTGTGATCTTCTCACAGGAATAGTTACCGGAGACTGTTGCCGTCTGGGTGTAGATACCCGGCTGCGTCGGGAACTCCGTGGACTTGCTGCTGAACAGGCCCTTCTTTTTATAAGTACAGGTGACCTTGGCATTATCGACCACCACGCCGTCCGACTCCAGCAGAGCGCCGACATTGTGTGCCTCAGCCTCGGCCAGCGTCATCCCGGCGGGCAGGTCTTCGGCCCAGTAGAGGCGGACGCCCTCGGTCTTGGGCTTTATCTTGAACATGGCCACACCGGCGGTGTTCAAATCGCCGGATTCCAGCGCCACGGCACCCGCAACATAGCTGCCCGAATCCACGGGCTGTTCATCCAGATAGATACGGCTGAACGCGCCCTCGGGAAGGTAGCGGCGGATGAGCTCGAGAGAGAGCTTCAGGCCCATGGACATATCTTTCAGGGTGGGGATATAGAATTTCAGGGTATCCATCACCTTGACGACCTCATCGGCCACGCCCAGCAGCACACTGACGTCGTTGCCGTCGATGAGCTGTTTGACATAGGCGTAGACATTGAACTCTTCTACCTGATCAGGGGTCTTGGACATCTTGCGGGGCAGGGGTATCATCTTGAGCAGGGTGCGGAGCTTATCGGAGAGCACGAGAGTGACGTAGCCCTTGGCTTCGCCCTTAACGCCCAGCACCACGCCGATATACTGCGCGTCCGCCGGGCGGGTGACTACCGACAGCTCAAACGGGGAGCCATAGACCAGCTTTCCGGCAGCCTGCAGACGGATGGAGACGACTTCATTCGTCTCTTCCATCCGGGTCTGAGAGGCGCGGGGCAATTCGGTCTCTGCCGAGGCGGCCAGCACCGGGGTCACCATGCTCAGCATGAGGGCTGCTGTGAGAAGCAGCGAAAGCATTCTTTTGGCCTTCATATGGACAAACCTCCTGTATTCATCATCTTCAGCCGGGCGGGCCGCACAGGCTGACACTCCGGCTAGTATGATTTTACCGCAAATCCCTGCTGTGGTCAATGACGGGATTCAAGTGTATCCGCTCACGAAAAGACCGCTGCCCCGGCAGGGCAGCGGCCTCAGAAAATTTTATCGCAGCATCACAGGATGCGCACCCGGACGACGGCGGGGATGGCCGAGAGCTTCGCGGCCAGTGTATCATTCACGGCACCGGTGGCGTCCAGCATGGTGTAGGCCATGTTCTTCTTGCTCTTGTTCACCATGTTCTCGATGTTCAGGCCCGCCTCCGTGGTCAGGGCGGTGATCTGGCTGATCATGCCCGGCTCGTTCTTGTGGATGATGCAGATGCGCTTGCCGCCGGCGCGGGGTTGATGCACCTCGGGCATGTTCACCGAGTGGGTGATGTTGCCGTTCTTGAGGTAGTCGTTGAGCTCCTGGGCGGCCATGACCGCGCAGTTGTCCTCGGCCTCCGGGGTAGAAGCGCCCAGATGAGGCGTGCAGATGACGCCCGGACGGCCCAGCAGAGCTTCCGTGGGGAAGTCGGTCATATAGCCGGACACTTTGCCGGTGTCAAGGGCTTCCAGCAGGGCGTCGGTGTTCACCAGCTCACCGCGGGCGTAGTTCAGCAGCTTGACACCGTCCTTGCAGAGGGCCAGCGTCTGGGTATTGATGGTGTCCTTGGTGGTGGGCAGATACGGCACATGGATGGTGATGTAGTCGCAGAGGGGCAGCATATCATTCAGGTTGACGCAGTGACGGACCTGACTGCTCAGGTTCCACGCAGCATCAATGGAGATATAGGGGTCATAGCCGTACACCTCCATCCCCAGCTCGATGGCGCAGTTGGCAACGCGGGAACCGATGGCACCCAGGCCGATGACGCCGAGGGTCTTGCCCTTGATCTCGTTGCCCACGAACTGCTTTTTGCCCTTCTCCACGCTCTTTGCCATGGCGGGGTCGCCGGCAAGACCCTGAGTCCACTGGGCAGCAGCAGCCACATTGCGGCTGCCCGCGATGAGCATACCGATGACCAGTTCCGCCACAGCGTTGGCGTTGGCACCGGGAGTGTTGAACACCACGATGCCCTGCTCACTGCACCGGTCGAGAGGAATATTGTTGACACCGGCACCGGCACGGGCAATGGCCAGCAGGTTGTCATTGAAGGTGGTGTTCAGCAGGTCGGCGCTGCGGACAAGGATGCCATCAGGGGCGTCGGCGTCCACCGAGACATCGAACAGGTTTTTGTTCAGCTTTGCCAGACCTACCGGGCTGATGGCGTTCAGGGTTTTGATGGTGAACATACTTTCCTATCTCCTATACACAAAAACTCATGCATTCTCTTTGCGGAACTTCTCCATGAAGTCCACCAGCTTGTCGATGCCCTCGGCCGGCATTGCGTTGTAGATGGAGGCGCGCATACCGCCCACGAGGCGGTGACCCTTCAGGTTGACGAAACCGGCATCTGCGGCCTCAGCGCAGAACTTCTTGTCGAGGTCAGGGTCAGGGCTGGTGAAGGTGACGTTCATGGTGCTGCGGTAGCGGTGCTCCACGGGATTATTGAAGAAGTCCTGACCATCGAGGTAGTCGTACAGGACCTTGGCCTTGGCCTCGTTGATCTTCTGCATATTGGCAAGACCGCCGATGTCGTTTTCCAGATACTTGAGCACCAGACCAGTCATGTAGATGCACCAGCAGGGCGGCGTATTGTACATACTATCCTTGGCCAGCAGGGTGGTGTAGTTCATCATGGTGGGTACATTGTCGGCAGCGTGACCCAGCAGGTCGTCCCGGACGATGGCGATGGCCATGCCGGCGGGGGCGACGTTCTTCTGGACGCCGAAGTAGATGCAGCCGTACTTGGTGACGTCTACGGGCTTGGAGAGGATCATGGAGCTCATATCCGCCACCAGCGGCACACCCTCCACCTGAGGCACCTCGACATACTGGGTGCCGAAGATGGTGTTGTTCTGGCAGATGTGGATGTAGCTTGCATCCTTGTCGTAGTTGATGGCGTTCACGTCCGGGATGTAGGTGAAGTTCTTATCCTTGCTGGACGCGACGATTTTGGCCTCACCGAACTTTGCAGCTTCCTTTGCGGCCAGGTTGGAGAAGTTGCCGGTGACGATGTAGTCGGCCTTGCCGGTGGTCATGAAGTTCAGCGGCACCATGGCGAACTGCTGGGTCGCGCCGCCCTGGAAGAAGCCGACCTTATAATTGTCGGGAATGTTCATCACCCGGCGCAGAGTGGCTTCGGTGTCGGTGATGATGGCGTCGAACCACTTGCTGCGGTGGCTCATCTCCATCACGCTCTGGCCGCTTCCGCCGTATTCGAGCAGCTCTGCCTGAGCCTGCTTGAGCACCTTTTCGGGCAACATGCTGGGACCTGCGCTGAAATTATAAACTCGTGCCATGACAGATTCTCTCCTTTTCCTCTATCTGACGGCCCGTTCGGGCGTTGTGCTCTGGATTTGTCCGTAGTATAATGGTTTTGAGGGGTGCAAAACAAGAGCATCTTTGCACAAAGTTGAGCCGTCAAAGCACGGGCGGGCGCACGAAGCGCACAAATGTCCTCGTGCAGAGGACGTTTTTGAAGACATTTGTAAAACAGATAGTGGAGAGCCGCATGGCTGCTGGGTTTTCTGCTCTTGTCCTTTTTCCTGATTTTTGGTACAATGTCAGTATCTAAGACAAATGTAAAATCAAGTTTTTTACTCAAAAAGGAGAGATGGCCCCCATGTATGGCATTCCGGACAGGCTGAAAGCCCTTTCGGCGGCGGAGGAACAGGTGCTTCTGGCCCTGTGGGACTGCAAACCGCCCGTGTCGCGGCGGGACATCGGTGCGCGTCTGGCCGAAAAAGGCTGGGCCGCCGCCACCGTGCTGAACTTTTTATACCGGCTGGAAGAGAAGGGCTGGGTCACCTGCACCAAAGAGCAGAACCACAACCTCTACGCCCCCACCGTCACCCGCCGGGCCTACGGCGTCTACACCATGCGCCAGCGTCTGGACACCGTCTTTGGCGGCGACCTCGCACAGGCTGTGCGGGCGCTGGTGAGCGAGAGCGGCTGCTCCCAGAGCGAGCTGGAACAGGCCATCGCTGTACTGAACGAAAAGCACGCAGAATCGGAAGAATATGACCTGTATGACCCGTACGGTTAAACCTCTCAGTCTCGCTGCGCTCGCCGGCTTCCCTGTTAGGGGAGCCCTTGGCAGGCCGCTCAACTCGTACTGGATGAAAACGCACTGCCATCCGTAAGGCAATGGACCCTGCGGTCTGGTTTCAGGAGGATATGATAATGGATTGCAAACTTCGCGCCAAAAACTGCGGCGGCTGCCCGATGCTGGCCACCGAATACGCCGCACAGCTCAAAAAGAAAGAGGCCGACGTCCGCGCCCTGCTGGGCAAATACGGCCCTGTCTCCCCCATCCGGGGGATGGAAACCCCCTACCACTACCGCAATAAAGTGATTTCCACCTTTGCCCCCGCTGCCGGTGGAAAACTCACCTCCGGCATCTACGCGGCTCGCACCCACAAGGTGCTGCTGGTGGAGAGCTGCCTTTTGCAGGACGAGGTACTGGACAAGGTGATGCTGGCCGTCCGCGCCGCCGCCAACGCCTGCCGCTACCAGCCCTTCAACGAGGACAAAGGCACCGGCCTGCTCCGCCACTGCCTGCTCCGCCGGGGCGTCGCCACCGGTCAGGTGATGGTGGTGCTGGTCACGGCCCAGCCCGTGCTGCCCGGCGCGAAGAACTTCGTGAAAGCCCTGCTGGCCGAGGCCGAAAAGCGGGGCGTCCCCGTCACCACCGTCGTACAGAACTACAATCCCCGCCGCACCAGCGTCGTTTTGGGCGAGGACGAAAAAGTCCTCTACGGCAAGGGCTTCATCCTCGACACCCTCTGCGGCAAGACCTACGCCCTCAGCCCCCGCAGCTTCTATCAGGTGAACCCCGTCCAGACCGCCGTGCTCTACGGGCTGGCCGTCGATGCCGCCCACCTCACCGGCAAAGAAGTCGTCCTCGATGCCTACTGCGGCATCGGCACCATCGGCCTGACGGCCTCTGACAAGGCCCGGCAGGTGGTGGGCGTGGAAGTGAACCGGGACGCCGTCCGGGACGCCATCGGCAACGCGAAGCACAACGGCGTAAAAAACGCCCGCTTCTTTGCCGCTGACGCCACCGCATGGATACGGGAAGCCGCCGACGCGGGCCAGAAGGCCGACGTCGTCTTCATGGACCCGCCCCGGGAAGGTTCGACGCCCGCCTTCATCGAGAGCGTGGCCCGCATGGCCCCCAAACGCATCGTCTACGTCAGCTGCAACCCCGAGACGATGGCCCGCGACCTCGCTCTCCTGACCCAGAAAGGCTACCGCGCCGAGGGCTTCACGCCGGTGGATATGTTCCCCCACAGCGCACACTGTGAAGTGGTCTGCGCCCTTTCCAGAACGTCCTCCGGGAAGCGCTGAAGCATCTCCAAATGATCCGGATATAAGAAACTGTTTTTCATAAACGGGTGATCGCTATGAGTGACTTTTCACACTTAAAAAGCAAACTGCTCGCGGAGCAGGTCGAAGACCAGATCTACCACTACATTCTGGATACCCCCATCGAACCGGGCTCAAAGCTTCCCAACGAGTTTGCTCTGGGCGAAAAGTTCCGCGTGGGGCGCAGTACCATCCGGGAAGCCGTCAAGCTGCTGTCCAGCAAGGGCATCGTGGAGGTCCGGCAGGGTTCCGGCACCTATGTAGTGACCACGGTAAAGGGGCTTTCCGACCCTTTGAACCTGCGCAGCGTGCAGGACAAGAACGCGCTGGCTTTCGATCTGGTGAACGTCCGGCTTCTGCTGGAACCGTGCATTGCAGAGATCGCAGCGCAGAACGCCACCCCGGAGGATATTGAGCGTCTGAAGCGGCTCTGTGAGCGAGTCGAAACGAAGATCCATAACGGCGACCGTTACATCGAGGACGACATCGCTTTCCACACCTGCATCGCAGAGAGCAGCAAAAATCTGGTGGTGGGGCAGTTGATCCCCATCATCGACACGGCGGTGATGATGTTCGTCAACGTCACCCACAAAAAGCTCATCGATGAGACCATCATGACCCACCGGATGATCACAGAGGCCATTGCCCGCCACGACCCCATCGGAGCAAGGTCCGCCATGGTGATGCACCTGAACTTCAACCGCACTTATATCAAAAAGGTCTACGATGGTGAGGACCCCGACGACGGCACCATCGGGATGGCCGCTTTTGTAAAATGAGGAACGCCCTGCACGGAAAGATCCATGCAGGGCGTTTTCACTGCAAAAGTCATCTGACGACTTTTTTGAAGTGAATCGAATGGAAGCGCGCCAAAAAGGCGGATTTTGGATGATGTATCCCAAAGAATTGGGCGAAATGCTAGATGTATCCCAGTTTTTTTTTGCACAAATAGTAGGACTACCATGTGACAACTTGCAAAAAGTCAACAGCAGCTTTACAATAAAATCACAAAAAGCTCAACGAAAAAAAGGACGAAAGCAAGCAGTATTTGGAGGAAATGATCATGGAGTTACGTTCACAGGAAGTCCGCACATTAGCACCCGAGAATGATCCGCTGAAGATGGGTATGGGCTGGAAGGTCGATGACCTTGCAAAGCCCCAGATCATGGTGGAGAGCACCTTTGGTGACAGCCACCCCGGCAGCGCCCATCTGGATCAGTTCGTCAAGGAGGCTGTGCAGGCCGTCAACGACAACGGCGGCAAGGCTGCCCGTTATTTCGCCACCGATATGTGCGACGGCATCGCACAGGGCCACGACGGCATCAACTACTCGCTGCCCCACCGCGACGCTATCGTGAATCTGGTGGAGGCACAGGCCAACGCCAGCGTCTACGACGGCGGCGTGTTCATTGCCAGCTGCGACAAGTCCGTACCTGCCATGCTGATGAGCATCGGCCGCCTGAAGGACATGAGCGCCATCGTCGTCACCGGCGGCGTCATGGAGGCACACACCCTGCCGAAAGAGTATGTGGTCAGCGACCCCGCCTGCGCCATCAACGAGCTGCTGACGCTGGAACAGATTGGCAAATTTGATGCATGGGAAAAGACCGGCGTCATCCCCAACAGCCAGCTGGACTACTACAAGCACAACGCCTGCCCCAGCTGCGGTGCCTGCTCCTTTATGGGCACTGCTTCCACCATGCAGATCATGGCCGAGGCACTGGGTCTGATGCTGCCGGGCACCGCTCTGATGCCTGCCACCGCCCCGGAGCTGAAGCAGGCTGCCTACGATGCCGGCAAGCAGTTGATGGAGCTGGTCAAAAAGGGCATCAAGGCAAAGGACATCGTGACCAGGAAGAGCTTTGAGAACGCCATCATGGTACACGCCGCCATTTCCGGCTCCACCAACGCCACCATGCACCTGCCCGCCATCGCCCACGAGTTCGGCATCGAGATCGACGCCGACACCTTTGACCGGATGCATCGCGGCGCAAAGTACCTGCTGGACATCCGCCCGGCCGGCCGCTGGCCCGCAGAGTTCTTCTACTATGCCGGCGGCGTGCCTGCCATCATGGAGGAGATCCGGGATGTGCTCCATCTCGACTCCATGACCATCACCGGCAAGACGCTGGGCGAGAATCTGGACGAGCTGAAGGCGAACGGCTTCTACGAGCACTGCCAGCAGCTGCTGGACGAGGCGAATGCCCGCTGCGGCATCAAGCTGACCCGCGCCGACATCATCCGCCCGGCTTCCGACCCCATCGGCACCGACGGCAGCATCGCCATCCTGAAGGGCAACCTTGCCCCGGAGGGCGCGGTCATCAAACACACCGCCTGCCCTAAGGAGATGTTCCAGGCTGTGCTCCGCGCTCGCCCCTTCGACAGCGAAGAGGAATGTCTGGACGCCGTGCTCCACCACAAGGTGGAAAAGGGCGACGCCGTCTTCATCCGCTACGAAGGCCCTCAGGGCAGCGGCATGCCGGAGATGTTCTACACCAGCGAGGCCATCAGCTCGGACAAGGAGCTGGGCCGCAGCATCGCCCTCATCACGGATGGCCGCTTCTCCGGTGCATCCACCGGCCCCGTCATCGGCCACTGCAGCCCTGAGGCCCAGACCGGCGGCCCCATCGCTCTGGTGGAAGAGGGCGACCTCATCGAAATCGACATCCCCGCCCGCAAGCTGAACATTATCGGCATCAAGGGGGAGCGCAAGTCCCCCGAAGAGATCGACGCCGTGCTGGCTCAGCGCCGCGCTGCATGGAAGCCGAAGCCCCGCCGTTACAAGCGCGGCACCCTGCGGCTGTTCAGTGAGCATGCCGCCAGCCCCATGAAGGGTGCCTACCTCGAGTATAACGACTAAGCTATTTTCTCATTTTCAAAACCTCCATCCTCTGCTTTGCAGAAAACCGCCCGGACGATGAGCGTCCGGGCGGTTTTCATTTTATATTCTTTTATCCTTACAGCCCGAACAGAGCCAGCAGACGGTGCCACAGGCGGAGGAAGAAATTGCCCTCTGAGGCGTTGTCTGCCGCCGTCTCCACCGGAGCCGTTTCGGCGGGCGTCTCGGCGGTCTTGTAGAGGAACTTCACTCGGCTGGACGCACCCTCGGGTACACCGGCAAAGCTGGTGTAGTCGGCGAGGCGGCTGGTCATCTCTTCCACCACGGTCTGCAGGGCGTGGAGCTGGTCGGCGTCCAGCGCACCGGTGAGCTGAGAAATGCCCTCCTCATTGAACTGCACGAGGCCGCCGCTGAGCTGGTCGGTGCCGTTCTGGAGCTGGAGCACACCGTCATACAGGGCGGATGCGCCGCTGGCCAGCTGAGCGCTTCCGTCCTTGGCGGCGTGTGCACCGTCAGCGGCCGCAGCCACGCCGTCGGCGTACTGGCCGACGCTGGACACGAAGAACTGTATCTGGCCCAGATTTTCTTTCAGAGCGCGGACGCTGGCCATATCCTCGCTGTTGGCGGTCTGATAGACCAGCTCGTCGTGGATCTTCTGCTGGGCGTCGCTGTCGGTGAGCTTTTTCAGCCAGCCCATGATGAAATCGGGCGAAAAGCTCTGCATCAGGCGCAGGGCGGCCTCAAGGTCGTGGTCGGTCCTGGTGGCCGCGAGGTAGAGTGCGATGTCCAGCTGGCTGGCCTTGAACTGCGGAGCCTGCTCCCAGATGGTGCGCACCATCTTTTTGCGACCTGCCGCCAGCGTCTTGTCGCCCAGCGAGAGGATGTCGTCAATGACGGCTTCATACGTATCCCACGTCATGGGGGTGTCGATGAGGCCGTTCTCCATGAGGGTCTGGTTGGCGGAGTCCAGCACGCCGTCGGCCACCTGCTGTGCGCCGGAAGTCAGGGCGGCGTTGTTGGACGTCAGGGTGTCCAGCCCTTCCGTCAGCTGTCCGAGGCCGCTGTCCAGCTGGTTGACCCCATCCAGCAGAGCCAGCGAACCGGCGGCAAGCTGTGCCGCACCCACTTTCAGCTGCGACGCACCGTCCAGCAGCTGGTTCATGGCATCATTCAGCGCCGCGATGCCGTCGGTCAAATCGTTGAGGCTGTCGAGGTCGAAGACCTCATCCCCCTGCCCCAGTGCCTCGGCGCTCGTCGCGCAGGCCAGTAAAATCTGGGGTGCCGTCAGCGACTCCACATCGGCCTCCACGGTCACGCTGTCCTGTAAGTACTCGGCCACACCGTTCACCTGTTCGGGAAGCAGGCCGTCGAGGGAATCTTTCACGCCCGGCAGGGTGACGAAGGCCGCGACGCTGCTCTTGGCCGCACTTTCCAGCAGGCCGTTCACAGCGTTGACGTTGCTGGCGTCATCGCCCAGCACGACGCCCACCGCCGTGACCAGCGGGGTGACGATGGTGCGCTCTTTGCCGTTCACGGTCACCTTGCCGGTCTCATTGTTGGTCAGGTCGATGGTGAGCACGAGGTGGCCGCTCCGGCCCAGAAGCTCGCTGAGCGGGGCGGTCCTGCCGTCCAGCGTGTAGGTCACTTTGGCAGAGATGGGCAGCTGACGGTCCGTCTCGCCCTTATAGTAAACATCGGTGTCGTCGGTGTTCCAGACCAGCGTATCGCCGTTCTGGGTGTACTCGGCGAAGCTCTCGGTGTTCACGATATTTTTCAGGGTAGACTTGTCCTCCACACCGGCGAGGCCGTCGGCATTGTAAAGATGCTCGCTGACGGTGGTCTTGGTGACAGAGCCGTCCGCTGCCATGACGGCATACACCGTCTCATCCTTCGAGAAGGGCGCCTTGGTCGCCGCAAAGGCGGGCTGACAGAGGCTGACCGTCAGGGTCAGGGCAAGCGCCGCAGAGCCAGCGCGGCGCAGAAAATTCTGAGTTTTTCTCATAGCATTCACTCCTTTGCAGCGTTGGGGGCGTTGAGCCAGTGGTAGGTGGTGCGGCAGATGAGGCCGTCCAGCAGCATCAGGCCGGCGGGCAGCACCAGCAGGATAACCACCATACTGATGAGCGCACCGCGGGAGATGAGCATACAGATACTTTCCAGCAGTTCCACCTTGCTGATGGCCGCGACGCCGAAAGTGGCCGCGAAGAAGGTCAGGCCGCTTGTCAGGATGCTCTGGCTGCAGTGCTCGAGGGCCTGCTGTGCCGCCGCCTTGGGCGAGCGGAGGGCCAGCCGCTCTTCGCGGTAGCGGGTGGTCATGAGGATGGAGTAGTCCACCGTCGCGCCCAGCTGGATGGTGCCGATGACGATGCTGGCGATGAAGGGCAGCGAGTCGTCGATAAAGTACGGGATGCCCATGTTGATGGCAATGGCCGCTTCGATGCTGGCCACCAGCAGCACCGGCACCGACAGGCTGCGGAAGGACAGCGCGATGATGACCAGCACCGCCGCGATGGACCAGATGTTGACATTTTTGAAATCCTCGTCGGCGATCTCCACGAGGTCTTTCATCATGGCACCCTCGCCGGTGACGAGGCCCTCGGGGTCTGCCTCCTTGACGAGGCGGACCAGCTCGTCCACCTGCGCGTTCAGCGCGTCGCTGCCCGACTTATAACGGCCATTGGCAAGGATGAGCTTGTAACCGCCGTTCTGGACGATGTTCATCAGCTCGTCGGGCAGAAGTTCCGTCTCAAAGCCCGGGCCGGTGATGGAGTCGAGGCTCACCACCTGAGTGATGCCGTCCACCTCCTTTATCTCATCGCAGAGGGCGGACACCTGAGAGGCAGTCAGCTCCTCCCGCACGAGGATAAAGTGGTTGGTCATCATGCCGAAGTCTTCGCCCAGCTTGTTCGTACCCACGATGCCGGGCATATCCTGCGGAAGAGCGGCAAAAATGTTGTAGTAAATATCGGTCTTGCTCTGGGCCAGCCCGAAGGGGATCATCAGCAGGACGAACACCACCACGACGGGCATCGGGTGCTTCGAGACAAAATGGCTCAGGTGGGTGAGCCTGGGCATAAAGGTGCGGTGGCGGTATTTTTCCACCCACTTATCGAAGAAGAGAATGAGCGAGGGCAGGATGACGATGGTACAGATGACGCCCAGCGCCACGCCCTTTGCCATGACGATGCCGAGGTCTGCGCCCAGCGTCAGCTGCATGGCACAGAGGGCCAGAAAGCCCGCGATGGTCGTCAGACTGGACGCCGTGATGGAGCTCATGGTCTTACAGATGGCGTTCTCCATGGCCTCTTCGTTGGAGGCACAGAGCTTCTTTTCCTCGTCGTAGCGGTGGAGCAGGAAGATGGAGAAGTCCATCGTCACGCCCAGCTGCAAGACCGCCGCCAGCGACGCGGTGATAAAGCAGACCTGACCAAGGAAAATATTCGTGCCAAAGTTATAGACCAGCGGGAAGAGCAGCCCCAGCATGAACAAAAACGGCGTGAGCCAGCTTTCCAGCGAGAGGAACAGCACCAGCAGACAGCCGCCCACGGCGCAAAGCACATACCAGGGCATCTCGCCCATGACCAGCTCTTTGGTGTCGCTCAGGATGACGCTGATGCCGCCGAAGAAGCAATTCTTCCGGAGTATCTTCTTGATTTGGGCCACGGCCTGCATCGTCTCTTCGCTGACGCTCGAACCGCCCAGCTGGACGATGAGGATGGTGGAGTCGTTCTTGCCGAACATAAACTGCTGGACATCCGCCGGCAGCATCTCCGTCGGCACCGCCGGATCCAGCACGTCGCTGAGCCAGAAGGTGTTCAGCACGTCCGGCACCTCGTCGATCTCAGCCTTCATGGCCAGCAGCTCGTTGGTGGGCATCCCCTCCACAGTTATCATGTTGGTGGACGCCAGATGGTAATCCGTTTCCAGCAGCAGCTGACCCACACGGGAGTCCAGCTCCTGAGGCAGGTAAGAAAGGATGTCATAGTTGATGGGCGTGGCGATGGCTCCCACTGCCGCCGGGATGAGCAGCAGGACCGCCACGATGAGGATGAGCCTGCGCATCTTCACGATGGCCCTCGCTAATTTTTTCATTCATTTCCTCCCATTTTATCGTTCCGAAGAAAAACAACTTTTCTCGTTTTTCCGACACACATTATTATAGTACACTCACCCGGGGTGTCAAGAGACAGCTCTGCCGACGTTCTGCCTCTCCCTTTGCAAAACAAAAAGCGGGGCGCACAGGTGGTCAAGTCTGTGTGTCCCGCATTTTGTTCTTTTTTGCACAGAGCGCCGTACCAGAGCGCCCCGCGCTGCGCGCAGGGAAAGCGGAGCAAACCATAAGCCGCTTTCTCTTTTTAATAAATAGGAGAATGGAATGGAGGAACCGAATCGCCTCAAAGAGAGTTGCAGGCATCCCTTTGCAGTGAATCGGAGGAGCTTTGGTTAGGTTTAACTAACCTTGCCGTGACAACAGGATACCATAGTTTGTCATGACTGTCAAGCCCGTTTTTCAAATTTTCAAAAAATTTTTCTCCGGCAGCCTCCATGAGCATTTTTCATAACAAAAACCGCCATCTCTTGTAGAAAATCCACAGGTTCCCTCTTGCTTTTTCTGAGAATCACTGTTATTATATTGTCAGGCCGTTGCAGTCGGACTCGATTGCCTGTCTGCAGCGGCTCATAAACAGCGCAGGGGTTGCCATCCAAATACCTCTGCGCCCTGTACCACCCTGTCTTTCAGAAACCGCAATCGGCGGCTTTTTTAAGGCAGAACAGTTAGACTGCTCTAACCAATTATTGCAAAGCAGATTGGTCGGAGCGTCAGGAACGGAGCAAGGAGGTTCCAATGATCGATTTTGAACAGTGGGAAGGCTTTGAGGGCCGCATCTGGAAAGAGGAAGTCAACGTCCGCGACTTTATCCAGAAGAACTACACCCCTTATGACGGCGACGAGTCTTTCCTGGCTGGCCCCACCGAGGCCACCGATAAGCTCTGGGGCGCACTGCAGAAGCTGCAGAAGGCCGAGCGTGCCAAGGGCGGCGTGCTGGATATGGAGACCGAGGTCGTCAGCGGTCTGACCGCGTACGGCCCCGGCTACATCGACGAGAGCCTGAAAGAGTTTGAGCAGATCGTCGGCCTGCAGACCGACAAGCCCCTGAAGCGTGCATTCATGCCCTACGGCGGTATCAAGATGGCGGAGCAGGCCTGCACTACCTACGGCTACCAGCCCTCTGAAGAGCTGCACAAGATCTTCACCGACTACACCCGCACCCACAATCAGGCTGTGTTCGATGCCTATACCCCCGAGATGAAGACCGCCCGCCACACCCACATCATCACCGGCCTGCCCGACACCTATGGCCGTGGCCGTATCGTCGGCGACTACCGCCGTGTGGCACTGTACGGCATCGACGCCCTCATCAAGTTCAAGCAGGAAGACTTCGCCAACTGCGGCGACGGCACCATGACCGATGACGTCATCCGCCTGCGCGAAGAGATCGCACGCCAGATCAACGCCCTGAAGGGCATGAAGAAGATGGCCGAGGCTTACGGCTACGACATCTCTCAGCCCGCTAAGACCGCCAAGGAAGCCTGCCAGTGGCTGTACTTCGGCTATCTGGCCGCCATCAAGACCCAGAACGGCGCCGCTATGAGCGTGGGCCGCATCTCCACCTTCCTCGATATTTATATCCAGCGCGATCTGGACAAGGGCATCCTGACCGAGAGCGAGGCTCAGGAGCTCATCGACCACATGGTCATGAAGTTCCGCATGGTCAAGTTCGCCCGCATCCCCAGCTACAACCAGCTGTTCTCCGGCGACCCCGTCTGGGCAACGCTGGAAGTGGGCGGCATCGGCATGGACGGCCGCAGCATGGTCACCAAGAACTGCTATCGCTTCCTGCATACCCTCGAGAACATGGGCCCTGCACCGGAGCCGAACCTGACCGTTCTGTACTCCTCTGCTCTGCCTGAGAACTTCAAGAAGTACGCCGCCAAGGTGTCCATCAACACCAGCTCCGTCCAGTACGAGAACGACGACGTCATGAAGCCCGTCTGGGGCGACGATTACTCCATCTGCTGCTGCGTGTCTGCTACCCAGACCGGCAAGGAGATGCAGTTCTTCGGCGCACGTGCCAACCTGGCAAAGTGCCTGCTCTACGCCATCAACGGCGGTGTGGATGAGAAGAGCCACGAGCAGTGCGGCCCCAACTACGCCCCCATCACCGGCGAGTACCTGAACTACGACGAGGTGCTGCCCAAGTACGTCCAGATGCTGGACTGGCTGGCCGGCCTGTACGTCAACGTGCTGAACCTCATCCAGTATATGCACGACAAGTACTACTACGAAGAGGCTGAGATGGCCCTCATCGACACCGATGTCCGCCGCACCTTCGCCACCGGTATCGCCGGCTTCTCCCACGTCATCGACTCCCTGAGCGCCATCAAGTACGCCAAGGTCAAGGTCGTGCGCGACGAGATGGGTCTTGCCACCGGCTTCGAGGTCGAGGGCGACTTCCCGAAGTACGGCAACGACGATGACCGTGCCGACGAGATCGGCGTCTGGCTGCTGCGCACCTTCCTTGAGATGATCAAGAAGCGCCACACCTACCGCAACTCCGAGGCTACCACCTCCATCCTGACCATCACCTCCAACGTGGTCTACGGCAAGTACACCGGCGCTCTGCCCGATGGCCGTGCCGCCTTCACCCCGTTCGCACCCGGTGCCAACCCCAGCTACGGCGCAGAGCAGAACGGCCTGCTGGCCTCTCTGAACTCCGTGGCCAAGCTGCCCTACCACTGGGCTCTGGACGGCATCTCCAACACCCAGACCATCAACCCCGACGCTCTGGGCCACAGCGAGGGCGAGCGCATTGAGAATCTGGTGCAGGTCATGGACGGCTACTTCGACCAGGGCGCACACCACCTGAACGTCAATGTCTTCGGCAAGGAGAAGCTCATCGACGCTATGGAGCACCCCGAGAAGGAGGAGTACGCAAACTTCACCATCCGTGTCTCCGGCTACGCCGTCAAGTTCATCGACCTGACCCGCGAGCAGCAGATGGACGTCATCTCCCGTACCTGCCATGCAGCTCTGTAACCCCATCGGATACGTCCACTCGCTGGAGACTTTCGGCTCTGTGGACGGCCCCGGCGTCCGCTTCGTCGTCTTTTTGCAGGGGTGCGCCCTGCGGTGCAAATACTGCCACAACCCGGAGACATGGGCTGAGGGCGGCGAGGAATGGACGGTGGACAAGCTCTTCCAGCGGGTGTGGCGCTACCGCAACTACTGGGGCAAAAAGGGCGGCATCACGGTCAGCGGCGGCGAGCCGCTGCGCCAGATGGAGTTCCTGACGGCGTTCTTCGAGCTGGCGCGCTCCAAGGGCGTGCATACGGCTCTGGACACCGCCGGTCAGCCCTTCCGCCCCGACGATGCAGCGTATCTGGCCGATTTTGACCGGCTGATGAAGTCCACCAGCCTCGTCATCCTCGATTTGAAGGAGATTGACCCGGAGAAGCACCGCAGGCTCACAGGCAGGGACAACGCGAACATCCTTGCGATGGCGCGCCACATCTCCGACCTCGGCGTGCCGCTCTGGATACGCCATGTTCTCGTCCCTGGCCTGACGGACGACGAAGACGGCCTGCGGAAGACCGCAGAGTTCATCTCGTCTCTCAAGACGGTGCAGCGGGTAGAGGTACTGCCCTACCACACGCTGGGCCTCTTCAAGTGGCAGAAGCTCGGCATCCCTTATCCCCTGCCCGATGCTGTCCCGCCCACGGCGGAACAAGTCAAGCGGGCCGAGGAGCTGCTGGAAGTCAGCAAATATACAAGCTGAAAAAATCAGCTGATATAAAACAAAGAGGCGTGGCCTTGCGGTCACGCCTCTTTTACTTTTTGTAATTTAACCGCCCAGATATGCGCTGCGGACACGCTCGTTGGTCAGCAGCTCAGCACCGGTGCCATCCATGACCACGCGGCCCGTCTCGAGGACGTAGGCGCGGTCTGCCACGGAAAGGGCCATCTGTGCGTTCTGCTCGACCAGCAGGATGGTCATGCCCTCTTTGTGGATGTTCTGGATGATGTCGAAGATCTCCTGCACCAGCAGGGGCGACAGACCCATGGAGGGCTCGTCCAGCATCAGCATGGAGGCGTTGCTCATCAGAGCACGGCCCATGGCCAGCATCTGCTGCTCGCCGCCGGACATGGTGCCGGCCAGCTGCTTGCGGCGCTCCTTCAGGCGGGGGAAGAGTTCAAAGACCTTCTCCTTGTTGGGAGCGATGGTGGAAGCAGGCTGGGTATAAGCGCCCATGTCCAGATTCTCTTCCACGGTCATATGCAGGAAGACATGACGGCCTTCCGGCACCTGTGCCAGACCGGCCTCGACGATTTTATGAGCGCGGACGCCCTTGATGCTCTTGCCCTTGTAGAGGACGTCGCCGGTCTTCGGGTGGAGCAGGCCGGAGATGGTCTTCAGGGTGGTGGATTTACCGGCACCGTTGGCACCGATGAGGGTGACGATCTCGCCCTCGTTCACCTCGAAGGAGACATCCTTGACTGCGTGGATGTTGCCATAAAAGACGTTGATATTATCAACTTTCAGCAAAGTCTGTGCCATCGTTCAGCCCTCCTTCTTGCCCAGGTAGGCTTCGATGACCTGGGGATTGTTGCGGATCTCGTCCGGCGTACCCTTGGCGATGATGCGGCCAAAGTTCAGCACGGCGATGCCCTCGCAGATGCCCATGACAAGGCTCATATCGTGCTCGATGAGCAGGACGGCGATGTTGAACTCGTCGCGGATGCGGCGGATGGTCTCCGTCAGCTCTGCGGTCTCGGAGGGGTTCATGCCAGCGGCTGGCTCATCCAGAAGCAGCAGCTTCGGGCTGGTAGCCAGCGCGCGCATGATCTCCAGACGGCGCTGTGCGCCGTAGGGCAGGCTGCCGGCCTGTGCATCGGCGAGGTCGGCCATGTGGAAGATGTCCAGCAGCTCGAAGGCGCGTTCGGTGCAGCGCTTCTCTTCCTTCCAGTAGTTGGGCAGGCGGATGAGAGATGAGCCCAGATTGTACTTCATGGACTCGTGGAGGCCCACCTTGATGTTGTCGATGACGGACAGGTCCTTGAACAGGCGGATATTCTGGAAAGTACGAGCCACGCCCATCCGGTTGACCTGATAGGTCTTTTTGCCGGCGGTGGGCATCCCATCGATGAGGATGGAGCCGCGGGTGGGCTGGTAGACGTTGGTCAGCAGGTTGAAGACGGTGGTCTTACCGGCGCCGTTGGGGCCGATGAGGCCAGTGATCTCGTTGCGGCCGATCATCAGGTTGAAGCCGTCCACGGCGGTCAGGCCGCCGAAGTCGATGCCCAGTTCACGGACGTCGAGGATGGGCTTTTTATCCTTGTCGCGGTCGGTCAGGAAGCCGCCGGAAGGGACGCTGTGTAACTTAGTCTGGAACTCACTCATGGTCTGCGCCCTCCTTGTCAGCATTCTTCTTGTGGAACAGCTCACCGTTCATGACCTTTTCCACGATGCGGCTCATGGAGAAATCGTAGCTGCCCAGCAGTCCGCCCGGACGGAAGATCATCATCAGGACGAGCACCAGCGAGTAGATGACCATGCGGTAGCTGTCAAAGCTGCGGGTGGCCTCGGGCAGGATGGTCAGGACGGTAGCGGAGAGGATGGAGCCCAGCATGGAGCCCATGCCGCCCAGAACCACCATGACCAGGATCTCGATGGACTTCATGAAGCCGAAGGTGGAGGGGTTCAGAACGCCGATGTAGCAAGCGTACAGACCACCGGCCAGACCGGCAAAGGCAGCAGAGAAAGCGAAGGCCATGACCTTATAATAAGTAGTCTGGATGCCGCAGCTCTCGGCAGCGATCTCGTTGTCGCGGATGGCGAGGACGGCACGGCCATGGCGGCTCTTCATCATGGCATGGATGAGGAAGCAGGTGATGACCACACAGAGGAAGACATTGGCGAAGTTGGAGTACTTGGGGATGTTCTTGAGGCCCTTGGAGCCGTAGAACAGGCTGTAGCCCAGCACATCGTCGATGTTGTTCAGGGTGATGCGGATGATCTCGCCGAAGCCCAGGGTCAGGATGGCCAGATAGTCACCGGTCAGACGGAGGGCCGGGACGCCGATGAGGACGCCAAACAGGCCGGCCATCACAGCGCCCAGTGCAAGGCCGATGGCAAAGGAAACGCCATCGGGCAGAGGGCTGTACTTGGTGAAGAGAGCGCAGGTGTAAGCACCCACGGCCATGAAACCGGCGTGGCCCAGCGGCAGCTGGCCCAGATAGCCGGTGGCCACGTTCAGGGACACAGCCAGGATGATGTTGATGCCCACGGTCATGAGCACCTTGTTCTGGTAAGTGGAGAGCATGTTGCCGGTCATGTAGGAAAGGGCCAGGAACAGCAGCACCACCAGCACGGCGTTCATGAGGTAGCGCACGGGCATTTTGAGCGTTTTGCGATTCTTGTTCATCTTCATGCCCTCCTTACACCTTTTCCTGCACCTTGCGGCCGAGGAAGCCCGTGGGCTTGAACAGCAGCACGATGATGAGGATGGCGAACGTGACAGCGTCCTTCCAGGCAGACAGGCCGATGGCGGAAACGAAGCACTCGCACAGGCCGATGACGATGCCGCCGACCATTGCGCCCGGGATGGAGCCGATGCCGCCCAGAACGGCGGCGACGAAGGCTTTCAGGCCCAGCATGGAGCCCATGGTGGGGGTAGCCTGCGGGTAGGAGCAGCAGTACAGCACCGAGCCGATGCCGGCCAGTGCAGAGCCGACCGCAAAGGTAAAGGAGATGGTGCTGTTGACGTTGATGCCCATCAGGCGGGCAGCGTCCATATCCTCAGAGACGGCGCGCATGGCCTTGCCAAGCTTGGTCTTCTGGACGAGGAAGGTCAGCACCAGCATGGACAGCACGGTGACCGCCAGCGTGATGATGGAGGTCAGGCCCAGAGGCACTTTGCCCAGATAGAAGGTCTTGTTGTCGTAGTAAGACGGGATGACCTTTGCGCCCGAGCCCATGACCAGCTCAGCCGTGTACTCGAGGAAGAACGACACGCCGATGGCCGTGATGAGCAGAGAGATACGGGGTGCGCTGCGCAGCGGGGTGTAGGCGATCTTTTCGATGACCACGCCCAGCAGCGTACAGGTGAGGATGGTGGCACAGACCGCCGTGACCGGGCCGAGGCCCAGCTGGTTCATGACGAACCAGGACATGTACGCGCCCACCATGATGACGTCGCCGTGGGCAAAGTTCAGCAGCAGGATGATGCCGTACACCATGCTGTAGCCCAGTGCGATCAGTGCATAGATGCTGCCAAGGGACAAACCATTGATCAGCTGGCTGAAAAACACTGTCATGGATGGATACTTCCTTTCTTTCCGGCGCTGTTGCACGCCTTATGTGGGGATACACTTTTTTACCAAAAAAGCGGAGATCACCGGGGCAATACTGTTCCGGCGTTCTCCGCAGTCGGGTCAATTTACGATCATTCGGATCTCAGCGGCGCTTCCATCACCGGTCGATGGAAGAAAGCTGGGATCAGAACATTTCCTTCAGCACCGGCTTGCCGTCCACATAGGTCAGGATAGCAGTCTGCTTGACGGGGTCGTGATGCTCGTCGAAGGTGAAGGTGCCGGTGATGCCGTCGATGGTGCCGGAGGCAATGGCATCGATGACAGCCTGCTTGTAATCGTCGGTGCCAGCCTCGAGACCGGCATCCTCAGCAGCCTGCAGGCCGTAGACGACGGTCTTTGCTGCATCGTAGCCCAGAGGAGAGAAGCCGTTGGGGTACTCCTCACCGTACTCTGCCTTGTAGGCATCCTCAAACTCGGCGTTGGAGCCCTTTGCGTAGTTCGCGCAGAAGTAAGTGTCCTTCAGCTGATCGTTGGAGGCGTAGCCTTCCAGACCATCCCAGCCGTCGCCGCCCAGGAACGGAACGGTCAGGCCGACGCTCTCAGCCTGAGACAGGATCTGGCCCACTTCCTCGTAGTAGTTGGGGCAGAAGACAGTCTCGGGGTCCTTGCCGAGGATGGTGGTCAGCTGAGTCTTGAAGTCCACGTCGCCCTCAGAGTAGCTCTCCTGATCGACGATGGTGCCGCCCAGAGACTCGAACTCGTTGACGAAGTTCTCTGCCAGGCCCTCGTTGTAGTCAGCACCCTTCTTGAAGATGACGGCTGCCTTGGTGTAGCCCAGCTTCTGGTATGCGTAGTCAGCCATCTTGATGCCCTGGAACGGGTCGGTGAAGGTGGCGCGGAAGACGTTTGCGTTCACGGTATCGGTCTCGGCATCGTAGGTAACAGCCTCAGCGGTAGCGGAAGCGGTGACCATGGGCATATTGTAGTCTGCGCTCTCAGCAACGACTGCCAGAGTCGGGGTGGTGGTAACGTCGCCGATCAGAGCGGTCATGCCCTCGTCCACCATCTTGGTGAAGCAGTTGACAGCCTGCGTAGCGTCGCCCTGCTCGTCCTCGGTGAGGATCTCGATCTGCTTGCCGTTGATGCCGCCGTTGGCGTTGACCTGCTTCAGGTACAGGGTAGCACCGTTGACAACAGCCTGACCGTAAACGGAGACGTTGCCGCTCAGGGGACCCATAACGCCGACCTTGATGGTGTCGCCGGAAGCAGCTGCTGCGGTAGAACCGGAAGCGGCAGCAGTGGAAGCTGCGGTGCTGGAAGAGCCGCCGCAGGCAGTCAGAACACCGGCAGCAGCCACGACACCGGCAGCAGCCAGAAAGTTACGACGAGAGATCATGTTTTTCATAAGTCTATATCCTCCTGATATTTGGAAGCGTTCGTGTTATTTGCAGCCATCGCGCACGGCCCATGAGCCAGTGTCCCGAAAAGCTGTTAAGGAAGCAGCGCTCCCTTCCCTCAAAGCAGCTCTGCTTCCTTGAGTCTTATTATAAGCACTTCGGTGCAAGTCCGCAATTCACAAATCGTCCATAGTTTTGGAGGGGTTTCGGGTAAAACTCGCTATTTTTCACAAAATCAAGCGCCGCTTTTTGGTCACTTTTTCAAATTGTTCACCTGATAAAAACAGAACATGAAAGCAATTCACAAGTAACAAAAAGATGACACAACTTTCCTCTCATGAAGTTTGCTTATGCTAACATCCATGCATCCTCTTGCATCCCGGGCCGAATCATGGTAGGATAATATCGGTTAGTTAGTATATACTATCCAAATGAGAAGAGCGCATCCATTCCTATTATATATGGAGGTACAAATCATGAACTATCTTGAGATCGTAGACGTTCAGGGCCGTGAGATCTTGGACTCCCGCGGCAACCCCACTGTTGAGGCTGAGATCACCCTCGCCGACGGCACCGTGGCCCGGGGCTGCGCACCGTCCGGCGCATCCACCGGCGAGTTCGAAGCGCTGGAGCTGCGCGACGGCGACAAGGGCCGCTATCTGGGCAAGGGCGTCACCAAGGCCGTAGAGAACATCAACACCGTCATCGCTGATGCCGTCATCGGCATGGATGCTTCCGACATCTACGCCATCGACAAGGCTATGATCGACGCCGACGGCACCAAGGACAAATCCAAGCTGGGTGCAAACGCCATTCTGGCCGTTTCCATCGCTGCCTGCCGCGCTGCTGCCACTTCGCTGGACATGCCCCTCTACCGCTTCCTCGGCGGCGTAAACGGCAACCGTCTGCCCGTCCCCATGATGAACATCCTGAACGGCGGCGCACACGCCACCAACACCGTGGACACCCAGGAGTTCATGATCATGCCCGTGGGCGCACCTTCCTTTAAGGAGGGCCTGCGCTGGTGCGCTGAGGTCTTCCACGCTCTGGCTTCCATCCTGAAGGCAAAGGGTCTGGCTACCTCCGTGGGCGACGAGGGCGGTTTCGCTCCCAACCTGTCCAGCGACGAGGAGACCATCGAGACCATTCTGGCCGCCATCGAGAAGGCCGGTTATGTTCCCGGCAAGGACTTCATGCTGGCCATGGACGCTGCTTCCTCCGAGTGGAAGAGCCCCAAGGGCAAGGGCTTCTACAAGCTGCCCAAGGCCGGCACCGAGTTTACCTCCAGTGAGCTCATCGCACACTGGAAGAAGCTGGTGGAGAAGTACCCCATCATCTCCATCGAGGACGGTCTGGACGAAGAGGACTGGGAAGGCTGGCAGGAGATGACCCGCGAGCTGGGCGGCAAGGTCCAGCTGGTGGGCGACGACCTGTTCGTCACCAACACCGAGCGTCTGGCCAAGGGCATCCAGCTGGGTGCCGGCAACGCCATCCTCATCAAGCTGAACCAGATCGGCTCCGTATCTGAGACTCTGGAAGCCATCAAGATGGCTCACAAGGCCGGCTATACCGCCATCAGCTCTCACCGCTCCGGCGAGACTGAGGACACCACCATCGCCGACCTGGCCGTGGCCCTGAACACCTGCCAGATCAAGACCGGCGCCCCCAGCCGCACCGAGCGTGTGGCAAAGTACAACCAGCTGCTGCGCATCGAGGAGCAGCTGGGCGGCAGCGCCGTCTACCCCGGCATGGCTGCCTTCAACGTGAAGCGCTAACTCAGACTCTGCGACAGGAGCGCCAGTCCCGGCTTTGCCGGAGCTGGCGCTCTTTTTTGTCATTTCCATGTCAATTTGTCTAAAGTATACAAGAAAAAACATTAAAACTCAGCAAATCGACTATTGCCAATTCTCAACTGATATATTAGAATATAAGTGAGAGAGCGAGGCACTCCTGCCGCGCATAAACGCAAAGCAATATGAACGGAGGACATCCACTATGCCTATGAAAATGGGTTGGCGCTGGTATGGCGAGGGCAACGACCCCGTCACCCTCAGCGACATCAAGCAGATCCCCGGCGTGACCAGCATCGTCTGGGCGCTGCATAACAAGATGCCCGGCGAGATCTGGGAGATCGACGAGATCCAGAAGGTCGCAGACCAGATCCACGCTTACGGCTTCGACATGGACGTTGTCGAGTCTGTCAACGTCCACGACGACATCAAGATCGGCCTGCCCACCCGCGATAAGTACATCGAGAACTACAAGCAGTGCATCCGCAACCTGTCCAAGTTCGGTGTCAAGGTCATCTGCTACAACTTCATGCCCATCTTCGACTGGACCCGCACCGACCTGTTCCACCCCGTCGGCGACGGCTCCACCGCACTGTTCTACGAGAAGGACAAGATCAAGGGCGACTACAAGTCCATGGCCGAGTACATCATGTCCTTCACTGAGAAGTACAACATGACCTTCCCCGGCTGGGAGCCGGAGCGCATGGCAAAGCTGGACGAGCTGTTCAAGGCCTACGCCCCTGTCACCAAGGAAAAGCTCTGGGAGAACCTGAAGTACTTCCTCGAAGCCCTGATGCCCACCTGCCGTGAGTGCGACATCAAGATGGCCATCCACATGGACGACCCCCCTTGGGACATCTTCGGCCTGCCCCGCCTGCTGGTGGATGCCGAGAGCATCGACCGCTTCCTGAGCATGGTGGACGACGAGTACAACTGCCTGACCCTCTGCTCCGGCAGCCTGAACGCCAACCCCAACAACAATGTGGCTGAGATCGTCCGCAAGCACTGCGACCGCATCGCATTCGCACACATCCGCAACATCCATCACTTCCCCAACGGCGACTTCTCCGAGGCTGCCCACCGCGACTGCTGCGGCGAGACCGGCATCATCGAGATCCTGCGCGCCTACCATGACTGCGGCTTCGAGGGCTACATCCGCCCCGACCATGGCCGTCAGCTGTGGGAGGAAGGCCCTGGCAGCTGCCGCCCCGGCTACGGCAAGTATGACCGTGCGCTGGGCATCCAGTATATGCTGGGCGTCTGGGACCTGCTGGACCGTCTGGACGAAGAGAAGAAGAAGGGCTGATATATCATGAAGCTGACTGATATTAAGAACGGCAATCTGTCCGCCGAGTGGGCAGAAAAGGGCTACGAGCTGCCCAAGTTCGACGTTGAGGCCGTCAAGGCCAAGACCCACGCAGAACCCACCTGGGTCCACTTCGGTGCCGGCAACATCTTCCGCGCATTCCCGGCTGCCATCCTGAACGACGCCCTGAACAGCGGCAAGTATGACCGCGGCGTCATCGTGGCCGAGAGCTTCGACTACGAGATCATCGACAAGGCTTATCAGCCCTACGATAATCTGAGCCTGCTGGTCTGCCTGAAGTCCACCGGCGACATCGAGAAGAAGGTCATCGCCTCCGTCACCGAGAGCCTGAAGGCTGACTACTCCTTCGGCGCTGACTGGGCACGTCTGGTCGAGATCTTCCAGGCACCCAGCCTGCAGATGATCTCCTTCACCATCACCGAGAAGGGCTACGGCGTCGCTCCTGCTGACCTCGAGCGCGGCCTGACCCCCGTTCTGGCCATGGGCAAGGTCACTGCTCTGCTGTACGAGCGCTTCAAGGCCGGTGCTCTGCCCCTGACCGTCCAGAGCATGGACAACTGCTCTCACAACGGCGATAAGGTCAAGGCCGCAGTCTTTGCCTACGCTTCCAAGTGGGTCGAGCAGGGCCTGGTCCCCGCCGAGTTCCTGGCCTACGTCAAGGACGAGACCAAGATCACCTTCCCCTGGAGCATGATCGACAAGATCACTCCCCGCCCGGATGCCAAGGTCCAGAAGATGCTGGCTGACGACGGTTTTGAGGACAACTACACCATCGTCACCGAGAAGCACACCTTCACCGCTCCCTTCGTCAACGCCGAAGAGACCCAGTACCTCTGCATCGAGGACCACTACACCAATGGCCGTCCTCCGCTGGAGCTGGGCGGTGTCCTCTACTGCGACCGCGAGACCGTCGATAAGATCGAGAAGATGAAGGTCTGCACCTGCCTCAACCCCCTGCACACTGCCATGTCCATCTACGGCTGCATGCTGGGCTACACCCTCATCTCCGCTGAGATGGCTGATGAGGACCTGCGCAGCTTCATCCAGAAGATCGGCTACATCGAGGCGATGCCCGTCGTCGTTGACCCCGGCGTTCTGAACCCCTACGAGTTCATCGGCGCTGTCATCAACCGCCGTCTGCCCAACCCCTTCATGCCCGACGCTCCTCAGCGTATCGTCACCGATACCTCCCAGAAGCTGGCGATCCGTTTCGGCGAGACCATCAAGGCTTACGAGGCGCGCGGTCTGGACAAGTCCAACCTCGTGCTGATCCCGCTGGTGCTGGCAGGCTATGCCCGCTACCTGAAGGGCATCGACGACAACGGTCAGCCCTTCGAGATCTCCACTGACCCGCTGCTGGCTGAGTTGCAGGCCATCGTGGCTCCCCTGAAGGTGGAAGCCGGTGAGCAGGACTTCTCCTGCCTGAAGGCTCTGTACAGCCGCACCGATGTCTTCGGCGTGGACCTGTACGCCGTCGGTCTGGGCGAGAAGATCGAGTCCATGGCCAAGGAGCTGTTCGCAGGCCCCGGCGCTGTCCGCGCTACCCTGCACAAGTACGTCAAGGCCCGCTGATCTAAGCGTCCCCTGACTTAACAAGCCATTTCCGCACCCATGCTGCGTTTTGCTTTGCCGCAGCATGGGTTTTTATTATGTCTTTTTTTCGGCACAGGAAAAGCCGCCGGGCCTTGCGGCCCGACGGCTTTTCTTATGATAGGAGGATCAAAAATGATCGTAGACTATCTTATTCAGTTCAGGATGGTCTGCTCGGTCTCGACGTCGAACAGGTGGACCTTGTGGGGATCGAAGGCAACGCGGACGGTGTCTCCGTTGCGGGCCTTGGAGGTGGGAGCGACGCGGGCGGTCATCTTGTTGCCCTTGTACTCCAGGTACAGGTAGATCTCAGCGCCCATCATCTCAGAGACATCGACCTTAGCATCCAGCTGGCAGTCGGTGTGCTTTGCCATGAACTCGGGCTCATCGTCGATGTCCTCGGGACGGATGCCCATCTTGACCTTCTTGCCGACGTAGGAATCCAGCTTGCTGTCAGCGGTCTTCTCCTTGGGCAGGGGGATGAGGTCGCCGCCCAGATCGACGCTGTACTGGTCGCCCTTCTTGACGATGGTGCCGTCCAGGAAGTTCATCTGGGGGCTGCCGATGAAGCCTGCGACGAACATGTTGCAGGGCATATCGTACAGGTTCTGCGGGGTATCGACCTGCTGGATGATGCCGTCCTTCATGACAACGATACGGTCGCCCATGGTCATAGCCTCGGTCTGGTCGTGGGTAACGTAGATGAAGGTGGTAGCCAGCTTCTTGTGCAGCTTGATGATCTCGGTGCGCATGGAGGTACGCAGCTTAGCGTCCAGGTTGGACAGAGGCTCGTCCAGCAGGAAGACTGCCGGGTTACGGACCATTGCACGGCCCAGAGCGACACGCTGGCGCTGACCACCGGACAGAGCCTTGGGCTTACGGTCCAGCAGATGCTCGATCTCCAGGATCTTAGCAGCCTCGTGGACGCGGCGGTCGATCTCGTCCTTCGGGGTCTTGCGCAGTTCCAGACCGAAAGCGATGTTCTTGTAGACGGTCATGTGGGGGTACAGAGCGTAGCTCTGGAAGACCATGGCGATGTCGCGGTCCTTCGGGGGAACGTCGTTGATGAGGCGGCCGCCGATGTACATCTCGCCCTTGGAGATCTCCTCCAGACCGGCGATCATGCGCAGGGTGGTGGACTTACCACAGCCAGAGGGGCCGACGAAGATGATGAATTCCTTGTCCTGGATCTCCAGGTTGAAATCGGTGACGGAAGGAGCCGTAGCACCGGGGTAGATCTTGTAGATATGCTGGCAGCTGATAGAAGCCATAAAGCTTTTTCCTCCATTGATGTTGTTGCACTCAAAGGCTCAGCTTGACGATGAGCCGTTTCATTGCTATTATAATAGCAGATTATTTTGTGTTATAAAATAGCATTTTATTGATTTGAGGTGTCAGATATTGATTTACTCTCCCAGCACGACTGCCGCCCTCGGCATCGTGGAGGATGCCCAGCCGGAAGAGCCCCTCACCCTGCGGGGCGAAGGGCTCTGGGTCTGCCTCATTTCCAGCGGAAAATGTGTCGTCTCGCTGTCCGATCTCGAACTGATGCCGGCAGGTTCTGCCCTGTTGCTGCCACCCCAGAATGCCGCAGCGGGCCATCTCGTGCTGAGCCGGGGGCCGCTGACCCTCGCGCCGGAAAACGAGTGCCATCTGCTCTGCGTCCAGCTCACCGGGCAGGCAGCGGAACAGTTCCTCGCAGGGCTTTCCGAGATGCCCTTCCTTGCCCGGGGCGAGACCTGCCCGGCGGCGGCAGAGCTGATGGGGCGCCTTGCCGAAGAGCGGGACGCCTCGGAGCGGGTGCGCAGTCAGCTGGCCTTCGCGCTGCTGTGCGAGCTCTCAGACGCCGACAGCGCCGCCCCTGCCCTGCCCCCGCTGGTGGCCGCCGCCATCGAGGACATCCGCAGAAACTACGCCGGGCTCTACGGCGTGGAAGAGCTGAGCGAGCGGCTGGGCGTCTCCAAGAGCCACCTCGTCCGGGCCTTTACGGCAGCGCTGGGCGTCTCGCCGGGGCGGTACCTCACCAACGTCCGCATAGAAGCCGCCATGCGTCTGCTGCTCCACCGGGAGTACACGCTGGATGTCATCGCCAGCCTCTGCGGCTTTTCGGGGGCCAACTACCTCTGCCGCGTCTTCAAAAAAACGACCGGCCAATCTCCCACGCAGTGGCGGGCGATGGCCGGTCGGAGCGCACTGCCCGAGCTTTCGCCCGAGCAGCAGCGGTTGGAACAGGAATTGTTTATTTAATTTTTCCGCTTCAGCAGGAAGAGGGTCAGGCAGGCCGTGATGGCCTCAGAGGCCGGGAACGCGGCCCAGACGCCGTTCATCCCGAAGAGGGCGCTCAGCACCAGAGAGCAGGCCACGATGGCCACGATGCCGCGGGAAAGCGACGTCGCAGAAGCCTCTGCGGGGCGATCCACCGCGCCCAGATAGCCGGCGGCCACGATATTGAAGCCCGCGAAGAAATAGCCGAGGAAGTAGATGCGCATCCCGCTGAAGGCATACTGCGCCATGAGGGCCGAGTTCTCACTGTTGAAGACCGCGACGATCGGCCCGGTGAACCCGAACAGAACTGCATACAGTGCCGCCGCCAGCGCAAGCGCTGTTCCGCTGCCCAGCAACAGGAGCTTGCGGGTACCAGCGGCATCGTTTTTGCCGTAGCACCTGCTGACCAGCGGCTGTGCGCCCTGGGCCACGCCGTTGAAGATAGCCGTCGCCACCAGCGCGTAGTTCGCCACGACGCCGTAAGCCGCCACGGCCACATTGCCCGCCAGACGCAGGAGCAGCAGGTTGAAGACGGTGGTGGTCACGCCGGAGGACATCTCTCCCACGAAGCCCGAGACGCCCAGCTGGCAGCTCTGGGCCAGCAGCTTCGGCGAGGGCAGCTGCCGCACAAGGCGGACGGTGCTGCTCTTTTTGAAGAAGTGGCGGCTGCAGATCGCAATGCTCAACACCGGCGAGACTGCCGTCGCCAGCGCCGCGCCGGGCAGGCCGAGGCCCATGGGGAACATGAAGATGTAATCGAACACCACGTTGAAGAGGCTTCCGCAGAGGGTCGCCACCATGGCCAGTGAGGGATCGCCATCGTTCCGGACAAAGGCTGAGACGATGTAGTTGCACATGAAGAAGGGCGTGAACAGCAGGAAGATGCGGGCGTACCCCACGCCGAGTGCAACGATCTCCGCGTCGCCGCCCATGAACCGCAGCAGCACCTCGGGGCAGAAGATGCCCGCCAGCATGAAGGGCAGGGCGAACACCAGCGCCCAAAGCAGGGCGTTGGAGAAATAGCGCTCCGACCGCTCGTCGCCCTGCGCCCGGAGGATGGCGTAGCGGGTGGCCGCGCCGAGGCCCAGCATGGAGCCGATGGCGAAGATGAAGTTGTAGATGGGCAGACAGAGGTTCAGCAGAGCCACACCGCTGGTGCCTGCCGCCTGCGAGATGAAATAGGTATCGGCCAGGATGTAGCAGGATGTACCCAGCAGCCCGAAGATGTTCTGGCTGACGTATTTGAAATACTGTTTGGTAAGGCTCATGTTCTCCTCGTCAAATGTCACATTTTTATCATTTAAATTTCAGATATACTGCCATATTGCGTCAGTTTATCACAATCCGCCCGAAGCTGTCAAGCTCTCCATTTGCACAAACGCCTGGATGGGTGTATACTGTAGTTTGTTTTTGAAAACAGGCAGAAGGGAGGGTGCATCATGCCGGGCAAGACTTTATACTGTCTGGGCGAAGCGTGGCTGGAATTGAACAGCACCGCGCTGCTGGCGTCGGCAAAGACATTTTCTCCCCGCATAGGTGGAAGCGCTGCCTCGCTGGCACTGGCTTATGCCGCACAGGGCGGCAGAGCCTCTCTTTTAACGCAGCTTGGCGAGGATGCTTTCGGACACCGCATCGCAGACGCTTTATCTACTGCCGGTGTGGACATCAGCCGGGTCTGCTTCACCTCCCGCGCCCCCACGCCGCTGCTGTTCGACGGCGGCGGCGAGACGCTGGCCTGCCGCACCCGTTCTTCGGAGCTGCTCTATGCACCCGAACAGCTGGGCGCTGACTGGGCCGCAGATGCTGAAATGCTGGCCTTTTCCAGCGCCTGCCTCGTGGACAGCCCCTGCCGCTACACCCATCTTGCCGCGCTGGACACCGCCCGCACCGCCGGTGTGCCGGTCTGCTTTGTTCCCTCTCTCCGCCCGGCTCTCTGGCCCGGCGAAAAGGCCCTGCGGGACACGGTGATGCAGTTTCTCCCCTTCGCGGACATCCTCCTCCTCACCGCCGACGAGATGGAGCTTCTGCTGGACACCCGGGAGTATCAGGTCGGACTGTTTGCCCTGCTGCGGGGGCATACACAGCTGGTGGTGCTTGAGACAGAAGAGGGCGTCCACGCCTTTACCCGGGCAGTACACGCATTCCTGCCCGGGCTTTCCGCCCCGCCCGAAGAGCTGGCCGCACGGCTGCTGTATCAAATCTCTCAGCAGGAGCTGACCCTGAAAAAGCTCATGAAATGCAGTGCTCCGGCACTCCAGACACTTCTATAACGCCGGAAAGCCCCCGCCTTTGCAGGCAGGGGCTTTCCGTTTATTCTGTCATCCGGAGGAGAATGAGCTGATCAGTGAATGAACACCGGGCCAAGCGGGTTGGTGATGGGGCTGACGTAGCCGCCCAGCAGCTTCGGGATAGCGAGGCTGATGTCAGGCACGAAGGTCAGCAGCAGCAGAGCGATGAACATGCACAGATAGAACGGGAGAGTAGCCTTGACGACCTTCTCCATGGGGCGCTTCGCAACGGCAGAGCCGATGAACAGAACCGCGCCGACAGGAGGAGTCAGCAGGCCGATACCGCAGTTCAGGACCATGATGATACCGAACTGGATGGGGTCGATGCCGATGGAGGTCGCGATGGGCAGCAGGATGGGGGTAGCGATCAGGATGATGGGAGCCATATCCATGATCATGCCCAGCACCAGGATGATGAGGTCGATGAGCAGTGCGATGATGTAGGGGTTGCTGGTGACGCTGGTGATGGCGTTCGCAGCCAGATCAGGCACGTGCAGCATGGTCAGGCAGTTGCCGAACACAGCAGAGGTGGCGATCAGGATGAGGACGATGGACAGAGTGTTGACGCACTCATCCAGAGCGTGCCAGACGCCCTTCCAGTCAAGGCCCTTGTAGACGAAGACGGAGACCAGCAGAGAGTAGATAACTGCGATAGCAGCGGACTCGGTAGCGGTGAACACACCGCCGACAACGCCGAACACGACGATGACGACTGCGGCCAGAGCCCAGATAGAGGTACCCAGCTGCTTGATGAAGCCTTTGATGGTGAAGGGAGAGCCCTTGGGGTAATTCTCCTTGACAGAGATGATGTAGGAGCCGATCATCAGGACGATGGCCAGCAGAGCGCCGGGCAGGTAGCCAGCCAGGAACAGGCTGCCCACGGAGATGCCGCCGGCGGTGGTGGCGTAGATGACCATGTTATGGCTCGGGGGGACCAGCAGGCCCTCGCAGGAGGAGGTGATGGTGACAGCGGTGGAGAAGTCGGCGTCGTAGCCCTGATCGACCATCATGGGGATCATGATGGAGCCGATGGAAGCGGTATCTGCAGAAGCAGAACCGGAAATGCCGCCGAAGAAGTAGGAAGCAACGATGTTGACCATTGCCATGCCGCCGCGCATCCAGCCGACGCAGGCGTCAGCCAGAGCGATCAGCTTTTCGGAGATGCCGCCGCTGCCCATGAGAACGCCCATGGTGATGAAGAACGGGACGGCCATCAGGCTGAAAGACGAGATGCCCTTGACCATCAGACGGCAGACATCGGTCAGTGCCTGACCCTGCACCATCATGCACAGCACGCTGGACAGACCAACGGCGTATGCGATGGGGAAGCGCAGGAAGATCATGACGAAGAAGCTGACAAGAAGGACAACGATTGCCAGTGTCTGGGCTGTCATATTAGTTCTCCTCCTTTACAAAAATGCTCTTGATGTGGTTGTACAGTGCCTCGATCTCGAAGATGATCATGGCGACACCGGCCAGAGGCACGGGGAAGTACATCCAGAAACGGCTCAGCCAGGGCATCGAGACATAGAAGCCGCGGCCGCCCAGGGTGGTGGCGTAGTTCCAGCCCACAACCAGCATGATGAGGCCGAGGATGCAGACCGCCAGATCGGCGAGGATGTCCAGCACCTTGACGGCGATCTTGGGCAGATAGACGTCAAATGCGGTCATGCGGATGTGTGCGCCGCGGCGGATGGCCAGAGCAGCACTCAGCACGGCCATGTAGCTCATGCAGGTCAGAACGACTTCTTCAGACCATGCGGGGTCCGGGATGAACGGGACGTAACGACCAATGACCGACATGGTGGTGATGAGAATATCCACGATCAGCAGAATCTTGCAGATAAACAGGACCACTTTGTAGGTGACGTCGTACGCCGGCTTGATCTTATCCAGAGTGGTAAAGATTTTCGGCATAGGATCTCCTCCATACTCTTATAAAAAGCCCGGCGGGTCTGCGGGCGTATCCCGTAGTCCCCCGCCGGGCTATGTACTACTTCAGGATAAAGGCGCTTTTATCAGGCCTTCATATCCAGCAGCTGCTGATACAGCTCAGCCTGATCCGAGGTGTTCTCGCTGATGACCTTAGCGCAAGCCTCCTGCCAGGGAGTCTTATCGGGGACATCGACGACGTTGCAGCCGGAAGACTTCAGCTCGTCGAGGACCTTGTTCTCAGCGGTCTCGGACAGGTCAGCGTTGAAGGCCTGCGTATCCGCAGCAGCCTCCATGACGGCAGCCTGCTGGTTCTCGGTCAGCTTGTTCCAGGCGTTGTCGGTGATGACAGCCTGCACAGCGCCCAAAGTATGGCCGTCGAGGATCAGGTTGTTAGCGACCTCGGGGAAGGCGTTGGACTTGTAGTTTGCGATGGGCTGCTCAGCGCCATCGACAACGCCGGTCTGCAGTGCGCTGTACAGCTCGCCGAAGGAAACGACGGTGGGGTTAGCGCCCAGGCCCTCGACCATGCCGTTCATGACGGGGTCGTTGGACACGCGCAGCTTCAGGCCCTTGAAATCAGCGATGCCGGAAACGGGCTTGACAGTGAAGAAGTGACGGAAGCCCTCCTCGCCGTAGAAGATACCACGAACGGGCAGACCCAGCTCCTGGGGCTCGTTCAGGAACTCAGGTGCCAGCTCGCTGTTGGCGAAGTTCCAGAAGTGTGCGCGATTCTCGAAGGTGAAGGGGATGGACAGCAGCTTGGACTTGTTGCAGCCGTAGCTGGTCAGTGCGAAAGCGGAGATACGGCTGATGTCGATGGAGGTGGAGCCGCCGAGGATAGCGTCCAGAACGTCGTTCTCAGAACCCAGAACGCCGGAAGCCTGCACATCGACGACGACGGAGCCGCCGGTCAGCTCCTCAACCTTCTCCTTGAAGTGAGAACCGGTCTGGCCGACGATGGTATCCAGCGGGTTGACCTCGGCGTAGACCAGAGTCACCTTCGGGTCGGAAGCAGCAGCTGCGGCATCACCGGCGGAAGCGGTGGAAGCTGCAGCAGAGGTAGCGGTAGAAGCAGCAGTGCTGTTGCTGGAGCCACCGCAGGCGGTCAGTGCCAGAGCAGCGGCGGAAACACCGGCTGCTGCCAGAAAGCTGCGACGAGAAATCTTCTTCATGATAAAATCCTCCTTAGATTTTCCTCATTCAGGGCGGTGCGCTCTGCACGGGTCGCACACCGTCCGTTCATTTACTGTACACACTTTAGCAAAAATTTTTAGTCAGAACAAGAGCTTATGAAAAATGTCCTGTTTTTCAAAAAAATGTGAGAAACACTTTTGTGCATTCCTTACAAACCACGGTGCAGTTTATTCAGCACACTGCCCAACAAGATGAATACAATGTAATATCTCTTGCGCTTTTTCAGGCTTCGCGAATGCGCTGGATGAGGCGGCTCTGCTCCTCAAAAGCCGCATACATAGGCTCGACTGCCGCCCGGAAGCGGGCTTTCTCGGCGGCAGAGAGGGTCGTCACCTCCACGCCCCATTCCCGCATATGCTTCTCGGCGCTGGCCTCCCGCTCCGCCCAGAGGCGGCGTTCGGTCAGAGCACTCTCCTTTCCGCAGGTGCGGATGATGTCCGGGAAGCGTTCGTCCAGCTCTGCCAGCTTTTCCATCGCGGCCTCGCTGGCCAGCTGCAGCTCCGGCACGCGGGCATGCTCATCCTTTAAGAAATAGGGGGCCACCTCGTAGTGGCCCATGGCCTCATAGCTGGGCCAGTTGTTTTCCGCGCCGTCTATCTCGGCGTTGTGCAGGGCTGCATAGACCCGGCTGTAGACCACCTGCGCGGGCTTTGCGCCGAGGTCCAGTATCATCTCGCTCATCATGTCCGACTCCTGCACCCGGAGCGTCAGCCCCGCGAGGTCCGCCAGCGTCTCCACCTTTTCGCGGGTGTAGAAGCTGCGGACACCGGCGTCGAACCACGACAGGCCCACGAGGTCCATCGCGCCGAGGCCGGAGAGGAATTCATCGCCGATCTCACCGTCCAGCACCCGCCACATCTGGGGCGCGTCGGTATAGAGAAAAGGCAGCTGCAATACGCTCAGGGCCGGCTGATACTCGGCCAGCTGGCTCAGGGAGACGCGGGCAAAGTCGATGCCGCCGTACTGCATCTGCTCAATGACGCTCTGCTCGGCCCCCAGTTCCCCGCCGCTGTAGACCACGACTTTGACCCTCCCCTCCGTCCGCTCGGCCACGAGGTCGGCAAAGGCCAGAGCGGCCTGAGTGGTGGGATAGTCCTCGGGCTGGTTCTCGGCGTAGCGCAGGATGAGCTCCGGGCCGGTGTACTCTTCCGTCTTGCTGCAGCCCACAGCGCCCAGCGCCGTACAGGCAGCCAGCGCCAGCACACTGCGGCGGGAAATCATCCGCCCGCTCACAGCCCGGCCTCCGGGTCGGCCTTTGCCTTCTGACCGGCCTGACGGCGGTACTGGGTGGGAGTCATGCCGGTGCGTTTCTTAAACGCCCGGGCGAAGTAGCTGGCGTCCTCGTAGCCCACCATCGACGCCACCTCCGCCGAGGAGCGGAAGGGGTCGGCCAGCAATTCCTTTGCCGCGTTGATGCGCAGCTCGGTGAGGCAGTCGAGGAAGTTCATCTTCTGGTACTTCTTGAACTGCGCCGACAGGTAGGCCGGGCTGATGTGCAGGATCTCGCCCACGCTGTCCAGCGACAGATCGAACATATAATTATCCTCGAGGTAGCGGCGGACATGGGCCATGACGAGGGCCGTCTGGCTGTTCTCGCCCTCCTCGGGGGCGTCTTCCGCCTCTTCTTCGGTCTCCGTCTGCTCCTGCTGGGGCTGGGCGGCGGCCAGCTCTTCCAGCTTCCGCTCCGTCTCGATCTGCCGCATAGCCCGGCGCACCGAGGCTTCCAGCTCGTCGGGGTCCACCGGCTTGAGCAGATAGTCGCAGGCCCCCAGATGCACCGCCTCATGGGCATACTGGAACAGGCTGTAGGCCGTGACGAAGATGACCCGGCAGGAAGGCCGCTGGGCCAGCACGGCGCGGGCAGCGTCGAGACCGCTCATACCCGGCATCTCAATATCCATCAGGATGAGGTCCGCGCCCCACAGCACCGCCGTGTCGGCAGCTTTGCGGCCATTTTCCGCCACCTCCAGAACCACTTCCCGCTCAAAACGGCGCTGGACCAGCTCTGCAAGCGCCTCCCGCTCCAGCTTTTCGTCATCCGCGATCAACAGGCGTATCATCGTCCAAATCCTCCTCCAAAAGTTCTACAAGGGGCAGGTACATACTGATGGCCGTTCCCCGGCCCGGGTGAGAGCGGATGATCAGCCGCCCCCGTTTATCCAGAAGCCGCAGCCGTGCGGCCACGTTATAGACGCCGATATGCTCCCAGCGCTCCCCGGGCTGGGCCAGCGCGGCTTTCAGCTGGGCCAGCTGTTCGGGCTGGATGCCCACGCCGTTGTCGCAGACGCTGATATAGAGCAGTCCCTTATCCCGCAGCGGGTTGATGCGGATGCGCACCACGCCGCCCTCTTCCTTGGGCGAGATGCCGTGCTTGAAGGCATTCTCCACGATGGGCTGCAAGATGAAGGACGGCACCATCGTCTCCGTCAAATCGAGGGAGTCGGAGATGCGCCACACCATCTTCACACGGTCGCCGAAGCGGACGTGATAAATGGAGTAATACTCGTCCACGATGCGCACTTCCCGGGCCAGCGGCACCTGCTCGTCGTTGCTCATCAGGCTGTAGCGCAGCAGGTGCGACAGAGCCGTGATGAGGGCCTGAGTGCGGTAGGCTTTTTCCTGTCCGGCGGTCTGTAAAATGACGTTCAGGGTGTTGAAAAGGAAATGGGGGTCTATCTGGCTGCGCAGCTGCTGCAAACGGCTGCGCTCCATCCGGTTCTGTAATTCCAGAGCTTCTGTTTTCTGGCGGTGGAGCTCCCGCTCCATCTCGTTTTTCTCCCGCAGGGTGGTCACCTGCTCCGCCATCGAATGCTTCATGTGGTTGAAGGCTTCGGTCAGCTGGGCCATTTCCGGCTGACGGGGCGCAGGCAGGTCGGGCGAGTCGAACTCGCCCCGGGTGACCTCCCGGGAGGCGCCGATCATCTGCTGCACCGGGGTCAGCAGCGTCAGCACCGAGAAGGCCATGACGCAGCCCAGCGCAAGGCAGAGCGCCACCACGACGGTCTGCACCCATTTCACCCGGTCGCTGAGGGCCGACACGGTGGTGTAAGTCCCCTGAGCGTCGGTGATAGCCGTGTTCAGCAGCTGCTGGGTATACTGGCGCAGATAGCCGCCGCAGGGTACGATTTTATTATAGTAGAGCTGGGCGGCTTTCGTATCCTGACCGGCGGCCACCGCTTCTTCCAGCTGGTCCACCAGTGCGGTGTAGCTGTCGTAGGTAGTGGAAACGGCATTGTAGAGCAGATACTGCTCTTCACTCACAGTGCCAAGGTCGCTCTCGATGCGCCAGAGCCATGCGTTGGTGACGGAAAAGGCGCTGTGGAGCTCCTCTGTCAGCGCTTTGGCATCGCCGTACTCCCAGCGGTAATCTTCCATGGCCGAAAGACTCCGCTCCACGCCGTTCTGAAAGCGGCTGATGGCGTTGAAGTTGCCCATCTGGTCGTCCAGTTCCCGCAGCACGGTGCCGGACTGGTAAAAGCTCAAGAATATCTGCCCCGCCAGCGCCAGAAAAAACGCTGCCAGGCAAAGACTGATCTGCCCTTTCAGGGTCATCCTGCGCCCCACGCACCCATCCTCCTTCTCTGTGATATTCTGCCGCGCATCTTCCGCCTTATCCGGCCTGCCCGCCGTCAGAGCGAAAGCTCCATAAACTTTCTTTTTCGTCCTATTTTAGCACATTTTAGGGCATCTGTGCAATATCATCCTTGATTGTTGGAAAATAATATGGTACTATGACCAAAAAGGAGGGTATTTTTATGTCTCAGCCGATCTCCATTTCCGTCCAGATGGATGCCGCATCCTTCCACGATTTTGCCGCCTTTGACCTGCTGCGCCACCACAAGGCGTGGCACCGGCCTCTGGTGTTCACGGCCATTTTGCTGGTGTCTGCCGGCTTCTGCCTGTCGCAGGTGGGCCAGAAAGACGGCGCAGCCCTGCTCACGGTGGTGCTGGCCGTGGTAGCGCTGGGCGTGCCGGCCGTCTACTTCTGGACGTTCTTCCACTCCCTGAGCCTCCAAATCAAAAAGATGGGCCTGCCCCGCCCCTTCTACCGGCTGCTGCTGGACGACGAAGGACTGTCGGTCTGGATGGCCGGCGAGCAGGACAAGCCTGAGGCGAGCCGCAAGTATGCATGGCACGATATGCATCTGGTCTACCGCACCCCCAACGCCATTTACCTCTATGTCCAGCAGAATCAGGCCTATCTGCTGAACGACAGCCTCGACGCCGCATGGAGCCTGCTGCAAGCCTCCCTCCCGGCAGAGCGCCTGCATGATATGCGATAAGAACGTCAAAAGCCCATCGCACAGCTGTGCGATGGGCTTTTTTTGCGTCAGCAATACAAAAACAGGCAGCGCCGTGGAAAGGAGGAGAAAGCGGCGCTGCCTGTGTATGAGAACTCCTAAACATTTGCGGCTGCTAGGAGGTTGTTGGTAGTCTGTCCGCCGCCGTGGCTATTGCCTCGCATAGGTGGGGGACAGTATTTTTTAGGGGCGCGGCACCCGCTGCGGGGCTGCGCATGAATCCTGCCTGCATGGCATTTATGGAAAGTCAAAAGCCGGAGATGGGGGATCTCGTTCTTGTCTTCCCGACTGCACCTTTATTGTACCGGATAAAAATGGAGTTTCTTTGAGTTAGTTTTGAACAATCTGCAAACAAGATGTGGAAAGTCTGAGGGCTTTCTTTTCCGTTCTGCTTGACATTCGGCACAGAACGATGTATTGTTAAGTTTATTGTGAAATACCTATGAAATTCCTGCATTTTTGAGGGAGGAGACACTATGGCCGCAACGGCACAGCCGCAGCAGGAAAAGACCCTGCTCATGACCGAGGGCAGCATCTGGAAAAGCATCCTGCTCTTCTCGGTGCCGCTCATCCTGGGCAACCTGCTCCAGCAGCTTTACAACACCGCCGACTCCATCATCGTCGGCAACTTTCTGGGCAGCAACGCGCTGGCCGCTGTGGGTTCCAGCGGCTCACCCATCTACCTGCTCATCGGTTTCAGTCAGGGCGTGGCCGTCGGCGCCGGCGTCGTCGTGAGCCAGTACCTCGGCGCAAAAGATAAAAAGGAAACGCGCATCGCCGTCCACACCTCGCTGGCCATCGCGGTCATCCTCGGCCTCATCCTGACGGTGGGCGGCATCGCCGTCAGCCGCAGCCTGCTGGTCTGGATGAACACCCCCGAAGAAGTTCTCGGCGACGCCGTGACTTACATGAAGCTCTACTTCGGCGGTGTGCTGTTCAGCGTCGTCTACAACATGGCAGCCGGCATCCTCAACGCGGCGGGCAACTCCCGCCGCTCGGTCATCTACCTCGCCTGCGCTTCCATCACCAACATCATCCTCGACCTGGTGCTCATCGCCGGGCTGAAGATGGGCGTGGCGGGTGCGGCCATCGCCACCGACATCAGCCAGCTCGTCTCCTGTGTGCTGAGCCTCCGTTTTCTGATGAAGGTGGACGCCGACTACAAGGTGGAGCTTTCCGCCATCCGGCCCGATCAGCGGATGACCTCCCGCATCATCCGCATCGGCCTTCCCACCGGCATCCAGAACATGGTCATCTCTTTCTCGAACGTGCTGGTGCAGTCCAGCGTCAACAGCTACGGTGCCGCCGCCATGGCAGGCTTTGCGGCCTATATGAAAATCGACGGCTTCAACATCCTGCCCGTCACCAGTTTCAGCATGGCGGCGACGACCTTCGTGGGCCAGAACTATGGCGCAGGCAACCTCAAACGAGTGAAGAATGGCATGTGGGTCACGCTGGGCATGGGCGTGCTCTACACCCTCTGCACCGGTGCTCTGCTGCTGGCGTTCCAGAATCCCATCATGCACCTGTTCACCTCCGACGAGACGGTGGTGGCCTTCGGGTGCAGCGCCATGCACTACTTCTGCCCCTTCTACTTCCTGCTGGCCATCCTCCACGGCATGGCGGGCGCAGTGCGCGGCACTGGCCGCAGCGTACCGCCGATGGTGGTGCTGCTCATCTCGCTCTGCCTCTTCCGTGTGGTGTGGATCCAGTTCGTCCTCCCCTTCTTTGCGGGCATCGAGGGCGTGTTCGTCCTCTACCCGGTGTCGTGGGCGCTGGGTGCCGTGCTGATGGCCCTCTACGCATGGAAAGGCAGCTGGATGACTTACGAGCATTCCTGACAGGAACCGGGAACCATTCCATTTTTCCATTCGCCTTTTGGGGACGTCTGTGGTATCTTATAGGTAAAAGAACAGCAAACCCGGTATCTCAGGAGGATTCATGCAGACAACAAAACCCGAAACCGCACAGCAGCGCCCCACCGGCGCACGAATGGCCCTGCTGATGCTTCTTTACTTTATCAAAATCGGCGCGTTCACCTTCGGCAGCGGATGGAGTATCATCGCCCAGATGGAACGGGAGTTCGTGGACGAGCGCGGCTGGATGACCAAGAGCGATCTGCTGGAGCTCATCGCCGTGGGCAAGAGCCTGCCCGGCATCATGGTGGCGAACATCACTCTGCTCTTCGGCTATCAGATGGCCGGGGTGCTGGGCGGCATCTGCGCGGCCATCGGCCTGTGCATCCCCGCCGTCGTCACCCTTACCATCGTGACGGCCATCTACGACGCCATTAAAGATAACTACTGGGTCTGGTCGGCCCTCAAGGGCGTCCAGTGCGCCGTGGCCCCCATCATCGGCGGCGCGGCCATCTCTCTCGGCAAAGATGCTCTGACCAGCGCGATGCCCATCATCATCTGTGCCGTCGCCTTTGTGCTCTGTTACTTTACGTCCATCAGCAATCTGACGCTGGTGGTGGCCGGTGTGGTCATCGCGCTGGTCTGGATGGGGGTGAGCGAACATGGCCATGTTTGAGACCCTCGTTCAGCTCTTCGCCGCGTTTGCGAAGATCGGCTTCACCAGCTTCGGCGGCACCTCCATGATCCCCCTCATCATGGATGAAATGTCCTCCCATGGCTGGATGACGGACGCCGATTTGACGAACCTCATCGCCATCGCCGAGATGACACCCGGCTCTCTGGGCGTCAATGCCGCCACCTTTGCAGGCACCAAGACCGCCGGGATGCCGGGCGGCGTCTTCGCGGTCCTGGGCGTCCTCAGCCCCACCCTGACGCTGACGCTTCTGGCGGCGGCGTTCTTCCAGAAGTTCCGCACCAGCAAGGTGATGAGCTACATCATGAAAATCGTCAAGCCTGTCTGCATCGGCATGGTGCTGGGTGTTCTGGTGGGCCTCTGCCGCCAGACCTGCATCACCGAGGCAGGAGGCATCAGCCTGCCGGGCATCGCCATCGGCATCCTCTGCTTTGTGCTGCTCCAGAAATTCAAGCTCAGTGTGCCGAAGGTCATCGGCATCGCGGCGGTGCTGGGGCTGGTGTGCTTCGGGGTGTTTTAACCAGCTTTCCTTCAGCTCTTAGGCTCTCTCTTTGGGAGAGGCATTTACTCTACTTAAAGCAAAAGCATCCGCAGCACCCTCGCCGTGTGTCTGCCGATGCTTTCTTTCTATATTATTCTTATTATTTTACCGCCAGCGGCGACGGCCTTATACTCACTTCTCCGTGGCAAAGCGCCTCGGTGCGGCCCCCTTCCCGCTGCACGATGAGCCGCCCGGCGTCGTCGATGGCCACCGCCTTTGCGGCGTAGCTCTCCGTCCCGGTGCAGACCGTGACCCAGTGGCCCGGCACAAAGCACCGGGCGCGGTACTCGTCCAGACAGTCGAAGGCCGGGCAGAGACCCAGCAGTTCCCGGGCGATGGCCCCGGCCAGTGCCGCCCGGCTCACCGGTGCAGGCCCGCCGGGGTAGAGACTGCCCGCGATGGGCCGCAGCTCCTCGGGCCAGTCCTCCGGGCGGGAGGTCAGGTTCAGACCGATGCCCACCACCAGCCATTCCAGCTGGCCGCTCTCGATGTCGGCCCCGGCTTCCGTCAGGATACCGCAGACCTTCTTGCCGTTATAATAGAGGTCGTTGACCCACTTGATGCCCAAGTCCAGCCCGCAGAGCCGCTTCACAGCCCGGCAGACGGCCACCGCCGCGCTGACAGTGACGGCCTGCGCCTCGGTCATGGGCAGGCCGGGCCGCAGCACCAGCGAGAGATAAATGCCTTTCCCCGCCGGGCTCTCGAACCGCCGCCCCAGCCGGCCCCGGCCCGCCGTCTGCTGACTTGTCAGCACCATCGTGCCGTGGGGCGTACCCTCGAGGGCCAGCGTCTTGGCCGTGCGGTTGGAACTTTCCAGCTTGTCGTAGAGGTAGATGGGGGCGTCGTACTCCCCCACCGCCTCGGCGCAGAAGGGGTCGCCGCCCGCCAGCCGATAGCCCCGCCGGGGGGCGGCTTCCAGCGCATAGCCCTGAGCCGCCAGTGCGGCCGCAGCCTTATGGACAGCAGCGCGGCTCACCCCCAGCTGCTGCGCCAGCTGCTGGCCGGAGATGCATTCGCCCTGGGCGGCGGAGAGCGCCGCCAGAAGTGCCTGTTTTGTGGCAGAGGCCATCGTGTTTTCTCCTTTGTGAGATTTGATAAGGCCATTCTACCACATTTTCAATATTTTTCCCACGATTTTGCAGGTTTTGGACCCACTGATTCGTATAGATAGACAGAGCGCTTGAAATGCCGGGCAGAAAGGAGGCGGAGAGCAGCCATTGAATGCACTGGAATTTGACAGGCTGGTACAGAAGTACCAGTCCCTCGTCTACACCATCTGCCGTCAGCTGGTGGCAGATGAGGGCTATGCGCAGGATCTGACGCAGGAAACTTTTCTCTCTGCATGGCGAAGCATGAACCGCTGTCCTGCCGGATACGAAAAGCAATGGCTGGCCCGCATCGCCTCCAACAAAGCCAAGGATTACTTACGCAGCGCCTGGGCGCGCCGGGTGAACACCCCCGGCGACGATGTACTTGCACTTGAGGGCTCACCGCCCGGCAGCGAGCCGGAGGCGCAGGTGCTGGAAGCTCTGGGCGAAGAGGAGCTGACGCAGCGCATCCTCGCTCTGCGGGAGCCCTACAAGACGCCCTGCCGCCTCATGCTGCTGGAACAGCACACCGCCGCCGAAGCCGCCCGGCTCTGCGGCAGGCCCCAGAAAACAGTGGAGGCGCAGGTCTTCCGGGCAAAAAAGATGCTGGCCGCGCAGCTGAGCGCCGCCGGAAAGGAGGGCTTTTAAGATGGAATTGTTCCGTGAAGACGGCTGTCTGAGCGACGAAGGGCTGCACGCCCTCACCGCCGGGCAGCTGGACGAGCTGGGACGGCTGGAAGCCGCCGAACATCTCGCCTACTGCGACAAATGCACCGACCGTTACACCGCACTTCTGACCGCCGACGCCCTCACCGACCCGCCCCGGGATGTCCGCCGTACCGTGATGAGCACCATCTGGGTGCGGCTGATGCAGAGCACCTATGGCCGGGCTGCGGTGGCGGGCGTCGCCGCCGTGCTGGCGCTGACCATGTGGCGTACCGGAGCGCTGACCTTCGTCACCGACCACGGCAGCGACCTGCAGGCTCTCCTGCCCACAGTCCAGGTCACCCTGCCGGAAAAACAGCCCCCGAAGATTCTGCCCGAAAAGCTGGGCAGGCCCGTGACTTCCCGCCCCGGCGAGAACATCTATACCCGCGTTTCCTCTGTGCTGGAAAGCCTGCTGAACGCGGCAGAAAACATAAAATCATAAAACAAGGAGATCGTTATGCTGAAAAACGGATTTTTGACCTTCTGCTGTGCGTTTATCCCCGGCGCAGGCCAGATGTATCAGGGTTACATGAAGCGGGGCCTCTCCCTCATCCTCACGGCCTGCCTCATCGGGATGGTGAGCTCACTGCTCAACCCGGTACTGCTCCTGCTGGTGGTGGTGTGGATGTACAGCTTCTTTGACACCTTCAACCTCCGGGCGCAGATCATCGCGGACACCGCGCCGGAGGACGACTACCTTGTCCACTTCGACCCCCGCGACAAGCGGCTGGCCCGGGCTCTGCTGGACAGCCACAAGCTGGTGGGCTGGCTGCTCATCGCCTTCGGTGCGCTCATCGCCTACCAGAACCTCATCATGAACACTCTCGGCGACCTCGTTTACCGCTGGGGCCACTCCTCCCCCGTTTTCCGCGCCCTCTATCTCGTCATGGACAGCCTGCCGGATGTGGTGGTCTGTGTGGTCCTCATCGTTTGCGGCGTCTGGCTGGTGAAAGGCCCCCATCCGGCCAAAAAGCCGGATGCTTCCAAGGATGTCCCCGAGGATGCCGATTTCTGCGAGTATCACGCCGACGAGCCGGACAACGCCGCTCTGCTCTCCTCTCCTGTGGTGAATGAAAACGAGGTGACGGATGATGGAACAGAACACGACGAATAAACCCCTGCGTCGGGTGGGCACCCTGACGCTGGGCGTCTGCCTCATCGCGGCGGGCACACTCTTCCTGCTGGCCCGCTTCCTGCCCGGCCTGCCGTGGCTGGTCATCTGGCAGGTGATCCCTGCGGCGGGTCTCATCCTGCTGGGGTGCGAGGTACTCTACTACTCGGCCCGGCCCGGCGCATGCCGGTGCGACTTCAGCTCTGTAGTACTCTGCCTGCTGATGATGGGTGGGTGCTTCGGCGTCTCGACCCTTATACTGCTGGCCCAGATGCTGGGCCGCGGCTGCACCATCCACCTGTGAACACAAGAAAGCCTGTGCAGCCTCCCGCCCCGGGAGCGTCTGCACAGGCTTTTTCGTTTGAAGAGAGAGGCTTACTGTACGCCGGTCAGCTCAGCCAGCTTGTGGTAGATCTCGGTGTTGTCGAAGACGCCGCGGAACTTCTCCGCGCCAGCGCCCAGCGCATAGATATTGACCATCGCGCCGGTGTGGGCATAGGTGGTGTGGTCCATGCCGGACTTGTGGTTGATGGTGTGGCAGATGGCCATGCTGAAGGGGATGTAGGTGCCGTACAGCTCATAATCCTGCTGGCTCATCTCCTTCTGGGAGGCAGCGCCGACTTCCAGCGTCCGCTCGTAAGCCTTGCGCAGATTCTCCACCTCGTAGTCGGTCAGCAGCAGCTTGCCTGCACTGGCAGCATCGGGGTCGGTGGGCAGGGTCAGGCCGAAGTTTGCCTTCACGTCGGCCATGGCGGCCTCGAAGGGAGTCTTGTTGGCGATGTAGCTCTTCACATAGGTGGAGTCGAACTTGGCGTAAGACATCTTCTGGTGGGTGAGGTTGGTCAGGAAGGTGTCGTAGTTGGTGGTCTTGTAGCCGATGGCCATGCCGCCCGTCTCGTGGTCTGCGGTGACGAGGATGAGGGTGTCGTTGGGGTGGGCGTTGTAGAAGTCCACAGCGGCCTGCACGGCGTTGCTCATCTCAAGCACATCGTGGATGGAAGCGGCGGCATCGTTGGCATGGCAGGCCCAGTCGATCTTGCCGGACTCGGTCATCAGGAAGAAGCCCTTCTTGTTGTCCAGCAGCTCGATGCCCTTCCTGACGTAGTCGGTCAGCTGCCACTCTCCTGCGGCGGCGTCCATGGCGTAGTTCATGGCCTTGCCGTCGGCCAGTGCCTCGGCGATGATGAGGGTCTTGCCTGCACCGGCCTTGAGGGTGGCAGCGTCTGCCTGACGGGTGACGACGTTGTAGCCGTTCTGGGCAGCGATCTCGTGGTCGCTGGGGCCGGTTCCGTCGCCGTTCACCTTCTGGAACTCGCCGCCTGCGAAATACTCGAAGCCGGAGACGGCCAGCTCCTTGCCGATGGCGTAGTAGTTCTTGCGGGTCTTCTGATGTGCATAGAAGGCAGCGGGGGTGGCGTGGTCGATGTTGACGGTGGACACGACGCCCACCTTGTAGTTCTTCTGGGCGTGGAGTTTTTCGGCGATGGTCTCATACGGCACATCGCGGGTCCACGGACACATATTGATGACGCCGCTCTCGGTCTTGTGGCCGGTGGCGATGGAAGTGGCAGTGGAAGCGGAGTCGGGGCAGAAAGAAGTGCTGTCGTAGGTGGTCACACTGCCCACCTCGGGGAACTGAGTGAAGCTCAGCTCGCCCTCGACGACAGCGCCGTTATTCTCCACCGTACCCTTATAGAATCGGGCGGACTGTATCTGGGCCGTACCCATGCCGTCGCCGATGAAGAGGAAGACATACTTGGGTTTGCCGCCGAACACGCCCAGCAGTCCGTTCTCTTCCTCTGCTGCGTTGGCGGCATTGGGGGCAGCGGCGTTGGCAGCGGCAGGCGCTGCGGCCAGCATACCGGCGGCGGATGCAACGGCACCGACCTTCAAAAAGCTGCGGCGGGACATTTTATTCTCTTTCATGCGAAAGTCCTCTCTTTCCATGAGCCTCATGGCTCCTTCTCTCTTTTTCGATTTACCGGGAACGGCCTTATTCTACCGCCGCAGCCGCCCGGCCCGAAACCATGCGGACGCAAAATCGGCGTAAAACCCCGGCGGCGGCTTTGGGCCGTCTGTAAAAAAGAAGACTTCTGCTGCGCAAAAAGCGCCCCTCCGGTAAAACGGAGGGGCGCTTTTGTATGTTACAGGTCAATTATGCGTTGAACTTTTCCTCGTCCAGCAGACCCTCGCTCTTGGCCACGCAGATGCTGGCCACAGCGTCGCCCACCACGTTCAGGGAGGTGACGAGCATCTCGATGGGGCGGTTGATGGCGAGGATGAGGGAGTAGGCCAGCAGGGCGCTGTCATTCACGAAGCCCGCGCCGGACAGGATGGTGAAGAGGATGACGGCCCCTGCGCCGGGGGCGGCAGGCGTACCCACCGAGGCCAGCAGAGCCAGCAGAGCGACCACGACCAGCTGGGCGGGAGTAACGGTGTAACCGGCGCAGCCTGCGATGAAGACAGTGGCCACCACCTGCATGATGGCGGTGCCGTCCATGTTGATGGTCATGCCCAGAGGCAGGACGAAGGAGGCGATGGACTCATCGACGCCGAAATCCTCGGTGCAGACCCTGATGTTCAGGGGGAGAGTGGCTGCGCTGGAAGAGGTAGAGAAGCCGAAGACGGCCACGTTGGCGATCTTCTTAATGAAGGTGATGGGGTTCTGCTTTGCGCCCAGCGCCACCACCAGAGGATAGGCCACCAGCAGGAAGACGAAGAGCAGGACCACCGTGACCACCACATACACCAGAGCGGGCTTGAGGTAATCAATGCCATAGATGGCGAAGGTGCGGGTCAGCAGCACGAAGACTGCAAAGGGCGCGAAGTTTGTGACGACGAAGTTCAGGAAGACCACCACCACGTCGTTCACCTCGCCCAGCAGGCGGCGGAGGGTGGAAGTACGGCTCTCACCCAGCACATTCATGCTCAGGCCCACAGCCACCGCGAGGAAGACGGAGGAAAGAACAGCGTTGTTGCTGCCGAAAGCCGTGACGATGTTGGAGGGGATGACATTCAGCACCACATTCAGGGGGTTGGAACCGGTGGAGCCGGCGGCTTCCGTCAGGCCCTCGATGTGAGCGTTGAAGAGGCCCATGGAATAGGTGGCGTAGCCCACGCATCCGGCCAGTGCCAGCGCCATAAAGGAGCAGAGCAGGAACCAGAAGAGAGTCTTGGCCGAGATGCGGCCCATGGTGCTGATATCGGCAATGCTGCCGATGGCCAGCGCGATGGAGGTGAAGACCATCGGGATGATGACCAGCTGCAGTGCTTTGATGAAGAGCTGGCCGATGATGTAGAAGAGGCCGAGCGCACGTTCCGCGCCCTCTGCGGTAATGTCCTGGAAGAGCAGGTCGTTGATGGTCTGCCAGATGCCGCTGTTGCCGGAAGCCACGAGCTTTTCGCGCAGCATCATAAAGGCAAAGCCTGCCGCCAGACCGCAAACCAGAGACACCGCCATCTTTCTTGCCAGTGCCGAGCCGCTGTTCTTATTTTTTTCCATACGATTTTCCTCACTTTTGTCCATTTCCCAGTGTGTTTCGGTCACATTCGACCTATCCTACCACGGCAAACTGTTGGACGCAAGGGAAAAATCGGCTTTTCAGGCGATTTTTTCGCAAAAGTATGACGCATGAAAATTTGATATAAAAATTACGTTTTGGATAAAAAGAAACCTCTCCGTCTCGCCTACGGCGTGACGGAGAGGTTTGATCTTATGTATTGTCTGCGCCCAGCTCTGCGGCTTCCAGCACCTTGATGCCTTCGGCCTCGAACGCGGCGCGCAGAGCCTCGGCAAAGCCGGGGCGCGGCACCTTGTTCTTGACGCAGAGGGTGATGATGCCATGCAGGCTGGTGCATTCCAGACCGATGGAAGCGCCGTCCGCCGGCACCCAGGTCTGGAAGTCCTCGATGTACCGGGTCAGTTCCGGGCTGGACGGGGCGAAGGGGTCGCCCAGATAGCTCACCCAGAAGTCCGCCGGGAAGCCGCTGATGTACTCGCCCATCTGGAAGATGCGCTTTTTGATGCTGAGGCTGGCTTTCTGCTGGTAGACCCGGTAGACCCAGCCCATCTGCTCCGCAATACGGAACAGTTTTCGCTCAGCGGAAAGGTTCTCTTTCAGGTCAGCGTCCACGCCCACGGCCACTTCGGCCAGCGGGGCATCTGCCGTCAGCGGCAGCTTGCGCTGGAAGGAGGCCACGCAGTTGTAGAGGGCGTTCGGCGCGCCCAGCGCGTCGCGGGCGTCTGTCGAGTAGCTGTAGAGCACCTCGTCCTTGTCCAGATACGCCCGCACCGCCTTACAGAGCAGGGCCGTGAGGGTACTGAAAGGCTTGACGCCGCAGCGGAGGGCGGCGTCCACAAGCCCCGCCTTTTCCAGCCGGATGCGGCAGCAGGTGGGCGTCTCTTCAAAGGTCTGCACCACGGGGCGCTGCATATCGTTGGCCACCTGACTCTCGGGGTACTTTGCAAGGATGTCCTCGATGTCGTAGGCAGGGTCCGTCTCAAGGGTCTGGCCCTCGAAAGCCGTACCGTACCGCAGGTTGCAGTAGAACTGCAGCACCATGGTCATGAAGGGTGCTATGCCCCGGCCATCGGTCAGAAAGTGGAACCAGTCAAAGTAGACGACTTTCCCCTCATAGCTCAGGGCAACCGTAAAGCCGTTCTCGTCCGGAAATTCGGGCTTTGCGCTGCCCTGCCGCACCGGGCAGGGGGCGTCCGACGGCTCGAGGTGGAGCAGCTTTTTCTCCCACACCGGCTTCTGGAAATAGTAGGGTGCCTTTGCCCGGGCCGCATCCAGAGCCTGCTGCAAAAGCGCACCGTCCACGGCATCTTTCAGCGTGACCTGATAGCGGCAGTTGACCATGTTTTCGCGGTAATAGTAAACGATACCCTGAAAAACAGAGCGCTGTTCGGCATCCATTCCTTATTCCCCCGCGTGTGCGGCCAGATAGTCGGCCAAATCGCTGACGGTGACGAAGTTGCGCAGCTCCTTTTCGGGGATGCGCAGGCCGAAAGTCTCCTCCAGGTCGGCGACGACGGTCAGGATCTCCATGGACGACAGGTCCAGATCGTCCATCAAGACGCTGTTCTCGTTGACATCATCGGGGGAAATTTCTGCAACATCTTCCAGAATTGCAAGGATCTGGGACACGATCTCGGTTCTTTCCATAGTTTGAATCTTCCTTTCGTAATTCCATTAAAGGCGGCTGCGGCTCTTTTCCAGTATTCCGCAGCCTTCCCGGTTTATTCTTACTTGCGCAGCAGCTTGCCGGTAACGGTGCGGGGCAGAGGCTCGGTGCTGAACTCCACGGCGCTCATCCGCTTGTAGAGCGGCAGGGTACGGTTGGTCTCGGTGATGAAGTCGCGGACGGTCTGCTGGTCGGCCTCGCCGCAGTAGATGACGGCACAGATCTTCTTGCCCTTCTCCCTGACGATGCATTCCTTGACGGCCTCGCACTTGGACAGCAGATTTTCCAGTTCTTCGGGGCTGACGTTCTCACCGTTGTCGAGGATGATGATATTCTTCTTGCGTCCAGTGATGTAATAGAAGCCGTCCTCGTCCACACGGGCCAGGTCTCCGGTGTGGAACCAGCCGTCGGCGTCGAGGACTTCTGCGGTGGCCTCGGGGTCCTTATAATAGCCCAGCATGACGCAGCCGCCGCGGATGCAAATTTCGCCCGTCTCGTCCAGCTTGTACTCGGCGTGGTCGTCGGGCTTGCCCACGGCGCGGATGTGCTTTTCGTCCTGCTCGTAGTTGATGATGCCGTCGCCGCAGGTCTCGGTCATGCCGTACACCTGAGTGATCATCATGCCCTGCCGTGCCAGCTCGGCCAGCATGGCGCCGTCAAACATGGCAGAGGAGCCGCAGGGGTTCCAGATGCCGTTCAGGCGGGCACGGCGGCCCCGCTTGACGTCTTTGTAGATGGCCTCCATCAGCATGGGAGCCACAGCGATGGCATCGCTGTGCATCAGGCCGAGGTCGCGGTAGAAGTCGCGGATGTCGGCGGAGAGGTTCAGCGCCCAGCCCTTGCAGGCCCAAACGAAGAGGCAGATGAACGTACCCAGATGGAACAGGGGCAGGATGGCGAAGTTGCTCAGGACGTCGTTTTTGTCCTCGGGCATATGCTCGTGCTTATAGTCCAGCATGGCGCCGCCGAATTTGACCTGGCACTCCACAGTGGTAAAAAAGTTGCGCTCCGAGAGCATGACGGCCTTGCTGCGGCCGGTAGTGCCGGAAGTGAACATCAGCACCATCAAATCATCATGGCCCACGCAGTCAACAAGCTCTGCAGGCGCGCTGTCCTTGAAGGCGTCCATCGGGCGGAGTTTATCGCCGTAGGCGGCCTCGATGTCGGGGCGGCAGCCATAGTCGATGCCGTCGTTGACGATGAGGGAAGGCTCGACAAGGCCCAGCTCATATTCCAGCTCGGGCCAGGTCTTTTTCTGGTTGATGGTCACGACGACGGCCCCGGCAAGGATAGCGCCGAAGCTGTTGACACCGTACTCATAGCAGTTGCGGCTCATGATGCCGACACGCTTGCCCTTGATGTCGGGGATATTCTCCTTAAAATAAGTAACGGCCCTGCGGATGTCCTGCACATACTGGGCGTAGGTCTTTTCCACCACAGTCTTGCCATCGGCGGCCACATAGCGGAAAGCCACCCGGTCGGGGTACTGCTTCGCCATGACGTCCGTGATGAGCTCATATACAGTATTTATCATTTTTGTCGCTCCTTGCTGTTTTTCTTTATTGCAGCGAAACGCCGGCATTTGACATATTCTGCCTCAGAGTAATAATACCTGTTTCGGCAGAGAAATGCAACTACGCGGCGTATCCTTTTCACTGTTTCTTCTTACTTGTTACTTGCGCAGCAGCTTACCCAGAGCGTTGCGGGGCAGGGGCTCAACGGTGAACTCCACGGCACTGATGCGCTTATACAGCGGCAGGCTGCGGTTCACCTCGATGACGAAGGCTCTGACCTCTTCCTGCTTATCCTCAGGGCAGTAGATGACGGCACAAATTTTCTGGCTCTTCTCCTTCACGATGCACTCGGTGATGGCCGGGCAGAGGGCCAGCTTCTTCTCCAGCTCTTCGGGGCTGACGTTCTCGCCGCTGGCGAGGATGATAAGGTTCTTCTTGCGGCCGGTGATGTAATAGAAGCCTTCCTCATCCATCCGGGCCAGGTCGCCGGTGTGGAACCAGCCGTCGGCGTCGATGACCTCTGCCGTGGCCTCGGGGTCCTTGTAGTAGCCCAGCATCACGCAGTCGCCCTTGATGCAAATTTCTCCGGTCTCGTCCAGCTTATACTGAACGTGGTCGTCGGGCTTGCCCACGGCACTCATGTGCTTTTCGACCTGCGTAAAGTTCAGGATGCCGTCGCCAAATGTCTCGGTCATACCGTAGCACTGGTTGACGACAAAGCCGTTCTGGGCCAGCTCCAGCAGCATCTTGGGGTCGAGGGCAGCGGAAGAGCAGCACAGGTCCCACAGGCCGTTCAGACGGCTGACGCGGCCACGCTTCATGTCGTTGTAGATGGTCTCCACCAGCATGGGGGCCGAGGCCATGACGTCGCTGTGCATCAGGCCCAGGTCGCGGTAGAAGTCGCGGATGTCGCCGCAGAGGTTCAGAGCCCATCCGGCAGGCGGGTAGGACATAACGCAGACGAAGCAGGCCATGTGGAAGAGGGGCAGCAGGGTCATATGGCTCAGCGGCAGCTTCTGGCCTGCCGGGAGGCGGTTGATGATCCAGTTCTCTGCCACCTCCGAATAGGTGTGCAGGCTGGCGCACATATTCCGCTCCGAGAGCATGACGCCCTTGCTGCGTCCGGTGGTGCCGGAGGTGAACATCAGCATCATCAAATCATCGTGGCCCACGCAGTTGGTCAGCTCGCCGGGGGCAGTCTCTTTATAGCAGTCCATGGGGCGGAGCTTCGGGCCGTAGGCGGCTTCCAGCTCGGCGCGGCAGCCGTAGTCGATGCCGTCGTTCAGGATGAGGGCAGGCTCCACGAGGCCCAGCTCATATTCCAGCTCCTCCCAGGTCTTTTTCTGGTTCAGGGTCACGAGAACGCCGCCGGCGAGGATGATGCCGTAGGACGCCACGCAGAATTCATAGCAGTTCCGGCTCAGCAGAACGATGCGCTGGCCCTTGATGTCCGGCACTTCGGCCTTGAGATAGGCCACCATCCGGCGGATGTCCTGCGCATACTCGCGATACTTCTTCTCCACGACGGTCTTGCCGTCCTCGGCCACATAGCGAATGGCCACATGATCAGGAAACTCCTGCTCCATGCAGCGGGTCACCATGTCGTATACGCCTGCGGGTACTTTGATGTATTCAGCCATCGGTTTTTCTCCTTTTTTGTCAAATTTTCAGCTCAGCACTTTTTTCATTCACCTTCCAGAGTCATTCCGAATCTCTGGCAGTTCGAGGAAAACTTTGGCACGGCTCCTTATGGCAACAGTATACCGCAAGCAGAGCGTAAACGCAAGATTTAATTGCACAAATATGCAACTTGAGCTTGCATTCAATTTGTGCAGGCAGATGTAATTCTTTCCTTTTGTTGCGATGCGCGAAAAGCTGTGATACACTTTTTTCGTCAGGACGAAACTTCGCCCGGAGGTCGAGTCCTTATCAAATTGACAGCAAGCCCAAAAAGCATTATACTGTTTATATCATTTAGCAAAAAAGCTCCCCGCCGAGCTTCATATTTTTATTTATCGCGCCTAAAACACGGCCTTCCGGGGCCTCCGGGACGAATGGCGCACAAGGAGGACCCTTTTCATGGAAGGCACCAAGCCCCGCACTGTAAGCAGCCTTGGCATGTTCGACCTGCTGAAAGGCATCGGAATGCTGGCCATCGTCTTTGCCCACACGGCAGAGCTTTACCCCCTCGGCACCAACGACGTCACCCCTTTCGCGTTCGCGCTGTTCGCTTACCGCGAAGCGCTGATGGCCGCCTTTTTTATTGCCAGCGGCTATGGCTTCCGCAAGCGCTCCATCCACAAATGCATCGAGCAGCAGCTCAAGACCCTGCTCAAGCCTTACGTTTATACTGCACTGGCCACCACGGTGCTCCACGCTTTCATTCACCACGCAGCTTTCGGCTCGTGGGATGCTGCCATCTCAGAATCGGCCAAGGTCTTAGGCGGTTTCCTGTTAGGTCTGCCCCACACGGCCACTTACTTCGGGCAGCAGTTTTTCTCCTGCGGACCCATGTGGTACTTAGTGGCTCTGATGCTGGCGTGGGTGCTGCTGGACGTGCTGCTCGAGATTTTCCCCGAGCGGTACATAACCCCCGCAGTCGTCGGCGTCACCCTGCTTGGCTGGGGCGTCACGCTGGTGTGGGAGGCTCCTTTCTGCATCGCACAGGGCATGGTGTCGCTGCCCTACCTTTACATCGGCTATCTGGCCAAGAAGCGCCGCCTTTTCGAAACTCCCCTCTCCGGCAGAGCCAAAGCCGGACTCATCGCGGCTGCGCTGGGCGTCGTCGCGGGCGTTTTGCTGACCCAGAGCACCGACTGCGTTTCGCTGGGTGAGTGGACGATGGGGCCGCTGAGCATCCTGCTGGATGGCGCAGTGGGCTACGGCATCATCCGGCTCTTTTTGAAATGGCAGCGCCGAGTGGACGGCCCCATCTCCCATGCCATCGAGTGGGTGGGCCGGCGCTCGCTCTTCATCTTCTGCATCCACACTGTGGAGCTGACGGCCATCCCGTGGTATCTGATGGCTGCAAAGTATGCTGACCATCCGGTGCAGGGGATGCTGCTGCAGTTCGTGTTCTCGCTTGTGTCCATCTTCGCCGTCACCGAACTTCTGATGCGCCGCAAAGAGCTTGGCCGGAAGCTTCGGGGTGGAAAGCCTGCGGACAAGCCCCGGCAGCGGAGCAAGACCCGCCGCTATGCGGCAAAACACTGAAATTCCTGCGCTTTGGTATCCAGCCATTTTGAGGGTAGACTATAGTTACTTTTGATGCATGGGCTTGCAGCGCGGGTTGTACGCCTTGCGATAAATTGGAGGAGGCCCCGGTAATGATGAATGAAACTCCTGAAGCGGCTCTGCGCAGCCGCATTGCGGACCTTGAACAACAGCTCAAACTTGCAGACGAAGGCACTTCGCGGCTGGCCCAGCGCTGCCTTGAGCTGGAAAAGCAGCTGCAGACCTTCTATGCTGCCCACCCCCAGAGAGAGAGGCAGACCGACTCGCCTGCTCTGGTGCAGCCGCTGCTTTACTATGATGCCGGGTTCGGCTTTTCCCAGAAAGACACCGTCAAGGCCCCGGACTACGAATACGACGAGCTGAACGGCATGGTGACAGCGACCTTCGAGCTGCCGGAGGCCGCGTTCAATCTCCGTCTCGACCCCGGTGAACTGCCTTGCTGCATCACCGATTTCGTCTTCTCGGATGACCGCATCCTCTGCCGCCCGGTGAACGGTGTGCCGCTCCACGGCGACGGCATCCTGTTCCTCAACAACGACCCGAATTTCATGCTGGAAGGTCTGAACCGTTTCCCCGCCGGGATGAAGCTGGGCGTGAGCTACTGCTACTTCCCGCTGGAGCCGCTGGCTGACGACCCATTGTTCGCCGCCGTTCTCGAGGGCGTACAGTATTTCCAGAAGACCCGCGTCTGCGAGCAGAAGCACCTCGACCAGCTGGAAAAAACTACGGCTGACCAGAAGCAGACCATCGAGGCCCTGCAGAAGAATCTCTCCGAGCTGCATCAGGCCAACGCCGAGCTGAGCGCCCGGAGCAAAGCCTACGAGAGCTCGCTGGAAAACATCCTCTCTTCCAGCAGCTGGAAACTCACGCTGCCCCTGCGCCGCCTGCTGGGGCTGTTCCATCGCAGCCATTGAGCCTGCCTGCGGAGAGGAGGATACGATGTACAGCAGTTATACCACTCTGCAGCGGGCTCAGCTCGCCAAACAGGAATATCTCGATACCCAGGAAGTTTTTCTCGGCGTCTATGCGCCGGGGCGGAACGCCGCCCTGAAAGCTTCCCTGCAGGACCAGCTCCACCGCAAATTTTTATTGACGGACAGCCTCCGCCCCGAAGCCCTCGGCAGCGCCGCCGGTGTGCTTCTGGTCAGGGAAGACCTTTTCCTGATGTCCACGGCCCTTTCCTGCTTTGCGGACGCACTGCACAGCGGCGCAGACTACGTCACCAGCGACGCCGTCTTCGGCTACTCAGGCGTCACCACCCTCTACCACAGTCAGGGCTTTGCAGCCTGCCCGGGCTGCGCACTCGTCTCCCGGGAGCTGCTGCGCCGCTGTCAGGCGGAAGCCCGCGACCCGGAAAATCCCGTCGAACTGCTGACGCTGGCGGCGAAGCTCAGCCGCAGCCACGTCTGCCTCCCGCTGGCGCTGGCCCACTATGAGCGGGACATCTGCGCCGAAGACGTCTGGTCTGTAAAGGGGAAGCGCGTCTTTATCATGAGCCACCTGCTAGACATGACCGGTGCGCCCATCGTGCTGGTGAGCGCCGTGCCGGTGCTGCGCAGCATGGGCTACGAAGTGGTCGTCCTCGGCCCTGAGGACGGCGGCTCCATGCCGCTTTTCCTCGAGGCGGGAGCTACCGTCATCACCCGCAAGGGCTGTGTCCAGTCTCCCCTGCTCTGGGGGCTGGCCCTTTGCGCCGATCTCGTTCTGGCCAACACCGTCGTGGAGGCCCGGGCCGTCCGCGCCCTGAGCGGTGCGCGTGTGCCGGTGCTCTGGTGGCTCCACGATGCCTTTGCAGGCTACCCCCACATCGCCCACCAGATCCCCAGAGAGCTGGGCGAAAATATCCGGCTCTACTCCGTCGGCAGCCACGCCGCCAACGCCATGCACTCGGTGCGGCCGGAGTTCAACATCCGGCCCCTCATCTACGGCCTGCCGGACTACGCCGCCGAGAAGTTCTCCCACTACGATTTGAGCTATGCGGGCGGGCGGCCTCTGTTCGCCACCGTGGGTTCCTTCGAGAACCGGAAAGGTCAGGACATCTTCTGCAAGGCCATCCGGCTGCTGCCGCCTGAGACCATGAAGAAGGCATCCTTCCTCTTCGTGGGCAAGGCCGCAGAGGCTGAGATGATGGACGCCGTGCGGAGCTTGACCGCTGACTGCCCCGACAACGTCTTTTATGTCAAGCGGCTCACCCGCGACGAGATCAAGAGCCTGATGGCCCAGTGTACCTGCCTCGTCTGCGCCTCCCGCGACGACCCCATGCCTACTTTCGTCACTGAGGGCCTCATCTTCGGCAAGCCCGCCATCGTGTCGGAGCACACCGGCACCGCCGGGCTCATCACCGAGGGCGTGGACGGTTTCGTCTACGAGGACGACGACCCCGAAAAGCTGGCCGAGCGGCTGGCCTGGGCCATCGAGCACCCGGAAAAGCTTGCCGCCATGCGCCCCGCCTGCCGTGAGCTTTACGAGAGTCATTACTCCAAGCAGGCGTTTTCTGACAGTTTACAACAGGCTGTAAAGGAGCTCACCGGCGAGTAAGCTCCCCGTTCTTTATCATTCTGCCGAAACTGAGGCAAAAAATTTGGCAGTTGTTCACAAACACACCTCCGGACTGTGATATACTCTCCTAAGAGTTTATCCCAGTCCGTTTTTGTTGAAATTTGAAAGGAGTCCCCGCATGAGTTCGTCCGCCTCCCCAGCCCCTTCGCGCCGAAAGACCCTGCTCTCGCTGGGCGTTCTGGCCCTGCTGACCGGCATCGTGGTGTTCATCTTCCGGGAGCACTGGGCCGAGATCTCCGAGGCGCTGAGCCGGCTCACCCTCGGGCAGGGGCTTCTGGCACTGGCCGTGGGCCTGAGCTACCCGCTTCTCGAGGGCGTATCCAGCTGGCTCATCGTCCGCAGCCGCCTGTCCCATTTCCCGCTGCGGCAGGGTATCGACAATGCATGGATGGGGACCTTCGGCAATGTGGTGGGCCTCGGCGCAGGGTCGGTGCCGTTTCAGACGTGGTATCTCCACCGGCGCGGGCTGGACGTCGGCCCCGGCGTGGGGCTGATGACCCTGCAATACGTCTTCCACAAGACAGCCGTCCTGCTTTACGCCACCGTGCTGCTTCTGGCGGGCCGCCCCTGGATAGCGGCCCACTCCGACGGCGTACTGCGGTATCTGCCCGGGGCCTACGCTGTCGTGGCGGGCGTCATCGTGGGGCTCATCGCCCTCTGCGCCCTGCCGGTGGTGCAGCGTCTGGCCCGCTGGCTGCTGCATTTTCTTCCCGACACGGGCCGCTGGGCCGAGCGCCGGGAAAGCTGGCTCAAGCAGTTGGACACCCTGAGCACCGAGAGCCGCCATCTGCTGGCAGACAAGCCCCGCTGTGCCGCCATTCTGGGCGTGCATCTCGTAAAGCTGTTCCTGCTCTTCTGCCTGCCCTGGATGGGGCTGCGGTTCATGGAGCTGGATACCGGACTCACCTTCTGGCAGGTGCAGCTCCTCACGTCGCTGACCCTCTTTGTCTCCAACGCCCTGCCCAACGTGGCGGGCATGGGCTCGGTGGAGACGGCCTTCCTGTTGGTGTACAGCAGCTTCCTCCCCGATGCTTCGTCCATGAGCCTGCTGATGTTCTACCGGCTGGCCAGCTATTACGCCGTCTTTGCGGCAAGCGCCGTCGGCTTTGCGCTGGCGCAGCGGCGGCTGAACCGCGGATGACTTTGTGAATGTCGTCATCACCCGCGATGTCGAGGCCGACAAGCAGGGCGACATGACCTATGTTCTCGAGTTCACCACCGAGGACGGCAGCACCCAGAGCTTCGAGACCCTGCACTACGAGACCACTCCCATCTCTCTGAAGAGCGTGGACGCAGCTGCTGGCGCTACCCCCATCGCATTCGCTGCTCCTGAGCAGTAAAAATCAGCTCATAACAAAGAAAACGGCAGGTTCATTGAACCTGCCGTTTTCTTATTCTATCAAATTCAGCCCTTCATGGGGACAAAGCCCACGAGGTCCTTCACGACCTCGCCGCCGATGATGAGGCCCACGACCGACGGGACAAAGGCGTTCGAGCCGGGAACAGAGCGGCGGATGGTACACTTGCGCTGGGTACCCGGAGGGCAGATGCAGTGGTGTTTGCAGCTGATGGAGTCATCCTCGATGGGAGTCATGACAGGCTCCCTGGAGTAAACGACTTTCAGGTGCTTGATGCGGCGCTTGCGGCACTCGGTGCGCATGACCTTGGCCAGCGGGCAGACGGAAGTTTTATAAATATCCGTGACCTCGAAGCGAGTAGGGTCCATCTTGTTGCCTGCACCCATGGAGCAGATGATGGGGACGCCAGCCTCCTTGCACTTCATGACCAGCGCAATTTTACCGGTGACAGTGTCGATGGCGTCCACCACGTAGTCGAACTGGCTGAAATCGAAGCTGTCCTGCGTCTCAGGGCCAAAGAAGGTCTTGTAGGTGGTGACCTTGATGTCGGGGTCGATGTCGTGGACGCGCTCTTCGGCCACATCCACCTTGAACCTGCCCACCGTCTTGCGGGTGGCGATGATCTGGCGGTTCAGGTTGGTGAGGCAGACTTTGTCGTCGTCGATCAGGTCGAGAGCCCCCACGCCGCTGCGGGCCAGCGCCTCGACGGTGTAGCCGCCCACGCCGCCCACGCCGAACACGGCTACGCGGGAATCGTGCAGTTTGGTCATTGCTTCCGCGCCCAGCAGCAGCTGGGTGCGGGAATACTGGTCTTGCATATCATTTCTCCTTTAGGTTCTGCTTTTTACATCCACGGGCTTGCCCTTATCCCTTCGCCACCTGTGTAATGGTGCCGCCTCCGAGGACGACATCGCCCTGATACAGCACGACGGCCTGCCCCGGGGTGGGGGCGCGCTGAGGCTGGTCAAATTCCAGACGGAAGCTGTCCGGCCCTGCCGGGTAGACGGTGGCAGGCTGTTCGGTCTGATGATAACGGGTGCGGGCCGTCACCCGCAGGGGGCCTTTCAGCTCCGGGATGGCGATCCAGTTCACTTCGTTCGCATAGACGATGGTATCGAACAGCTCCGACTCCGGGCCGACCGTGACAGTGTTGGCCTGCATATCCTTGGCGCAGACGTAGACCGGTGCGCCCATGGCGAGGCCCAGGCCCTTCCGCTGGCCGATGGTGTACCGCACAGCGCCGCTGTGGGTGCCTACCTTTCTGCCGCCGACGTCGAGGAAATCGCCCGCCGGGTAGTGCTTGCCGGTGAAATCCTCCATAAAGCGGGCGTAGTCGCCGTCCGGCACGAAGCAGATGTCCTGACTGTCGTGCTTGCGGGCGTTCACAAAGTGCTGCTGCTCGGCGATGGCGCGCACTTCGCTCTTGTGCAGACCACCCAGCGGCAGGCGGACATGAGCCAGCTGCTCCTGCGTGAGGTTGTAGAGCACATAGCTCTGGTCTTTGTTCTCGTCCAGACCCTTTTTGAGCAGCCAGCGGCCCGTGGCCTCGTCCTGCTCCACCCGGGCATAATGGCCCGTGACCACATAATCCAGTCCGTGTGCTTCCGCCCAGCGAAGCAGGTGATCGAACTTCATATATCTGTTGCAGTCGATGCAGGGATTGGGCGTACCGCCGGCCTCGTAGACCCGGATGAATTTGTCGATAATCTTTTCCTGAAAGTCTGCCGTAAAATCCAGCACCTCGTAGGGAATATCCATCGCATAGGCCACCTCGGCGGCGTCCTCAATGTCCCGCTCCGAGCAGCAGGTGTGCAGGCCCTCGGTGTTCACGGCCTCGTTACGGGTGAGGCGCATGGTGACGCCGGTGCAGTCGAAACCGTCCCTCTGCATGAGCCATGCCGCCACCGAGCTGTCCACACCGCCGCTCATGGCGATGAGCGCCCCGGGGCGGCGGGAAGTGTTCTGTGTTTCTGTCATTCTGTTCCTCTTCTATTATAACATACTAAAACAGTAGTATAATACTACCGCAGCTTCTTTCTCTTGTCAAGACGCAGAAAATTTGGCCGCAAAGGCCAGAAGTTCCGCTTTTTCGTTGGGCAGCCGCCCGGTGATGACCTCTTCCAGCAGCGCTTCCAGTGCGCGGCGCAGGCCCGGCCCGGGCGCGACGCCCGCCGCCATCAGATTGCGGCCATTCACGGCCAGCTGGGAGACGCGGCAGCAGGCGCTTTGGGCGGTCAGCGTCTCGGCCTCTTTTTGCAGGGCGGTAAATTCATCTTTTCTTTCCGGTTGAAGAGCGCTCCAAAGGGCAGTCAACTGCTGCACAGTGTGGAGGTCGTATTTGCCAAGAAGTCGTTTGGCTTGAAGCGACAGCGTAGGAGTGCAGGGAGCTTTCTCCTTCACAAGTGTTGATACTCCATCTATCACAGCATTGGAGCATTTCAAGCGTTTCAGCGCCTTTCGTGTTCCATCCTCCCCCAGCGGCAGAAGCAGCGCCGCCCAACGAGTGGTCACTTCCTCTGCTCCTGCCGGAAGGGCATCTATGATCTCACGGGCTTCCGACAGATCGTCGGGCGGCAGTTCCGGCAGGACGAAGGCCAGCACTTCCGGCTCCAGATACGCCCCCGGCTTCGGGGCAGACAGAAGCTTGTTCAGCTCTTCTTCGATGCGCTCCACCGACACGCAGTCGAGGTGGGCGGCCAGCTGCTTCGCCGCCGCTTCGGTGGCCTCGTCGATAACAAAACCGAACCGGGCCGCAAAGCGGTAGAGACGCAGGATGCGCAGAGCGTCTTCTTCAAAGCGGCGCAGCGGCTCACCGACGGCCCGCACCACGCCCCGGGCCAGATCTTCCTGCCCGCCAAAGGGGTCGCACAAGCCCTCTTCGGCGCTGTAGGCCATGGCGTTGATGGTGAAGTCCCGCCGGGCCAGGTCCTCCCGGACGTCGGGTACAAAGGCCACGCTGTCGGGGTGGCGGCCATCGGAATAACTGCCCTCGGTGCGGAAGGTGGTGATCTCGTAGAGCTTGCCGTCCCGCTTCACGGTCACGGTGCCATGCTGCAATCCGGTGGGGATGCACTGCTTTTCTCCGAACAGTTCCATCACCTGCTCCGGGCGGGCGGCGGTGCAGAGGTCCCAGTCGTGGGGCGCAAGGCCCAGCAGACTGTCCCGGACACAGCCGCCCACGGCGTAGGCCGCAAAACCTGCCCGGTGCAGCGCGTCCAGCAGAGCGGAGGCGCCGGGTTCCAGGACGATGTTCATTCTTCGGCCTCCTCATATTGCAGGGTGATGTTCTTGCCGTCATAGCCGCACTCTGCCGCCGGGAAGAGGCTCTGCGCCTGGGCCAGCTCTTCTTCCGGGTCGGTGATCATGGGCGAATAGTGGACGAGCCAGAGCCGCTTCGCGCCCGCTTTGGCGGCGAGGGCTGCGCTCTGCCCGAAGGTGCTGTGGCCGTACTGTTTGGCCTGCGCGGCCTGCTCCGGCAGAGCATAGGTGGAATCGCAGAGCAGAAGGTCAGCACCCGCTGCGGCCTTTTCCAATGCCGGACAGGGGGCGGTGTCGCCCGAGAAGACAAAACTCAGCCCCTGCCGGGCCGGGCCGAGGACGGCTTCCGGCTGGATGACACGTCCACCGTCCAGCGTGATACTCTCGCCGCGCTGGAGCGTCTTCCACTGCTTTACCGGTACGCCCAACGCCCGCGCCTGTTCGGGTAAGAACCGTCCGGCCCGGGGCAGATCGAGTCGATAACCCTGACTGATGACACGGTGGCGGGTCGGCACCGGCGTGAGTTTCGCGCCCTGGGGCCAGCCGCCGAATTTTTCGCAGAGCGCTGCCGGGGCGTCCAGCACCTCAGCATAAACCGGGTACGGCAGAGGCCCCGTCAACACCCGCAGTGCCGCCCAGACTTCGCCGAGCCCCTTCGGCCCGTACAGCGCCAGCGGGCGGGTGCGGCCCTGACAGCCCAGCGTCTGCAGCAGCCCCGGCAGGCCGAAGATGTGGTCGCCGTGGTAATGGGTCAGGCAGACGGCGTCCATCTTCATCAGGTTGACTCCGGCCCGGCGGGCGGCAGTCTGGGTCCCCTCGCCGCAGTCGAACAGGAGGCTGTGTCCTCCGCATTCGGCCACCGCCGCCGTGAGGGCGCGGTCGGGCAGGGGCATGGTGGCCGCTGTACCCAGCAGTGTAATGGTCAGCATAAAGTTTCTCCGTATCACAAAAAATCTCGATGGCTATAGTGTACCACACTCTTCGGCCCGGCACAATCGCACAGCCGCACCCTGACAGGCATAAGATGGCCCAAACCACAAAAGGAGGGGTCTTATATGCGGCGTCAGCGGCCCGGGCATCGCATTTGGTCGTTCCACCACCGGGGGCTGCTGCTTCTGGCGGCGGCAGTGGCGGTGATGCTCTTTTTTCTCTACGGCTGTGTGGCCGGGGCGGCGTACAGCCCCCGGGGGCGGCTGGTGTTCATCCCTCTCGCACAGGTTTCAGGCAGTAGTACGACTTCGCTTTTTTCCGCTTTTATCTGGAAGAATCGGAGCTGCCCACCGCATGGTACAATGTGCGGGCCGATATGAAAAACAAGCCTGCTCCCCTGCTGAACCCCGACACCACCGGCAACAAATAATTCCTGAAACATCCTCTCCCCTCACACCCCCGCGCGGCGCAAGCTGTGCGGGGGTGGTTTTATATAAAACGGAATGACTGCCTGCACACTGAGCCAGACGGTCATTCCGCAAACAGCAAGCCAGCCGCCCTGCAAGGTAACAGGGCGGCTGGCTGCTATATTATGCAATTCAGGAGAATGGAGGAGAGAATAGCGTTTTTATGCTTCCGGGGGACGGAAGTGCCGGAGAATTACTCGCCGCGGACGGCTGCGAAGCCTGCCTCGAGGTCGGCGATGATGTCGTCGATATGCTCGGTGCCGATGGACAGGCGGATGGTGTTCTGGCAGATCTGCTGCTCGGCCAGTTCCGCATCGGTCAGCTGGCTGTGAGTGGTGGAAGCCGGATGGATGACCAGACTCTTGACGTCGGCCACATTTGCCAGCAGAGAGAAGACCTTCAGGTTGTCGATGAACTTGAATGCTTCCTCACGGCCGCCCTTGATGTTGAAGGTGAAGATGGAAGCACCGCCGTTGGGGAAGTACTTCTCATACAGGGCGTGGTCGGGGTGGTTCGGCAGAGAGGGATGGTTGACCTTCTCGACCTGGGGATGGTTGGCCAGGAACTCGATGACCTTCTTGGTGTTCTCCACATGGCGCTCAATGCGCAGGCTCAGGGTCTCGGTACCCTGCAGCAGCAGGAAGGCGTTGAACGGAGAGATGGCAGCGCCGGTATCACGCAGCAGGATGGCGCGGATGTAGGTAACGAAAGCGGCGGGGCCGGCTGCGTCAGCGAAGGACACGCCGTGGTAGCTGGGGTTGGGGGCGACGATGTTGCCGTACTTGCCGCTGGCCTTCCAGTCGAACTTGCCGCTATCCACGATGATGCCGCCCAGCGTGGTGCCGTGGCCGCCGATAAACTTGGTAGCGGAGTGGACGACAATGTCAGCGCCATGCTCGATGGGACGGATCAGGTACGGGGTGCCGAAGGTGTTATCAATGACCAGCGGCAGGCCATGCTTGTGAGCGATGGCTGCGATGGCATCAATATCAGGAATATCACTGTTGGGGTTGCCCAGAGTCTCGAGGTAGACAGCCTTGGTGTTGGGCTGGATAGCGTTCTCGACCTCTTCCAGATCGTGAGCGTCCACAAAGGTGGTGGTGACGCCGAACTGGGTCAGGGTGTGCTCCAGCAGGTTGTAGCTGCCGCCGTAGATGGTCTTCTGAGCCACGATGTGGTCGCCGGCCTGAGCCAGTGCCTCGATGGTATAGGTGATGGCAGCTGCACCGGAAGCAGTCGCCAGAGCAGCCACACCGCCTTCCAGAGCGGCAATGCGCTTCTCGAACACATCCTGGGTGGAGTTGGTCAGACGGCCATAGATGTTGCCGGCGTCGGCCAGACCAAAGCGGTCAGCGGCGTGCTGACTGTTGCGGAAGACATAGGAAGTGGTCTGGTAGATAGGCACAGCACGGGAATCGGTAGCGGGATCGGCCTGCTCCTGGCCAACGTGAAGCTGCAGGGTCTCAAATTTATAGTTAGACATAGTATTTTTCCTCTCTATCTGTACTCAAAGTATTATTTTTACTCATAAAAATGCCCGGCAGCGTGGGGAGTTTCACCTTTCGTCTGCCGGGCAAAGAAATCGTTTTCAGCTCAGAGCCTTTTGTCTGTCTCGGGCGTCACATTCGCCCGCGCATTCGCGGCATAGAGGGCACCGTACAGCTATGGCTCAGAGTTTGTTTCTCAGCCCGGGCGCTGTACATTCGCCCGCAGCGAAAGTTGGCGTGCAGAAGACTTTTCCAAATCAGCGTCATTTGAGTACCCTCCTTTCCGAAATTCCCACTTACCTACAAGGCGTGTGGTTTTGTTGTCTGCATTATATTCCCTCATACCCATATTGTCAATAGGTTTAATCAAATTTCTTCCAAAAAGGTTTTAAGAGTCATTCTTTTGAGAAAAATGCAAAAAGATTGCATTTTGGTCTTGCATTTCACACAGAATCCGTGTATACTCTTCCCTGCACCTAAAACGCAATCTATTTGCAATTTAGACAACTAAAGCACTTTTCGTCCCTCCGTTTATTTTGGGTGAAGACGTAAAATGGTGTGGCGGCTGCGCGCGCTGGTGGCGCGGATTTGGTTCTCTTTTTCGGTCAAATGGCAATGCGCTCCGCGCGGGCCAGAGGCAGGGAGGGGTGTTTCGAATCCCCCCTCCCTACCTCTGGACTCCACTCTCCCCGCAACGAGTTAAGGACTTCTCGCCCTTAACAATTCCGAAGAAGTGGGCTCCAAGCAAAAATGCTGGAGATTCGTGCATTCGCACGAAGATCTCTTAACCGCATTTTAGCTCTCCGCCGTTTTACGGCTTCGCCGAAGATTTCAGGCTTTAGCAGAACTTTACCGTCAGCAGAGAGGTAACACCAGCTGCGGAGCAGCAAATCGGAGAAGTGAGAAAAATGCGTTTAGCGAAGCGGCTAGCATTTTTCCACTTCGACTTCTCCTTCGGGGTCTGAAAGGGGCGAGCAGCCCCTTTCTCGTGGATCCAGCGCGTCGAAATCGCTGGTGGTTTTCTGGTTCTCTTTTGACATCAAAAGAGAACAATTAGCCTTAATGAAAAAGCGCTCTGCCCCGCGCCCACCAGCGCGAGAGCAAACTTTATCTTCACTTTATTTTATATCACGAGGTATCAAACAATGGAACTTTTTCTGGATGTACTGAGCGAAACTCTGGTGGACACCGCCAAGATGCTCCCCTTCCTGTTTTTAGCCTATCTCTTTATTGAATATGTCGAGACCCGCCACGGTGAGCGCATCGAGGCCCTGCTGGCGGGCGGCGGCCGCTGGGGTGCGGTGCCGGGCGCGGTGCTGGGCTGTGTGCCGCAGTGCGGCTTCTCGGCCATCGCCTCCAACTTCTACGCCTCCCGCGTCATCACGCTGGGTACGCTGATGGCCGTCTATCTCGCCACCAGCGACGAAGCTATCCCCCTGCTGGTGTCCATGCCCGCCTACTGGGATAAGCTGATCCTGCTGATGGTCATCAAGGTCGTGTACGCTGTCTTTGTGGGCTTTCTGCTGGACTTCGTCCTCCGCAAGGCCCTGCCCCGCAGCCTGCGCGGCGGCTACACCGGCCACGCTGACGAGGTGGACTGCCACGAGGAGCACAGCGATGAAGAGGGCCATCCCCAGCCCATCTGGAAGGCCGCGCTCCGCCACACCCTGGAGATTTTTGTCTTTATCTTCGTGTTCAGCCTCGTGTTCGGCCTCATCGTCGAGGGCGTCGGCGAGGATGTCTTCGCCTCGGTGCTGGGCCGGATGGGCTTCTTCCAGCCGGTGGTGGCCGCACTGGTGGGCCTTGTCCCCAACTGTGCCGCCAGCGTCCTGATGACCCAGCTCTACGTCGAGGGCGCACTCCGCTTCTCGAGCCTCGTGGCCGGTCTCTGCACCGGCGCGGGCGTGGGCCTCGCCGTGCTGTGGCGGGTGAATCCCTCCTGGAAGCAGAACCTCTTCATCACCGGCCTGACCTGGGCCTGCGGCGCCGCTGTGGGCGTGGGCATCCAAATCGTGGTGGCCTTCATCGCCTGAGTATTTGCAAAGCACCTGCACCTTTTCTTCGGAGAAGCGTGCAGGTGCTTTTTATTTTGGAGACAAAGCCTCCATTTTGTGATATACTCAGCTTATATATAGATATAAGGAGAACACCATGCAATATAAAATTCTCGCAAGCGATTACGACAACACCCTCGTCCCCTTCGGGGAGAGCCAGCCCCGTCCGGCCATGGTCAAGGCCGTGAAGAAGCTTCAGGCCGCCGGGGGAAAATTCGTGCTCAGCACAGGCCGGGCCTGGTCAGCCATCAACCGGAAAGGCCAGCTGGGAGGCATCCGGTTCGACTATGCCATCACCTGCAACGGTGCCTGCGTCGTGGACAAGAACGGCACCATCGTGGCAGAACACCCCATGACCAACGAAGAGATGTACGCGCTGGTGGATTTCTGTGAGGACTACAACTACCCCCTGCAATTTGACTTCAAGGATGCATACTATGCTTACTGCGAGTATGACATCCTCCACAAGTACTACGATCAGATGAACAGCGTCGGTCTGGACTGCGTGGACGGCGAAGACCAGGACCGCCATCTCATCGATATGCCTCACGCGGCGTTCTGCATCTTCCCCGAGGGGGCGCTGGAGCGGTTCAACGAAAAGTACGACCACCTCGGCCTTCACTTCATGCAGGTGGGCGGCCAGCTGCCCGACGGCTCCCACTTCTATGACATCGTGCGGGGCGGGATCGACAAGGGCGCTGGCCTCGCAGACCTTTGCGAAAAGATGGGCCTCTCCCTCGCCGAGGCCGTGGCGGCAGGCGACTCCGCCAACGATGTCGGGATGCTGAAAGCAGCCGGCCTCGGCTGCTGCATGTCCAACGGCACCGACGAAGCCAAAGCCGCCGCTGACCGCGTCATCGGCGATGTGCGGGAAGACGGACTTGCTGCCCTTATTGAAGAGCTGTGGTTCGACGGCCCGAAGGCGGAGCCCTCCGACCGCAGCTTCGGCTCTGCATGGGAGACGATGGAACGATGAGCTTCGCACCCGTTTACTCTGAAAACAGCCGCGCCCTCATCCTCGGCACATGGCCCAGCCCCAAAAGCCGGGAGATGGCCTTCTACTACGGCCACCCGCAGAACCGTTTCTGGCCCATGATGGCGGCCCTCACCGGCGAGCCTGTCCCCGCCCGGGAGGACATCGAGGCCAAAAAAGGCATCATCCTCCGCCACGGCCTCGCCCTGTGGGACACGCTGGAAAGCTGCACCATCACCGGCGCGTCGGACGCCTCTATCCGGGACGTGGTGCCGAACGACATTGCATCTCTTTTGGCAAAAGCGCCCATTGAGGCAGTGTTCTGCAACGGGGCCACGGCCTACCGCATCTATACAAAGTATCTGCTGCCGGTGTCCGGCATCCCGGCGGTCAAGCTGCCCAGCACCAGCCCCGCCAACGCCGCCTGCCGCCCCGAAACCCTGCGCGAGGTCTGGGGCGAGGCCCTCAAAGATTATATAACCGTTTCCAACCTGTAAATTATTCATGAAACACTTGCGTTTTGTGGATAAAAGGATTTATTATGGAAGAGTACAAGGGGCGGTGCGCCCCTTCGGGAAAGGAGAAAATGCATGAGCAAAGTTATCCGCACCCAAAAGCCCAGCGTCCTGCCGTGGTATGCGGCGGCGCTGGTGTTCGCGGTGCTGTGCGCGGCGCTGCCAGCATATAAGCTGTGGGCGCTGCTGCTAGCGCTGGGCGGCGCAGCCGTGATGTTCGGCGTGGCAAAGAAGGTCTGCCCGCCCCGGATAGTGGAGCATGAAGTGCCTTTCCACACCGGCAGCGGCGATGTGGACGAGATGCTGGCCGACATCCAGCAGAAGCTGGATGCCCTCCACGCGCTGAACGAGGCCCTGCCCGACCCGGAGCTTTCCGCCGCCATGACCCGGATGGAAAAGGCAGGCCGCTCCATCATGGAGACGGTGGAGGCCAGTCCCGCCAAGGCAAAGCAGGTACGCCGCTTTGCGAACTACTATCTGCCTGACGCGGTGAACGTACTGGAGCAGTACGCAAAACTCGCCCGCCAAGGCGTGCGGGGCGAAAATGCCGCTTCGATTCGGGCAGAGGTGGAGCGGAACGCGGCTTCCATCGCCACTGCATTCGAAAACCAGCTGGATGCACTGTATGCCGCTGAAAGCATGGACCTCTCGGCGGATCTGACGGTATTGCAGAATATGCTCAAAGGACAAGGCTTAGGCTAAACGTCTGATTTGGAAAGGAAGGAATCTCTCATGGCTGATAATACGTTCAATTTTGACTTAGACGCACCCGCTGTTCCCACCCTGACCCTCGACCCGGTGGAAGCACCTGCCGCCGAGGAAAAGCAGCCCGAACCCGCTGCGACCCCCGAGGCCGAACAGGTTAAGCTCAGCCCCGAGGAGCAGGCGATGGTGGACGCCTTCGCTCAGAAGATCGACATCACCAACAGCCAGCAGGTGCTGCAGTACGGCTCCGCCTGCCAGAAGAAGATCGGCGACTTCTCCGAGGCGGCACTTTCCAAAGTGTCCACCAAAGACCTCGGCGAAGTGGGCGGCATGATCACCGACCTTATCGGGGAGCTGAAGAACTTTGACGCCGCCGAAGAGGAAAAGGGCATCCTCGGCTTCTTCAAGAAAAAGGGTAACCAGCTCGACAACATGAAGACCAAGTACAGCAAAGCGGAAACGAACGTCGAGACCATCCAGTCCGCCCTCGAAAAGCATCAGGTGCAGCTGCTCAAGGATATTGCGATGCTGGACAAGATGTACGAGCTGAACATGGCCTATTTCAAAGAGCTGAGCATGTATATCCTCGCGGGCAAGAAGAAGCTGGCCGACTTCCGCGCCCACGAGCTGCAGCAGGCGATGGACAAGGCAAAGGCTTCCGGCCTGCCTGAGGACGCACAGGCCGCACGCGATCTGGCCGACCAGTGCGAGCGCTTTGAGAAAAAGCTCTACGACCTTGAGCTGACCCGCACCATCAGCCTGCAGATGGGTCCTCAGATCCGGCTTTTGCAGAACAATAACTCCATGATGGCCGAGAAGATACAGTCCACCATCGTCAACACCATCCCCCTGTGGAAGAACCAGATGGTGCTGGCACTGGGTCTGGCCCACAGCCAGCAGGCCATGCAGGCCGAACGTGCCGTCACCGACATGACCAACGAGCTGCTGAAAAAGAACGCCGACGCCCTCAAGATGGGTACCATCGAGACGGCCAAGGAGTCTCAGCGCGGTGTCGTGGACATCGAGACCCTGCAGCAGACCAACAAGAGCCTTATCGAGACGCTGGACGAGCTGAACAAGATCCAGAGCGAGGGCCGCGCAAAGCGTGCCGCTGCCGAGCAGGAGCTCACCCGCATCGAAGACGAGCTGAAACAGAAGATGATGGAGATCCGGAGCTGAAATGGCAAACGCAGATTTTTCCAGACAACAGAATCAACCCACCGGCGGCTTTGACGCTTCCAGCTATCGCGCCGCAGCGCCCGCCGAGGAGGAAGTGCGGCTGACGCCCTTCCAGCAGAAGCTGGCAGGCCTCGAAAAGGCCCTGCCTGCTGCGCTGAGCAAGCAGGCCGTGGCCGTGGCGCTTTGCATCGTGGTGATGCTGGGGTGCTTTGTCGGCTTTGGCGGGGCGAAGCTCCGGGCAAAGTACGACACGGTGAAGAACGGGTTCACCACTGGCGTGGCCGCAGACAGCGGCTATGCCCTGAATGAGGAATTGACCACACGGCTCAACACGGCCGCCAACATCATCACCACCGCGTCCAACACACTGGGTGCAGACAGCACCGAAGTGCGGACGGCACAGGCTGCGCTGGACTCTTTTTCCGCCTGCCTCGGGGCGGTGCAGTCCGATGGCAAGATTCACGCACCGGACTCTCTGAGTGTTTACACCGGCGGCAGGATGCATATGCTCTACCAGTCGAACGAGACGCTTGGCGCAGCCATCGGCCAGCTCTATGCCAAATTGCAGGAGCAGGCCGCAGACCCCATGAAGATGGGCGCAGTGCAGGGGCAGTACAGCCAGTTCAACAGTGCGCAGACCATCATCAGCAACCTGCATTATAACGATGCGGTCCAGAGTTACCAGAAAGACGTCGGCGGCTTCCCGGCCAGCGTGCTGGGTAAGCTGTTCGGCATACAGGAGGTGGAACTTTTCGCATGAAGACGATGAAAACACTTTCCCGCCGCATTGCGGCACTGCTTCTTGTCGTGACCGTCGGCATCACGGCGCTGGCACCGGCGGCTTCGGCCTCCAGCATCCAGCTGCCCAGCCTGCCGAAAGATCAATGCGTGGTGGACGACGCCGGTGTGCTGAGCGACAGCACCACCTCGGAGCTCGAGACCCTCAACGCACAGCTCTCTTCCAGCTGCGACGGCGCACAGATCGGCGTGCTGACCGTGGACTACACCGGCAGCGCCACCACCGAGGACTACGCCACTGAAGCCTTTAACACCTGGGGCATCGGCAGTTCCAGCAAGAACAACGGCGTACTCATCCTGCTGGTGATGCAGTCGGACCAGTACGCCGACGGTGACTACTATCTGACCTACGGTGACGGCTTCCGCAGCACCATGCTGGCCGACCAGGCAAGCACCCTCGTGCAGACCATGGAGGACGATTTCGCCGCCAAGAAGTACGACGCCGCCGTCCTCACCTGCGCCACCAATGTGGCCAATACCATCGCAGAGGTGTACGGGGTCACTCTGAGCGGCGGAACCATCTATTCCGACGGCTCTGACGCCCAGACCACCCGGCCCTCTGTCGAGCCTGTCCCGCCCCAGAAGCACTACTCCATCTGGGAAAACTTTATCGGCGGCATTTTCTCCATGCTTGCTTATATCATCCTGTTCATCGCAGTTTTCTTTATCTTTATCACCCCTCTCGGCCACTCCTTCGGCTGGTTCTGGGGGCCGTTTGGCTGGTTCGGTGCACGGCGTCGGCACAGAGGCCCGCGCCCTCCCCGCGGCCCTTACGATGACTTCGGCCCCGGCGGTGGTTTCTATGGCGGCCCTCGCGGCCCGAGAGGCCCCCGAGGGCCTCGTCCTCCCCGGGGCGGCGGCTTCGGTGGAAGCGGCTTTGGCGGTATGGGCGGCGGCTCCGGTTTTGGCGGAGCCGGGCGCGGCGGCGGCAGCTTCGGCGGCATGGGCGGCGGCAGCAGCCACGGCGGCGGAGCCGGACGCGGACGCTGATATTATGACAAAAGGGAAGCCCCATCTGACGGTGGGGCTTCCCTTTTGTCTATTTTGTTATTTGATGCAGCTCGAGCAGGGGCTGTAGCCAGCGGCCACAGCTTCATCATAGCTGGAGAAGAGGATCTGGTTCTTCTCTGCCGGGAGATTGGCGCAGCTGGGCAGATGGAACTTTTTGCTGTTCACGTTGCCGATGTAGGCCTGCTGGGCCGTGCTGGAGGACGACGGGTCGGTGGGGTTCAGCTGGCTGTCCGGCACAAAGCGCTCGGTGCCCGCGGTGAAGTTCTGGCCGTCGCTGCCGATGGTGATGGTGCCCTGCAGGTCGGTGCGGTAGACGTCCACCTTTGCGTCCCGCAGGATGCTCAAGGTTTCCTCGTGGGGGTGGCCGTACTTGTTGCCCGTGCCGCAGGAGATGACGCCCATTTCCGGCAGAACAGCGTTCAGAAACAGGTAGCCGGTGCTGGTGCTGGAGCCGTGATGCCCTACCTGCAAAACATCGGCTTTCAGGTTGGCACCGCTGTTTACAAGGTCGGTCTCGGCGGTCTTTTCCATGTCGCCGGTCAGCAGATAGCTGGTGTTGCCGTAGTCGATGCGCAGCACCAGCGAGGTGTTGTTGGTCTCGCTGTACTGCGTTACCGGGCCCAGCAGGGTGACGGTGGCGCTGCCCAGCGGCCAGACGGTGCCCACGGAGGGTACCTCCAGCTGCAAGCCCTGCTGCTGCGTGTACTTGACAAAATCGTTGAAGCATTTGGTGGAGGCTTCCATCACCGAGCTGTAAGCGTGCCCCGCCGGGAACTTTGCCATCACGGCGGCAAGACCGCCCACATGGTCCTCGTGGGCATGGGAGCAGAAGACATACTCCAGCTGCTCGACACCCTGACTCTGCAAGTAGGAGACTACCAGACTGCCGTCGTCCACATTGCCGCCGTCGTAGAGCATGAACTGTCCGTCGCACTCCACCAGCACGCTCAGCGCCTGCCCCACGTCGATGAAGTGCATCTGGAAGGCGGCGTCCTGCCCGTCGGAAGGCGTCGTTTCGGTCTGAGAAGCTGCCGGGTTCGGCATAACGTCACCGCTGCCTCCCGGGACGATGGAAGAGGTGTCACAGCCCACGAGGCCCAGCGCAAGGGCTGCGGCCAGCGCAAGCGCAGCGAGGCGGCTCATGAGCGTTTGAGCGGTCACTTTTTCTTTTTTGAAGTTTTCCACGATGTATTCTCTTTCTGTTGATTGTTTTTCGGTTTATGCACAGGAGCCGAATGGGGCGCAAAACGTGCGCCGGGGCTGGGCTGACGGCCTGCCGGGGCGGCGGAGCGGCTCTGCGGCTTGCCGCCCTTGCCTCTGGGCCGGACGGTGTAGGTGCCGTCGCCATGGATAGTCACATCGGCGGCCTCGGCTCTGCGGGCCGAACGCTGGACCGCAATGCGGCCCTCGGCGGGAACCAGCAGGGGGATGAGGTCTTCGCGGTGGGTCATTTTCAGCGCTTTGATGACCTTTTCGGCGTTGCGGGGCTCATAATACTGGAGCAGGGCGCGCTGAAGCGCCTTGCCCTCAGCGGTCTTTTCCACAAACACCGGCTTCAAAGTGTAGGGGTCGAGGCCGGTGTAGAACATACAGGTGCTCACGGTGCCGGGCGTGGGATAAAAATCCTGCACCTGCTCGGGGCGCATATGGTTCTTGTAGAGGTATTCGGCCAGATAGACGGCATCCTTGAGGGTGCTGCCCGGGTGGCTGGACATGAGATACGGCACGAGGTACTGCTTTTTTCCTGCCTTCCTGCTCAGCTCGTAGAACTTATCCTTGAACTTGTTGAAGGTCTCGATCGGCGGCTTGCCCATGTAGGCGAGGGTGTTGGGGGCGCAGTGCTCCGGCGCAACTTTCAGCTGGCCGGAAACGTGGTACTCCACCAGCTCCTTAAAGAAAGTGTCATCGGGGTCGGCCATCAGGTAATCGAAGCGGATGCCGCTGCGGATGAACACCTTCTTGACGCCGGGCAGCTCCCGGACGCGGCGGAGGATTTTCAGATAATCGCTGTGGTCCACGATCATGTGGGAACAGGTGGTGGGGGCGAGGCAGTGCTTGCCGCCGTTGCACATACCCCGCAGCATCTGCTCGCGGCAGGATGGGAAACGGAAGTTGGCGGTGGGGCCGCCGATGTCGTGGATGTAGCCCTTGAAATCCGGCTCGTGGGTCATCCGCTCTGCTTCGGCCACGATGCTGTCGGCGCTGCGGCTGGTGACGCGTCGGCCCTGATGCAGCTGGATGGCGCAGAAATTGCAGCCGCCGAAGCAGCCGCGGTTCTGGATGATGGAGAACTGCACCTCGCGGATGGCAGGCACACCGCCCATGGCCTCGTAGATTGGGTGGTAGCGGCGGGTGTAAGGCAGGGCGTAGACCTTATCCAGCTCCCAGCGGACGAGGGGCTTTGCGGGGATGTTCTGCACGAGGTACTTCTCGCTCTGCTTCTGGACGATGATATTACCGCTGACGACGTCCTGATTGTCCATCTGGATGCGGCAGGCTTTCGC